>MDTB01130029.1_pt1 | contig 22559 bp, 18 predicted proteins | sample 811161 | NCBI WGS metagenome assembly MDTB01 (sample SAMN05326650, study PRJNA326480) | marine metagenome | isolation source: seawater | place: Mediterranean Sea | collected 2009 | reverse complement strand
TGCCGCAACTTTTGCTGAAGCTGCTGGAGGCAAAGTACCAGATCACATTATAGAAGGCCGCTCCCTGATGCCCTGGCTCCATGGAGAAATACCGCCGTGGCGGAAATATGTTATCAGCGAGTATGATTATTCGGTAACCCCTCAAGCCGCAAAACTCGGAGTTGAACCACGTGACGCCAGACTTTTTATGATCTTTGATGGAAGATATAAAATGATGCATGCTGAAGGTGGATTTCGGCCCATGTTGTTTGATCTTAAGGAAGACCCCAAAGAATTTCATGATCTTGCCAAAGGCCAAAAACATCAAAATGAAATAGAAAGGCTATACATCGATTTAGGAAGCTGGGGTAGGCGGTTGAGCCAGCGAGTTACAAAATCTGAGGAAGATATCAAAGCTTCTCGTGGTCGCTCCCTGAGGCGGGGAATTGTCCCGTTTCTAGCTGATGGAAGCGAGGTCGAACCCGAATTACTAATCAAATATAATGGTAAGGTACAAGACAAGCGGCGCTTGTAATGACCCTTAAATCAAGCTTCAATTTTTTAAGAATGGCTATAAGCTGAAATGAAATTGTTTTCTGATAAAAACCGTCCAGTGCATATGGGCCCCTATCCTTTGGAGCGCCTGAAAAGGGGGGTAATGCCAGATTTGTCGGAACTTCCTGCAATGAAATCATTGTCTTTTAATAGACCAAAGGCGCCAGAAAATATTATCAATGCGATGGGCGAATATCAAGCAATGCTGGATGCTACTGGAGACGGTTTGGTAAATAAAACAATGGCCGAAATTCCCACCAACCCTTTGGAACGATCTAATCATATTAAAGGTTTTGGATATTTTTGTGATGCGGCTATGATAGGTGTGTGTAAGCTACCTAATTCTGCCATTTTAGATGACCCAGTCATAAACTCGGATGTTGCGCGACTAGCAAAAGCGCTGCGCACCAGACAAACAAAGACACTTGCATCTGGCATAGACATTATCATGGCAGATCTTAAGGACTCAATGGAGGCCCCTGCCAGCACAATTCAAGGTCACACACATGCGATTGGATTTCTTTATGAAAATCCAAGAGAAATCTTCCCAGAAGAAAAGGGCGTTGACTGGTTAAAGGATGCCTATGATCATCGGGCCTGTTTACGTGCAAGCGAAACAACAGTCGTACTAGCGAACTATATACGTCTTTTGGGGTTTGACGCAAAATCGCATTCTTTAACAGCAAGTGACGTAGATCTGAACCAAATTGCCGTTGCGGCTGGATTAGTTTGGCATGAAAATGATGAACTGATCGCACCATATTTGGGGAAAAGATACGGACTTGGCGCGATAACCTGCTCCATGGACCTTTCAATTGATCGTCCTCTTGCACCAAGAGAGATGCAACCTTGGTTCAAAACCAAGGGTCCTGCGTGGTGGCTTGGTGCTGGTTTTGCAAAAAGTGCTTTAAACAATGATCCGTTTAGAAAACGACGCTTTGTTGATGGGCCGCATCCCTATGAAAAGCTTAAAAAAGTTGATAATCCTACAACTTATATTGATGAAGACCGAGTTCCGAGAGTACCGAAGCGTACTGATATGTTCGCCCGTGCACAATTTGGCGACATGGGTAAAGCATTACAAGAAGGCGCAAAGGGAGGGTATTATGCCCGAAAAGCTGCACCCTCCTTTGCGCAGCGGCGTGCATTGGGGGCGTTCGTTTTATTGCAGGATGGCGAACCAAATCCAATTGGAGAGCGTCCAACCGATAAAGATCGCAATGCTGCTAACCTCAAAGCCACTTCCTACTTTCTAGGAGTCGATGCGGTCGGTTTGTCCAGATGCCCGGAGTGGGTTTGGTATAGCCATGACGCCACGGGAGCGAAAATCGATCCACCGCATAACAACTCGGTTTGTATGATTATTGATCAGGGATATGAAACCATGGAAGGTGCATCTGGTGATGATTGGATTTCCGTTGCTCAATCCATGCGAGCCTATCTACGATTTTCACTGCTGGGCGGTGTTATAGCCCAACAGATTCGTAATCTTGGCTACAAGGCCAAAGCGCATTCAGTTATGGACGGGGACGTTTTGCAGCCTCCGCTTTTGCTACTATCCGGATTGGGTGAAGTGAGCCGCATTGGAGAAGTCATTCTAAATCCTTATCTTGGTCCACGCTTAAAGTCTGGAGTTGTTACTACTGACATGCCAATGTCTTACGATAAACCAATTGACTTTGGCCTGCAGAATTTTTGTGAAAACTGCAATAAGTGTGCTCGTGAATGTCCCTCAGGTGCGATTACTGCTGGCCCAAAGCTTATGTTCAACGGCTACGAGATTTGGAAGTCTGATAGCCAAAAATGCGCTTCCTATAGAATTACTACCGAAGGTGGTGCGATGTGTGGACGATGCATGAAAACTTGTCCCTGGAACCTTGAAGGCCTATTCGCGGAAGCTCCATTTCGTTGGGCGGCCTCTCACATTCCACAATTGGCAAAACCATTGGCAAAGCTTGATGACATGGTTGGAAATGGTGGCTTGAACAATATCAAAAAATGGTGGTGGGACATCGAGCTTTATGATGACGGAGGATACAAGCCCGCACGCAAACCCATAAATAAGCGAGATCTTCAAAAAGACCTTGATTTGAGATATGAAGACCAAACTCTTGCGGTTTATCCTGCGCATCTTGCGCCACATCCTTGGCCGTACCCTTTCCAAATGGATCGTGAAAAGGGGATAGAAGCCTATCAGGCGATGATCACGGCGGAGGCCTACCGTAAAAAACTAAAGATAGGCGATAAGAGCCACATTCATGAATACCAGTTGGACGGTCACTCTCCTGTATTGAGAGTCGTGGTAAGCGAAGTAGAAAAGATGTCAGAATTGGTCACAAAGTTTGAATTTCGCTCTCTAGATGGCTCTGATCTGCCAGAGTGGGCGGCCGGAGCACATCTTGATATAGTTGTTGCACCAGAGTTTTTGCGGCAATATTCTATGTCCGGAAATCCCCAAGACCGAGGCAGCTATCAGATTGGTGTTTTACGCGAGGACGATGGCAGAGGTGGATCAAAAACGATGCATCGCATTTTTGGTGAGGGTCGAAAGGTTTTTGTATCAAAGCCGATCAATCATTTTGAGTTAGAGGAAGAGGCTACGAACACCTTTTTGATGGGTGGCGGGATTGGGATTGCTCCGTTGATTGCTTTTGCCCACCGCTTACACGCATTGGGAAAAGAATTTGAGCTGCATTATTCTGCCAGCCAGTTTAAAACTGCTGGTTACCTGAGGGACCTGGCTACCTTCCCTTGGTCTGATAAAGTGCGATATCATTTTACAGATCAGGGAACCCGCGCTGACTTTGGAGCAATTCTTGGTTGTTATCATGCAGGGTCACATGTTTATACCTGTGGTCCGGATCTGTACATGGGGGCTGTGATTAAAGCTGCCGAAAAAGCGGGTTTTCCTGATGAGGCTCGGCATTTTGAGTATTTTTCGGTTCCAGAGGTGCCGGAATATGAAAATACAGAATTCATATTGCGTTTGGCAAAATCTGGAAAGGAGTTTTTAGTACCGGCTGATAAAGATGCTGGAACCATACTCTTGGAAAATGGTTACAACATTAATTTGAAGTGCTCAGATGGTATTTGTGGGGTTTGTAAATGTGACGTTCTCAGTGGAAAGGTCGAACACCGTGATTTTGTTTTGTCTAATAAACAAAGGCAGTCATCAATGATTTTGTGCCAAAGTCGAGCTTCTGATGAGGGTGGTGTTGTAGAAATTGATTTGTGATATCTTTGATTATTATTCACCAAAGAGTTTATGAGTCACACAATAATTTCTCCAATTGATTTTGGATGCTCAGTAAGTACCTCCCAACCCGTTTTGGTAATGATGAAACTATCACCAACTTGAGCTCGAAAATGTTCTATGGAAACAGATCCATCAACTGCAAACACCATGCCTGGCTCTATGATTGTCTTATCCCCCGTAACTAGCTGAGGTTGTTCTAAAAAGCTGAAACCTGTTGCGCGACCACATCGAAACGGATATTCATATCCAGCTTTTTGAATTACTTTAGCATAGGCGGCATGCACACTCTCAGCCGTAACTCCAGGCTTTAGTGCATCGAGTGCTGCCATTTGACTAGCAAACGCCACTTCATAAATATCGCGTTGTGCTGGGTCGCCAACTTCGCCAATCCAGAACGTGCGGTCAAATCCTAACTTGAACCGATGAAAATTCGTCATACCGCATAAACAAAGAAAAACAGGTTCTCCGAAGTGCATAATACGTGTACTGGCTCTGTGATGGGTTTTGATGATTTCTTTTCCGGAGGCCATTATCTGCAAAAAATGCGTGTTTGGGGACATATCCTTGTCATCATAATATTCACTAAGAAGTTCCGCAGCCTTCCGCGTTCCTGCTTGAGCTGTTTTAAGTGCAACTTCAAATTCAGGGATATCAGGTTTAATCGCGTTTCGACCTGCCATCATCATAGCGCTGGCAACTTGGCCAGCATGGCGAGCCAACTGTAATTCCTCTTCTGATTTTATCATCCGCATTTTGCTCAGAATTGGGGTAACTGTACGGATTTTGTCATCACCGAAAATATTGTTGACGTAAGCACGCACGATAGGCGGCATATGATCTGGCTCAATCGCAATCGTTTTTGCATTTTTCAAAGCACTTGGCAAATTTTCGCGCCATTCACCGCCTATTCCATCATTCCATGGGGCTATCCTATCAACCCGCGCAGAGACTTTTGCTGAGTTAAGATCAATTTCTGGAGTAATAAGCAGTGTATTGTTAACAACTGAAACAATCAATATTGTTGGACGGCCAAATTCCATATGAAGGTAATCATAATAGCCGCAAAGATAGTAAATATTGTCATCATCAGTTATAAGGGCTACGTCTATATTTTCTTCAGTCAACCTTCGTTGAAATTTTATCATCCTCTCATGAAAAATTTCCATATATCATATCCTTCAACATTTGCGGCTTGGTCTTCTTAACGTATTGCATGGTTACGTTAATATTAAAATTTGGCGGCATAATAGATTTTATGGTGGGTTGATTTTTTCTAAACTTCACTTTCGTTCGGCAATGATTAGCGCTGCGCTTTTAACCAAGTAGCTCCTAATTTAGCCGTTGTCGCTGCAAACCCTTTCGATAGCGCCGTTGGTTCGGGAGCTTCAATATGGCTGCCGATCCAAGCCAAAAGCGCCATACGCCTAAGCATAATGAAAGTATCGATTTCATCAGTGTCCTCTTCAGACAATATCCGGATACTTTGATAGCCTTCAAGCCAGGCGCGCTTATAGTCAGGAATTCTTGGATCATTTTCGATAAAGCTTATTGAAGCAGCAAAATCATACATGAGCCAGCCAAATCCGCAGTCATCAAAGTCTATGACTCGAGTACCGTATTGATCTACCAATAGATTAGCGAGGCGCATATCTGCATGAATAAGATTAAAGCGATCTTCGGAATTACCGTAATTCAACAAACGTTGTTTGATACATTTTTCAACTCGCTCTAGCGTTTCTTTGATGGTTGGGGTCACTTCGGGCGCATCGCGCCAATTGCCCCATGTCGGGGTATCTCCAAAAATAGCCTCAACATCCCATATTAAGCGCTCAAAAGGGGTTGGTTTGTCCCAGTTAATTGCATGTAAATGACAATTGGCTGCAAGGGCGCCCAACTCTGTGAACGCATCTTTCAAGTTACCGCTTTCATTGGGCGCAACTCCATCAAGAAAGTGAAATAGAACCAAGAACCGTGGAACATCTAGACCTGATGTTTGCGCTTGTTGGACTGCCTTGCCATTTTTGCCAAGAAAATAGGTCGGAGTTTTTATAACTTTATTTTTTGCAAGTGCGTCGATCCACGCCAGTTCGCATTCAATTGCTCTTTGAGTGTGGTAATTTTCGCGATGTACCCGAAGCACGGCCTTGTATCCGTTCGCTGCCTTTACCAGGTAAGTAACATTCTCAGAAACGTTTAAAAGAGTTAACTCAGCATCAGGCGGTGTATCCCATAGCTTTAGCGCGGCAGTTGCCAATTGATTGAGATGCTTGATCAAGGTTGATAGTGGGATGGCCTCCGCAGTCATTTATTAGCTCCTAAAGCAATAAGAGTGGAAATACCCTGTTGCAGTTTTTTAGTTAAGCGGTCATCAATTTCCAGTTTTCGAGAAGCAATTTTAGGCAAATTCTTATCGTCTCAACTTCTGTCGACTATTTGATCTTTCGTAATTAGGTAGCTCTCAGCTTAGTCAGACCGTGCCAACTACAAAAACGACTACGCTTATTTATATTCTTTCTATTAAAATTTAACAGGAGGATTTTCGCAACGGAGTTCAATCCGGTTGTGCTCGAATTTAAACCATCGGAAATTTGATGTATTTTCCATACCTTTACCTCGCCAGAACGTAGCAACCAAAAGTGGCAAGCAAAAAAATCGGCTGAGTATTGCTATTCGGAATATTGAAAGATGGTCCTGCCAAGCCAAGCCTGAATTTGCGGGGGCATGAGACCCATAAGTTGCGGCGCCAGAAATTGTAGGATATATTGCTTTTTATTTTATGGCAGTGATGGGGATGGTGTGTACCTTCTAGCCAATAACCAACAAATAGCCGCAAGTCTTCGCTGACGAAAGATCCAGACTTAGCTATCAATTTAAAGCAGCGGTAGTTCGACTAATATTAAGGATCAAAACCAGGATCATCCAAACCATATCTTTGCTTCAAGCATCGATACGGAGATACTGCGGAAATAGCCTCGAGAACTGACGCTAGTAGATCGCTTGTCAAAGCTGGTGAGACCACGAGATTTTTTGTTACTTAAAGAATTTGTGCGGCAAATGGACGTTCCGCCTTGCTCACCATAGGGGTATTTTGCGAAAGGAAACAAATTCAGGAGAAAAGTTGATGCAATAAGTCCCAAACGGACTGCGCAGCTTGTAAAGCTGCTGGATGCAGTTACATCTGACAAGTCAGAATAGTATAAAAGCAATGTTTATTGTTAAAGTTCGCCCTTTCGTAAAATTCTTTAGATGTGTGGCAACCCAGTATGCGCCAGAACCCTCTAATTTCCAGATAGCTACTGTACTTTTTTTAAGATTGGAGCATTAAGTTTTTTCAATCTCCATGATCGCATGAATATAATCCATTGCATGACCGTCCGGCGCGGCAGCAATTTCATCCTCGTAACATTGATAGAATTGATCAACGATAGCCTGCGCCTCTTGTTGCTCTCGATCAACTAAAGCTGACGAGAATACCGTTTCTGACCAACTGCGCATTGTTGGGATCAATGAGGCGGCAAATTCCTTACGACTGATTGCACCATTCGCATCGCGATATGCATGCTCATAGGGGCATCTAGTCAGCTGCGTGCGAATAGACTTTAACCTTAGCCCAGCCTGTGAAACGAGGCTTTGGGTATCATCAAAAGGGGCCCTGAATTCTTCTACCGTTCTGTAATGCTGAGAAAATGTGGCCCGTTTGAATTCTTTTTCTGTGATAGTCCCGGTTTTTTGTAGCATACGCCAGTGTTCAGTGAATTTGTCAAACATAGAGTGTCCGCCTGTGTTTCCAAGATACTGCCCTTGGTCATCGATACCGAAATTCAGCACAATGAAACGACTTCCTTTTTTCAATTCAGCACAACGGGCTAGAAGGATTTTTTCCCAGTCGTCTGCAGCACGTTGTGCGAACATATCACGTTCTACTTGATTAGCTCCCACCATGTGAACATGTCCTTCAATCTCACATGGTTTTTCTGAAACATAGTGCATCGCTGTTGCCGAAAAGCCTAGACACAAACTATCAGACGCCATGAGTTGGCGATGGAATCCCGTCCCGCATCCGTGCACAAAAACGTTTCCATAATTTACTTGGTATGCGTCCGATAGGTTGCCTTCCATGCCTTGCATAGTTTTAAACAAAGTTGAAAAGTCATTTGATGGTAGATCAGTGTAAAGTACTTCTATTGGTCGTGTATCTCCTTGCGAGCGCACTGTTGCCACAATCTCGGCCCATAGCGCAGCACTCGTCCCGCCATCAGCTGCACCAAAATCCGCAAACCTTAAAACACCGCTTTCAGGTAAAGAAGTGAGTGCGTCTCTAAGAAGTGATATGGTGCTGTCGATGGCATGTTTTGCACCAGCTGTACGTTGAGAGTAGTAACCACTTGAGCGCATCGACAAAACTGCCTGCATATTCAAGCTCTCAAGGGGTGAACCTGCAGGATTTTCTTTTGTGGCCATTTTGTGTCTTTCTCGCAATTCGTCGCCACCATTTGCATAGTTTTTTGCTGACAACAAGATTCGAGCTTGGTGTTTGTTAAGACTTTTTTGATACCTAAGGCTTCATTATATGTCTTTCAAAGCTAACTGTTATGCAGTCAAAGAGCCAAACGTGCGGGATTAGCGAGTTTACTTTCTAGGAAATTATTTTTCAGTTATAATTTAAGTTAGCGGAGCGGGAGGTTGATGAGGAAAAGGTTTCTGGCAATGGTATGTTTAAAATGGAAGCACATAGTTTAGAGGAATTTAGTGGAAAATACGGATAAAATTTGGATTTCCAGTTATTTTTCGATCAGAAATATCTGACACTAATCTATAGCTGGCGCTTTTGGTAAATTCATACCAAATCAGGTGTTCTAGTGAGTCGTTTAATAATAGATCTTGCTGGAACAAAGTTAAACCTACACTAAATAAGCGTTTTAGAGGAGAGTTCATATGTTGACGAAAAATTTATTGAAAACGTTGGCTTTAATTGTAGTATTAACAGCCTCACCATTTTTTTCTTTTCCTGCATCCGCTCTTGCAGGCGAATTACAGGTAGAAATTCTTGCTGATGGGACAGGGGATATTGCCAATGATGGCAACCGAGTGGATGTTCACTACACCGGTAAGCTGACTGACGGTAGTGTGTTTGATAGCTCTATTACGAGGGGCAAACCTTTTACTTTCACAATTGGTAAAGGGCAGGTGATAAAGGGCTGGGATCAAGGCATTTCTGGAATGCGTGTAGGAGAGAAGCGAAAACTAACTATTCCTCCTGAATTGGGTTATGGTTCAAAGGGTGCAGGCAGTTCAATACCACCCAATGCAACTCTTATCTTTGAGGTCGAACTCTTAAAGGTAAGTGTTGCCCCAACACTGGCTGAGGCAGATGAAGAAGCGCTACTGGTTGCACAGCGAGAGGGTACGCTCATCATTGATATCCGACGTGAAGAAGAATGGCGTGAAACTGGGATTATAAAAGGTGCACGCACAATAACTGCTTTCACAAAAGATGGCCGATTGCACCCCGAATTCCAGAAAAAGTTTTTCTCTCTGATAACAAGCCCAGATACGCCTGTTTTTCTTTATTGTCGGACCGGTAATCGAACGGGATCTTTAGGTAATGCGCTGGTTGGTCAAGTTGGTTTCACGAATGTAGCACATCTCACTAAAGGGATAGTTGGATGGAAAGCGGTGGGTATGCAAGTAATAGAGTATCAAGATTAGTTTAGAGTAAAAAAACTGAATTTTTTTTGCTGTGATTTTTCTTTTAACACACTTTTCAACCAATATTTGTACATTGAATTCCAGTGTATTTTGAGATCTGCTAAAACAGGTCTTTTTGCATGTAAGCTTCGGTGGATAGGGAACTTCGGTGCAATGGTTGCTAAGATCAAATCAAAAACGAGCCCTTGTATGAAACAGGTTCTTTAGTAGATCGAATATCTGTCGAAGTTAGTGACAATAACTCAACATAAAAGTTAATTAACTTTGAGAAGTTGTGTTGAATTTTTCAGAAGGCTGGCAAAATGAAAGTTGAAAAGTGGGGAAAAATTTATTTTGCAAATGCAATGCAAATTTGTAAATTATAGTACTCTGACACGGACATTTTGTAAATGTCGGAGAAGAGTTTGACGTGACAAAAATAGTCACCGAAGATCGTAATCTGGCCGAAGGTATAAATAGTGTAGTCGGCGAAAGTGAAAAAGATATTCTGAATCCCCGCGCGTAAAAGAGGAACGTATGCACACCGTCAGCCAGTCTCCTACTGAGCCAGAATTTGTCCAGAACCCTTATCCTTTTTATCAAAAAATGCGTGAGCAAGGCGGAATTCATTATTGGAAAGATTATGAAAAAGTTGCTGTCTTCGACTATGAAACTGTTTCCTGGATTCTCAAAAGTCGCATGTTTGGGCGGGAAGGAAAAAGTGCAAAACTAAGGAAAATCCCAAAGCGTCTTAAGCCTTTTTACGATGTAGAAGCACATTCGATGCTTGAGCTTGAACCACCGCGACACACAAGACTTAGAGGAATTGTCTTGCGAGCTTTTACATCACGCCGAATAGATGAATTAGCCCCTGAAATCAAAACGCTTTGTCATCAACTTATTGATAAGTTCGAAGGTTCATCTGTTGATTTATTACCTTCCTATGCGACCAAAATTCCGGTGATAATAATTGCCCGACTTCTCGGTGTCCCTGAGAGTATGGCCGATCAATTGTTAAAGTGGTCTAATGATATGGTGATGATGTATCAGGCGCGGCGGACACTCGTGCTCGAGAATAGAGCTGTCCAATCCACGGTGGAATTTGTGGAATTTATGCGTGGCTATATTTCAAAAAGAAGATGCCAAAAATCGGACGATCTTATCTCCCATCTCATTACAACCGAAGAAAATGGTGTGCGTTTAACGACAGACGAGATGATAAGTACCTGCATTTTACTACTAAATGCTGGGCATGAAGCTACTGTTCATACTTTAGGAAATGGCATTAAGTGTTTGATTGAAAACGATTGTGACCCATCAATATTTGATTCTCAAGCGATGACTTCGAAAATAGTTGAAGAAATTTTGCGTTATGATCCACCACTGCATATATTTACAAGGTTTGCTTACGAACCCTGTCAAATTGGTCCTTTCAATATCAAGGTGGGTGAGGAATTGGCGCTTGTATTAGGCTCTACTGGCCGTGATGCGTCTATCTGGTCTAAACCTAATAGCTTTAATCCAACCCGCGCTGTTACTAAGAATACATCATTCGGCGGAGGCATACATTTTTGCGTAGGTGCACCGCTTGCGCGTCTCGAATTGCGGATTGCTTTATCAGTTTTATTTGAACGCTGTCCAAACTTGAAGCTCAGTAGCGTCCCTTTCTATGCTGATTTATATCACTTTCACGGGCTAAAAGCTCTAAACGTAACAGTCTAATTTATCAGTCTTTGCGCCGCATAATTGTTTTGTAATCTTTAGGGAGGACATTTCTTGACCGATTTATAAGTTGCCTTTCCCTCAACCAGTATCATAAATTTTGTCTTTTAAAATGATCCATATACCTTTTGTTATCTAGTTCTTATTGTAGATCGGTCTCGCGTATTGTTGGGTCAATAATAAAGAGTATAAGCCTACAATTAGTACTACTTTGCCAATAAGACGTCATCTTGAAATGTATGTCCAATCGAATTGTTATCTGTATTTTTAAAAACAGCACTTTGATCGAGATAAAAAAGCGTTCCAGTTATGCTTGTGCATACCGCAAACTTGTTTATGGCTGTTAACGTAACCAAGCTGACACTGAGAAAACCGCTATGTCCAATCCCCTTTACGATGCACTTTTCCTACCGCATGCAGAGCTTAATTCTCCCTTTTTGTATCTTTCCAGTGGAGAATATGTTACCTATAAATCGTTCCTTCAAATGGCCGGGCGCTTTGCGAATGTTTTATCCAACTTAGGATTGGTTATTGGTGATAGATTGGCCGTTCAAATTGAGAAATCAGAATATGGATTGGCCATTTATGCCGCATGCGTGCAGATGGGGGTTGTCTACTTACCGCTTAACACAGCCTATATGCCACAAGAATTGCATTATTTTATCGAAAATAGTGGCGCGAGCATGCTAATTTGCGAAACCTCCAAAGAGGAACTATTGCAACCTCTTGTAGGAGAACTTGGAATCCACTTGGCGACTATTGATGCTTCGGGGAATGGGAGCTTACTGGAGGCGCTTTCAACTGCGCCTGATCAATTTCAGCCTGTTAATAGGGGTCTAAATGATCTTGCTGCAATCCTTTACACTTCTGGAACAACCGGGCGTTCAAAGGGCGCGATGATTAGCCATCAGAATCTCATTTCAAATGCACAAAACCTCACATCACTTTGGCGTTTTACTAAGAGTGACGTTTTACTGCATACTTTACCTATTTTCCATACTCACGGACTTTTTGTAGCAACAAACGTTATGCTCGTCTCAGGCGGGTCCATGATCTTTCTGCCGAAGTTCGACCTTGATTCTATCTTCAAACATTTACCGCAGGCAACCTCTATGATGGGTGTTCCAACCTTTTACACCCGTCTTTTGACTGATGACCGTCTCACAAAATCTAACACTCGTCATATGAGATTATTTATATCGGGAAGCGCGCCGCTATTGGACGAAACACATCGGATGTTTGCAAAACAAACTGGGCATATGATCCTAGAGCGCTATGGTATGACCGAAACTAATATGAACACTTCAAACCCATATGAGGGCGAGCGCCGGCCGGGCACTGTAGGATTTCCACTACCAGATGTGGAGTTAAAAATAACTGATGCGGCCACTGGTGATTCAGTACCCGATGGCGAGATCGGGCAAATTGAAGTCAGAGGCCCCAATGTCTTCCAGGGTTACTGGGACATGCCCGAAAAAACTCGTGAAGAGCTGCGCCAAGATGGGTTTTTTATTACCGGAGATCTGGGGCGTAAAGACGAAGAAGGTTACATCTATATTGCTGGACGCAACAAGGATCTAATTATATCTGGCGGTTACAACATATATCCCAAGGAAATTGAAAAACTTCTGGATGAGCAAGCTGGCGTGGCGGAAAGTGCTGTGGTTGGTATTTTCCATCCTGACTTTGGTGAAAGCCCTGTTGGTTTTCTGGTAGCGAAACCGGGTGCTATTCTTGATACAAAGGAGTTGAACAACGTTATCGTCAATCATTTTGCTCGCTTCAAGCATCCCCAAAGACTCCTCATTATCAAAGAATTACCGCGTAATTCTATGGGAAAAGTTCAAAAAAAAGTATTGCGTGAGAAATATGGGGATTTGTTCAAATAATTTAAGGTCTCTTGAAAACTCAGTCAAATTGCTGGGGGTCACAAGGGCTTGAGTCGGAAATAAAGGAGTTTTTAATCCATTGACCTGATTTTATTGAACCACTTGTAGATATAAAAATCCCACAGCCATCGAACATGTTATTTGCGAATTCTCCGATGTAGGTATCACCCGTTTTTAGGTCAACTGATTTAGCAAGCCCGTTCAGTTTATCTTCTCGCCAAATTCCCGAATAAGTTACACCCCAAGGTGCTTTAAAAGTACCAAAACAACCATCCCAAAAGAGTGATTTTCCCTTCGGGCAGGATACGGAAGATGCTCTCCTGTTTTGAAGCTTTTTCTCAAAATTTGTAAATTCCTCAGATTTTTTTACACCAAGAACACGAATTGGTAGGGGATCTTTGTCTATGACGGATACATCGATTACTGGCCGTTTTTCCCGTACTATAGAACTATCAAAGTCCTGCTGCGAAACTAAATTATAAATTGACAATGGTAAAATTACATTTGGCAAATTGGGGTACTGGCTTGTTTGGGTAGCCACAGGTATAAGTTCTTGCAGTTCAATGGAGTGTTCGGCACGCCAATCCTGTTTCCAAATGTTTAAATAGCCTGCTAACGCTAAAGCGATGAGGCCGAAACAGAGGCCTACAAGAAGCGAAATTATAAACTGAGGAAAGCTGCGCTTCATTTCGACATTTCTCAAATATTTCGTAAAGCCGACCATTGTGGTGATGTGAGGATGTAAATTTGATTGTATATAGGTAGGATGCTAGATGTCTACAATTCAGTGAAAATAAATATTACTCGGATGACATTTCGGAATGCTTTTTCAATGGTTCTTATATGCGGTAAGTGGTACTCTCTGTCTTCTGATTTTTATTACAAATTAACCGGCATGGATTGATTTCTGTTTAGAAACGAACTTTTGATAATCCTGTTTTGTGAGCTCCGCTCTTAATTAAGCTTCGGTGATAATTTTTTGAGTTTGCCATTCTTCATGGTCGAGGTCGTGCCATCCTATACAATATCGCGTGGGCGAGCGACCACATTCACAAATTTTCATTTCTTCTCCCGGTGGTTGGGGCGGCTAAACCAATTTTCCATGATTGATTTCTTAGAGTTGATGCAGAAAAAATCAATGATGTACAGTGTTTCTTGGTTCGCAGTGGAATTAACCTGATCGATTTTTTTGACTTTGAATTTGAGATTTAAGCCAACTTTTATTCTATAGAAGAAGAGTCTCGAAAAACTCGCAAACTTAGCTGAGTCTAGCGGCAGTTACATAATTAGCGGGACTAAACTTTCCTCAGCAATTCTGTGGTATTCTATTACTGGAGCTAATTGGTTATCAACAATACTCCCACAAATATGGCAGCAAGTAATAGTTCAATTTTCCATAAAATTAAAAGCCTTGAGTTTAAAATAGACCTATTACTAAAGGATTTATTCCACGCTGAAAACACTAGGGCTTTAGCTGCCTCGGTATTCATTTTACTGCCTTTTTTATAGCAGCATAGTCAGAGATGCATTTTCATCAATCTTTAATATTTTTAAAGCTCTCTGAGTTGCAAAAATGACTCATAAATACCGTGAAATGACAGCACGAAGTTTTGTGCAGAGAACTAGGAACCCGGCTTTTGACTACTGTTGAAGGACTTCCTGGTATTTCTCGATTTAGAAAATATCTAAAAAAATTTAGAATATCTAAGTCTTTTTATTCAAATGATTACGATACTAAGGAGTTCAGAAATTCTATTAAGTTTTTTAGTATCAGTGATAAATTTGCAGATTGCAATGATAGGAAGAGAAAGGTTAAACTGCACCGGCGGATATACTAAGTAACTGGGAGTGAGGTATGGCTGGGATTCTCTTTTTCGTTATTGGTTTAATTACTGTTATTGCAATCGGCGCTGTTTGGGCTCTGAAACCACCAAACGATGACGGGTATTAATGAGTAATTCTATTTTATTGAACTGCCACTTTAGTGTTCTACTCGTCATAATATCGCTACCTAAAAAGCCCGAGAACTTCGCTAGATCTCTATTTTAAAATTTAAATAGAAATGCTTTACATTTCGCTTTGTAGGATAAAGTAGTACCGATCAAAGTTTTGATATTGGATAAAGCAGTAATAATTGTTGTTGGAAAATTGAACGCACACTCTAGCTCTTTCGGTAAGACGATTTTCCCAAAAGGTCCTAGTCGATGGCGGGGCTTAACTTGAGGCCGTGTGCATCTAAGAAGTATACACAAGGCTGATAGAAAACTGTAGTATCTGGTATTAAAGTTAGTTCATTTTTTATTCCCAAAATGAAAATAAACCAGCTGCGCAGCGGGCCAGGCTCTATAAATTAGTTCGCAAATACTGAACAGTAAGACGCGTGATACTTAAGAAGTTGTTCTAGAATCTTTTATGGCAAAAGACGTCACTTAATTAAATGTACCTGTTTTACCTTCCGCTGGTTGTTAAAACCCTTGGATTTATTTAGTTTTGGTAGGCTTTTATAAATTGCCCTCATGAACACCCTATTTTTTGAATTAAGCCTGTTCTCTCACTTTTCTTGTATGAACTGGACAAGAATTATTTTCTTGGATATTTTGAGATTTTGTTAATCCACCAAAGCAGTTTTTTTTATGTGAGGTACAGGTAAATTAGTAGTAAAAATTGGCGGTCAGAGGTAACTGGATGTAAAAAGACCCCCGCAGAAGTGCCCTACTGCAGAGGCTTTTCTAAGCGCTCCGACCTTAGTGTTGAAGGAAACCGGCGCGTTTAAACTTTCTAGCAATTTTCGGACCAGTTCAAATAACTTTGAGAATTTTTTATAAACGAATGGCAGTCTATTTCAGTCATTGTTCAAAGGTATAATAAAAATTAATTGCTATACTTAGCTGGACTTATCGCACAGACGTAGGTTTCTGTTCTGTTGCTGTAATGCAGAGATTTTAGTTAGAAAGATCTTTTACGCCGTTTCAATGGCTGAAAATTGATACTTATTCTCCCATCAGTCCGCTAAAGTATAAATTGATTTATCAGCCAGTGAACAAAACTAGTATCAGCTTACGCAATGCCAAAATTTACATCACGGCACACTCAATAAGTCTGTATTGCGAAAAATAAAATCAAGGATGCCTTCATGCGGGCCGACATAGGAGTTTGTATTTTAACTAAATTTGGGAAATTTGGAGATTTTCATCAAGTTTACCTACCAACGCACCAGACATATAACTGGATCACGAGGCATGGATTAAGTTCAATAAATTCAATATCAGCCTCTAGCGCTTTTATGTTTTTGATCTTGACCAACATTACCGTATTTAAAAGAAAGGCTAGATCTTTAGGTAGACCTAGCCTCATAATTCAAACTCTATTGCCTCTTAAAGCAAAGTAGAGACCACCTACCCACAAGAAAACATGAAGATTATCGTACAATATAACGTCCATGAAACTCTCTGGTTGGCTGGTCCAAATTACACCAGTAGTGATCGAACACATAGTTATGCCACTAAAACGTGAAAGCACATCACTGCAGTCGCTAATATAGGGTAAATGGGAAATAGCTTTAAGTGACATGAAAGCTGCTGCTAGTAAGCCTAAACCTGCACCGAGTTCTCCATAAGCCACAAACCACCAAACAAGGTACGGCAGTTCATAGGTAGAGGCATCGTCTGCTGTGACTGGAAACTTCGAAAGGCCTTGTTGGATGAAAACAACCGCTAATGGGATGCGCAAAAGCCAGTGGCTAGCACAAAATTCGGGGATGCTAGTTGTTATTCTTTTGAGAATTAAATCCATCGTATTTTCCTTTATAATTAAATTTTTATGAACAGCCCAACGAAGGCGGCTACCATTAACAAGAAAAAAATTACAGTGGACCAGATTGCGAAGGCCATCCACAAGTCTCGTTTTGCCCGTTGAATGTGATCGTTGTCGCTCATTAAAAAGCCTCTTTTTTGTTAATTAATATCAATTGCGTCCAAGGAGGCGAAATTTCTAGCTTCTAGGTGGCTGTTAAAAGTGTCTTTTAAACCCACTCATGGTCTGCTACACATACCGACCTAGATACTAAGATACGTAAGGTCCGGATCAATCGTCACCGTATATTCGGGTTAGTCGATTTTACGAGTTCCGCGTACAGGTAAATGACCTATCGGTCCACTCACCAGTTCAAAATTTGCACTTATTTCTAGAAATCGCTCGACTTGCTTGAAATGAAGAAAAACCTGTTCCACAATTTCTCCCGTCGATTTGTTGAAAAAATAGTAGTTTTGCATGTTGCTGCCTAATTTTACTGGACCTAATTGTTTACGAAAAATTTTACGGACTGGATCAATTTTTAGCCTAAAGTTTGATATTTTAAGCTTTTTTGGGTAATTCAGCTCGCTTGGTCACCAACTGGCATATTGTAATTTTTGTCCAGGATGATTGTTTAAATGATACCCGCGTTCTTACTGATTAGAACAGGAAGTGTCATGCCATGGCTTTGACTGGGTGCCTTATTAACGCGTGGGCTGTGTCAATTCGACCGGCTATGGTAAATCCGACTATGTGGAGCAATAAAAGTATAATTTTAGTGGTATGAGGTACTACTCCCAACGGTCTTTCATGACCGGTGATAAGATTACAATTCTCGTCTACTAGCAAAAGCTAGCTAGAAATAAATTTATTAATTTGCGATGTAATTTTTTTTATATTCGCAGAAATGTATCAGTTCAGCTGTAAGAGATATAGTGCCACCGACCTTTACTAATCTGCATAGAAAAAATACCTTTTATGCTGTCTTTTGTTGTTAAGATAAAGTACGGGCAAAATTGAGAAGTGGAGCGCGTAGATGGCTCCCTACTTAAAAACAGTACTACGTTATGTGGATACCAAGAATGGCGAACCAGCGCCTTACAGTTACCAGTATCAAAATAAGGTCGATCCAAAAAAATATGACCCAAATAAGTTGATGGATTGCAAGAAGGTTGAATGGGGAGAGACAGTAGCCAGCCACGCAATTTCATGGTGATTTAGTGCGCTAGAATAGTGATTCACTCGCCGCCTCGCTAGATTTCTCTTCTATAATGCAGTTGGGTGGTTAAAAATGAATGATGCGAATGTAACGTGATAGTGGTTGCTCTTGAGGATACCTAATTCCAAAGGGTCTGTCACGCAAAGCATTTGTTGGGCTTGATGATCACCCCGATATTCTTAAGATATTAAGACAGTACTAATCAATTTAATGTTAAACTACATGGCCTAAGATAGCTGTTAAGGTGGGAAAAAGTCCACCTAAGCTGGTAAGCAAGCAAAAGGTCGTTTCTATTAGTACAACGACCGTAAATGCAGTAAAGTAAAACGACCTGGTAAGCCTGATTGATCAGCGTCATTATATCTTATAAGAATTTTAAGATAGTTTTTAGCTTTTAAAAAATCTTTGGAGGAGGGGTTATGACCCGAAACTTAAATGCCTGGGAGCGGCGTTAAAAATTGCTTATTGGGGTGATAAATCGATCGCAAACATTTTATGCATATGCTCATGAATGATCCACTCTTCGGTCTAACCTTGAGGTAAAACTAATATATCTCCCACACCAATTTCTTGAGATCCATTGCCATCAGAATTAATGACCGAAGCTCGCCTTTGAAATTATGTGAGAATATTCACATGCTGCTGTGCGATCAGCTGTAAAGTGTCCGAGTTGGCACTCCTAAATGCCAAGCTTGGAGTGATCATCAGCGGGCGTCCAAAGTATTTTAGTGGTCTCTCGTTGACCTAAAGTGATAGACGTGGTTTTATGAGTGAATTTTGGCAAAGCATTATTTGATAGATCGGCGAAAACTTTAAGTGTAGTCATTTTAATTGAAACCATTTTTGTTAAGGTTTTCTGGAACGGATTCTCGGAGCCTAGCTCACGACATTTACCTCCGTAACTCTTAACTAGACACTATATTACCTTGTTTATTATTAAATGGTAAACATAAAAATTAAAGTTATTCGTAAGATAGTAGGCTTTTGCATAATATCGCGAACTCTTAACCGTTTTACTTTTTTCATCCATGGCTATTTATCAAAAAAATTCAGTATTATCAGTAGGTTTACTGCGATTACTCGATCAAATAAAAAGGGAACATAAGATGGCTCTGAATTGTAAGGAGAAAACCTAAGACTGGTATCAGGTTTATACTGTGGTAGAGAGCGAATTGAGCTAAGAAAATCCTCAAAAGTAAATCAAGAATTTAGAGAGAGGGCGCCCAAAAAACTACCGATTGATCAAGCATAATTCTCTGGTAGTGACGCACTGCAATTTTACAGTCACGAAGCGCGGCATACACCATCAATTTCCGATCAGCTTCAAAATTGGCATTGGTTGCGCGTTAAAATCTGCAGAATGATTTTTCATCTTCAAAAATCACCCAATACTGACCGATAACGGTTTTGCTCTTTTTTGCCCATGCTAAAACTTGCTTCAAAGTCTCGTTAACTTGGGTGTATCGACATACGAAATCATCTGTCACAAAAATTGGAAGATAACTTGTCTCACCGGAGACTAAAGAATTTTTTCAGCATTCAATGGTTTTTTTGAAAGTCAGAGACAAAATTTGTTTAGCCTGAACGGTTGGGTTGGTTTTGCTCAGGAAAACCAAGAATTTATAAATTCTTTTGTTTAACTGTAGCCTTTTTACTACGCCTTCCATATACAGGTCATATTTATGTTTAGTGGCAGTCATAAGTTTTTCTTTAGCTTGAAGAGTTTTATCCGCAGTTTCTTTATCGGAATATACGATTATGGCCAGCAAAGATGTTTCGCTGGTTTGTATTGCGATAAGGCACTCTACACCGTCACCGTGTCCATACGCCTGATTTTCAAAGAATTGCAGTCTTGCTTGCAACTCTTCTGCAGCATCAAATTCAATAGAATTTATTCGCGCAATCGACATTTTTTCTCTCCTTTTTTAAAAGTTAAGAATTTTGTAATGCCTTCCACGGTAATTGACGAATATAAAATCTTTCAGCGCAGTGATGACGATCTTCACGTAGTAAGCGGTACACTGGTACACGAACCGTCCGGATGATTACGTAAATATTACGCTAGCTGCTGGCTTCAGTATGCATATGATGGTTGACGGGCCGCTTCGGTATTAGGCTGACTAATGAAGCTAAGTGCGACTAAAGTTCCATGGGAAGTAACTAGTTAGTTTTCTCAGGCGGATTATCCTTATGCCAACTACCACTTAGCTCATCACCGTTTGTAGAAAAAAGCGTACCATCACCATGCCTCATGCCATCAAAAAATTGCCCTTTATACTCTTCACCATTGGCGTATTTTAAAGTGCCTTTTCCTTGAAATACCCAATCTTTCCAATCTCCAGCGTAAGTGTCGCCATTTGAAAAGACGGCAAAACCATATCCATTTGCCTTTCCGTTCTGAAAGTTACCAGTGTATTTATCGCCGTTTTCAAATAGAGCATTTCCGAAACAATTATGAAAACTTTCATCAACGCAGTCCGGTAATTTTTCTGATGCAAAACCACTGGCAGGGCAACATAGAAGAGCGACGATAACTAAACGGATTTTTGAATATAATTTTTGCATTTATACCTCCTAGTTTAGGTGATCTTGTATCTAATTCGTTCAACCAAACCCGTGATGGTGGCTCGGCAATAACGATGAAGTCGTTCGCGCGTTCACTCATCGTAGGGAAAGCATTTATATCTTGCAAAGTAGGGATAGTGTAGTTGACTGGCCATAAGACGCAGATCAGCATTTTTATTTGCGCCGAACATGATAGAGACTTGACTAGCCTCACATTCTTCTTGTTTATCGCAGGTTTGAAGCAAGTGGTTATCGGACCTATCGTTACTACTGTTGCTTGAAATAATAAATAATGCCCAAAGCATAGTTTCCCTACTTATCTACAACGCGTCGTTTTGCAGCGTGCCCCTTCATAGCGTATGGGCACGGGCTGGCAAATGTAGCTGGATATTATGCCGGCATTAATAAGCTTTTCGTTTGGTGGATTTATTTTCTGAGAAGCTGCTTGGAGTTGATTAAGGGCGTTCACACATTCGGACGCGTTTTTATATTCTACCAATGGCTCATGACCTTGTTCTAAAAAAATTAAAAATAATATCCATTTCATTTTACCGATCCATTTCTGTTTTCACAATCCTCCTTGGAGAACCTAATGAAAGTCAAACTTTTAGTCGGCATGACTGGCTCGGAGGTAGTCGCACAGCGTAAGCAGCTTGCAGCATAGCGCAAAGAAATGAAGGATCGGATCTGCGCTATCGTTGAACCTTCCTCTTCGGAGGAGTTGCTCGCTGTTGAAGCTGAGATTAGGAAACAGAAGCAGGAACACTAGTGTAGCCGCATCGAACTTAGGCAAAAGATCATCGAGTGGGTGGTGAGGGTATTTCTGTTCTTGATCTGTCTAGCTGCGTTGGTTGGACTGGTTCTGCTTGCGAAATCTGCAAACGGGGTTGATGTCGTTTCGAGTAATTTCACCTTCATGATAAAACTGTTCTCTAATAAGTGGCTTCATAAGTTCAACCATTTTTGCCCGACCCTCTAAATTTGTCTCAGTTTCCTCAAACGATGGACAGAGTGCCACTGATCTAGCAGAGGTCGGCCCTGTTTTGATGCTTATACTGTTCGAGATTAGGAAAAAAATTCGGCCATGTTCTGGTAACAGGGTATTCCAAACTCTTGAAAACTCTTTTCGTTATTAATTTCTACCATACTCACCCTTGCGATGCTCATTCTTTTTTCTCCTTACCTAATGGCCTCGGTTGTTTGTAATGCCTTCCGCGATAACTGACGAATACAAAATCTTTACGCGCATCATGATACTGATGATTGCGATCCTGACTGATCAGGCAGTGCATTGGTACATGAGCTTACCAGACAACTACAAAAACATTACGCAAGCCGCTGGGCTGGTGAGCGTCTGCACAAGAGGCTTCACAGGCTGCTATGGCATCTGGATGAATAAAGAGGCCAAGACCGACAGAGGTGCGATTGGAAAGTGATCGTAACATTTTTGCTAGTAATTACTGTAGCGAGGCAGCTACTAGATACATCAGCCATGCATTTCCGCGACATTCACAGATGCAATTTCTTTGGAAGGAAGCTGGAAAAGACCGTGAACATAATCTGGTCTGGAAGCCATATCATTCACGAAAACAAACTCAACGCTTGCTGCAAGCCTATTATGGTGTCACTGAGTATTAAGTTTTGGGACTGGTTTAATCCCGCTATCTTAACACCAAAAACACCAACGGCCTAAAACTGTATTAGCACCTCCTTCCATCACCATCTTGGCTATCAGTTCATCCTGATCAGCAAGCATTGGTAAGTTTATTGTAAGAAACCCATTAGCGTCCTCGATAACTGCGTCTGGATACTTGGCTTGTACATCCTGCGCAATTAAACCCGTCGGAGCATAACCACCATCTTCCTCAGAAGCACCGTATTTAGCATCCAAGGC
>MDTB01236045.1_pt1 | contig 22560 bp, 12 predicted proteins | sample 811161 | NCBI WGS metagenome assembly MDTB01 (sample SAMN05326650, study PRJNA326480) | marine metagenome | isolation source: seawater | place: Mediterranean Sea | collected 2009 | reverse complement strand
AGCGATTAATTGCATTTTTGACACGAGGCAACGTAGATCTAAATTTAAGATTCATTGGCGCCGAAGGTGTTGAGCCGATTACTTTTCCTTTAGATATGATAAGATTATTAAAAAAGAGCGCATGCACTTTAAAAAAGGTAGAAGTATCAATCACGAACGATTTTTTAACTGGTCAAGATGAAATCAGTATCTATAATCCAAACCATGTTTCATTAAACGTAAGGTTAGATCTCATGGCTTGGAGTCCAGTTTCTTATAAACTTGAGAAAGTATCTACTGCCGCATCTTTTGGCGTACCCCCACGATCTACTAGTATAACCAGGGTTGCTGTTGCAGATGTTCAATGTAGATATTATTCTGGGTTTCAAACAGTCGCTTATGCGGATCTCTTAAATCACGTTACTAGCTTTAGTTTTAATCCCGTTACGCCGTTATGCTTTGGCGTTTCTGGGGTAATGGGAATAGACCAATCTAGTAAATTTAACCCTCTGCTAACTGTACGTGATTCAGGTGATTCTTATGTTGCTTCTGTTGCTACTCCATCACCTTCTTGGGACAGGTTCCATTGGTATTATAGGCCGCTTTCTAAAAGAAATCATGCCTCAACTAGAGCTCCAGGCACTAATAGGCAAGATTGGACGCTTCTTGGTCTTTCTCCAGGCCAAGAAAATTATGCGAAAGGCTCTCTTCCCAGTAGGAGTTGGGAAATTTCTAAATCTTTACTCACACCTGGAGAATATTACGAAATTTTAGTTGATTTTTATAAAAATGGTTGTTTGAAAGATACAGTATCTATGTCTTTATACTATTGCCCTTATACAGCGTTTGCGAGCATGGTAAAATTTAATATAGTTTGTAATTCACAAGAGCATAGTGATGTTTTAACAATAAACGAATCTATTGATGCATCTGCTTCTTCATTAATAACAGAACTTATAAGTCAAACTGTACTTCCTGAATCATATGAAGATGAATTTGACGAAGCTAAAGCAAGCAATAAGGTTGTAACAGCTTATAAAATTACCAGATATAATGTTGAAAATGGGTCAGTAGAAGAATTAGGGAGTTTCGACTCTGGAGAAATATCTCTTGCTCACTCTAATTTAACTACTCCAAGCAGGTTTTATGAAGTAAAGCTATTTGCAAATAACATAGGACAGCTTATGACGACCAACCAACCTTCTGCTGCTAGTGAAGTTCCTGGAGGAACTGGCTTAAGCTATACATACAATTATGCAAAATTTAAAAGTAATGATATGGCCAAAAATTCCAGTTTGCCTTCTTTTTCTTATAACTTAGATATAGATGTGCCGACAATAATTAATCGATCATATACCGGAGCTAGCCAAACAACCCAAGGCTTATCTTCCACAACTTCTAGACCTGGCTTTTTATTTACTGACGTAAATTACGAGACCATATTAAAAGCGAATATTATTTCTTGGAGAAAACTAGCTCATCACTCAGGAGAAAATCCCATTCATTTTGTAATGAGGGCTAAATACGGTGGAGTTACTAGTGTAGTAGCCTGGTGCCCGTTTATAAGCGGTGTTGATGAATATACTGTAGCTGATTTTACTATGTATGGAGCGCTAGGCTTAGTAATTTATAAATTATTTGCTGTATACGGTGATGGTAGCTATCAATACCATGGAGATATAGGAACGATGCATGAGAATGATCAAATGAATCAAATAATTCTTGGAAGGGGTTTAAGATAATGGCAACAGATTCATTAGGAATGGCCGGCCCAGGTGTTACGGGTCGACCTGCAGCAGAGCGCCCAGAACATGGCGAATATACTCCTATCATGGACGAAGAAACCGCTAGGGATAGAAATATTACTTTTTATTCGAATGACGTACAAAACCAGATGGAATACGGCGACTACATCCCGCCGCACTGGAGTTGGGAAGGCCATCAATACGCCGATGCTGCTGACGTCCTCGGGGCTGCCGCTGCCAGCGTTTTTGCTTTTGATGCAGATCCCCACACTCATAGCCTTTCATTTTTAGATACGGGTTCTCCGCAGACTAGTATGGGATTAAATGGAGTTACCAGCACATCGATTGTTTTAAATGAAAACCCGCCTTCTAACAATATGCTCAATCGAAAAAAGCTGTGTATTTATCGACCTGAAATTTTAGCTTCTTTAGATTTTAAGTCTGTTTCAGAAACTGGTTTTTCAGACGCTGAAGATCAAAACACGGTTTTATTCAATCAGAGAGTAACAAAAAGAAACATGCAGTTAGTTTCAGCTATATCTTCGCTGAATACTGCCACCTCTAATGATCCAGATAACTATCAAGCAGCTTTAGCCCAATATGAATCTTCTCTAGCTGCAGCTTCTGCCGAAATTGCTCTCTTAAAAATAGCGTATACTTTTAAAGTATATGCGCAGATCGGCCCTTCTTTCTCTTCATTTATTAAATCTTATGAATTTGATCCAAATGAATTTCTCACAGTTTCAGTAGACACTTCAGCCGAAGGTTCAAGCTATTATGATTATATGAATAAAACAATGCTTTGGGAAGGATATAAAAATGTTTTAGCTTACAGTATAGCAGAGGGTAAAGATGCATCTCTGTTAATGCAGCTAATAGCAGACCTATCTTTTTCTTGCTGTTTTATGACTCCAAAAGTTGCACTTAATGGCGTCCGCTGGCCAGAAGCGGCTGATTTTTTAAATTCTTTTGAGTTAGACGGGTCTAAACCCCTTAGTAGAATTCTCACGAAGTATTCTGCTGGTAGCTCTATTCCGTTGAATGTTCCTAAGATCGGCTTAACTAGAATATCTAGAGATTTAACAGCTTCAGTTCAAATTGGAAAAATTGCTGCCGCTGCAGGAGATGAAAACGAGACCTTAAAAGTTCTTTTAGAAAAATATGTAGAAAATGATTATTTTACTAGCACAGTTAAAGTTTCTAGATCTCTATTCGCGAGTATAATGGGGTGGGATCCATGGGCTAGTGTAATAAATACAAAGCTTCAAGTTTCTGGCGAAAATTCATTCCAGCCTCCAGACCCTTATTATTTTGTTGAATACTTTAAGGAATATACCACGGGCTTAGTTTCTAATTTATACACTTTGGATCAGAGAACTTTGATAGCTTCTAGCGACTCAGATTCTTATCAAAGCTCAGAAGTGTATACAGCAGATGGCGGTGAGAACTACCCCGAGCAGTCTTATTTAGGCACAGATAATTTAGTAGAAGAAGCTTTTAGTTCTTCTTCAGGAATAGATCTAGGTCTATATGAAGAAGTAGTGACGAGGTTTCAAGATAATCTTGAAGATTCTGCAGAAATTTTTAAACAGCTATTTAAAATTTTAGATAAAAGAGGTTCAGTGCTTGCTCACAAAACGCTGACTCAGTCTACTCACCCAACCAGCCCCTTGAATATTTTAGCTAATGTTATTGAAGTTACAAATGACAGATTCAATACTATGGCTCCGGGATATATTGGTTTAGAGCCAAGCTTTATTGAAAACACTACTAACCAGAGTCGAGAAAAATGGTATATGTGTTGGGGAATATTTCTCATCCTCAACCATGCAGATATAGCAAAAGAGATAATTTCTAAATTTGTTGATGATTATAATGCAGGGTTTTTAACATTTGCAGAAACTAGCGAGACTATAACATATGAAGATCCATCAAATCCCGACCAACCAATAGAATATGAGTTTAGGTCTAATGTTATTCCAGGAACCGAAACTTCTGTTAATTTATCATCTACTAGAGGATCTCTTTATAATTATCTTCAAGGTCTATACACTACGTTTTCCAGTGAGTGGGATACAGAAAAATCTCTAAATAGTGATGGCACCAGCATAACTACTGAAGTTTTTCAGGCTCAGGGTCTAGACTCGATAATGTGGCAAGCTAGCCAGCCGACTAATGCTTGTACGGGAACAACATTTGATATTCTCGATTCATTGGGACCTTTAAATACATACTTTGAATCTGGCGGCGACGAATCCGAAGCCGCGTCAGAATTCGGCACCGCCTCAAACGACACAGCTATAATTCTAGCCCAATTTCAAAATTTGCACTGTTGTTGGGCAGTTGACCCTACGTCTGGAGCAGTTCATCCAACAGGAATAATAGGAATTGCTGCTGGGGTGATCGACGCAGTTATGACCGTATTATATAATACGCTATCGCCTGTTATGGAAATATCTGCTGCAGCTTCTACTGATCCATTTTTTCCAGCAGTAGAGAGTCCATCACCGCCCTATCATGTACAGGTAATGTCAAATGCAGGTACTATGAAAATGGCCTTCACAGATACGCTAATGCCGGTTGCTGGTATGGGCAATTTAAAAATAAACATGAATACTAATTATTGGGTACCAGTATTAAACGCTATTAGAGAAAATATCACAAGACCTGAAGATAAAACCACTTATTTTGCTAACTCTAATATTGGCGATTTGCTACACGGAATCGTTGATGCTTTTGTATCTAATTCTCCAGTAGCAAGCGAAATATATGAAGTGTGGACAGCTGGATACAATTCTACTTCTGGTGCGACTATTCCTTTTCTGTTGAACTTCCCAAGGCCTAATCCCTACATGTCGGCTGTTCCAGATGTTATGGGAAACGAGATGTCCCCAGAACTGCTAGCAGTCCAATTAGTGTCCGGCACCTCCACCGGCCTTGTGGATACTGGGGGTGAGGGTGGGATCACTACAGCCCTTACGACCGCTGGCTTAAGTTCCGCTCAATTCGGCAACACGAGCGTATCTACATATGCGTACATGAATGGAGCTAGTCTTTCACAGCAAAATATGTTAGCTCTGATGATTGGGCAACAGAGTTATAGTGGCGCGGGTGCGGCCAGATCAATGTTTGGCGCAGGATATGGCATATGGCTTTTCGGAGGAATAAAAAATTGCTCTATATCTGATGACGGCACAGATCTTTATGATGATATTAGTGATGAGATTAATGCAGCACCAACCCCATCTATGATGCTCAACAGTCTTTACGCTGGAGAGAGTTGGAGCAATGTTGTTATAAACTCTATAGAGTTTTATGAGACCTCTCTGGGGGTAGATCTAGAAATACCCACCGATGAAGCTGGTGGAACTTCAGTATATGACGAGTATTTGACAGCTCTTTTGGGATCTCTTAATATCCCTCAAGAAATATGGTATATGTCAAATGTCGCTGGCGGTGGTTTTGCTAACGACGGATCAAGCTATGATCCCATTGGACAATTTCTTGATGAAACACTAGAGAGCGTAATAACAATGTCTGGCGAAGACGTTCCTTCTGCTTGCGATGTTAGCGAAGATGCATGGTATAGAGATCAATATTGGGGAAACAATTTATTATTAACAGACGCGCTATTAACAATTAATTCCATAGTGGACGCTTACATGGAAGATATTAGACTTGGCATTGGTTTTGATATTTTAGATAAATACTCGCAAAGAATATCAAACTATGCAGAAACTGCAATTGACGGATTAACTACTTCTGATGAAGAAGACCCAAGCGCTCTAGAGCAACTTATCGCTGGTTTGACAGAAACAAGTGGCGGAATTGATGTTTTACAAAATCTTACACCGACGCAGTTAAACTTGAAACAAGCAGGCTTAGAAAGATTGAAGGGCGATCCAAATTCTGGATACATATCTCATTCTGATTTAATTAGCGGAAAAGACGTAAAAGCAATTCAGACGATGATGAATACAGATTCTTTAGTGGGAACAGAGGGCATTAATATGAAAACAAACGTTATAGGAATACCTTCATATCTATTCAAATCTTTATATAGCTCAGACATGTCATACTCAGGACCCCAGAATAGTGACTCGCCAATAGAGACTGGAGATTCTATATCAGGAGCTTCTTCTCCATTATATGGAATAAAAGTATCGGGTCAATTACCAGATTATCCTGCTCTTAAATTAATACCCAAACTATTTAGATTTGATTACGAATTATTCGTTTTAGACGATGTTTTTGACGATATAGATTTTGAAAACGATCCTCCTGCTGATTTTACTTCTTTAGTAAATGCTTCAATTTTCACTAGAAAAAGATTTATAACTAAAGAAGGAGATTCTGGTGCTTCAGATTCTATAGTTAGGATTGACGGAGAAGCCAAAGAAAAACCGGGAGATCTTACAGGTGATGACACAAATTTGTTTGACATATATTCTAATACTTTGGCCAGCTATCTTTTAGAAAAATACTATAAATTAATGGTTGGTCTATCTTTATCAGAAGATGAATTTAATACTGCTGGAAATAGTCTAGGGATTCCGATAAATGACTATGCGGTTGACTTTGCGGCAGCGTTATCAAGCATTTATACAGATTTAGAGTCTGGGTTATCTCAAGAAAAAATTAACGAACTGTTCATGCACAGTAGCGATATAGAAGCTTTAAGTTATAGTGCATTAACGCCAGATGCAGCAGCCACAAATTCAATATCAACTTACAATACGATGCTAAGTACTTTTTCTACTGAAATTGCAAGTGGAGAATTTTCGAGCATTGAAGCTTCTTTATTCGAAGGATTTACAAATTCTGCATCTTCTAGACTTATGAGCGCAGAGGCTATGAGAGATAAAATTCTTAGCGCTAAATATTTTGATAGGGTGGTTTATGTTTTAGTCGACCCGGATGAGTTTTTGATATTAGATTCCGAAAGCTGGGAAACCGATTACCAAATTGTGAATAGCACACCGCCGCCCGAAGACATGGTATCTGATTATCAAGGATATATAGACTATTTGGTTGAAGAAGATTTAGTAGAAAAAGTACGCGATGGTTACGTTACACTTGGCGAAATCGCTGCAGTAGCTGCTGAGCATCAGGTCAGCCTGACCGCTCTCGATCATGACGCAAGAATAGTTCCATATAAATTAAAACAAAGATACGATGAGGGTTCTCTTTCTTTTGCTTCTTGGTACTGCACAGTTGTTCGAGGAACTAATGTAAGCGATATCAGTGGTTTAACAGCGTTACCATGGCATCGAACACTAAGCTCTGACGAAGAAGCCGATCTCATAATTTCATAGGAAAAAACATGTCTAGTACTTCAGCACCGACTTTTTCTACTTTTGCTTTCGATGTTCCAGAACCTGATTCCATCGACGGTTCTTTTGTATACAATTATTTTCTAAAAGACGAAAGAACTTCTACAAATCCAAGATCGGATGCCGCTGCTTTACAGCGACACGGTGACAAGCCCGCAAGAAAAGTCAAAATTGTATTTACACCGCTTAATCAAATATCTACTCTTCCAGCAAAGCCTGGTGGAGATATTATGAGAGAAAACGATATAAGAAGCAACTTATCTCATATTTTAAGTGAAGTAGATGTCCAGAGTGAAAACACAGTATTCGTAGCAACTCAAGATGATGAATTAGCTTCTGAAATGCAGTCCATTATCGACGCGGAATTAATAATGCAGAAAGCTTCTTCGAGAGGCCTCAGCCCTTTAGAAGCTGCATTGAAATATAATTCTATAACTTCAGATTTGATTAACGCAGAAGATATTCTAGACACTACAGATATTGAAGCCAATCTTAATCTCACATATTATGATCCAGCTACTGGAGAAGATTTAACGGTACAAAAACAGGGCGGAGTTTCTTCTTATGCAGTTGGAGGATTTTATAATTCTAAATTTGTTTATGATATTATTGAGGGGTCTGAAAACACACCGTTTAGCCCTCTTTGGGGAACTGTGGAGAGTATACTTCAAGAAGCTTCTACGGTTCAGTCAACCTCTGTTTCTACTATCGATTCTAACACTGCTTCTTTTACTGACTTTGAATTTGTCGGAAATCCGATTAGTATTGTAGAAGCTGCTGATGGCCATTATCCATCAACAATTAACATGGCTGGATATGTGATAACAAAATACCAAGTGTTGGATGATGGTTCTTTAACTGAAGTATCTAGTCAGATTATAACTTCTCTTTTCGCAGAAGAATGGGAAGATGAAGAAGTTGTTTATGGACACACGTACAAATACAAAATAAAAACAGTTTTTTATCTAACAAGTATAGTACCGCAAATGGGAGGTGAAAATAAGCTGTGCACTTTTTTAATAAGCTCTAGAGGTTCTCCCTACGTTAGTATAAAATGCACCGAAACAGTTCCTCCACCTCCACCCGTAAATATAGAGTTCTTTTTGACCCAAGAGCAAGATTTAATGATGATATGGGATATGCCCTATAATACTCAAGAAGACATTAAAAGGTTTCAAATTTTTAGACGTCAGTCATTAGCAGTTCCATATACAGTGATAGCTGAATTAGATTTTGACGATAGTGAAATTTTAACAGCTCGATCAGAATTCATCCCTGAGTTTTCTAAAATTATTCATGAAGCTCAACGAACTGATTTTACGGATTCTGATTTCGATTTTGATGCAACTTATTATTATGCAATATGTTCAATTGATGCGCACGACCAAAGTTCTCCATATTCTACGCAATTTAAAGTAAAATATGACAGAATTGAAGGTAAAATGGACGTAAAAGTCGTTTGCTTTGCTGGTGCTCCAAAAGCATATCCTAACTTTACTCTTAAGCAAACTCTTATTGTGGACTGCATGAAAGATAGCAACCACTCTAAAATGAAAGTTTATTTTGATCCTGAAACCCTAGTTTTAAAAGGAGCTAGCGAAACTCTGGATGATGGATCTATAATTCAATATACGGAAGAATATTTAGAAACTAACAGTACAGACCCAATGTACAAAATGCAGATAATTAATTTAGATAGACAGCAAGATCAAAAGATTGATATTTATCTTAAAAAAGGTTCAGATTTTATTGGAGAAATTGCAGATGCAATTCCAGATAACAGTACATAATTACTGTAGAAGGCAAACTTGTTTATGAAACTATGATTTGCAGTATAATTAATTGTGCTGTTAGCAGATTATATCGTTTCAGGTTTAAATTAAGATTTTTTTTGCTATATTAAATCGAGGAAGAAATTATGGGATTTTTAGATCATTCTACTAACAATATTATAGTAGATGCAGTACTTACAGATACAGGAAGAAAAACATTAGCAAAAAATGATGGAAGTTTTGTTATTTCCAAATTTGCTTTTGGTGACGACGAAGTTGATTATGCGATAATTAAAAAATTCGGAGTTACGGTAGGGAAAGAAAAAATTAGTAAAAATACTCCAGTTTTTGAAGCGCAAACAAACGGTGATTTAGCACTAAAATATAGATTACTAAGCGTCAGTACTCCAGACTTGCTAGTCCTACCTACTTTAGCGAACCTAACTGCCCCTACAATAGGTACCACTAGTGATCCATTCGTCAGAGGCAACTCAACAACAATGACCGCGAACTGGACTATTAAGCAGCAAAAAGCTACCGGATTAACTACGATTCCTTCCGATCTTATAGATAGCGCTTTTGTCGTACAGTACGATAACAGGTTTGTAAATGTAACTAGAACCACAACTGGAGGTACTAGCACTAAAACTGTTTCCAATAATATTGCAACCGTGACTGTTGCTGCTACAACTACTTCAGCTACAGATGGTGGAACTCTCACCCTTACAGTTAATGTAAATTCTTTTGCTGATGATTACTATAATACATATTCAACTGGTGCGACTGGCACCCCAGTCATTAACACGTTAGTAACTGTAACAGGCAGATCTAGTGGCGCTGAACTAATTCAACAATTTCAAATCAAGAAGAACGCATAAGAGAGAATTTAAATGGGAAGCTTTAAAACTATTACCGACAGCGACATATCACAAACCACAAGTGTATTAAATCAGCTAGTTGACGTAATTCAAGAAGATGTTTCTGGGTCAAGCACCAGAAAAAAATACCAAGTATTTGTTACGGGAGGAATCGGTCCCGGAGTAACTAGTTCTTTATTCCAAACAGTTTTTGATCAAGACTTTTCGCTGCAAACTGCTAATGCAGTTATGGATATAACGGTAGGTCTAGCCTCTGGAAGTGATACGGTACAAAATGCTTCTAGAGGGCAAGATACGTCAGGAAAACTTCTTTTCCCGTCACAGTCATTGATGATGAGAGAAAAAGTAGATATGTACGAGCAGTTCGCACAGTTGCTTCTTGGGGATTCTTCTAAATATTTTTATGCTCCAGGAATAAATGCTTATGACAGCACGATTTCTACTGGTCATGGCACTTTAGAAACAGGCCCTTCTGGTTCTAGAATTGATAATGCTTTATTTCTTAACTACAAGAGACTTTTTGCAAGAGACGAACTCAAGCGCGAAACATACGCAATGAGAATATTTTCTACTGGAGTTTTAGATGGTAGTCAAACTGATTTCTTTGCTGGAGGATCTCCGGCTTCGGTAAACCCAGCTCGCTATGCTGCATTAAAGAACGGATATACAGGATCAAATCTTGACGTTACGTCCCCTTCGGGTTCTGTAATATTAGCTGATGTTGGATCGTCTACAAACCAACTTAGATATTATGGCGGGGACGTAGGATATATCAAAAACACATCAGCCACAGATCAATACATGGGATTAATATGGTATGATCAAGGCATCATGGTGTTAGATATTGATAAATGCTTTTGGGGATTCCAGCATATGTCTGGAGTAATTGCAGCCATGTCTTCTGGAATTAATGCAGACGCAACTGCCGGTTTCACAGTGATGGGATCTAATTCTGGCTGTGATAATCCAAATGCAAAACTCGTTCCTGATTTACTAGTTTCAGCGTCTATGGATGACGTAATCAATTATTTTTCTAGTTGCTTAATGGGCTCTGGTTCTCAGACATTCGCAACATTCCAAAACGTTACAAATATTAATTCAACTCTTTACTTCTGCAGAGCGACTGCAGACGAAATGAACTATTCTTCTAATCCAACTTTCCGAGATTCAGGCGGAAATATTGTAGTGATACCTACTGGTGAAACAAATGCTAGAACGTTTTCTTTTGTTACCACTGTCGGATTATATAACGAAAATAACCAGCTACTAGCAGTAGCTAAACTATCGAGGCCAGTTGAAAAGAATGATGAAAGAGATCTTTCTATTCGAGTAAGACTTGATTTCTAAGATGTGTTACACTAAATGTCAATTATACCAATCACTAAAGACAATATTGACACAGTTACATTGGAGATGCACCCCGAAAGGATGTTTGCATCTTCATCAAAAAATGGAATAACTGGTTCAGTATACGTATTTGCAAATCGTTCGCCATTCCATAAACAACGAATAGAGTCTTCTCCATTTAGTTCTTATTCTAATGATCCGGACACTTTAGAAGAAAACGATTCAGCTTATGACGCTTCGTCTTACGAAAACTACTTAGATACTTTAGTGTCAGAAAATGTAGATGAAGATGGAAATACGATTCAAAATCGTGGGTATGCTTATGAAACTTACCTCTCTTACGTTAACAACGCAGCGCAATCTCCTGAACTTAACAAATACATGGAAATATGGAGGTTTAAACCCTCTTTTAGTTTTACTAGCAACACTCTTAGAAAAAATGTAGTAAAAGACACACTTTTTAAATTCTATTCTGGCAGGTATCCCAAATTAGATTGGGCTTATACGAATTATAATTGTTTAACTTTTTTTACTGCTTCTGGTGTAACATCAAATTCGGCTTTAGTTTATCCAGCTCCGCAAAGTGGAAAGACTTACAATCAATATGTAAACACGTCTAGTTTCTCTATGTCTTTTTGGGTTAACCCTAGAAGGACAACAACATTAGATAAAGACGAATATAACGCTGGAACTATTTTACACTCATCATCTTCTTTTGCTGTTTCCATTGTTACAGGTTCTCAAAGAAATGATGAAGGTTATCCGGATAGCTTCAGAGTAATGCTTCAACTCAGTCAAAGTGCTGATCTTGCACCATCAAAAGTTGATTTATCGATTTCTAATAATAATCGAACCTGGCCTAACGATTTAATCTATCTTTCTAAAGATGATCTTAAATTAAACCATTGGCACCATGTTAATATATGTTGGTCTGCAAACCATAATTTCGGAACAGGCTCTATGTGGATTGACAACAATGACGACACTAAAATAGATTTTATTGTTCCGTCAGGCTCTTTAAACACTTCGCATATTACCAGGTTTACTCCTCTCATTGTGGGGAATTATTACGACGGCCCAAATGTCGGTCTCACTCCTCCAATGACTAAGTTTTTTAATCAAGGAGCTGCTAACACAGAGGGAGTAGAATACCATGGAGCTGCCGCCGGTCAAGAAATATTCCCAACAACAATGACCCACAAGCCAAATGTTGATTTACACGAAGTTAGAATATATGACAAATATTTAACTGCAAATGAAAGAGTGAGTGGATCTGAAAGAGGTTCAGTTTCTACTAGCGATGATGGCTTAATTTTTTACCTTCCACCATATTTTACTAAAGAAAGCTTAAGAAGGCAAATTTTAAGAACTCCTTACTTTACTAAACAGCTAGCGACAGAAAACCCTTTTAACGTTGATTTATCTTTTGGCGTAGGTGGCCATGATTTAAATATTGAAAATTTTGTTAGAGATTTCGCGAATGGACTATATCCAAGGTGCTATTGTTTGACAGCTTCAGTAGTTACAGCAGATACTCTATATGCTACCGCAAATGAAATTCTTTGGGAAAGAGGTAATCATACAGATTATTATAGGGCAAGACAACTATTACTGCTACCTAACGATAATGGATTATTTGAACCATCATTTCAGCTGTTGGCAAGTGGCACGGTAACCAGCCCTCCAGTTTCTGGATCTTCTACTGATAAATTTGTTAACGATTTAGGAAATTTAGATCTTTCTTTAATTAGTTTAAGAAACATGGTTTCTACTGCTAGCGCTGATGCAATTAAAGTCGAAGATATTCCGGGTACTGAAGGTCTCGGTTTTTCTAGTGAATTTACTGGTGGTAGCGATTTTGATCCTGATTTTATGACAAAAGGAAATACTCCAGCAAGTCAGTATGAATTAACAGTTGTTCAGAGAACTATGGATAATTCTTCTAACGAAATATACTTTTTTGATGCGTCAAATCTTTTTTATGGAAATAGAATTGAGCCAGGAACATTTGTAATAGAAGATACTGCTCTAACTGGTTCTTCTGGAGCGGTAGGAATTAAAATTAAAGATGATTTTATGGGAAATCTTTATCGAGCTGACTGTAATTCCAAACAATCATCGTGGAATAACGTCGGGAATGTTTTATACGACGAGGGAATTGCGGTCATAAAATCTTCTAATATTCCTCTAATCGGCCAAGACCAATTTAAGATAAGTTTTAAGGGAATCCATAATGTTCACACATATGAAGTTAACGTTCTCTTATCTCCAAACTTATTTACTTCTTCTTCTAATCCAACTTTCGTTGGTGGAAAACCTGATAAATATGCCAACACCATAGACCAAAACTACGTTGCTTTCAGTAGTTTACTTTTGCACGATAATAATTTAAATGTTATAACAAGGTCTACATTTTCTCAACCAATAGTTAAGAAAATAGGCGATAAATATTTAGTCAGAATTAAAATAGATTATTGATGATTGTTTGTGGTTTAGATATATCGACAAGTTGCATCGGAATATGCGTAAAAGATACGGAAAGTGATAAAACTTTTTTTTATTACTTCAAACCCCGAGGTGCAAATTGGATAGAAAAAGCTATCAATGTGAAAGCTTACTTACATAAGCTTTTTATTGATCACGAAATTGATAAAGTATATGTTGAAGAAAATCTTCAAGCTTTTAGAAGAGGCTTATCATCAGCAAAGACATTAATGGCTTTAGCTAGATTTAACGGCGTAGTTTCTTTTATGATAAAAGATATATTCGGTATCGAGCCAGAGTTTTTAAATGTAAATGCTGCAAGAAAGTCATTAGATATAAAAATAGACAGAAAATCTTCTAAGAATACTAAACAGCAAATATTAGAGTGGGTAGATTCTGAAATTAATTATGAGTGGCCAACAAAAAAACTTAAATCTGGTCCTAGAAAGGGTCAAGTAGTTTTAGAAGATTTCGTTTATGATATGGCCGATGCGTATGTTATCGCTCGAGCTGGTCTTGTACAATAAAATAAATCATATATAATTTTAATATGAAAGTTGACGATGCCAAGATATTATTCTTGAAATCTGTGTTCGGCCAGGGACATATTAATAAAGGTGGAATAGCTGTCAATTGTCCTGCGTGTTCTAAAGACAACCCTCAAAAAAAGAAGCTTATTATCCGTATTCGAGATGGGGCTCATCATTGTTGGGTTTGCGATTTAAAAGGAAAGACGCTAAAATACACCATTAAAAGATTCCACCCTGCGAAAATAAGAGACTACAATATTCTCTATGATGATTCTCTTCAAGAAGAAGTTCAAGAAGAAATAGTTCAAAAGCCTCAAGTCCCCTCTGGGTTTACGCTACTAGCCCAGAGTTATAATTCGAGGGATCCCGATATAAGAGATACCATATTATATTCTCAGAAAAGAGGGATGTCTCTGAGGGACTTATGGAGGTTTAAGTTGGGGAGTTGCAGGTCTGGTAAATTTAATCGCAGGTTGATTATTCCATCATTTGATTCTTCTGGAGAATTAAACTATTTTGTCGCTAGGTCAATCGATGGAAGAAGGCCTAAGTATATTAACGCCAAATACCCTAAAAGAGATTTAATATTTAACGAAATTAATTTAAACTGGAAAGATCCAATAGTCTTAGTAGAAGGCCCTTTTGACTTATTTAAGGCTGGAAATAATTCTACTTGCATACTTGGATCTTCTTTAAATGAAAATTACCTTCTCTTTCAAAAAATTATTCAAAATAAATCTCCTGTTTTTTTAGCTTTAGATCCCGATGCACATACTAAAACTATGAAAATAGCTGAAAAATTCTTTCAATATGGTATAGAATCTAAAATAGTAGACTGTTCTGGTTTTGAAGACGTTGGAGAAATGTCAAAAAAAGAATTCAAAATAAGAAAAAAATCAGCCAAGGCCTGGAAACCAACTGACAAGCTTACTTATTTAATTAGTAGAATTAGATCAGGATCTACTTTATAGGAAATATAGATGATACGATGCATACACTTATCAGACGTTCATTTTCGCGGGATGACCCGGCACGAAGAGTATAGAGAGTCTTTTAAAGACTTTTTTGAACAAGCCAAGTCTCTCAAGCCCAATTTGATATTTATTGGCGGCGATATAGTACACTCTAAAACTCAAGGAATATCTCCAGAGCTTATTGACGTTCTTTCTTGGTGGTTTAGAGGTCTTAATGAAATAGCTCCAACTCATATTATTTTAGGTAACCATGATGGTCTTATTTCTAATAAGAATCGCCAAGATGCAATATCGCCAATCATTAATGCTCTAGAGCTTGATCAAACATATCTTTATAAAAAATCTGGAATATATCCTACCGGAATAGAGGGAGTAAATTGGGGAATATTTTCTTGCTTCGATGAAGAAAGCTGGGGAGAAGTAAAGCCGCCAAAAGGTGAAATTAATATAGCGACTTTCCACGGCGGCGTTATAGGATCTACAACAGATATTAACTGGGATATTGAAGGAGAAATTGAAACTAGCTTTTTTGAAGGGTTTGATTTTGCTTTCCTCGGAGATATTCATAAAATGCAGTACCTCGATGAAGAAAAGAGAATTGCGTATCCAGGATCTACTATTCAGCAAAATTATGGAGAAGACCCTGGTAAAGGATTCTTGTTTTGGGAAATAGAGAGTAAAGACAAATTTACTAGCAAATTTTATGAAATTGCTCACAGTAAACCTTTTGTAACTATTGATTGGGCTGGAAGTGTATATGAAACAGTTGAAAAAGCTAAAAATTACCCTGTTGGTTGTAGATTTCGTATAAAGTCAGAATTTGCTTTGCCACAGGCTGAAATAAAGCAGCTTCATTCTGAACTTCAAGAAAAATTACTGGCTAGTGAAATCGTATATAAGTACGAAAGCTTTAAAAGCAATCCGGTGGCAAACTTTTCTGATGGAGAAGATTTACTAGACATGAGAGACCCGTCTGTTTTGTTGGGTCTATTAAAAGAATTCTACGTAGAAAAAGAAATATCTAGTGAAGAATGGGAAAAAATAGAAAATATACTGAAAAAGCAAGTAAGTGCAGTTTCGAAAGCAGACCCTCCTAGAAATTTAAAATGGTCTCCTAAGAAAATGAGATTTTCTAATACATTTGCGTATGGAAAAAATAACGAAATAAACTTTTCAAATCTCTCAGGTATTATTGGAATATTTGGAAAAAATAGGTCTGGAAAAAGTAGCATACCTGGAACAATGATGTATACCCTTTTCAATTCTACCGATAGGGGTTCTATTAAAAATCTTCACGTAATAAACACGAGAAAAGGCCACTGCTTATCTGAAATTGATTTTGAAGTAAATGGCGCAACTTATCGCGTAGAAAGGCAATCAGTAAAAAAGCAAAACAGAAAGGGACAAGTAAGCGCTTCAACCCAAGCTAATTTTTGGCAAATCGATCCTTCTGGAAATACTATAGATATGAGTGGAGAGCAAAGAAGAGACACAGATAAGATGTTAAGAGACCTGGTAGGGACTAAAGAAAATTTTCTACTTACCTCTTTTGCTTCTCAGGGAGATATGAACGCTTTTATCAAAAATAGAGCAACCCAAAGAAAGCAAATCCTTTCTCACTTTTTAGATTTAGAAATTTTTGAAAAAGTGCTTGAAGCAGTTAAAGAAGAATCTAATTACACAAAAGTTCTTTTATCGAAATATCCAGAAAGAGAATGGAAATCTTTGATTTTAGAAAAAGCTCTTAAGCTTAGAAATTTTCAAACAGAAAGAGAATCTGAAGAAGCAGAATATGCTACACTTCAGCAAAGGCTACAGTCTCTTAAAATTCATGCAGCCAATCAAAACGCGCAAGATATTATTACGCCGACAGATATAAAAAATCAAGAAACTCAAATTAAAATTTCTGAAAATAGATTAGCAGATATAGAGTTACAAGAGTCAAAAATATCGCAAGAAATTGAAGCAATCAACGATAAACTGTTAAAGATCGAAAAAATAAAAAGCCAATTTCCTATTGAAGATTTAAGATCAAGTCTAGAAGCTAAGAATTCTTTAGAGAAAAAATTAATAAAAATTTCTTCAGATCTTAGAGATGAAAATAGGGTTCTTGAATCTCAAAATAAATCTGTAAAATTATTAAGCCAGGTTCCTTGCGGAGATAAATTTCCAACATGCAAATTTATTAAAAACTCTCACGAATCCAAAAGATTAATAGAGGGTCAGCAAGAAAAAATATCGAATATTGCAGATTCTCTAGATGCAGTTCAATCTCAAGTTAATTCTTTAGTAAGTCAACAGTTAGAAGAAAAAATTAGAAAATATCAGAAATTATTAGAAAGTGAAAGCCAATTAAAGATTGATATATCTGATCATAAGATTGTGCAGGGCGGAATTGAAATAGAGAAAATTAATCTTACAGACAGCTCAATCCACATGAGAGATGAATTAGCTAGTTTAAAATTAAGAGTAGTTAATTCAGAAGAAGTCAGTGAACTTGATCGTATTAAATCTCAAATATCTAGTATGGAAAATGATCTTAAGGTTATTGATGCTAAGAGATTGAGTTTGAGCGAATCTATCGGGCTTTTAAGTTCAGAGTTAAAGCGTTTAGAAGAAGAAAAAGAAGAATACGGAAAGCTTTTATCTGAATGGCGAATTTTTGAATTAATCATGAGGGCCTTTGATAAAAGAGGAATTCCAATTCAAATACTCAGTTCTCAGTTGCCAAAAATCAATGCTGAAATAGCTAGAATTCTTCAAGGTGTTGTCGGGTTTACTGTTGAGCTTGAAGCAGATTCAAATTCTAACGCGATGGACATTTATATTAATTACGGTGACTCAAAAAGAATTATTGAGTGTGGTTCCGGTATGGAAAAGATGATTTCTTCCTTAGCAATGCGTGTTGCTTTGATTAATATTTCTTCTCTTCCAAAAAGTGATATATTAATTATTGATGAAGGTTTTGGCACTTTAGATGAGACGAATGTGGAAGCTTGCAATAGACTTTTAATATCTTTGAAAAGATGGTTTAAGTGCATATTTGTAATTTCTCATATCGATGCTATTAAAGATGCAGCGGATAATATTATAGAAATAACCCATAAGGGTAAAGATTCTAAAGTTACGGTAGAATAATTATGAGTGTTGACAATTTTGTTCCGTTTGAATGTCCTGTATGCCTTACTTTAATGAGGGACTTTAAAGATAGTTTTTCATTTTTTTCCAGTGGGTGTTGTTACGAATGCAGAGAAGAATACTTAAGGCACAAAAATGTTAAAAAAATAGAAGACACTGATATTTCGCTAGAAACGAAAGAGTCTTTAAGTAAAAAAAGAAAAGAAGTGCCTAGTTATATTTTAAGGTGAGGAAAATGCTAAGTTCAAATCAAATAAACGTTTTGGGAAACATACTAGAGACCAGCTGGGGAAAAAGCAGCACTGAATTTAGGTGTACTGCAAAATTTGAAGGAAATATAGTGAGGCTGATGTATAGCACTGTTGTTTATCTTGCTTCAGAAAAATCTATGAATTCTCAAATACCAGCAGTTGCGCTAGAAGCTGTAGAGAGAATTAAATCAAGAATCGACTCTGCGAAAAAAGAATTTAAAGATCAAACTGGCGAAGCTTTAACAACAAAAGAAATCAATTCGGAAGAATCAGTTGAATATATTCAAGCTTCTTCTTTAAGCCCTAGAAAAGTAGTTCTTTATCGGAGAGTAGCAGACTTTGAAGTAAGTTAATGGCTCCTAATAATAAACAGAGACAAATTAAAGAAATAGTCAAGTGTGGTAAAGATCCATCTCATTTCTTTAATAAATACGTAAAAATCCAACACCCGACCCGCGGGACGATACCGTTTAAAACCTACAAGTTTCAAGATAGCTGTGTAAAAGATTTTAATGAGCACCGCTTCAATGTAATTGTTAAATCTCGTCAGCTTGGTCTTTCTACCCTTACAGCAGCTTACGCAGTTTGGTTAGCTATTTTTTATAAAGATAAAAATATTTTAGTCATTGCTACTAAGTTGGCAGTGGCTATGAACTTTATTAAAAAAGTTAAAACTGCTATTAGAAGCTTGCCACCATGGCTTGTTTTGCCAGAAATTGTTACTAATAATAAGCAGTCGATAGAATTTAGCAATGGATCTCAGATAAAAGCTATTCCTACGTCAGAAGATGCAGGTCGTTCTGAAGCGCTGACATTATTGATTGTTGATGAGGCTGCTTTTGTTAGAAACTTTGATGAACTCTGGATGGGTCTATACCCCACGCTTTCAACAGGCGGTCGTGCGATTGTTCTTTCTACCCCAAACGGTGTGGGAGGCCAATACTATGATCTATATCAAAAGGCTGAGTCTGGAGAAAACGAATTTAACCCTATAAAACTCCCGTGGGATGTCCACCCAGAAAGAAACGACGATTGGTTCGAAAATGAATGCAAAAATATGGATGAAAAGCAAGTTGCACAAGAGCTTATGTGCGATTTTGCTGCTTCTGGAGAAACTTTTCTTTCTATTGACGAAATCAAATATCTTTCTTACTGTATAAAGTCCCCTATGGAGAAATGGGGTCCAGAAAATAATGTGTGGGTTTGGAAATATTCTCTTGGCGACCACAAATATATTATTTCTGCAGACGTTTCTAGAGGGGATTCTAAAGACTACTCTGCTTTTCATGTAATAGACACTAACACTTCAGAAATTGTTTGCGAATTTAAAGGCAAGATTCCACCAGATCAATTTGCGGTTTTGTTAGTGGAAGCGGGAAAGAGATATAATAAAGCATTGATTTGTCCAGAAAGCAATACATACGGTTATGCTGTTCTAGTAAGGCTTCAAGACTTAAATTATGATAACATATATTTTAAGAAAGAAAAGGACAAATATGAAGTTTTATATGGAAATGGCTCTATAGGAAAAGCAGGATTTTCTACTCAAGGAAATAATAGAGCGCAAATTTTAACAAAACTAGAGCAAGTTATTCGAAATAAAGAGATTCAAGTTTACTCTTCACGACTTTATGAAGAAATGAAAACTTTTATTTGGAAAGGAAATAAAGCTCAAGCTATGAGAGATAAAAATGATGATCTCGTAATGTCTTTAGCGATTGGCGTCTGGTTATATGATACTTCTAGTAGGAGCCAGCAAAGCGTAGATATTAACGCTACTATGCTGGCTGCTATGGGAGTTCATAAAAATAATCCTCCAGCTGAGCTAGATCCAAATTTAAGAGACTTCTCTAGAATTAATCCATTTAAACCAGTAGTAATGGATTCAGTCCCTACTGGTGATAAAGATGAAAAAAGTCCTCATCCGGTTTTCGGTAATATGGATTGGTTGTTAAAATAATAAATAGTTAGTTACGCGAGTGTATTATGGCAGATCAAACTCCAGGTTTATTTAGAAGGTTAACTCAGCTTTTTAGGTCGGGTCCCTCAATCAAAAGAAGAGTAAAATCTTTTGACAGCAAAGTTGCTGCGCAAAGTTCTTTAGAGCAATTTAAAGCAGCTCACAGAGACGCATATTCAAGCACATTGAGCGCATATGGCTCTTTTGATAGAATGGCTCGTTATTCAGATTTTAGTGAGATGGAAGCTACCCCAGAAATAGCTTCGGCTCTAGACATTTATTCAGAAGAGTCAGCGTCTCCGGACGATAAAGGAAATGTTCTACACATTTACTCTGAAAATAGAAAAATTAGAGAGTTGCTAAGAACTCTTTTTTATGACACTCTTAACGTAGATTTTAATCTTACAATGTGGATTAGAAATCTCTGCAAGTATGGAGACTTTTTTCTTTTTAACGATGTGAGCCCGGAGTTTGGCGTAATAGGTGCATATCCAATTCCTATTTCTGAAATTGAGAGAGAAGAAGGATATGATCCTGATGATCCAACTGCAGTTAGGTTTCGTTGGATGACACAAGGAAACCAAGTTTTAGAAAACTGGCAAGTTTCTCACTTTAGGCTTTTGGCTAACGATGCTTTTCTTCCTTATGGTTCTAGCGTTTTAGATCCAGCTAGAAGAATTTGGAGACAGTTGATTCTTATCGAAGACGCGATGCTGGTATATAGAGTTATTCGAGCTCCAGAGCGTAGAGTGTTTTATATCGATATTGGTAATGTTCCACCAGAAAATGCGGCTGAATATTTGGAGCAGGCTAGAGCTTCTCTAAAGACTAACCCAGTTATAAATAAGACAGATGGCCGAGTTGACCTCAGATATAATCCTTTATCAGTAGATGAGGATTACTTCATACCAGTGCGCGGAGGTGACTCAGGCACCAAGATAGAGTCTTTAGCGGGCGGTCAGAACACAGCTGCTATCGAAGATGTAGAATATATCCAGAAGAAAATGTTTGCTGCTCTTAAAGTACCAAAAGCATATCTCGGCTATGATGAAGATATTGGCGCTAAAGCAACCCTTGCGCAAGAAGATATAAGATTTAGTAGAACTATTTCTAGAATTCAAAAAACAGTCGTCTCAGAACTCAACAAGCTTGCAATGATCCACTTATATGCTCATGGATTTACTGGCGAAGAATTAATAGATTTTACTCTTAAGTTATCTAATCCATCTTCTATAGCTCAACAGCAAAAATTAGAATTGATAAGTACAAGATTCGATATTGCTGGTAAAGTTCCCGAAGGAATGGTAGATAAGCGTTGGGTAAGAAAAAATGTTCTTGGATTAACTGATGAAGAGATTATATCTATTGACGAAGGCATGCTAGAAGATGCAGCTGCTGCTGCTGACCTTGAAGCTGCAGGACAAGCGCCCGAAGCCGGCGGTGGTGGTGGCGATGACGGCGGAGGCGGAGGAGATCTTTTCGCGACCGATACGCCGTCTAATCCAAACATATTGGATGGAAATCCGATAGAACCTTCTACTGGAGAAATGAGAGAGGCTGACGATACAGAAGAAGATGAAGAGGAAGAAGATATTGTTAGATTAAGTATGGATGACGAAGACGGCCCTATCAAAGTAGACAACATGGTTAAAAATATGTGGGGCGAACCTCTTCCAAAGAATAGAAAAGAAACTAACTCACGATCTAAAATTCATTCTCCAGATTTTGCAAGTATTACAGGGGTTGGAAGTAAAACTCGAAAAAGAGATTCTATGAATCAACCTTACGATAACAGCTTTTTTAAAAATCCATTCAGCGAAGGATTAATAGCGGAACTTGAAGACGATGGCCACATTCCTGTTGGAAATCACCAGCCAAGATTTGATTCGTCTACAATTTCATTATTAAATAAGCTATCTAAGGTGATAAATAATAATAGTAGTGGTTTGTTAAAGGAAGAGTCTAGTATAGATCTTGAAATCATTAACGAAAATCTCACGGTCGATAATGCCTTGGGCGAGGATGATGATGAAACATAATAAAAAAAGAAACGTAGGAATTATATATGAGCAGCTTTCTCAAGCTTTTTCTGAAGCTTTAGTAGAAAGAAACCAGAAGAGGGCAATGCTCATAAAAAAAATAATTGATGACCACTATCATAGAGATGGT
>MDTB01210443.1_pt1 | contig 22560 bp, 18 predicted proteins | sample 811161 | NCBI WGS metagenome assembly MDTB01 (sample SAMN05326650, study PRJNA326480) | marine metagenome | isolation source: seawater | place: Mediterranean Sea | collected 2009 | reverse complement strand
GACAGCGTCGAGGAGCGCGCGACTTTTGGGGCCTAAAGCGAGGTCGGCAAAACGGAAATCTACTTGGGCTTGAGCAGGTGTTTCGTCGCCAACTCGAGGGCTGATATTGTCCTCAGCCAAAAGGTACATCGCCTGTTCAATGCGCTGTGGTTGGGTCTGACCGCTTGTGCCCGGGGCAATGGCGACCAGCGAGGGCGGGTACGGGCGCGGTACGGGCATTGCCGCTGGCTGATCGGCTGCTGCGGTGAGTCGCTTAAAGGCGATGACCTCGATTTGATACCAGGACCCTTTAGGGGGTTCAGCAGAGGCGACGAGGGATAGAGCCAGGGCCATGATCGCAAGGGTCCCGCGTACCGGCGCGGAAACACAATATCGTGCCTCGCTAGGCAGCCTGTGTAAAATGTTCGAGTAAGTCTTCAATGTGTTTAAACCGTTTTTCTCGATCCTCTATTGTAGCCACAATTGCCAGTTGGTTGGCAGAGGCAAAACGGTACCGTTGAGATTGTTTTTGGACGAGCGCAATGACAGTTTCTGCAGGAACCCGGGTGTTTTGAAGAAACTCGATTTTTCCGCCTCTCGGCCCAAAATCGACTCGGCTGATGCCCAAGTGCTCGGCTTTCAGTTTGAGCTCAGTGACCCGAAATAGATTTTTAACGGGTTCGGGTAACAAACCGAACCGATCGATCATTTCCACCTGTAAGCTTGAAAGCGACGCCTCGTTTTTGGCGCTCGCGATGCGTTTATAGAGTACAAGGCGCATGTGGACGTCGGGCAAATAGTCGTCAGGAATCAGAGCAGGGAGATGCAGCTTGATTTCCGTGCTGTCCTCCATCGGGGCCTCCAAGTTAATTTGTTTGCCAGCTTGAAACGCAGTCACTGCCCGATCCAACATGTCCATGTATAGACCGAAGCCAATGGCTGTCATGTTGCCAGTCTGGGACTCACCCAACAGTTCCCCTGCACCTCGAATTTCCATATCGTGGGTCGCAAGAATGAAACCGGCGCCGAGATCTTCTGCCTCAGCGATGGCCTCAAGGCGCTTCTCTGCATCTCGAGTAATCGATCGCTCGTCGGGTGTGAGGAGGTAGGCGTAGGCTTGATGATGAGAGCGTCCGACGCGACCACGCAATTGATGAATTTGCGCCAGGCCAAACTTATCCGCTCGATCCATGATGATGGTATTGGCGTTGGGGATATCAATGCCCGTCTCGATGATTGTGGTGCAGACAAGAATGTTCGCGCGTTGATGATAGAAGTCTGACATGACCTGTTCGAGCTCTTTTTCGCGCATTTGGCCATGCCCGATCAGAATCCGCGCCGCTGGTATGAGGGTTTTGAGTTCATCGGCGACGCGCTCAATATCCTTAACCTCGTTATGCAGATAATAGACTTGACCGCCGCGCTGCAGCTCGCGCTGCACCGCCTCTTGAATAATAGCGAGCTGCCTTTTGCGGATAAAAGTTTTGATCGATAAACGTCTGGCGGGTGGAGTCGCGATCAACGAAAGGTCACGCAGTCCGGTCATCGAGAGGTTTAGGGTGCGCGGGATCGGCGTTGCGGTCATGGCTAGGACATCGACATCGGCCCGCAAGGATTTGATGCGCTCTTTTTGGCGCACACCAAACCGGTGCTCCTCGTCAATGATTAAAAGGCCCAGATCATCAAACCGGACCTGGTCTTGAATCAGCGCATGGGTCCCAATGATGATATCCACTTTGCCCCGTGCCAGAGAGGCAAGCACGGCGTCTTGCTCTTTTCTTGTTTTAAACCGAGAGAGGCTCTCGATGTTGACGGGCCAGTCTGAAAATCGATCACGAAAAGATTGCAGGTGCTGCTCTGCCAGCAACGTGGTCGGAACGAGTATGGCGACCTGTTTGTTTCCTTGCACCGCGAGAAAGGCTGCACGCATCGCAACCTCGGTCTTGCCAAAGCCAACGTCACCGCAGATGAGACGGTCCATTGGCTTTGGGCTGCAAAGATCAGCAATCACAGATTCGATGGAAGTCACTTGGTCCGCGGTTTCCTCAAAAGGAAAGGCTCGAGCGAATTGGTCAAAATCAGCATTAGGCGCTGGAAAAGCAAACCCTTCCCTGGCCTCTCGACGGGCGTAGATTTCCAGTAACTCGGCCGCCACGTCACGGATCTGCTCCGCCGCCTTGCGTTTCGCTTTTTGCCAGACGTCGCCGCCCAAACGATGCCAGGGTGCCGTTTCGGCTTCGGCGCCGGTATACCTGGAGATCAAGTGAAGGTCGGATACGGGCACGTACAGCGTGGCTTCATCCTGATAGAGGAGCGATAGAAATTCATTCGGTTGGCCGTCAATATCGAGGGTGACGAGGCCTTGGTATCGCCCAATGCCATGGTCGAGATGCACAACGGGGGCGCCTTGTTCGAGCTCTGTGAGGCTTCTGACCACGAGCTCTTCAGCCTGATCACGTTCCTTTTGGCGCCGCCGAGCTTGGAGCACGCGCTCGCCAAAGAGTTGGGGCTCGCTGATGAGGAGACGGTCTTCGTTTACCAGTCGCAGAGAACGATCGAGGGGCGCGATGCTTAGATTTAAAGGTGCATCGCTTTCAAGAAACTCTAACCAGGATTCAACGGTTTTTGGAACCATGCCCGCTCGCCTCAGCAGCTGATCGATCAGTTCTCTTCGACCGGATGATTCTGCGCAAATCAGGATGGGTTGATCACTGACTGAAAGTTGTGCTCTTAGCTTGTGAAAAGGATCATTGGCGCGATCTTCGATGGCGAGATCAGGTATGCGCTCGGTTGCAAATTGCACAGCGCTCGCTCGATCGGCCTTGACAATATCGATGCGCGCGTAGGGCTTGAGTCTCGTAAACAGCTCGGTCTCGCTCATGAGCAGAGCCGCCGGGGGCAAAATAGGCCGCTCAAGATCAAAGCGGAGGCTCTCGTAACGCGTAGATGCGGTCTGCCAATGCTGGGTGATCGCATCAGTCATGGGCTCGGTCACCAATAACAAGTCTTCTGGGAGATAATCCAGTAGTGTGGCTGTCGTCTCGAAAAACAGTGGCAGGTAGTATTCGATGCCGGCCGGTGCCAATCCCATTGCAACGTCCTGATAGATTGGACATTGTCGAGGGTTGCCGCCGAACTGTTCATGCCACCGGTTCTGGAAGGCCCTGATGCCCTCTGCGGAGAGGGGAAATTCCCGAGCGGGAAGCGTGCTGATCGCCTCGACTCGACCCGTTGAAAGTTGGGTTTCTGGATCAAAGCTTCGAATCGACTCGATGTCGTCGTCAAAGAGCTCGATTCGATAAGGGGTGCTCGCGCCCATGGGGAACAGATCAATCATGGCACCGCGAACCAAAACTTCACCGTGCTCCATGACGGCATCGACCGTTCGATAGGCACTGGCCTGGAGTTGCTTCCTGAGTTGCTCAAGATCTAAGCGTTGACCGGTCTGCAGTTTTAGATTGTGCCCCATCAAAAAAGCGAGGGGCGGCAGCCGAAACATCAGCGTTGTCGCGGGCACAATAATGACGGTTTGTTGGTGAAAGTCTTGTCCCAGCAGGGTAAGGCGATCTGAGAGAATATCTTGATGGGGAGAAAATCCGTCGTAGATCAGTGTTTCGTAATCTGGGAAAACATCAACGCGGTACTGGCCACCTGAGAAGAAAGCGAGCTCGCTGTGTAATCGCCGTGCACTTTGAGGTGACTCAGCAACAACCAATATAGTTCTTGGTGCGAGCTTGATGACTTCATGGATCGCAAGGGCAAGACCAGGGCCGGTTAATCCGCTCCAACGTCTGACGTCGCTCGGATTGACCGGAACATCATTCATCGTCAGATTCAGTAGCGTAGCTTCTCGAGTCATGGGCGCTCTGTTGGGTTCGTGGGGTCGTTGTCTGGTCCGCGGCAGAGTGTACGCGAATCACAGGCGCTTCGCTCAGTAGGAGCATAAATCATCGATTTTCGAGGCACTTTGATTGCACAGCTGAGTTTAGCACTCCATAATGTGCCGGTTTCTTAGCCTCAGAATGATTTGAAACGAGCGGAGACGCTCACTGATGGCAGAAAGTAACGCCGGGGCGGGTTAATGCCTGGGTTTCAGTGGCCGAAAGCCTTGGCAGTAGCCGATCCTGAGCCTCGGCGATGGATGACCCACTCCGGGGGCAAGAGATGAAAGCGCGGGTTCAACGCGAGGCTAAGAAAGCGTTGCCCCAACAAAGCAGAATGATCCATCGAAAAAGTTTTTAGGGCTGGGCGCCCGGATTAGGCAGGACAAGGAGATTGGCGTGGCAAAACCGGGACTTGACGACGTTTTTTCGGACTGGAAGCAGCGCGAAGCGCTCGCGGAAGCGATGATCCCCTCGATTGGGCAACTGTATCGCCGAAATGTGGTTATCTACATTCATGGCGTCCCGCTATTTAATCAGTCGGTCATCGAGATTATGAAAGCCCATCGGTGGGTGCGGCAGCTTGAAAAAAACGAGCTGTCAGAATTCGAGACGCACCCCATGATTGCGGTTTTGGCCACCCTCGAGCTCGCACCGGCGCATATTGATATCGGCAAACTGGCTGGTGCCTATATGGAAGATAGCCAAGGGCAAACGGTTTCGGATTACGTCAAAACTGCTTGCGGAGACCTTTTGGGTGGCAGCGCAGAGGTCACCCACGATTCGCGAGATGTCGTTGTCTATGGTTTTGGTCGAATCGGTCGACTAGTGATGCGGCTGCTGATTGAGAAAGCGGGGGGTGGTCAAAATCTGGTCCCAAGGGCTGTGGTTCTGCGACCACCCAAAGATCCGGAAAAAGACCTCAAAAAACGCGCGAGTCTGCTTCGGCGGGATTCAATCCACGGTTCCTTTAATGGCACCATTCGAGTCGATGTCGATAATCACGTGCTGATTTGCAATGGCATTGCGATCAAATTCATTTACGCCGCTGATCCGAGCACCATCAACTATCCAGAGCACGATATTAATGAAGCACTCATTATCGATAGCACCGGCGTTTGGCGAGACGAGGCCGGTTTGTCTGCTCATTTGCTCAGTCCCGGTGCGGAGAAGGTGTTGCTGACAACGTCGGGCAAAGGAACCATGAAAAATATCGTTTCTGGCGTTAATTCGCATTTAATCGAGCCAGAAGATGTCATTGTCGCTGCAGCATCCTGCACCACCAATGCGATTGTGCCGGTGCTGAAAGCCATCAATGATCACTATGAGATCGAGCATGGTCACATGGAAACCGTCCATGCTTACACCGATGACCAGAATTTGCATGATAATACGCATTCGAAAGAGCGCCGGGGACGTAGTGCTCCTCTGAACATGGTGTTGACTGAGTCGAATGCGACAAGTGCGGTTGGCAAGCTTCTGCCTGAATTAGCAGGCAAGCTGACGGGAAACTCGATTCGAGTCCCGGTGCCGAATGTCTCCATGGCGATTTTGAATCTGACGGTGAAAGAATCTACTAACCGTGAATCAGTCAGCGACTATCTTCGCGAAATGTCATTGTATTCATCGATGCAGCGACAGATCGACTACACGGAATCTAACGAAGTCGTTTCGTCTGATTTTGTAGGGAATCGTCATGCTGGGATTATTGATTCCCACGCGACCATTGTGAATGGACATCAAATGGTGCTCTACGTTTGGTACGACAACGAATTTGGCTACAGCTGTCAGGTGGTTCGCTGCGCTCAAAAAATGGCCGGCATACGTTATCCCCTGGTTCCAGCACAACCCGCCATCGCGCACTAGTTTGGCGTCGAGATTGTTAAGAGCGGTGGTCAACGCACCCCTCGAATGATGGGACATTTGTTCCCCGAATCTCGGAATCTGAGGTGGATTAATCAAGGCCATATCTCTATAATTGCGAGCGCTCGCTGAGGGGATTTTGAGGGTTCGAACCGAAGGCTCAAGAACGATAGCGCAGCTTGCGATAGATGTAGTCCCTCAGCTTTAAATTGATTGAAACGGTTCTGATAGGAAGAACATGATCAACATTAAAAAAGGGCTTGATTTGCCCATCGCTGGTGCCCCTGTCCAAGAGATCGCTGGCGTTCATACCCCAGCTCAGGTCGCTATCCTCGGTACCGACTTTCACGGATTGAAACCCACGCTCTTGGTGTCGGAGGGTGATTCGGTTGATAAGGGTCAGGTGCTTTTTACCGATAAGAAAAATCCTGGAGTACAATTTACTGCACCGGCCACTGGAACGGTCGCCTCAATTAATCGAGGACCGAAGCGGGTGTTTGAGTCCCTCGTCATCGAAATTACAGAGGGCGCTGAACGTTCATTCGCGGCCTGTGATGCGCTTGGGCTTGAAAAGTTATCTCGACAAGCCGTTGTGGATCAGCTCGTCGAAAGTGGTGAATGGACAGCGCTTCGGACCCGTCCCTTTAACAAAATCCCAAGGGTTGATTCTGTTCCGGACGCGATATTTATTACAGCGCTCGATACCCGCCCCCACGCACCGGATGCAAACCTAATCCTCGCGGCCCAAGCCGAGGCCTTTGCCGCGGGTACTCAAGTGGTTTCTCTGCTCACCGAGGGGCCAACCCATGTCTGCGCTGATGGACAGTTCCCGGCTCAGATCGATCTCGCTGGAAAAGCAGCCGTTCAAACGTTTTCTGGGGTGCACCCGGCAGGCTTGGTAGGGACTCACATTCACTTTTTGGAACCGGTGCACGCACAAAAAATGGTTTGGCATTTGCACTATCAAGATGTGATTGCGATCGGGCAGTTGTTTATGACAGGGAGTATTTTCAGCGAAAGAGTGGTTTCATTGGGCGGCCCAGCGGTCTCGAACCCAGGGCTGATCAAAACCCAGCGCGGCGCGAGTCTCGAGCAACTCACCCATGATCGTCTTGATTCGGGAGCTAATCGATTGATCAGCGGCTCAGTCCTTGACGGGCGAAAAGCAGAAGGTGCTCAGGCCTTTTTAGGACGCTTTCATCTGCAAGTGGCGGTGCTCAAAGAAGGCACTCATCGTGAGTTTTTTGGCTTTGTTGCGCCGGGAACCGATAAGTTTTCTATGACCCGACTCTTTGCAGCTTGGTTGTTTGGGAAAAAGGAGTTCGAGTTCACAACCAGCACTGGCGGGAGTGAACGCTCGATGATTCCCTTAGGGTCCTTTGAGCGACTTTCGGCGATGGATATTTTACCGACCCAGTTACTTCGGGCGCTCCTCGTCGATGACATCGAAAGCAGTATCGAGCTCGGATGCTTGGAGCTCGATGAGGAAGACTTGGCCCTGTTTACATTCGCGTGTCCGGGTAAGTACGAATATGGACCTTATCTGCGTCAAATGTTGACGAAGATCGAAGTAGAAGGTTAGCCATGCCGCACGCGTGCTGATGGATGGAGTTTGAAAGGTTTAAATAGGACGAGAGTATGTCATTGAGATCGTTAATGGATGGTTTAGAACCGCACTTTCATCAAGGTGGAAAGTACGAACGGTTTTATGCGGTCTACGAGATGGTAGATACGATTTTCTACACCCCGGGCAAGGTCACCGTTGGGCAATCCCACGTCCGAGACGCGGTGGATATGAAGCGAGTGATGACCACCGTTTGGTGGTGCGCATTTTTCCCAATGGTTATTGGGATGTACATGGTCGGACGTAACGCAAACCTCGCGATGGAAGCGCTTGATATCGCAGCGCTTGAAGGTTGGCGAGGTTGGATCATCGCACTGATCGCGGGCTATGACCCCAATAGCATCTGGGACTGTTTGGTTTATGGTGCGGTGTTTTATGTGCCGATTTATGCCGTGACGTTTGTGGTCGGTGGGATTTGGGAAGTGCTCTTTGCAGTGAAACGCGGGCATGAAGTGAACGAAGGCTTTTTTGTCACCAGCATTTTGTTCAGCTTAACTTTGCCAGCCACGATTCCTCTCTGGCAGGTCGCTTTGGGGATCTCTTTTGGGGTAGTGATCGGTAAAGAGATCTTTGGAGGCACTGGCAAAAACTTTTTGAATCCAGCGCTTACAGGTCGCGCTTTTCTGTATTTTGCCTACCCCGCACAAATATCCGGTGATGCGGTATGGACCGCTGTTGATGGCTATAGCGGAGCGACCGCCTTGGGTATTGCGGCGGCGGATGGCCTGGGCGGGGTACTTGCTTCAGGTTTGACTTGGAGCGACGCCTTTTTAGGCAACATGCAGGGCTCCGTTGGAGAGGTGTCGACCCTCGCTATCTTTGTGGGGGGCGCTATTTTATTGATCACCCGGGTCGCCTCCTGGCGGATCATGGGCGGTGTGCTGCTGGGTATGATTGCAACCTCTCTTTTGTTTAATGCCATAGGCTCATCGACCAACCCAATGTTTGCGCTGCCGTGGCACTGGCATTTGGTCCTGGGGGGCTTTGCCTTTGGCATGGTGTATATGGCGACGGATCCGGTCTCGGCGGCAATGACTGACACCGGTCGCTGGGCCTACGGCGCCTTAATCGGAGTGATGTGCGTGCTGATTCGAGTGGTCAACCCAGCCTTCCCAGAAGGCATGATGCTCGCGATCTTGTTTGCTAATTTGTTTGCACCACTGTTTGACTGGTCAGTGGTGAGAGCCAACGTCAGAAGGAGACTCGCTCGTGTCTGATTCGCCGGGGTTTAACAAGGATTCGATTCAAAATGTGATCGTTATCGCGTTGGTGGTTTGCCTGTTTTGCGCGATCGTCGTTGCTGGTTCAGCGGTCGCGCTCAAAGAACGAAGAATTGAGAACAAAGCCTTAGATAAAAGTAAAAATGTGTTGATCGCGGCAGGTCTCTTTGAAGAGGGAGTGACTCGGGTTGATGATATCAACACGTTGTTTGCTCGATTCGAACCCAGAATTGTTGATTTACGCACCAAACAGTTGTTAACCCCAACAGAAGTCGAAGCCGTTGAGCAGGAACTTGAAATTAGTTTTACAGATTATGACCAACGAAAGGCAGCTAAAGATCCTGCCTTGTCGTCAGCGTTGAACGACCTTGAGGATATTGCGTCGATCAACCGCCGAGAGCATTTCTCACTGATCTATCTGTTGCGGTCAGAGACTGGAATTGACCGTATTGTTCTACCGGTCCATGGCTACGGGCTTTGGTCTACGCTTTACGGGTTTCTCGCGCTAGAAGCCGACGGTAATACGGTATCAGGCATCACGTTTTATGAGCATACCGAAACCGCAGGCTTAGGGGGTGAGGTTGATAACCCTGCTTGGAAGGCAAAATGGCCTGGCAAACAGATCTACGCGAGTAACGGCGGCGTCGCAATGCGCGTCATTAAGGGAGCGGTTGATCCAAACGCCGCTGAAGCGATCCATCAAGTCGATGGGTTAAGCGGTGCAACACTCACCAGTAAAGGGGTAGAAAACTTAATCGCTTACTGGCTGGGCGATGAAGGTTACGGGCCCCTGTTGGGAGGCCTCAGCGGCTAGATTGAGGAGCGCAGAACGATCATGTCAAATGTAAAAGAAATTCTACTGAATCCGATCTTTAACAATAACCCGATTGGGTTACAAATTTTGGGTATTTGCTCAGCGCTTGCGGTGACGACGCAAATGAGTGTTGCCGCGGTGATGTGCATTGCACTGACCGTGGTGTGTGCATTCTCAAACTTCTTTATATCTTTGATTCGGGCTCGGATTCCTTCGAGTATTCGCATCATCGTGCAGATGACAATTATTGCCTCATTGGTCATCGTAGTTGATCAGATACTGGGCGCAGTCGCCTATGACATTTCAAAGCAGCTTACCGTGTTTGTGGGATTAATCATTACCAACTGCATTGTGATGGGGCGGGCAGAAGCTTTTGCTATGCAAAATCCTCCCGGATTGAGTTTCTTAGACGGTCTGGGAAATGGTCTAGGTTATTCGGCAGTCTTAATGTCGGTCGCGGCAATCAGAGAGTTCTTTGGCTCCGGTAGTTTGTTCGGCATTCAGGTTATGCCTTTAGTGACTGAAGGCGGTTGGTACACGCCGATGGGCCTGATGCTATTGGCACCCAGCGCATTTTTTATTATTGGGTTGTTGATCTGGGCGCTGCGAGCTTGGAAGAAAGATCAGGTGGAAGCACCGGAGTATCAAATCGGACAGCATACTGCGATGTCGCACGGTTAGAGGCGAGGCTATGGAATATTACTTGAGTTTGTTTGTGCGTGCAGTGTTCATTGAAAATATGGCGCTGGTGTTCTTCCTTGGCATGTGCACGTTTATTGCGGTTTCGAAAAAGATAGAAACGGCCATCGGACTGGGCATCGCCGTGATTGTGGTGCAAACAATCACTGTGCCTGTGAATAATTTGGTCTATGGCTTTTTGTTGGCCGATGGCGCGCTCGCTTGGGCTGGTTTCCCTGAAGTTGATTTGAGTTTCTTGGGATACCTAAGTTACATCGGTCTGATCGCTGCAATGGTGCAAATCCTAGAGATGTTTCTCGACAAGTATGTACCCGCACTCTACAACTCCCTCGGCGTATTCTTGCCATTGATCACGGTAAATTGTGCGATTTTAGGCGGTAGCATCTTTATGGTGAATCGCTCGTATAACTTTACCGAAAGCGTGGTGTATGGCATCGGGTCTGGAGTCGGTTGGGCAATTGCTATCGTGGTCCTTGCCGGTATCCGAGAAAAATTGAAATACAGTGACGTGCCTGAGGGCCTTCGAGGCTTAGGGATCACTTTTATTACCGTGGGCCTGATGTCGCTAGGCTTTTTGTCCTTCGGTGGTATCTCTCTATAGTAAAAGGAAGTATTGCAGATTATGAATACGGAAATTGTTTTAGGTGTTGGCATGTTTACGGCCATCATCATGGCTTTGGTCGCGGTGATCTTGCTCGCAAGAAAGCAATTAGTGTCAACGGGTGCGGTCAACATTGTCATCAACGAAGATCCTGACCGAACACTATCTGCAAGTTCCGGTGGTAAGTTGCTCAACACGCTGGCAGATGCTGGAATATTTCTCTCATCGGCGTGCGGCGGTGGTGGTACCTGCGGTCAGTGCCGGTGCCGGGTAGTCGAGGGCGGCGGTTCAATGCTGTCAACCGAGGCCGGTCATTTTACCCGAGGTGAGGCGAAAGATGGGTGGCGACTCAGCTGCCAAACAGCGGTTAAGCAGGACATGAAGATCGAAGTTCCGCCGGAGTTCTTTGGTGTTAAGCGCTGGGAATGCGAGGTGATCTCGAACCAAAATGTCGCAACGTTTATCAAAGAGCTGGTATTAAAGTTGCCCGAGGGCGAGGAAGTCGATTTTAGAGCCGGTGGTTTTGTCCAGTTTGAAATTCCCCCTTACCACATCCAGTACAAAGACATGGTGATCGAAGAAGACTACCAAGGGGATTGGACTAAGTTCGGCGTTTTCGATCATGAAGCTAAAGTGGATGAGCCGACGGTCCGAGCCTATTCGATGGCCAATTATCCTGAAGAAAAAGGGGTGATGAAATTTAACATTCGAGTGGCCTCACCGCCTCCGGGGACAGATTTCCCGCCTGGCAAGATGTCCAGCTATCTATTTACTTTAAAGCCTGGGGATAAGGTGACGATCTTCGGGCCTTACGGAGAGTTCTTCGCGAAGGACACTCAAGCGGAAATGGTTTTCGTCGGCGGGGGTGCCGGTATGGCCCCGATGCGGGCGCATATTTTCGATCAATTACTGCGCTTGAAGACGGACCGCAAGATTACATTCTGGTATGGCGGACGAAACCAGCGGGAACTGTTCTACGTTGATGATTTCGATCGACTCGCGGCTGAGAATGAAAATTTTACCTGGCATATCTCTTTGTCGGATCAAAACATCGAGGGTTGGGAAGGGTATACAGGCTTTATCCACAATGTTCTGTTTGAGGAATACCTGAAGGACCACCCTGCGCCGGAAGATTGCGAGTTCTACATGTGCGGCCCTCCGATGATGAACCAATCGGTACTAAATCTTCTGGACGATTTGGGGGTTGAGCGTAGCAATATATTCTTAGACGACTTCGGGGGTTAGGCCGGCTAGAGAGATTGCCGACCTTATTTTTCTTCTAGCGGCTAGATTCACCGCACTCAAGGGCGCGGCTCTGTTAAAGCCTGGCACTCCTATGTCAACCGCGTGAGGGCATTTTCTCCTCAGAAATGGCGTAACCCGCATCGGCGGGAATGCACAGGTAGGTACCGTCCTCTCGGGTCTCGGTCCAGGGCAGCACCTCTTTAATGACTCTCGCTTTTGAGGCATCAATCGCTGCATCGACGCTTGAACTTTCTGCCAGCATTTCTACGTTTAATCGAGTTGGAAAAATAATCGTGTAAGTACCTGCTTTTGCACCTTCCAGGGCTGCGTTGGGGTCTATCCAAATGGAATCAACGGACTCTGTTCCATCGTGAATCGCTAAATGATCGTCCGGTGCTTTGGCAAGATAGAACCAAGTATCAAAACGCTTCGGCATCATGTCAGGTGTGACCCAGTGCGCGAAAGGAACCAGACAATCGCATGCCAGTCGAAGCTGCTCTTGTTCAAGGAAGCCAGCAAAACTGATCTCTCCTGAATGGATGGACTCCCGGTAATCGACCAATGTTTTAAGACGATCCCCTGAGATAAGGGCCTCTTGGCCTTTAGCCCGAGCCAGCAAAACGCCGCATTCTTCAAAAGCCTCTCGAATGGCGCCGATCTGCATCGCGACCTGATAGGGTGTTGCTGACTCGATCCCATCACAGTAGGGCGCAGCGTCGATATCCGTGGCATCGATTTTCCCGCCAGGGAAAACAAGAGCGCCGGATGCAAAGTCAATTTGATGGTGTCGAACAACCATAAAAACCTCCAGCCCAGGGGCGCCGTCGCGTAGCATGAGGATGGTCGCTGCGGGTACGATGCTGTCGTTTGTCATCTTTGCTGTTCTCCGATAATGCGCCATCCCAGGTTTTCTCGCTGCAGACGCATGACTTTGTTGCTTATTTCTCGATAAGAATCCGATCGGTAGGATTGCCGGATTTTGACATCAACCACGGATTCTGAAATGGGTTGAAAACTTTCAAACGAAAGATCGATTTGGATATAACTGGGCGACAAGATTCGCTCTCGTCGGTTCATCTCCCAAAGGACCCTTGATTCTCCCGCGGCCAGGACAAAATCTTTCGAATAGACGCCGAGATATTGATCCGGATTCTGTGCCATCCAAGCGGCTGCCCAGAGATCAAGCGCGCTGGTAATATCCTCGCGATCTTCGTCTGAGACGGGCGCGAGCGTCGCTGAATTCGAGTCTAGCCCTGCTGAATCACTGCGCTCATCGTTGAGCAATGTCCCGTTAGAGAAATCACCTTGGTAGGTTGTCCCATCCGGCATGATCATCATGCCTGGGCCGTGACGGAGATCGGCTTTGAAGCCGCCAATGTAGCGTGCCCCATTTTGCCAATAGATTGTGCCTTGCCCGTCTCGCATTTGGTTTCTGACCCCGCCGACATACCGGGTCCCGTCGGGCCAAGCCAGAGTTTCTGAGGGCGCGTCGGCGGCCTGAAGGCCAAAACTCGCAATCAAAAACCAAAAAAGAATCGGCGTGCTAGGCATTAGGTTTTGTCTCGCGGAGAAATAAAAATACTAACACCAATATCAATAGAACGAAAAGCAGTGGGTAGCCTCAGCTCAAGGCGCTTTAAATAAGATTCCGTTTCGACTTGCTGCCATGAGCACTCTCGCTGGATCGATGATGAAGGGTCCATCTCGAAAAACGGTCACTGTGCAATCGGTCAGAGATCCCAGATCGTGGGTCCGATCGCCGTCATAAGCCAAAATCCCATCGCCTTCGAGTAGGATAGGCTCGCCTAGCGGCTGTTTTTTACAGGATTGGACAGGAACGGTGTTCCATAAACCGGGGGAAATCGGAACACGAACTGTCTTTGCTGCAGGGTCACCGCAACGAACGAAGACCCCAAAATCGTCATGATGTCCACAGGGCTCTAGATAACCTCCGATGGGGGATAGGCCCACGGATGCAGGTTCAGCGCGGGTCAAAACAAGGTGTTCAAGATCAGAACCCGAGAACGGTAGGAGAGAGCCAAGATTATCGTTTTTGAGCACAACGGCATCGATGAGCGCGATGTCATGGATCGGACCCTGGGGCGAAGTCCCCTCGATGTGGACTCTTTTGCAGCGTAGTGTTTCTATGTTCTGGTCAATGCGTCCCGTTGCAATCAGACCGGCCGCCGCTCCGGCAAGAGAGGCTTCAACGGTCATAGGAAAAACATTGTTGGTCCCTGTTGAGAGCGGCATCAAAGCGCAATCGGGGTAACGCCGTGCGACGATCCGATTGGTGCCATCTCCACCCAAGACGATAAAAGTCCTGCAGCCCCGGGCCCACATCAAATCGATCATGGTTTCGGTGTCTTTGCTGGTATGCGTCAATGGAAACTCTAGGATTTCAATTTTGTCCCGCTCGGGTAAGTGCTCAACCGCGCGCTGATTAATCCTAAACGGCTCCTGGGCCAGAAAGATACGCTGCACGCCTTGTTCGAGCGCAGCGATGACGAGTCGTGTGACCTGCTGCTGTTTTTCATGGTGTTGGCTGGTGCTGGCGCGCGCTGCGACCCGCCTGACATCTCTCCCCGACATTGGGTTGACGACAATGCCAAGCAGTCCATTTTCAGTGGGCATTAGCGCGCGAAAACCCAGTCTCTGTCAGAACTTAAATCGGGATGATACCGATAGCCATCGACATCGAAGGATTTCAATTCTTCCGGTTGGGTCAAACGCTGTTTGATAATGTACTGAGCCATCAAGCCCCTCGCGCGTTTCGCATAGAAGCTAATGATTTTGAGCTGTCCATTACTGGTATCTTTGAAGACCGGGTTAATGACACGAACGCCTTTGAGTTGCCCGAGGTCAACGGCTTTAAAGTACTCATTCGAAGCGAGGTTAATCAAGTGCGGATTTTTTGAATTGCCAAACTCTGATTTAATAGCTTCGGCAATGGCATCCTGCCAAAAGTCATAGAGATCTCCTCCGCGTTTGTTCTCGAGTTGCGTACCCATCTCGAGCCGATAAGGCTTTATCAGATCAAGTGGCCTCAATAGCCCGTAAAGACCAGAGAGGATTCGAAGGCTTTTCTGAGCAAAATTCAGGTCCCTGGGTGAAAGGGATTCTGCTTGAAGTCCTAGATAGACATCGCCCTTGAACGCAAAGATGGATTGCCGGCGTTCCCCAGAGGCAGGTGTCCAGGCTTGAAACCGCTCATGATTTAAGGCGGCAAGTTTAGGACTGATTTTCATCATGCCAGAAAGATCCTGGGCGGATTTTGCTTTCATAAGTTTGGCGAGTGTTGCAGCCTGTTTGAGGAGTACCGGTGCTGTTGATTTGTCGGTAGGAACGACGCTTTCATAATCAAGCGTCTTCGCGGGGGAGATCAGCGTTAACATGGCGAGAGAACAATCGTTGCGAATTTACGTCGATGATAACTGACCCGCGCCGGTTTGGCATCGCTTTCTTACCAGAGGCCTAAATATTGAGTTGAAAAGTGGGTTTTCTCAGTCAAAAAGCCCCGTTCTGAGTGGCAGGCGTTCAGGCAAAAGCAAAAACGCTGCATTCTTGGGCGATTTGATAATTTGGTTGCAGAATTTGGTCAAAGGCCTAGAATCGAAACGAAGGCAAAAAACGACCGTCCGGTCCATTGGTTTATGAGCCAAAAAAATTCCCGGTAGCACGTTACAGCATGGATCAGTGGTTTTTTTACAAGGGATCATGTGGAAAATTTCCGGGCAGGAATGGGCGATTGTGTGGGTTTGATACCACCACTGTGATTGTTCATAGCACATGCTTTTTGCAATAGATCTTCTGAAGACAATGGCTGGTCTATGTAATCGATCGGCTCCAAAGGCGCAGCGTTAATGGACCAGCTTTTGCCCTCGATGATCGTGTTTGAGTGATAGGACAGGGTCATCGGTGTGGTCTTTCATTAAAGTTTTGCGGCTCGTGTTTGAGTAGCAGACTGGCTGTAAGACTGAGAACGGTCGGGAAAATGATTGCCATTAAAATGAGGGCACGACAGTGCGTTTAAAAAGTGCGCGTTTAGCGATTTGGACTGTGAGATAGCGCTTGAGAATGTTCGATGCACGAGAAATTTAAAGGAGAGTCGAGATGAAAGCAGATCAGTTAGGACAGCATGTATTGATGAATCGCGGATGCTTTGTTCGCTCCCAAAATATTCTATCGATAGGGTTATCGGCGCTGTGGCTGGCGCTCTTCGCTGGGTCGGTTGCGGCAGAGCCCGCGACAAGAAGTCCCGTAGGAAAGTTGATGGATCCCTCTGGATCGGTTGAATATAGCCGTGACGGCGAGAAGTGGCGTGCCGTGACACGCGCAAAGTATCTGTTTGCAGGTTATTTGATTCGGACTGGGGACGATGGTTCGAGTAATTTTGTCAACCAAACCTCGGGATTGGCTCAGAAGTTGGGCGCCAATGTTTCGGCAACGGTCAGCAGCGATGGTTTGAGCGTCGATGCTGGTGATGTCTCAGATCCCTTCAGCACCGAGGCGGGTTTAATGGATGGTCTTGCTAATAAATTTGCATCGGCCCAGCGCTACACGACTGTGCGGCGGGCGGTCAAAAAGCCGGGTGAACCAGAGTGCAATGTTAAAATTCGTCTCGCTCGAAAAATTACTGTATCCGAAGGCTTTGCTGATTTGGTTTGGGATAAGGCCTGTCCAAACAGTGCTTTTCAATTGGTCTTAGGCGATCAGTCTTTTGAAGTCGACGGGGTGGATGAAGCGGCTGATCATGTTCGATATCGAATTCCTGTGCCAAATGCAGGTGAATATAATTTGAGTTTACATGTCCTAGAGGATGGCGAAGTGGTCTATCAGCCGAGGCGTCCAGGCAAGCTCAAAGTCATATCCTCCGATGAGGAGGCACAAATCCAAACAGCTGTGACGGCGATGGGTGATGACTTTTTTGCCCAAGCCGACGTTTTTGAACAGCATGGGCTTTTGGTGCCAGCGATGGATGCCTACCGCGCTTATTTTGAGGCGTATCCCGACGATATTGAAATGAAGCCTCTGTTCATCGCGAACCTGCAGTCGCTTCAACTGATGGTGGAAAAAACTGCCGAAGCTCAGAAATATAATGCGTTTATTTCTGAGTAGATTTCGAAATTTGGTGCGCAACCAAGGGTTTTGAAATGATTATTCTGAAATGAATGTATTGACGATGATGAAGGGCAGGTTCGACCTGCCCTTGGTTTTTTTAATCTTTGTTGCGGCGCTATTCCTTGAATATGAGGAAGCGTTCACAATTATTGAGGATGAAACGATTTCCTATCGGCATCTTGCCCGTTCGGACTATGGTGATCCAAGCATTATAGCGCCTAGTCAAGATGTCACCGTGGTGTACACCGATGAAGCATTCTACGAAGAGTACGGTGTGTATCCCCTGCGAAGGGTTGACCTGGCGACGATTATTTCGCGGTTAGGCGATATGGGTGCTGCGGTGATCGGTGTGGATATGTTGTTGGATTTTAATAGCGCCTATAACGAAGACCCGACCTTGATTCAGGCCATTGAAGGCGCAGGTAACGTACTGCTGGTCTCCCAAGCGGTCATCGAAGAGGGGATCTATCAAGAAACCAATTTTGCGATTCCTAAGTTTTCAAATGTCGCGGAGAGTGGCTATTCCAATATCTCATCGAATAGTCAATTGGCAGAGACCATGGTCCGGCTTCGAATTTATCCGGACATTGCGGACCGTGATGGCGGATGGCCGTTTGCGGTAAAAGCACTGTCCATGTTCTCAGGGGAAGCACCGTCCATTGAAGATAACCAGTTGATGATGGGTGGTCGGAGGATGGCCGAATTGGATCAAAATTATGATCTTTATCTCGATTATCCCAAGCTACCCAAAAAACTTGATGGGGAGGGCCAGCGTGCCCGTCATGAGTCGGTGGGTATCCCAGCAGCGGATATTTTATTTTTAGATGAAGAAGAGCTGGAAGATTACGCGTGGTTGGTTGAAGACAAGATTGTGTTAATCGGAGAAGTGGCTGAAGTGGCGCATGATCAATTTGAAACGCCGGCTGGCAACATCTTTGGAGTCAATATCATCGCCAGCGAGATCGAAACCCTGCTGAAGGGTGGACCGCTCAAAGCCGCGAGTCTCGGCAATGAAGCCTTGATTGCTATGGCTTTGCTGATCTTGATGATGGTAACGGGGTTTATGGCCTCGCCCCTTTTGCGAAATGGGCTCAGCGCGATGGGCCTTTTGTCGTTTGTGGTGTTTAGTTTTTGGATGTACGTCCAGCAAGGCATTGTTGTTTCCATGGTTCCAAACGCTTTTGCGGTGATTCTGTCCGTGATTCTGATTAACGGGCGTTTTTATCTCAATGAAATGGGGCAAAAAGCCTATATCAAAGATGCCTTTGGCCAGTATTTGTCGCCCACTGTGGTTGCAGATTTGGTTAAAGATCCGGATAAACTGACCCTTGGCGGCGAAGAGCGTGAAATGACGGCCTATTTTTCAGATATCGCCGGGTTTTCAACGTTTTCTGAGGGAATGACGCCCACTCAGCTGGTCGAATTTCTAAACGAGTATTTGACCGAAATGTGCGATTTGATCATCGCCTCCGATGGTACGATTGATAAATTCGAGGGAGATGCGATTATCGCTTTTTGGGGCGCTCCCATTGATCAGCCCTCCCATGCAAGACAGGCTTGTTTTGCCAGCATTGATATGAACAAGGCATTGATGAACCTTAGAGCGCATTGGATGGGACAGGGATTGCCTAAAGTGTCGGTGCGGATGGGGGTCAATACTGGTCGAATGGTCGTTGGTAATATGGGTTCTAGCCAGCGGATTAACTATACCATCATGGGTGATGCGGTTAACTTGGCAGCGCGCCTGGAAGGCGCCAATAAAGCTTTTGGTTCTGATCTGATGATTTCTGAAGCCACCTATTTGCAATGTGCTGACGACGTGGATGTTCGAGAGCTCGATATTATTCGAGTCGTGGGTAAGGCTGAACCCATTCGTGTTTATCAACTGCTCGATCGTAAGAACCAGACGAGCGGTACGCTTGCAGATGTTGTGGAACGCTATGGGCAGGGACTCAAGCTCATTCGAGATCGCAACTTTGTTGATGCTGAGGCGGCGTTTAAGACTTGTGTTGATTTGATGCCCGATGATGGGCCCTCAAAAACCCATTTGGCTCGGGTAGAAGATTTTTTGCGAACACCGCCTCCAGCCGATTGGGATGGCGTGATGGAACTCAAGGAAAAAGGCTAAGCAATGACAGGACCCATTCAGCAGTCGATCTATAGTGATCTTCAGGCGGATTTTGATCCGGCTTACCTCGTGGTGACCAATGAAAGTCATCGGCACAATGTGCCGCCTGGCTCGGAAAGTCATTTTAAAGTGGTTGTGGTGTCATCTTTATTTGAAAACCAGAGATTGGTGCACCGGCACCAAAGCATTAATCGCACGCTAGCCAAACAGTTAGCGCATGAGATACATGCGCTGGCGATTCACGCTTATACCCCAGAAGATTGGTCTGCGAAGGGTGGTGAAGCGCCGTTGTCTCCGAATTGCCTCGGTGGGGAGCAAACCTAGCCGAGTCGCTCATGTTTTCAGAGTCCCAAGCCTTGCCCGTGATCCCGCTGTGCATCGGAGAGTTTAATCTCTCCGTGCCGGTTGTTCGTGGCAGACGAAAAACCTTGGCTCTGTTCGTCAATGCTGGGGGGGAAATCGAATGCCGAGTGCCCAAGCGTTGTGCTTGGCGTGACATAGAGCAGTTTGTGTGCAGCAACCTCGACTGGATCGGCCGGACTCATCGCGCCGTTGCCGCGCAAGTTCGCCGGCCTCGGCCGCGCTTTGAAGCCGGCGCAGTGCACTACTTTTTGGGACAGCCCTATCGATTGCAGCTTTTCCCTGGGAAGCGCACACGGATAAAACGGGTCAACGAAATCCTAGAGCTGAGCTCTAATTTGACAGAGGCAGCGCAACTTGAAGGCTGTTTAGATCGTTGGTATCGAGATCAGGCTGAGCAGATTTTCGCTTATCGGCAGCAGTGCTTAATTGCGCGTCATCAGATTACTGCACCAACTGAGCTGAAAGTCCGAAAAATGCGCGCCAAGTGGGGCAGCTGCAGTCAATCCGGGCTCATCACACTGAATCTTTGGTTGATCACTCAGGACATTCGTGCGATCGATTATGTAATTTTGCATGAACTGTGTCATCTCAGTCACTTCAACCACACCCCAGATTTTTACGCACATCTTGCGGCCCTGATGCCCGACTGGGAGCGTCGACGAGACCTGCTTATTTGATGGGCGCCTTGCATGCTGCAGTTGCGAGCCAAATCGCAAGGTTGGACATTGCCTGTTTTAAAAGGCGCTGAGCCAGTCCTCTACCCAGGGCCGAACTTGGTCGACAATCAGAGGCTGCGCCTCAGCCTTTGGATGGATGCCATCGGCCTGAATTAGATCTCTTCGGGTTGCGACACCGTCGAGGGGAAATGGAATGAACCCCGTGAGGGCTGTCTCACTGGCGATGGTTCTAAAAACAGCTTCAAACGCGGCGGTGTAACGGCGCCCGTAATTAGGAGGCAGTACCATCCCGACCAAAATGATGTCGATGTCTCGATCGACGCAAAGCTCGATCATTTTTGTCAAATTTTCTTTAATTCTGCTGATGGGGTAGCCACGCAGCCCGTCGTTGCCTCCAAGTTCTAAAATCACTAGGTTTGGATTGTGAACGCTGAGTGCTTTTTGTAATCGGAGAATGCCCCCCGTCGTGGTTTCACCACTGACGCTGGCATTGACCAGTTGGACACTGGGTGCTCGCATTGACAGCTCCTCCGCGAGCAGTGCTGGCCAGCTCTCAGCTGGGGTCATCCCGTAACCCGCACTGAGGCTGTCACCAAAAACAAGGATGGACCTGTTGGCGCTTGCTTGCGTAAAACCGAGTAGGAATACTAGGCCGAAGAGCAGTAATTGTCCCCGAGGCATGCGAATATGGGTTTTTTTCTGAGGGCGGTGTAGCGAAAGAATGTCGTGCATGATTAAAGCAACTGAAGTGGCGAGAGTGGTCGACACCAGCGAGGGTGCTTTGGTGATTTTGGAAGGGATTTCCCTTGAAATCAACCAAGGGCAGTCTGTGGCGATTATTGGCGCTTCCGGGTCGGGAAAGACAACGTTACTGAGCTTGATGGCGGGTCTCGACTCACCGACAAACGGCGAGATCGTACTGGGTGGTGATCAGGTTATAACGGCGATGGACGAGGCCGAGCGGGCTGCCGTTCGTGGAGCCATGGTAGGATTTGTTTTCCAGACTTTCCAGCTTCTGGGAAGCCTGAGTGCACTGGAAAACGTGATGCTTCCCGCGGAACTTAGAGGCGAGACCTCGGCCCTTGATAATGCGAAGGCGCTCCTTGAGCGAGTCGGCTTAGGGCACCGTCTGCAACACTATCCAAGACAGTTATCCGGAGGTGAACAGCAAAGGGTTGCCATTGCTCGGGCCTTTGCCTCCAATCCATCCATTCTCTTTGCAGATGAGCCAACCGGCAACCTAGATTCGAAAACCGGCGATAAAATTATTGACCTATTGTTCGAGTTGAACGCAGATTTTGGTACGACTCTCGTCTTAGTGACCCACGATTCTCGACTCGCGGCGCGATGTGATGCCTCAATCCGAATTGAAGCAGGACAGTTAGTTGAAGAAGCCGTCAGTGGAGCAGCGGCGGCAAGCCTGGTTGGTTCATGAAGTTAGCATTAACACTGCTATGGAGAGATTGGCGAGGCGGTGAGCTTACTTTACTGTTGGCCTCTCTGATCGTGGCGGTGGGAACTGTAACGACCATCACATTGTTCGTCGATCGTCTGCAGCAGGCGCTTGTCCTGGAATCGGCATCCTTTATTGCGGCTGATCGAGTGATTTCATCAAGTCGCGCAATCGACCCTGCTATCATCTCTGCGGCGGATGAATTCGGTTTGGCCCGTAGTGAGACATTGTCGTTTTTATCAATGGTGTTTTCTGAGGATCGCGCGCAACTCGCAGCTGTCAAAGCAGTGGATGATCAGTACCCGCTGCGCGGCGAGCTGCTCACGTCTTTTCAGCCCTTTGGCGTTGCGGTGCCGAGAGACGCTGGGCCAGCAGCTGGTCAAGTGTTTATGGAGAGTCGGTTATTTCCCTCCCTGGATACCGAACCGGGCGCGTCAATTGACGTCGGTGTGCTGACGTTGCCAGCCAGTACAGTCTTGCTCAAGGAGCCAGACCGAGGCGGGGGGTTCGACAGTGTTGCGCCTCGAGTGTTGATGCACTTAAGTGATGTGCCCGCCACTGAAATTGTCCAGCCCGGTAGCCGGGTAACCTACCGCTATTTGTTTGCGGGTAGTCCACAAGCATTGGTCGAGTGGGAGGCGCTCATCAGACCCCAGTTGCCGGATGATGCGCGTCTCTTCGGTGTCAAAGAGGGTGCTGAGCAGATCGGAGAAGCCCTAGACAAGGCGGAGCAGTTTCTGCTGTTGGGAGGGCTGCTTGGAGTCGTGCTCGCTGGTGTCGCTATTGCGCTATCGGCCAATCGCTATGCGGTACGCCATTTCGACCATGTTGCTATCTTGAAAACCTTAGGAGCCGCTCCGGTAACCATAGATCGAATTTACTGCTTTATTTT
>MDTB01205989.1_pt1 | contig 22561 bp, 22 predicted proteins | sample 811161 | NCBI WGS metagenome assembly MDTB01 (sample SAMN05326650, study PRJNA326480) | marine metagenome | isolation source: seawater | place: Mediterranean Sea | collected 2009 | reverse complement strand
TAAAACAGTCTGTCCCAGCTGACCCGTCTCTACAGTGGTGCCGCCGGAATAAGAATATGAACCGTAGTTGAGTCCTAGTGCAGCCGCGGCCGAAATCCGTTCACCTACTCCGCTCGTTTGTGCGTTGGCAACCGGCTCAACGGTATCGAACATGTCTGATCTGTCTCCGCCGATAGTGATGTCGGATGAGCCGTCGACGCTCGAAAGAAAGACGTGACCGGTATTGGCAGACGCTGCAAAGCCAGTATTCACGAGATGGGATGTACCACTAAATGTAACTGTACGCCCTAAAGCATCAAAATAATCAAGACCGCCTCTGGCGTTGAGCGACACCGATATGTCCTCATCGAGTCCATCCAACGCCAGTGCTAAATCAGCCATGCTTGTCGTTGCTCGCACTTCAAAGCCTTGAGCCGTAAAACCGGCGAAGGTAAGCACCAAGTCGGTCGTTACGCCCGTGCCAGAATCCCCAGAGAAACTTGTCGAAGCGGTTGCTACTACCCCGTGCTGATCGGAATTCGAGTTAATAGCCGTCGCGGTGCCTATAGCCGTCGCTGTGCTATAAGTTCTTGCTATTTGAGCGCCGTCAGCACCGACGACAGTAGAGCTAGTCATCGACGTCGAATCCGCAGCCAAAGTAACCCCGTTAATTAATACATCATCGTACTCAAGGGTCGCGAGGCCCTGCACTTTGCCCCCAACTATTAAACCGCTAGAAGACGCAGATCCGGAACCAAGTCCCAAATCAGAAGACTTTGCAGAGTCAATAGAAAAAGAAACGTGTTGGCTAGAGCGGTCACCGATTTGAAACGCTAAATTGCTTGCCGAACCATCTAAGATGTTCGAATTATTGTACTGAGTACTGGTCGCAATCCGATCTATCTCTGCGGTCAAAGCAGTGACTTCGTTAGTAATAGCTGTTCGGTCGGACGTCGTTAGCGTCGAATTCGAAGCCTGCAAGGCCAGCTCTCTTATCCGTTGCAGAATGTCCGTCGTTTCTTGAAGGCCAGATTCAGCGGTTGCAGATAAGGATAGCGCTTCGTTCGCGTTTCTTACTGCTTGGCTCAAGCCTTTAATTTGTGAGGTAAAGCCCTCTGCGATCGCCATTCCAGCAGCATCATCAGCAGCGCTGTTGATTCTCTGACCTGTGGAGAGTCTCTCCATGGCAGTTTGTTGCATCTTTTGTGATTCACCCAAAGCTCTTTGAGCTGTGAGCGAAGCAATGTTGGAATTGATAACCATAGCCATTTCTGGACTCCTTTGATTACTTCTAGTTAATTTAAGGTCGGCGATTGCGTCGACCCCCGCGTTACCGTTTTACCGGTGACAAAGCGTAAGTCGGGCTATGGGTGAATTACTTTAGGAAAGCTTTAATTTGATGCGGTTTTTAGCAAAAACCGGCAAGGCTTTGCCGAAATAGGCTCATTACAGGAAATTTTCGTCAGGCATCGTTGGCGAGTTTTTTCGTTTTATTTGCCTTTCGCTCGCGAATCGCCTTGATGATTAGAACTATGAATACTGCCAACAGGGTTGCGATTGTCGCGTTTTCTAATGTAACAGCATTCAAGATATACCACGCTAGGGGATCGTTGAATTTACTCACAAGCAACAAGAGTAGTACTGGGACTGAAACAATCAGAACAGATCTTCGTATTACGCGACAAATAGAACAAGGGCGATTGTTATGAGTTTTAAACATCTCTATTGTTGAAGGGCAGGTTTTCAAAGCTGCTCTTGAGGCTTTCTTTAGTCGTATTCATTTCATCTATTAATCTTTGCATTGTTAAGAATTGCTGAGTATAGCGTGCCTCGACCTTAGCCAAACGTTCTTCCAAGTCAGCCAAGTCCTGTTGATACTCTAATATATTTTCCGACAGAAGGGTGGGTTGAGTCGTCAAATATCCCGTAGTCGCGGTAAGTTCCTTGACTAACATGGAAAGGTCACCGGCTATACCTCTATTTGCCACCCCGATCTCAGAATCTTGGTTAGTATCTGCACTAAACAATGTGACAATGTCCGCAAAATTATTCGCTAGCGCACTATCCAGTTCGGTCTGATTAACTTCCAATTCGCCGGTTTGAGTTATCGAGATTCCCATGTCGGAGAGACGTTCAATTTCGCTGCCGGGGCTAGACGAGGCGTCCAAAACAATATCCCTGATGTCTCGGTTGATTTGACGAACTATTGAATTTCCTCTCAATGCGCCCGAGTCTGCAGAACTTGTTAAGGATCGAAGTTGTCCGTTTACATCGTTAAAAGTCGCGACGAAAGCTTCGATAGTAGCCTTGATAGTAGCGGTATCCCGAGTTACGCCAACCGTTGCAGCACCAGTCGTTGCGCCTGCGATGCTGATGGTTGCTCCTGCGATAATGTCATCGATCGTATTGGAAGCCCGCTCATACGTGATGCCGTTCACCGAGATGTCAGCATTAGCGGCAGCAAATCCAGTGGGAATGGTGAAGTTAAGTTCTGATACAGATTCAGATATGGAGAAAGCGTTCTCGATGCCGGTTCCACCCGTAAGTTGGAGGGTATAGTTTGTGCCTGTTGTGTCGAGAGCAACCACCTCTGCCGTGATCCCAATATCCGCCTCGTTTATCGCTGTCGCTACGCCTGTGGGCGTGGCCGTGCTTACAGAAACTGTTTTTGTCGTTTGCGTATTGGTCCCCAGGGTGAAAGTCATATCAAAGGCATTTCCACCGTTTATGGTTTGAGTCATGCTCGTGAACCCTACGACAGGACCGGATGTGCTAGCATCCAGAGTGCTTGAGGTCTGCGCCTTTGCTGGGCTAGTTACTTTTATGGAGTGTGTCGCTGAGGATGCCGAAGTGCTTGCTTCAAAAGTAAAAGCCGTCGATTGGCTATTATTTACTGAATAATTGTTGAAGTCGGTAGCGTCATTAAGCTCGATCGCTGCCAGCCTCATTTCAGATACTTTTGACACGAGAGTGGCGAAACCACCGATTTCTGCCTCGGTATCAGATATCCGATTATCTATAATAGATTTTTTGCCTGCACGTTCTGCCTCTACCAAAGCAGTAACGAGGTTTTTCGTATTAAAACCCGCGCCCGCGCCTAGTGCGTCGATATAGTCAATTGCCATGCTATTTTTCGCTTTAAACTTCCGGGATCAGAATGCAATATAGATGCCAGGAGTGTAAAAATGATGGTGGGGTTTTAAAAGTTCGACTAGCTTCAAACAACAATTGTCTGCGGAAGCAAAATCACTAATCGATTTACAATAACCGCGGTTCATGATGCTGAACCAAAGATACCTAACTTATGGGCGAATAAATTTGTTGCGAGAAAAAGTTCGGAATTCTCGCCGCTGTCCCAAAATCAATACTTTGCTGGTTGAATTCTTGATAGTACAGTATCTCCTAGGCGGGGCTTTCCGTAACAAATTTGTCCAATGAGGTTATCCAAGTAGAGGTTACCATTTAGAAGTTGTGGACGGAAATCAAAGCATTGTAGGTAATAGTCCAGAGACGCAAAAAATAAGGGCGTTGATAAATTCTTTTGCCCCCAGTAATGCGTCTGTAATGATTACAGGCGAAAGTGGTTGCGGCAAAGAACTATATGCAAGAGAAATTCACGACCAGTCCCCCCGGGCGAACCAGCCTTTCGTCGCGATAAATTGTGGTGCAATTCCAGCAGAGCTTCTTGAAAGCCAATTATTTGGTCATAAAAAGGGCTCCTTTACTGGGGCCGTGGCGGACTATAAAGGGAAATTTCAAGAGGCACACAAAGGGAGCATATTTCTTGACGAAATTGGCGATATGCCGACAGATATGCAAGTCAAACTCCTGCGGGTACTCCAGGAACGAAATATCACTCCAATTGGCTCGAATCAATTGATTGATATTGATGTACGAGTGATATCAGCGACCCACAGAGATCTGCAAGTGGAGATGGAGGAAAAAAGATTTCGCGAGGATTTGTACTTTCGTTTAAATATTCTTCCTGTGCACCTGCCATCGCTTCGAGAGAGGGCATCTGAAATTCCCGACCTTGCGAGGCACTTTGCGACGATGTTTGCACCCCCTATGAAGGTTCCAATAACCCTGTCCACTTCGCTCTTGCAACTTTTCAAAAGTTTCGATTGGCCAGGAAATATCCGTGAACTCTCCAACACAGTGCAGCGTCTGTCAGTATTATACGCAGGTCAGCGCCTAGATTTAGATGGAATAGACGCGTCGATGTTACCGTCTGGCATGGTGAATTCCGTTGGAGATGATGGGTCTCAAAAAGACACAGAACAGCAACATGACCTTATTTCCAAGTCTACTGACGATCGTTTGGAACCGTCTAATGTCGACGCAGAAACTGAAGAATTAATCCTGTTAGCTCAGGGTTTGGATTTGACTCCCGATGAAAGGCCTTCGCTGAAGGCTAGTTTGAGCTCTTTGGAGCAGAATCTCATAAAAAAAGCGCTTGATGAGGCGGACGGAAACGTTAGCCGCTGCGCCAAGCTACTCAAAATTCAGCGCACAACGTTAATAGAAAGAATAAAGAAGTACGAACTCGGTTTTTGATCGAAAGAAACCAATGTTCTAATGTGTCGCATCTTTTCCTAGGGATGATACAACCCAGATAAGTTATCTGTCGTTGGTGTCGAAAAACAGACATTGCGCCAGAATGCGATGGGAGCCAGGCCAAAATTTCTTGCAAATGAAATTTAACTTATTGAAAAATATAGATAAAAAATTTGGCACCTTATTTGCTTAACAAGAACGGCACAACAATAGTAAACACTCATGATTGAACAACAACCTATACCACTATACTGGGATTCCTCTTCAAGCATTGATGAAAAAACGCTTGCAGGAATGAGAGCAAGTGGATTTAAACCAATTCCTATATCACTCGCGGATCTCGCAGAACTGGCAGATAATCCATTGAAAGCAAGTTCGAGTAAATTTTCGAGCGTGGTCTGTGTTAACACATCTAAGAAACAACAGCTATCCGAAGCCCTAATTCAGAAGCTAAAAGATTCGATAGGGCCGAAAGCGTATCTGATTCTACGAGTTGAAAGGGAAGATCTGGAGTCAGCGATAGCCGGGATTAGAGGTGGCGCAGATGACGTGATTCGTTCGGATGCAGATATTTCTAGCTGGCAACAAATTGCTGCTTCCGCCCGAATGCGGCTCTTGAAATTCGAATCTTATGTGTTCGTAGACGAATTGAGTCAGAACTTACTTGCCATGGTCGAGCGAGTGGGGGCGTCCGATGTAACTGCATTGCTGCAGGGTCCCACCGGCTCAGGTAAGGAAGTATTAGCGCGATTAGTTCATGATTTTTCCTCTCGTCGAGATGGGCCATTCATCGCGGTGAATTGCGCAGCTCTCCCGGAATCCCTCGCAGAGAGCCTCCTCTTCGGTCATGTTAAAGGGTCTTTTACCGGCGCCACGAAGGACACGGAAGGATTTTTTCGTCAAGCCGACGGTGGTACTCTTTTTTTAGATGAGGTTGGAGAGTTACAGCCGCTTCTGCAGGCGAAGCTTCTGCGAGTAGTTCAAGAACGTGAAGTGCTCGCGGTAGGTGCATCTAGAACAAAGAATATCGATGTGAGGATAGTTTCCGCTACTAATAGAGATCTCAGGCACCTATCTAGTATCAGAGAATTCAGGGAAGACCTCTATTTTCGATTGAGCACCTTCCGTATAAACGTACCAAGTTTAACAGCGAGACCTGACGATATTTTGCCCCTGGCAAATTACTTTATAGTCAAGCATTCACGAGAAAATCAGAGGCTGCAATTCGCACCAAAGGCTCTATCGCGTTTGATTGCATATGGTTGGCCTGGCAACGTGCGGGAGCTAGAGAACGTAGTGCAGAGGGCAATCGTCCTGGCGAGGGACAACACCATTGACGCAGAGCATCTCATTTTTGATGAAGTGTCGTCTATACCTCAGCCACTCGACCTCGCTGATGAGGCTCAGCTCCTTATCCCCTCGGAACAAACCGGAACCTCTACAGATAAAAAAAGTGTCGGGCTGCAGGATACAGTTGAAGCGAATGAATTCCGAATAATTGCAGAAATAATAAAAAGCGCTGGAACTAAACAGGAGGCTGCAAAATTACTGGGTATCAGTGACAGAACTCTGCGATACAAATTGGCTAAGATGCGGGACCGAGGCGTGTTGCCTCAAAGAGCTGTAGGTTAGGGGACAACTTATGCTCGAAGGAATTTATCAAAATCAAGTGACCTCTCTTCTTGAACAGATAAGAGAATCTCAAAACCGCTCTGAATTGGTAAAAGCCGACGCGATCGATGGCGTCTTAGACAAGGCTAGAGCGCGCGAAGGATTTGGTCAGTATATCGAAAAGGCGGTGAGATCTGTAAACGAAACGCAAATGGCCTCGGCAGATATGCGAGACGCATATGAGAGAGGAGAAGATATACCTTTGACTGACGTGATTTTAGCTATGCAAAAATCTTCTCTTGCCTTTGAGGCCACACTTCAAGTCAGAAATAAGCTATTAAAGGCTTATGAAGACGTTAAAAACATGCCGGTTTAGGAATGCTCTAAGGAAAGACTATGGCCGAAAGTGCCCTTGAAACAAATTCGCAAGCTCTGGCGCCCGCTCGGGCTCAGGATACTACTAGAATTTCTCAGCCGCAAAGCGGAAGGAGTTTACCTTCCCAGACAGTTTCCGGGGAGACAGTGCCTATCATTCGCACGATACTTGAGCAACCGGGTGTTCAGAAAACTTTGCCGGCAATCGTTGTCTTATTTGGGTTGGCAACACTCGCATTCATATATAGCTATGTTTCCGCGCCTGCGGCGCGGCCGATATTCCCTGACCTTACTGAGTCAGACAGGCAGGTGGCCTATGACGCTTTACTTACAGCGGGAAACTTCGGTGCATATTTGGACCAAAACACGGGACAATTGATGGTGCCCGAAAACGAGTATTTCGATGCGAAGCTGTTTCTTGCGTCTCAAAATATCCCGAGGAGCGCCAGCTCGGGGGGGTTTGAGGAGCTATTAGCGAACGACTCCATGACGCGCTCGAGAAGTATGGAGGCAGCTCAACTTAAGGAATTTGATGAAAGAGAGCTGAAAGAAACGATTGAGGCAATTTATTCCATAAAAAGTGCGAGGGTGCAGATCGCAAGACCCCAGCAAAGCGTTTTTGTTCGTGATAAAGAGCCCGCAAAGGCTTCGGTTTATGTCGAGCCCTACGGCGGAAGGATAATTAGTCCCTCCAATATTCAGGCGATCGTCCATCTAGTCTCCTCAAGTGTTCCATTCTTGCCACCGGAAAATGTTGCAGTAATAAGTAACAGTGGAATGCTGCTCACCGCGAAATTGGATGAGAATTCCTCCTTGCAAGCTGCCTCCAAACAAATCGAGCAAAAGCAGTCAATGGAGGCGGATTATCGGAATCGCATAGAGCAAATAATGAGCAGATTTGTCGGCTTTGATAAGGTCCGCTCAGAAGTCGATATTGCGCTAAATTTCACACAAGTAGAGACGACCTATGAAGATTTTGATAAAGAAGGCACCGGGGGCCTGACGCGCTCGGAAATCGTGAACATTGATGAGCAGGAATCTGTTAGCGGGGACAGTGGTCCCCCCGCTGGAACCTTCGTGCAAGCTCCTGAGCTGACGGACGAGTCTGAGGGCGAAAACAGTAAACAATTGAGTTCCTCAACCACCAAGAACTACGAACTTGACCGTGAAATACGCTACGTAAAAAGCCAAATTGGTGTCATTGATCGACTGACTGTTTCAGTGGCATTTGACCGCAATGAATTTCTAAGAACCAATGGATCGCCCCTTGCAGATGGCTCTATGCCCACTGAACTAACGGGCCAGCAACTCTCGAACTTAGAAAGCCTGATAAAGAGTGCTATTGGGTTTGATGAAATCAGAGGAGATGTTGTGACGTTGGTTCCTATGGTATTTTTTCAGCCTGAGTTAGAAGAACCAGAACCAGAGACTTTTTGGGATGCGGCGGAAGGATGGTTCAACGACCCGACGATCAGATACCTCCTACAAATGACAATCGCATCGATATTGGTAATTTTGGCTCTCTTTGCTCTCGTGAGGCCGGCACTCAAGTTTTATATGACCGGAGCTGGCTCAAGAGCATCCTCCGTAGGCTCGGGAATATCTGGTGAACTTTCTCCACAGGAGGTGGCTTTATTGCGTCAAGGAGATGCGGGAGCGTTGCAGGATATTAAAACAAAACTTATGCCGAAGAGATCCTCAATACCTGAAGATATGCTTGATACCGCCAACACCTACGACGAGAAAATCGCGTTAATGAAAATGATTTCAGCCGATGATCCGGGCCGAGTTGCTAATCTAGTAAAACGAATGTTGAACGCATAAAGGTCGGTCGGAGAAAAAAATTGGCGAAGAAGAATAAAGAAGAGATCGAAGCGAAACCAAAAGAGCCAACCGCTTTAGAAAAGGAGCTTGCTGGTTTTGATTCCGTCAAGAAGGTTGCGCTGCTAATGCGTGTTCTTGGAGAGCAACAGGCTTCCGAGATAATAAGCCTTCTTAATAGAGAAGAAGTTGAGAAATTGGGATCAGCAATGGTCGACGTGGGAGATGTTACCCAGTCCGCCGTGGATGGAGTTCTCGATGATGTCATTGCCCAATTGAGGGGCCAGACCAATTTAGGTCTCGGCTCCAAGGACTATGTAGAGGGAGTGCTTAAGAGAGCCCTTGGCCCTGAGAAATCAGCCTCCGTGCTGAGTCGGATTCTACCCTCCGCGTCTAGTAAAGGCTTGGAAATCTTAGCTTGGATGACGCCTCAGAATATCTTCGAACTGATTGGCGATGAACATCCTCAGGTTATAGCAATTATCCTCTCTGTTTTGGATGAGGAAACCGCCGTGGAGGTACTCGAATTTTTGTCTAAAGATATGAGAGCCGATGTAATGACTAGGGTGGCAAGTTTAGACACAGTTCAACCTGGAGCCATTTCAGAGCTAGAGAGCGTAGTTCAACGGCAATTCGACTCGAATATCACTGCCCAAGCTGCTCCGATGGTAGGAGGGGTTAAGGCTGCAGCAAATATCCTTAATAGAGCTAGTCTTGACTTGAGCAATGAAGTTTTTGCTGGGATTAGCGCGCAGAGTGAAGAACTTACAGACGAGATTCAGCAGAACATGTTCGAATTTGAAGACTTTCTGAAAACGTCTAGTCGTGACATGCAGACCTTAGGCCAAGCAATAGATCAAGAAGAGTTAAAAGTAGCCTTTAGGGGTTGTTCTGACGCTGTCATGAATCATTTTCTCGATAATGTTTCCGAAAGAGTTGCCGAATTGATTAGGGACGATATGGAAGTATCAACCCCAAAGCCGGTATCTGAAGTTATGGAGGCTCGAAAGAACATTATCTCTCAGGCGAGAAAGCTGCAGGATGCAGGAGAGATTATCATGGCAGCGGGCGATAGCTCTGATTATATTTAAAGGGAATAAAGCTGAAATGTCGACTGAATGGTCCTTAGATCGAAGATTTAGAAATACGAAAATCCTTCAAAAAGTAGAGGATGATTTTGTACCTTTTAGTGCGAACATGCCCCCGGACGGATCCTTCGAGTCTCGACCCGATGAAAGAGTTTCGACTGAAGAATCAGTTTTACATCCGCAGGAGGACGATAGCCTTTATTCTAACGAAGAATACGCAAAGGCTCTAGAGGAAGCGAAATTGGTGGCATATGACTCGGCTGAGAAAAAGATTCGGGATGAATTTTCTGAGAAGCATATTCAGCTTGAAGCGGAGCTTAGAAAGGACTTTGATAAGTTTCTTGCAGGACTTATGGAGCACGTTCTTGAAAAAGAGCCATTACTTGAGGCTGTACGGCAGTTAAGCCTTGGGCTAGCCGAAGAAATAGCGATGCACGCTTTCTCTGGGGAAAGCTTCCAATACGAAAAGGTTCTAGAGCGAACTCTAGAAAATATGGAGGTGAAAGTCCTAGAAAATTTGGAGTTCTCGGTCTCGGAGGCTTGGGGGGATCGAATCGCGAAAAATGGCTTGAAAAATATTTTTTCTGATCGAATTGTCAAAGTGGATGATCGATTGAGGGACGGTGACGTAGTGCTCCGATCAAACGAAGAGATAATCTCTAACTTAGTGTCTGAAAGAGTCGACGATATTAAAAAACAGCTTGCCGAACTTCGATTCGATGACGTGAACAGTAGCGAAGTAAATTTTGGTTTGGGCGAGCATGATACTGACAATGCTTTTCCGCTGGTCTCTGAAATGGACGATGAGGTAGAAGCCAGACCGCATGAGGATCCTTCGAATTATTCGGAAGCCGAACCCTCTCATGAGGGAGAGATCGGTGAAAATGAAACTTAGGCCATTCAGTAACGAAGAACACTCCGCTTATATCTTAGAAAAGATTCGTAGTCCAAAGCCGCGCAAGATGGGTATTTTGTCCAAAATAGTAGGTCTAACTTTTGAGGCAACCGGGTTATCCGCGCCCGTTGGTTCAATTTGCTGCGTGCAAACGGACGCGGGAAAGTTCATAAAATGTGAAGTTGTGGGCTTTGATGCGAACAAATTGTTTCTTATGCCGCTCGCTCCTTCCACTGGGCTCCGGGCTGGAGCGAAGGTTTTCATCTCCTCCGACTCCGATAGCGCCGTTATTGGTGAGAATCTGATGGGTCGTGTGGTCAATGCGGTGGGAGAGCCAATAGATGGATTAGAGCCAGAGATTTTAGGAACGGAACGCTCATTAACGAGTAGGGCTATAAACCCAATGGATAGAATGCCAATCCAACGAAAGCTCGATGTTGGGGTGAAATCAATAAACTCTTTACTAACTATTGGCTGTGGTCAGAGGATCGGCTTGGTGGCGGGATCTGGCGTTGGGAAAAGTGTGCTGTTGGGAATGTTGACGAAGTTTACAAAAGCTGATGTTGTCGTTATCGGATTGATCGGAGAGCGAGGTCGAGAGGTTAAAGAATTTATCGAAACGATCTTAGGGAATGAAGGCCTTAAAAAATCGGTTGTCGTTGCTGCGCCTGCCGATGAGTCTCCTCTGTTGAGACTGAGAGCTACACAGCTCGCTCACTCGTATTCCGAATATTTTAGAGAGATGGGCAAGGATGTGTTGTTATTAGTCGACAGCTTGTCACGACTCGCGCACGCGCAGAGGGAGATTGGCTTAGCGATAGGGGAACCGCCGACGACGAAAGGTTACCCACCCTCAGTATTCAGTTTGATACCGAAACTCATTGAGAGGGCTGGAACAGGGAAGATCGGCCAAGGCACCGTGACAGCTATCTATACCCTTTTGGCAGAAGGAGATGACCTGAACGATCCTATCGTAGATTTAGCACGGGCGTCTCTAGATGGGCAGGTAATTCTAGCAAGGGCATTAGCTGACGCTGCTCATTATCCTGCAATAGATCTAACGGGTTCGATTTCTCGATTGATGCCGCTCATTTGTTCCAAAGACGAAGTCGAAAGAGCCAATCGGTTTCGTAGGCTCTGGACGATATACAATCAAAGTGAGGATCTGATCAGTGTTGGGGCTTATGAAGATGGTTCAAATGCAGAACTGGATTTAGCAATTAAAATGAGACCTCAGCTCTGTTCTTTTCTCCAGCAAAGCATGGATGAAGAGTTCAGTTTCTCCAATACAGCAGTCGCATTGAAAGACTGCCTGGATTAATGCTGATATGAATAACAACTTGAAGGTTTGGAAACTGCTGCTGGCGAGATCTGAAGAAGATTTATCTGAGGCTCAAAGGATGCTATCGCGAGCACAACAAGAATGGAGCCAGATTGCCGAGCAAAGGGAAAAACTTTTCCGCATTAGGGTGGAATATTTGAAGCAATTAAGTGATGGAGATGGAGTAATTGGGCCAAGCGATCGGTTACTTTTATTTCGCAATTTTATTGTTCACCTTGATCAAACTATTTCTGTCGTTGAAAAAAAGCTGTCCGATGCGACGAAGACCAAGGCAAGCTTCAAAGCTAAATATGATAGGCAACTCAGGGTATGTAGGAAGTACGAGGCGCTTCGTGATCGCGCGATTAGCCATCTGCAAAAAGAGCTTGAAACGAAAGAGAACAAGGAGCGAGACCTCTATAACTTATCCAGATTTAACGCGAATCGCTAAAGGATCTTGCCGAGCCAATTCCTGTGGCACGTAATTTGCTCAAGGAAAGCAGAAATTACACGCTCATTTTACGGGTTGACTTATGGTGGACTTCAAACAAACGCTTGGCGTTGAAAATTCTGTTGACAAGGCAGGCAAAGATCGGTCGTTGCGAGTTACCGAAAGCACTAAGTCAAGTGCGTCGAATTTCGCGAGGTATTTGGAGGATGGTGGGGCCCCAGCTTCGCAAAAAAAGCTTGAGGGACGCTTAAAGTCAAGTACATCCCCTGAAGAAAAAACACAAGATAGCTCCTTGGCGTTACATAGCAGGAGTCTGGAGATTGGCCGCGTAATTTTCACCAGCTCTAACGTCACGTCTCGGGACCTTGATGGGAACCTTATTTCCCTAAATAGGAGTCTAGACAGCAATCCGAGCGAAACAATTAGTCAGTTTTATGAAACAAATGAGCAGACGCAGCTTTCGTTAGCTGAGTACATGCGAGAGACTATGGTTGGTAACCTAGCAACGCGTGTTGGGGCGAAAAACACCCAAACTTTTGTCGAGCAAACGGCGAGCTCCTTGAGAAATCCCGTTAACCCCGAAATACCGGCCCCGCTGCCAGATAAATCAACAGAGATTAATTGGTCGAGAGAGAGGGGTGGAAGGCTTTTGTCTAGATCAGATGGCTTGGAATTTGTTGGTGAGAACGGCGATTCGAGGGACTCTCGCTTGGGCGCACCAAAGGAGTTGCTTGGCTCCAGTCATCCAAATTCCACCGAGCTAAGAACCATCAAATTAAACGATTTTGTGCAAGCTACTGAACGAACGAGTGGTGATTCCGATTTCGCTGGACACAACGGAGGCCAGAGATCTGGTGACGGGTCCTCGCAGGAATTGAAAGACGAGGTAATGTCCCGCGAGAACGGGCTCTCTGATGACGAAGGAGAGGATGAGCGTGATAACTGGAGAAATCGACTCGCCGACTTGGTGCAAGAAAAGGTGTCGATTGCCCTGAAGGAAGGATTTTGGTCAGTGAAATTGAATCTGCGTTCTTTAGGTTTCGACTCCGTGAATGTCGTCCTATATTCCGAATATGGTGAAATGCGCGGGGAGATCTATTCCACTGATCCGCAGATTAGAAAATTATTAAATGCTTCACTGCAAAAGCTGCAGGACGAGTTATCAAGTGTCCTCTCTAGCGAGAATTACCTGGCGATTGATATAAAGATTGTAACCAAGCCCTCCAACCGATTTACTCAAGACCCTAGCAATTTGCGCGAGATTGACATCAACGCTTCGGAAATTCTTGCTTCCATGGCAAATAGGCCCAAATTGGATGATGGACTCGACGTTTTTGTGTAGTGTGTTGGAGAAGTCTAAAGGAGTTTTGAAATGGTGGAATTTAAAAAGCTGCACTCAGTGGCCCTTGTTTGCGCGATAATTGCCCTCGCAGCATGTGAAGAGGTCGACCCCAACGCGTTAGTAATGTGTCCAGATTTCGATCCTACGAAAAAGTACGATAAGGCTTCCGATTCGAAGGAGCATTTGCTGTTCGACACCTGTATACCTAATGACTATGGCCAACCGTTCTATCATGAATTGTCTGAGCCGCTGATCGTCAAACTCGTAGATTCTCGAAAATTTTTACAGCTAAAGTTTTCGCTGTTAACCAAGCATGATTTTATGGCTCAAAGGCGAGTGGCAAAACATGAAAGAGCTCTTAGGGCGGCTTTTAATGAACGTATGCTTAGTATCTCAGAGGATGATATAAATGCTGAGGGATTTAGAGGTCAACTGGCAGAGGATCTGATTAAGCTCGCTAATGAATCGATAGTTAAAGCCGAAGTGGAAAGGTTTCCAGAGATTGTAAAGGATGTTTTAATCACCAGCTTCATAGTCGAGTGATCATACATGGCTGATGGAGAAAGACTACTCAGTGACGAAGAGATGGAAGCTATTGGAGAAGTCGTCGCCTCCGGGGAGCTCGGTGAAGGGTACAACGTTGGTTTGGAAACGACCCCATTTGAATTGGCATCAGACCAAAATCGCCGAACTTTCGATACTGCCTTCCTCGATCAAGTTAACGAGAGACTGCAACGTTTCTTGAAACTGAATATACGTAACGAGCTTAATTATCTCATTGATCTGAAAGCCCAGCCTGTTGAGATTTGCCAGTATAAAAAATTATTAGAGACAGCGAAAAATCCGGCTATTTTCAATGTTACTCGAATATCACCGTTAAAAGAGGAATGCTTGGTGTTATTTGATTCAGGGGTGATTTTCAGTTGCGTAGATGCATGGTTTGGCGGGGGGCAGAAATCGACGCCCGTAGAATCAGCGACGAGGCATTTCAGCGCAACAGAAGATTTGGTGGCAAAAAAAATGAGGATAGCTTTATACTCCGCATTGATCGAGGCATGGGCGCCGGCTTTAGAAGTGCAATGTGAATTGCAGCGGTCAGAAACTGACTCAGAACTGCTTGAATTGTTTGGACCAGAAGATTTGATCCTTGTTAATCGCTTTTTGTTTGGTGGTGAAGACAATGCTTTAGGAAAGATAGAGATCGTATACCCTTTAGAGAGTGTAAAGCTCGCGCGAGGTTCTATCGTTGAGCGTACGGAGAGACCGACACAAAAAAACCGCCTGGAAAAAATCTGGTCCAGGAAATTGGAAGAGGCGGTCGGAGAAGTGCCATTCGAAGTGGTAGTGGAGGCGGGGAAAGTCCCAGTCTTCTTGGGGGACCTAGAACGTTTGCAAGTTGGAGATATGATTCCCTTGAAAGATCTTGAGAGCTCGGAGCTCAAAGTGAATGGATTAACCTTGTTTAAAGTGGAAATAGGAAGTCGAGGCGGGAATACTGCAATAAAAGTTCTAGAACGAACAAATCAAGAGAGCGTCGCATGAACGAAGAGGCGGAGAAAGCGGAAAACGAAAACGATGATGAGGTTACAAATGATGCCAAAGCCCCCGAGGGTGAGGGAATCGATCAGGAATTAATTCAGTCTATCCCAGTAACAGTCACTGCAGAGTTAGGAAGGACGAAGATAAAGTTAAGAGATCTTCTTCGGCTAGCTCAAGGAAGCGTGCTCGAGCTCGATACTGCGGCTGGGGAAATGCTAGATCTCAAAGTTAACAACACGGTCATAGCGAAAGGAGAGGTGGTAAATGTTGGAGATCATTTAGGCCTTAGCATAATTGAAATTATTAGTCCCATGGATAGAATTAAATCTGCGTAGAAATGGACTCCTTTGACCCGGTTTTTAGTTTGGTTGCGTTCGTCTCGGTACTGATATTGATTTTGGCATTGGGTTGGTTCTTGAAAAATAAAACATCCCTTGGTGAATACGCCGGAGAGAGACCTAGCTTCATGCTACAAGGAACCTATCGACTGGATACAAAGAATAAGCTGTGCGTCTTTAAGGTGGATGGCGCTAAATTTTATGTGATGATCGGCCCGTCCTCGATTTGCTTGATTCACAAATCTGGCTCTATCGATGAGAAAAGTCTCTCAGGAGGTGGAGGTGCATTGCAAGACCCAGTATTCGCAGAGAGCCTGCGTCAAGCTGTGAGGCCCCAAAACAGTGAAGAGGTCATTTCTTCTGCAACAAAATAGCTAGCTTGTCGCGAACCTTTTTCGTGTCAGATGTTCCTAGCCAGACAGGAATTTGGTTGAATACGCTAGTAAGTTGTTTCAAATCGCACGCTACCGCATTCTTTTCGAGCCATGATAGAAAATTTCTCTCTCTTGTTACGGGGTCATGAGTAGATAGTGTGTTTACCTGAAGGACACCTAATTTGCATTCCGGTTGGGCTATTTTTTTTGGCTGGATCAAAGGTAATATTTCGATCGGCGTTGTCTTGTCTGGTAATCTCTTCAGGGTCGGTTTGGATAGCACCGTTTTATTTTCTGTGGCGCTTGGCTCGATTGCACCTTCTCCTTGACCAGGAGGTAGCATCTTTCTAGTTGAGGCTGCAAAAATATCTACCTGATCCTTAATCCTATCGAGATATTCCAAGGCTACACCCGGAATAGTTTTGGATTGGCTTAGGCGTGTTGGTCCGACGCGATACGCGGATGCAGCCAGGTCCTTATCATTTTCGTGCCGGTCGAGAAGTTCTCTAAGGTACTTTCCGCCCAGCTCTATGTTGAAGCAAGGTTGGAAAAGAGACTCTCTCGATATTGCGCCGAGATGTTTAGCGGTTAAGGGCCATTTTATTTGCATCAAGCCCAACGCATTGGATTTGGATATTGCTTTTGGATTCAGGCTACTTTCGACGATTGAAATAGCGGTTAGCCACTCGGGATCGAGCCTATATTTTTTGGCAACCTTTTCAAAACATTCAAAATAGGGAAGGTTTTCACGTGACGATCCATAAGCGTTCATTGCGATTGTGTAGAATAAAAAACAAGTTATATGTTTGAGTTTCCACGTTCTCAATTTCGTCGAATTCTCGTCAATTGTCATAGGTTATCGTGAAAAATTGGCAAGTCTTAAACGTTAAGCTGCTGAAAAATATACAGATATGAGCATTGGCATCTATTTTGCTTTAACTGGCTCGACGTAGATAGATTAAGTTTTCGCGATGTTTGCTAGTTACGAGAGAACAAGTTTCCTCTGTTCCAAAAGCTTCCGAGGCAATTGGAAATGGCTCATTACCTTTGGGTTAATATTATTAGGTTCTCCACTCGAAGCCAACTCCGCGTCCATACCTGCGTTAAGCATTTTAGAGGTAAGCGACGACGGATCTGAATACAGTTTAACATTGCAGCTGCTGCTGCTCATGAGCGTCCTCAGTTTGCTCCCTTCAATTTTGATACTTATGACTTCGTTTACGCGAATTATTATAGTCCTATCTTTACTACGACAGGCGTTGGGGACTGCCCAGACGCCTCCCAACCAGGTTTTGATAGGAATCGCGCTGTTCCTCTCTTTATTTGTGATGAAACCAGTTGTTGAAGAAGTCTATGAAAATGCCTTTGTACCCCTGCAAGACGGAGCAATTTCGTTCGAGAAAGGTTTGGAGTTAGCTAGAGAGCCCCTTCAAGAATTTATGGTGGCTCAGACCAGAGAGAAGGACATTTTGATGTTCATGGAAATGGCTGATGAAGAGTCAGTGGATAGCCTTGGAGAAATACCTCTCACGGTTTTGATGCCGGCCTTCATTACCTCGGAGCTCAAAACTGCGTTCACCATTGGATTCTTAATTTATATCCCTTTCATAGTTATCGATCTAGTGGTAGCAAGCGTCTTAATGTCGATGGGAATGATGATGCTCTCGCCAATGATGATCTCATTACCATTCAAATTGCTTTTGTTCGTACTCGTGGATGGCTGGGGTCTAATTACGAGTTCACTGGTGAGTACGTTTTTCTAGAGATTTAGATATGGATAGCTCAATCGTAATGGACATCGCTATCGAATCATTGGTCGTAACGATAAAGGTTGCCTTACCGGTTTTAGCAGGAGCTCTTTCAGCCGGGGTGGTAGTTGGGGTTCTGCAGGCTGCGACGTCGATACAAGAAATGACATTGAGCTTTATTCCAAAACTCGCAGTCATGGCCATCATGTTAGCGCTTTTTGGGGAGTGGCAGTTAAATGTCCTAATGGAATTTTTCGACGCGATTTTCGAGCGTGTTCGAAATTTAGAGGCCTAATTAGCCATGAAATACTTGATGGTGGAGTTATTAGACTTGTCGCAGCAATTCTTGTGGCCCTTCGTTCGCGTTTCATCTTTATTTTTGACGGCGCCTATTTTTGGCGCGAGTGCTTTAAATCTTCGCGCTCGCGTTGCGATTGGCGCTGTAGTGACGGCGCTAATTTTCCCCCAGATAGAGGTCCCAGTCATCGATCCTTTTACTTTTTCAGGTCTGTCCTACATGTTCAATGAGGTTGTGGTTGGGGCAATGATGGGACTTGTGTTGCAGATTGTTGCTGCTGCAATCATCTTGTCCGGCCAGATTATTGCCGGCGGCATGGGTCTTGGTATGGCTAATATGATCGATCCAAACTTGGGAAACATCCCCACGTTATCAAATTTCTTCCTTGTGCTGGGATTGTTGGTTTTTCTAACTCTCGGTGGCCACTTGGTATTGATATCTATATTGTTGGACAGTTATGAGCATCTACCGGTCGGCGCGAGTGCGCTTTCGTTGTTCTCAATAAATTCATTCATCTCTTGGTCATCTAATATTTTTGTAGGTGCGGTGAGTCTCGTCCTGCCCGTTCTTGTTTGTCTTCTCATGATTAATGTCTGTTTCGGGGTCATAGCTCGCGCAAGCCCAAGTTTTAATATATTTGCCGTCGGGTTTCCCGCTTTGATTCCAGTCGGGCTATTTTTAATCATGTTAACCCTAGCTTTCTACTTTACGCGATTAGAGTCGATTTGGTATTCAAGTTTTGAATTCCTGCAAGCGATGATCCGGAAATAGGCGGAGACAGTATGGCTGAAGAGCAAGACCAGGAAGATAAGACAGAAGAGCCTACTCTTAGACGCTTGGAGAAAGCGAGAGAGGAAGGGCAAGCTCTTCGATCGGCGGACGCAACTACAGCCGCGGTGACTTTAGGGGTAATGACATCCATATATGTCTTTGGAAGTTGGTTTGGGGGTAAATTGACGACATTATTTAAAGGGGCACTTGTTTTTGATAGCAGCTTTCAAGGTCAAGCTGGAGTACTTGTTGCCCGATTTGCTCAGGTAATTTCTGAGGCCTTTCTTTATCTGATTCCATTATTCTTGGTGGCCATTATTCTGGTTGTTGGAACTGCCTCAGGAATAGGCGGTCTTGTATTTTCTCTCAAAGCCGCCGCACCCAAGGCCAGTAAGATTAATCCGTTAAAGGGTTTTGCAAGGATTTTTGGATTAAAGGCGCTAGTCGAATTGGTTAAGGCGCTTCTTAAATTCGCTCTTGTTGCAACGGTTGCTGGGATTTTTCTCTATTTCACCATGGATGATTTTTTCTATTTTGGTTGGGTTGATACAGCAGGTGCGATAGGTGGAAGCTTAGAGCTAGTTTTTCTAGGTGCGGCGATAACTTGTCTAGCACTTTTGATTATCGCTGCGATTGATATTCCTTATCAGCGTTTTGAGTTCATAAAAAATTTAAAGATGTCAAAGAAAGACGTCAAAGATGAGTTAAAGGACATGGAAGGCCAGCCTGAAGTTCGCCAGCAAATACGACGCAAACAGCGCGAGCTAGCTGAACAAAGGATGCTTGAAGATGTGCCAAAAGCGGACGTCGTCATAACAAATCCCCAGCACTTTGCGGTTGCTCTTGTATACGACATGAATTCTCAATCCGCTCCCAGGGTGCTGGCAAAGGGACAAGATTTTATGGCTTTGAGGATAAAAGAAAAAGCCAGAGAGTCCGGTGTCGAGATATTCGAGGCACCCCCGTTAGCGAGAGCACTTTATTTTTCCGTCGATATCGGTTTTTGCATTCCAGAAGCTCTTTTTCAAGCTGTCGCTCAAGTCATTGCTTACGTTTATGGCCTAAAGGGTAGGGGGACTGGCTCTGCTCAGTCGCAAAGGCCGAAGCTGAGGATTCCAAAGGAAATGGAATTCGATGCGATGGGCAAAAATCACCGATTTTTAAAATAATCTGATGGAGTTGAAGATGAAAGTTAATGAAGAAAGTTTTGCTCAGGCGCCACCGGGCTACTTTTCTCCTGCCGATTTTAAAAAATGCGCGCAGATATCGCATTTAGTGGAGCAGGCCGCAGGCCAACTACTCGTGTTAACCGCGCCAATACGAGAGATCCTGTCGTTTTATTTCGCCAAATCGGTGGGTATGGCCTCTGGGCGAGGACCAAATCGTGCGGTGACAGTTCGGAGGTTTCCAAAAGAGCGCGACGAAATTTTATCTCGGATAAACGAAAAGTTCAGGGATATCGACGTGAAAAATATCGAGCATACGCAGCTACAAAATAATCAAGAACTGTGGCTTGTGGAGTTTCTTAACAAAGCGAGCGTTTCTGAGGTGATTTTTGCTATTCAAACCTTGAGGAAACTCCCTGAGATAGGCATCAATATTTTAGTTTTAGCCGACCCAGAGGGCTCTCGTGGCATGAAAGAGCTTTTGCACGCTGTGACCCTAAAAAGGTTCGATTTCTCTCTGCCTTCCAAAATACAAGTTAAAGAGGCCATGTCGACAATTTCCAATGGGCCTTGTTTTGCTGAAATGTCATTGATTGCTAAAGCAATCGGGTTGGAAAATAGCGACCAGATAAAGACTGAAGAATCGTCAATACAGAACCAAAGATCCAGATATCTTTCTCACATCCCGAATAACCAGAACGATTTTGCTTCCGATCAGGATGTTGAGATGCTTATAAGAAAAGAAAAGAAGAGGAGGTTGGCAGAAGACAGAGACGAGACCTCGATTGGAACGAAATTTGGCGAATATTTCTTTGCCCGAGCAAAGATATCTCGACATCTAGCCTATTGCGTGATGGCTGTTTTTGGTGTCGCTATGATGATGACTACGCGGTCGTCAACTAACGAAGAACATCTTTGGTCTGGAATCGCAACGAGCGCCGAAGAAACTTCAATCCCGATCGAGGATTCTCAGGATATGAAGTTATTAGACATAGTGGCCTCTCCTATAATCTCCGGTGAAGAAGCTCCGCTGTCTGAAGTCAGTGATTCGATTCAGATTCCGCGGGGCCCGACAGAAATAGGATTTGATGAGGAGGAGCTGAAATCTATATTCGATCTTGACTCTGACATTGAGAGTTCAATGGAAGATATCACGCTGGAAAAAGAGGTTCTTTCTATCGGCGCAGCGACGTCTGTTTTGGAGCAATCCGTCTTGCCCATCGCACCTATTGCTCAGGAAGCTCAAGAGGACGGCCAGCAAAACTTTTATGTTCAACATGCTGCGTTTAATCAATTAGAAGGAGCGATGATCTGGAAGGATCGAAATTCACAAGATTACTCATCGGAAATATTCACGAAAGGAGAGCGTCCAAAGATGTTCGTAGTGTTAAGTGGCCCATTTTCAAAACGACAGCAGGCAGAAGCATCGATTATTGGACAAGGCGGAGCTTTTGTTGTTGAAGGAAACGTCATCGGCGAATTAGTTTTTTCTGTGACCGGGTTGTAAAGAATTAGGAGATGGTTATGTTCGAAAAATTATTTGGGCGCTTTTTAAAGAAAAAGGGTAAGGAGGCTCAGGAATCCCAAAAAATAGCCCAGGGAAGTCGATCGGTTGAGAAAACATCGGAGACCGAGGTGCCGACTCAAAAAGAGGATGCTTTGGAACTTTCGGGAGGTATATCAAAATTCGATCAGAATGCGCCATTGGATGATAAACCACCGTCTGGTCTTATCAATATGGACGCTGGCTTGGACAACGAAGCGGAAAAAATCAAAGAAGCTAATAAAAACGGTAATGGTAAGCCAAGAGTTGATGTGATCGATGCGATGGGAAATAGCGTATCCGAAATGGTTGCTAAAATTACTAAACAACTAGAAGCTTCCTCAGATCAGCTCAGTAGGTCTCGAAAATATACGAACTTCGCGATGATACTTCTCGGTGTGACGCTTCTCGGCACCATAGCGGCAATGGGTTCCGTAGCTTGGACGTTATCCTCGCAGATGGGGAACGTCGATGAGGCGATCTCCTCCCTTCGATCACAAGCTGATGTTCAGGATAATTCAGTGGATCAAATAGCAGAGATGCGCATAGAGTTGCAGCAGCTAGTGCAGGGTCAAACGAAGGGTTCCGAAGAGCTTGATGCTTACTCCGCCCTTGATAGAGAGATCGAAATTAAAATCCAAGAGTTGGCGGTTCTCATCGATAAAATTGCGGTGAACCAGACGAATATTGAGGGACAGCTATCCTCGCTATCGAGACGGCTAACCGATGGGATTACAACCAAGGGTGGAGCCAACAGCGAAGCCATGGAAAAGGCGATAGCTAAGGTAGAGCAGCGAGTGGGAGATCTTTACACGATCGAGAAGGCGAGAATCGCTCGTGAGATAGCCGATCTGAGAGCACGTCGAGGTAATCAATAGAATTGAGCTTGACATTGCAACGCGTAAACGAAGAGATGTTTTAGTCGGTTTTAAAGCAGTAACGCCCGGTCACAATGAGAAATTTTGGTGCTGGCAGCTATCTTTCTCAGTACTATGAGGCCTAATCATTGGCCCGGATGATGTAATTTGGATATTACCCCAATTTTGGAAGGCTTAAACGAGGCTCAGCGAGCGGCGGTCTCTTCGCCGCCAGAAAACGCGTTAATTGTTGCTGGCGCAGGCAGTGGGAAAACGAGGGTTTTAGTTCATCGGATAGCGTGGCTTATTCAAGTAGAAGGTGTTTCTGTACACGGCCTCCTGGCAGTAACATTTACCAATAAAGCTGCGTCGGAGATGCGACTACGCACTGAGAGTCTTTTGGGCAGTTCTTCAAAAGGAATGTGGGTAGGCACTTTTCACAGCTTGGCGCACCGTTTCTTGCGCATGCATTGGCAGGAGGCTTCGT
>MDTB01023913.1_pt1 | contig 22561 bp, 16 predicted proteins | sample 811161 | NCBI WGS metagenome assembly MDTB01 (sample SAMN05326650, study PRJNA326480) | marine metagenome | isolation source: seawater | place: Mediterranean Sea | collected 2009 | reverse complement strand
CCATGGGGACTTCATTCTGAAGAACCTGCTCTGCCATCGACGTGGTATCGGTGTTTTGGACTTCGATGACAGCGTAAACGAATACTACGAGCTGGACTTCGCAGGTATGTTGGAGAACCTGGACCAGGCGCGAAACGAACACTTTCTGCAACGGGCGTTGCTGGAGGGCTATGCCTCAACAGCGCATGAGGCAGATATTGTGTATGAGCATCATCACGAACTCATCGCGCTGAGGCACTATGCCGGTATTGCCTGGGCCATCGGGACGGCCGCTGAACAAAGCATCAGTGAAGATTACTTTGGCAAGGTGACCCAATACCGGGCCAGTGAGATCAAGCGACTACTGACCAAAGCCCTCGCTTAGGTGACGAGAGCCTAGTCGCAGGAGTGACAGCGTTCCTCCTGAAAAATCTCAGCCTCCATGTCGGCTTTTTCAATCGCAAAGTCGATCAGAATTCGAACGGCCTTGCCGTTGTCTGCCAAATCGTACTTTTTGACCATCTCACTCAGATATTCGTTTTGAAAATCCTTAAGCTCGATTTCATATTCCTGGCGCATTGTGTGGTCCTTATCGCGTTTGCGGCAACATAGCATGTGGTTTCCGAGAGACCAACCACTGGGTGCAAAGTGGTGAGCCGATACCAAAATCGGGCAGGTATTGGTTGCGATTACCGCCAGCTTTTGTGAGATTAGCCGACTGCGTTTGTTTAGGCTTAGAGAACTCTATGACCGTATACGTTATCGGCGGTATCAACCAGGACATTGTGGCGACGAGTGACAGCCATCCGCGACCGGGTGAAACTCTGACAGGTCACGATCTCAATTATTATCCCGGGGGCAAGGGTGCGAACCAGGCGGTCGGTGCTGCGCGTGCTGGCGCTGATGTGGCGATGATCGCTTGTAGGGGCAACGACGTGTTTGGTGAAGGGCTGCGAGCATATCTGGTGGACGCGGACGTGGACTGCTCACGTGTTCGAGTGACCGATGAGGTGCCGACCGGTACGGCGTTGATTGTGGTCGCCGGTGGTGAGAATTCCATTATCGTTGTACTTGGTGCCAACGGGCAGCTGCGACCAGAAGACATCGAGGATGTCTCTTTTGCGAAAGGTGATGTCGTAGTTGCACAGTTCGAAACGCCCACGGAAACAACACTCTTTGCGTTTAAAGCAGCCAGGCAAGTGGGAGCAAAGACGTTGTTGAATCCGTCGCCGGTTGTTGATCCCATTCCAGGCTTGATTGCGCAAACCGATGTGCTCGTGGTTAACGAACATGAATTCGAGGCCATCCTGGGTGAACCGCTTGAGCCGGTCCTGGCGGGTGGCAGCGTGTCTTCCGATTATGCGGGGACCGTGGTGGTCACGCTGGGTTCAGATGGCGTGCTGGCGTTGCCACCGGTTGGGGATCGCATTCGCCACGATGGCGTTTCTGTAGACGTGCTGGATTCCACCGGCGCGGGGGACTGCTACATGGGTTACCTAGCGGCGTCGCTCCATGCTGGCGACAGTCTCGAGACAGCGACGGGTCGTGCCAACCAGGCAGCTGCGATCAGTGTCACTCGTCCAGGTGCGGCGTCCTCCATCCCGGAGGCAGGTGAGCTTGCCGGCTAAATCCAGGGTTCCTGCGGACCGACCCACATGACTTCTTATATTCCCGAGGAGGTCATCCCAACCGTCACTCCCCGTCGTGTCTTCCAACTGGTGGTGAAAGCCTGGCCGTTTATTCGGCCGCTCATCAAGCATCTGATCACGCTGGTGTTGCTTGCGGTTCTCACTTCTGCGGCGCTGTTTGTCCTTTCACTGGTGTTTACCGATGTGTTCAACAACAAGATTCTGGTAGGAGACAAACTGCAGCCGGTGCAAGCGACGATGCTGTTTGTTGACGACAGCTACATCAGCAGTGACATCACCGACAACGTCAATGAACGAGATACGCTGAGTATTGATCAGCGCAAGGTCGTGCGAACTCGAACGATCAGCTGGCTCGCGGCCGGGTTGCTCTTCTTCCTACCGATTTTTGCACTGCTGATCTATTACAACCTGTGGATCTGGCAGATGATCAATCAGAACCTGCGGGTGGCGATGATCAGTAAGGCGGAATATCTGTCGCTGCGGTTTCACAACCAGTCACGTGTCGGCGATGCCATTTTTCGTGTTTACCAGGACAGCGCGACGATCACGAGCCTGATACAGGAAGCCATCGTGAATCCCATCACGGCGATCTATGGCGTGATCATGGCGATTGGTTTTGTCGCGTTCTTCGACCCACGCATCGCGGCAGTCTGTGTGGCGGTGCTGATCCCGATCATCGGGCTGACCATCTGGTTTACGCCGCTGTTGCGATCACGCTCCATTGAGAACCGGGCTGCCAATAGCGACCTGACGTCGCGTCTGCAGGAATCCATGGTCGCTTTGCGCGTCGTGAAAGCCAACCAGGGTGAAGGGCGTGTACTCGACCGGTTCAACCGTGATTCCCATCGAGCATTGGATGCAGCGCTCTACCTTAGGCTGAATATTGCGGGCCTGCACATTCTGGTCATGTCCGTGGCGGCGGTGGCCATCATTGGCGTCGAATATGTGCTCGTCTATTGGATTCTGAACGAGCGAGAGACTTTCATGGGTGCGGCGGCCGCGACGGTGATTGGGTTTGCGGTCTGGAACCTGGGAGCCTTTGAGGACGCCAGAGGCCGAATGGGGGGCGCCCTCTTTGGCAGTATCGGGCTGGTGGGTACCTGGAGCCGACTGCAGGATCTGTTTGTGGGGCTTGAAAGGGCTTTTTACCTGCTGGATCTTGAACCCGACATCGTTGACCCTGAGGAGCCTGAACCGTTTCCGCGGCCGTTACGTTCCGTGACCTGGGACAACGTCAGTTTCGCCTATGAAGTGGAGCGACCAGTGTTCAACCAGATCTCGCTGAACGCCGGCGCAGGTACGATTACAGCAGTTGTTGGTGGCAGTGGTGCCGGTAAATCGACGCTGATGTCGCTGCTTCTCAGGTTGTATGACCCGAGCGAAGGTCGTGTGCTGATGGACGAGGTCGAGCTCACGTCACTCGCCATCGAGGATATTCGTGCCAACACATCGATTGCACTGCAACGGAACGTCCTGTTCGCTGGAACGGTTGCAGACAATATTGGTTATGCGGCGGCCAATGTCGCTCGTGAAGAGATCGAGTCAGCCGCACGAGTCGCCTGTGCGTACGACTTTGTGATGTCGTTGGATAATGGCTTTGACACGGAAGTCGGTGGGGGTGGTGGCAAACTGTCTACAGGCCAGCGACAACGCATCTCGCTTGCCAGAGCAATCGTTCGCAATACCCCCCTTCTGATTCTTGATGAACCGACGGCATCGCTGGATGCGGAAACAGAACTGGCGGTGATGCGCAATCTTGCCGAATGGGGTAAGGACAGAATCGTCTTTCTCATATCACATCGACTGTCTACGATCCGAACCGCAGATCAGATTGCGTTCCTGGACCCGAACCAACCGCTTGAGGTGGGCTCGCATGATGAACTGATGGCCAGGGATGGTCGGTATAAAACCTTCTTCGAAGCGTCGCTAGGGCGAACCGATGTCTGATAGCGAAACGGAAAAGGTGCGCAAGTCAGGCGGGATGATCGATGTTACCCACCACGATGAACGTATTGACGTCGAGACAGAGATCACGAGCGCAGAGGCCCTTCACTTACTGTGGCGTTGCCTGAAGCTGATCAGCGATGTGCGAGGTTGGTTCATGGCTAAACTCCTGCTGGGACTGGGCGCGTTGGGGGTTGGTCTGTTGATGCCATGGCTGGCGAAAATTGTCATCGACAACGTGATCCTGCAGAAGTCCTTGGCAGACAACGAGGTGCCTTATCCACCTTTCATGCAGCCTATCGTCACCTTCCTCGAAGGCCAGACGCCGCTCGAGATCATGTTCACACTCAGCATAGGATTTCTTGTAGGAATGGTCCTGGTTGGATTTCGGTCCGAGGGCGTGGGTGCGCAGTTGTTCGGCAGCCCTTTGACGGGTCAGGATGAGACCGGTGCAGCAGAAAACAAGGTGAGTGCGAGCTACAGCGAAGCGGGTGGTCTCTGGGGGTTGGTCGAGTACTGGGTTGGTGTGCGACTTACACAATACGTGGCCAACAACATCCGTACCCGGCTGTTTGCACGACTGACGCGCCTGCCGATGACGACGCTTGCAGATAAACGCACGGGTGATTCGATCTATCGTGTACTTTACGACACTGCGGCCATACCACAGGCGTCCGTCGACATGACGTTGTCATTGACGTTTGCACTGCTGGGGGCCGTCATCAACATGTATCTGATCGAGTACTCCTACGGTAGAGCCGCACCAGAGATTGTCTGGATCACCTGGACCATTCTACCCATGATGCTTTTGCTCACGTTCCCGGCGTCCAATCTGATGCGTCGGATCAATCAGAACAATCGCTCAGCCGGATCCGCCACTACGAATGCGATGGAGGAAACGGTGAGTAACATGGATGCTGTCCAGAGTTTGGGGGGTATGCAGCAGGAGGTGGCCAAGTTCGCCAGTCGCAGTAATGAATCCTACTTTCGTCAGCGCGTGGCACTCATCATCGGTGGGTTGCTATTCCTGATGGGTGCGCTGGCTGTCCTGGGCGTCGCGCTATGGGTCATTCTGATCGTGACCAACGGAATAATTGAGGGGGCTATGTCGCCCGGTGACTTCGGCGTATTGCTGACTATTTTCTTTGGTATTGCGTTTGGCGCAGTTGAACTTGGGGTTTTCTGGCTCAGCCTGCAGGTACAGGTTGCACCGGCGAGACGCATCTTTTTCTATATGGACTACGAGTCCGATGATGATGACACCAGCGGGGAAATGCTTGATCAGATCAATGATGAGATTGTGATTGAAAACGTGCACTTTGCCTACCCGGATGGGCGGCGGTCGTTAAATGATGTCAACCTGACACTACCAATGGGTGAAGTGGTTGCGTTTGTGGGGCCTTCCGGCGCCGGTAAGACCAGCCTTGCCTACCTGATCCCTGGTTTTCTGAAACCAACACAGGGTCGTGTGCTCATTGATGGCAATGACCTGAAGGATCTCAATATCGACAGTGTTCGCAGTCATATCGCCTACGTCTTCCAGGAACACCTGCTGCTGGCAGAGAGTATCGCTGACAACCTGTTGCTGGCGAACCCGGAGGCGACTGAAGCGGAGATTATCGACGCGCTCACGATGGCTGGGTGCATGTCGTTCATTGATGAGATGCCAGATGGAATCCACACGGTCCTAGGCAGGGCGGGCAACACGTTGTCTGTTGGGCAACAGCAAAGGTTATGTATCGCACGAGGGATCGTGCGGGATGCTCGCATTCTGATTTTGGACGAACCCACTGCAGCACTGGATCCTGAAACAGAAAATGCGTTGTTTGAATCCCTGCAGGACATTGCCGCGAATCGATTACTGATTGTCATCGCGCATCGTCTCTCGACGATTCGACGCGCTAATCACATTGTCTTCATTGAGGAAGGTTCAGTGGTTGCCTCGGGGTCCCATGATGATCTGATGGCCGACACCCAGGGCCGGTACCGCCGTTTCGTGGAACTCCAGTCCTAGGCGATCTTGCTTTTTCTTATTCGACGCGTTCTGCGCTGATCTTGTGATCGTAGGAAGTCTCTTTGCCGACCGCGCCACTGACATAGCCTTCTAATCTGTTTCCGTGGTCGCTGAGTGCTGCCCACACTGTCATCTGGTCGGAGATTTCCTTGCCCCATTGCTTCTGTGAAGGCGGCGTCTCGTAGTCAAAACCGACACGGTAACCATCGAAACGAACGTCTGTGACCTCTATGTCCCCCTCCTTGTCGTCCTTGAGCGTGGCGGTGAGTGTCTTGTTTGCGAGTGAGATGGTCAGTTCCCCCTGGCTGCGCATGCCAAAGCCATTGGCATCCAGACGCCAACGACCCGTGACCGCAGCGAGGTCGGGTTCGGTGGTCACACCGGGATAGTCACGCCAGATCCACCGTAACGTATCGGCGAATATCTCGCCGGCCTCTTTGAGCTCATGGCCTCCGGTGCCCATCTCCAAACGATAGTCGTAGCGACCATACGCGAGCGCGTTGGCCATCGCGATATTACCGAGCGTCCAGTTGCCTTCTTCGATGTTCAGGTCGTTGTCGCCGTCTTGCATGAAGATGCGCAGTGGTTTGGGATCGCGACGAGTTGCACGGACCTTGTGGGTCAGGTCCATCTCGCCTTCGATGTGGCGGACATAACTCGCAATGTGTGTGATGACCTTGTGGAACAAATCCGGGCGTTCCCAGGCAACCGAGAACGCACACAGGCCTCCGTCGGACATCCCGCAGATACACCGTCCCTCGGGATCCTCGGTGATGGCGTACTCATTGGCCACGTCCTTGATGATCTCCTCCTCAAGGAAACGTGCGTAGGTATTACCCCGGGCCACGTATTCGATGGGCCGGCTGCTTTCCGTTTCCGACAGCATCCCCGGGTTGATGAAGATACCGATGGTCGGGGGTATCTCACCACTGTAAATCAGTGCGTCCATCACCTGGGATGCCTTGACCTGTCCCTGTTCGTGAACGTAGGCCTCGCCATCCTGGAAAACCATGAGACAAGCGGGGTCTTCAGCTTTGTAGGCCGCAGGGACATAGACCCAGTAGTTTCGGGTTGTGCCGGGGTAGACCGCGCTATCGGTCCACTCCCGCTTTTCAACGTGGCCCATGGGAACCTGGCCTCGAGCGATCGATTCGGACATGTCATTGCACCTCAAAAAATGCTGGCGGACTATAGCAAAGGCTCGAATCGTCGGACCGGGGAAAGGCACTGGGACAACCGAAAGTTACCCCAAATCAGAGAAGTTAGAGAAAACGAAGGGTGGGTTTAGCCGGTTCTCTCGCGAAGGGAGGTGACCAGGGCCTCCTCATCCGGAAACTGTCCGGTCTGATGGCGAGAGAAGATGAGCTCGTCATCTACCGTCACATCGAAAATACCACCCGCACCGCGAATCAGCTTCGCATCCACATCAAAATTTTCTTTCAGCTTGGCCGCCAGACTGACCGCCTTGGGTTGATAGCCTCAACCGGAGCAATACTGGATTTCAATATCCATGAGACACACCTCCTGAAGTGGTGATCCGAGCACTTTCGCGTGATTTGTGAGGCGCGTCAACTCCGGGTCATCGGGGATGAGAACGACGCTTTGGCCTTCGCAGGACAGCACAGTTCCAAATGTTGGAGACTCCTACGCTGCGCTCGAAGTGCCAGTCCTGCGCCATCCTGAGGGAACGAAGTGACCGCGAGGATCTAGATCCATCAGTTTCCTGCGGGGTCCGTCACCTTATGCCCATCCAGGGCCCCTTCGCAGCACCCGGTGTGAAGCGGCCTGGTGGCCGCTGTACCCGGATGACGTTCCCCCAAAACGGGCGTATGATGATACGGCTAGGAATACAGCGGCGGCCGGCAGAGATCGGTGCTGCTACAGACAAAACAACTTGAGGAGACTGCCGTGTCGCACGACATTGTTATTCGAGGGGGCAATATTGCCGATGGCACTGGTGCTGAACCGGTCCATGGTGATATCGCTATTGATGATGGATTGATTACTGCTGTTGGCAACGTCGACGGCAAAGGTCAGCAGGAGATTGACGCCGAAGGCCACCTGGTTACGCCGGGCTTTATTGATCTTCATACCCACCTGGACGCCCAGATTGGTTGGGAACCCACCATGACGCCCGTGTCCTGGCACGGCGTTTCGACCGCGTTGCTCGGCAACTGTGGTGTGACATTCGCACCCTGTAAGCCGACAGACCGCGAGCTGCTCGCAGGCATGATGGAAACAGTGGAGGACATTCCCAAACACGCCATCATGACCGGGCTGCCTTGGAGCTGGGAAGACTACGGTGGATACCTAGACGCCATCGACGAGCTGAAGCCTTCACTGAACATGGCCGGTCTCGTTGGACATTGTGCGGTTCGGTTTTATGTCATGGGCGAACGTGCGGTTGAAGAGCTGGCGTCCGAAGATGAAATGAAACAGATGGCCGATATCGTGGGTCACTCGATCGACCGTGGTGCATTTGGCTTCTCTACCAACCGCCTCGAAGGTCACCGCTTGCCGGATGGCCGTTCCATTCCAGGAACGTTTGCCGATCCCAAAGAGCTGGAGGTGATTGGTAAAGAGGTGGGAGCAAGAAACGCACTGATGCAGGCTGTGGGTGCTGATCCGAGTGTGATACGCAAGATGTCCCACGCCTCTGGTAGTCGTGTCCTGTTCAGTTCCGGTGGCGCGAATGAGCCTGGCGCTGGCAAGCGTGTTGCTGAACATCTGGACCAGCTGTGTGACGGCCACGATATTACTGCCATTACGCAGGTACGGGGTTCCGGGTTCATGTTTGGACTTCAGGGGATGCTGCCGTTCATGGGATCCACCTGGCAGGAAATTGGCAAGCGGGATCTTGCAGGTCGACTGGCAGCAATTCAGGACGACGACACGGTGCGGAAACTGGTTGAGGAAGCGAATCGAAACCAGGACAAGAACTGGGTCGCGCTGAATCGCGTGTACTACCAGGGAGACGCTGAAACGCCGTCCTATACTCAGGACATCAACGACAACATCGTTGCCAAGGCAAAAGCCAACAGCGAGTCTCCTGCGGAACTGTTCATTCGTCTATCCCGTGAAACCAACGGTAAAGCGTTGTTCACGTGGCGTATGTTCAACCAGGACATGGATGAGTTGGGTGAGCTGTTCAAGAACAAGAACATCTTCCCGTCACTGGGTGATGCCGGCGCACACGTCTCCCAGTTTATTGATGCTGGCTGGTCGACATTTGTCCTGTCTCACTGGTTGCGTGAAAAGCAGATCTACTCCACTGGTGAGGGGATTCGTCGCCTGACCTCCGCGCCGGCACGGGTCATCGGCCTTTTCGATCGGGGTACGTTGCAAGTCGGCAAGCGCGCTGATGTGAACGTCATCGACTTTGATAACGTTACAGAACTGCATCCTGAGATGGCAGCGGACTTCCCGGGTGGTGCGAAGCGTTACATCCAGAAGGCACGAGGCTACAAGGCTACAGTCATCAACGGTCAGATTAATCTGATCGACGATGAGCTGACCGGTGCTCGAGCAGGCAGCGTGTTACGCCACGGTGGTTGATTGACAAACGTTGATAAAAAGGAGCGCTTCATGCGCTCCTTTTTTGTCGCGTCGCTGATAAATGTACAACGACTTTACGGGCTTGCCTGAAGCGACCGGAAGCCACTGTAGCGGGGATTGTCGATGGCAATCTGGAAAGCCGCACAGTGTCGGAGGTGTGCCTGCAGGTTGAGATCTGTCAGCGGGGGGCCATTCCCCCTAAGCTGTTCGATCAACTGCCAGCGCAGGGACTCTAGGTCCGTGTCGGTCTGAAGGAGTGACGTCAGGGATTGTTGTTCGTAATCGCGGTAGGCAGGCAACAGCTGTTGTTCCCTCCGAATGAGGCCCAACACGTTTGCCGAGACGCGTGTGAGAAAGTTGGTTCTGCCCTGGGTTGCGCCGAGGGCGTCGTCACGCAGAAATTTCTCGGTTGCGGCCAGAAGTTCGTCCGCGCGGGGCAGATCGAGGTTGCCATGTGCTGCGACCTCAGGGGAGACCAAGGTATTGGGAAGGTCACCCGGGATGAGCAGGTCGACGCAGTCGATCTGGCCCTCGGAAGCCCGTCGCCCGATCATCGCCCGTTCGACGGATGGATCCGGCCCGGCCCGGTGCATTTCCGCCATCGTCATGCACGTCACAGACCACCAGAAGCATCCAAACACCTCCCAGAAACGAACCTTTTCGGGATCGACTGTCTGGCCGCTGATTTCCTCGTAGCCACGAAACAGGTCTTTGTATTGACCAAAGCCACCCACGGGAAGATCGGAACCGAAGCGCCACGCATTTGTACAGATCCATCCAAGGTCACGCATGGGATCGCCAATGTGGGCCAGTTCCCAATCCAGAACGCCGATAATTTCGTGCTGATCGACCATGAAGTTGCCGTTGCGGAAGTCATTGTGGACAAGAGTGGGTGTGAAATCCTGATCCACGTTTGTCAGCAACCAGCGGCCTACATAATCGAGCATGGGCTGGGGAACACCAATGTCCTTGTACCGCTGCCAGGTTTGCTGGATGAAGTCGGTGGGGCTTGTATGTCCAAGGCGTCCTTTGAGTTCCGGACGGTTGACGTCGATGGCATGAATGCGTGCGATTGCCTTGCCACATTCGTAGGCGAGTCGCGGACGAAGCTGCGCATATTCTTCGTTGCGCACGATATGTGTACCCAGGGCTTCGCCTTCGAGCCACTCCATGATGAAGCCGTCGCCTATTCCATCGTCCCGGGTCAGGATGTGGTGAACCTTCGGAGCAGGTACACCGTGATCGACTGCCGCTCTCATCAGTGCGGCTTCGATATCAAGGCCGGGTTGCCGCAACTGTGGGTCCGCGGGTTTGTCGGCCCGAAAGGTCCCGCCGACAGCGCGACGCATGGCGAGTAGCTCTGTGCCCGCCGATGTCTCTACAGTGATGCGATAGGTTTCCTGGCTGGCGCCTCCGCTGAGGCGTTCAAAGCTGACGAGTGATTGGCAGCCCGGTACCGAGGTCTTGAGGATTACTTCCAAAGATTCGTGTGTCAGTTTCATGATTCCCCAAAATTGATTCGTTAGCTCTTCACCCCTTTGGGCGCGCGCTGTTTCATGAAGCCAAACATATAGCCCGCAATCCTGCGTATCTGTATTTCTTCCGCCCCTTCAGTGATTCGGTAGCGCCGGTGATGACGGTAGATGTGCTCAAACGGCTTGTGCCTCGAGTAACCGAGGCCACCATGTGTCTGCATGGCCTGATCCGCAGCTTCGCAGCAAAGACGATTTGCCTGATAGTTGCACATCGAGACCTTGTCCGACACTTCAAAATTGCCATAGGTGTCCATCATCCACGCGGTCTTGTGGATCAGGGCCCGCAACATTTCACAACGAGTCTGTAGTTCCGCCAGTGGAAACTGGATGCCCTGGTTGGTGGCGAGCGCCTTGCCAAAGGGTTTGCGTTCTTGGGCGTACTGCACCGACTGATCCACACAGTATTGGGCGGCACCGAGCGAGGAGGCCGCCTGCCGGATACGATTTTCGTTGAAGAAGTGCTGCACGATCTGAAGGCCCCGTCCCTCACCACCGAATACCGCGGATTGATCAACATAGACGTTGTCGAGAGAAACATGACCGTGGTCGGTCGGCATGTTGAATGTCCACAACATCTCACCGACCTCGAATCCGCTGGCATCAGTAGGCACCAGGAAAGCAGTGATGCCATCGCCATCCCCAGGTTTACCGCTGGTTCGCGCGAGGATCATGTCGTAATTGGCTTTGTGAATGCCGGTATTCCAGGTCTTCTCGCCCTGAATGCGCCAGCCATCACCATCGCGGCTGGCGGATGTTTCCATGTAGGTGGCATCCGATCCATGGTCTGGCTCAGTGATACCGAAAGCGAAACCTCGTTGACCGTTCAGCAGTGGTTCGATCCATTCCTCTTTCTGTTCTTCGGTACCGTATTCCAGCATCAGTAAAAGCCCGACATTGTTACCGACAATCGAGTGCTCCGTTTGCAGGTCGTTGTGCAGGCCGAGACCCTTTGCGGCCAGGTGTTCCCGGATGACCGCCATACCCAGGTTCGTACCATCCTGACCGCCGAAGGCTTTGGGCATCGGGTATCGGTAATGTCCGGCTGCATCAGCACGTTGGCGGGCTTCACTAAGAAGGGCCTCCCAGTCCTCGTTGGGCAGTCCACCGCGGTCCCAGTCGGTGCGCGCATCTTCTCGACGGTGATCGAAGAAGCGGATGTTGTCGTCCTTGTTGACGAGCGGTTCGATCTCGTCCTCGATGAACCTGTCCAGGACAGCAAGGTAGGATTGAAGATCCTCGGGAATATCAAAATTCATAGCAGTACTCCGCCGAACAGGTTCATGAACGTTTACCTGGAGTACCGTACAAGAGGTCGTGGCGTAAAGTCAGCATATTAATGGGTGAGACTTCTCTGAATACAGGGGACAACACTTGCCATTAAGTGAATGGCTATTCACTATCAAGTGTGTTTTCAGACGCTTAGAGGCTATCTATGGAACATGAAACCATTATCAGGGGTGGTACCGTCGTAGATGGCACTGGAGAGGCGCGCAGACGTGCCGACGTGGCGATCGACAATGGACGTATCAGTCGTATAGGCGATCTGTCAGGAGAATCCGCAGCACGGACGATCGATGCGACTGGTAAAATAGTTACCCCTGGTTTCGTCGATCTGCACACTCATCTCGACGCGCAAGCGGGATGGGACCCACAGATGAGCCCCAGTTCCTATCATGGTGTGACCACAGGCGTCATCGGCAATTGCGGCATGACGTTTGCGCCCGTGCGTAAAGAGAATACCCGTTTCCTGGCCGAGCTCATGGAAGCCGTAGAAGACATTTCAGCAGAAGCGATTCTGGATGGTCTCCCCTGGAACTGGTCAAGTTTTGGCGAATATCTGGATACGGTTCAAAGTCTTAATCCTGCCATCAATATTGTCTCCCTGGCCGGCCATTGCGCGATCCGGTTTGATGTCATGGGTGACAAGAGTGCTGAAGAGGGACTGCAGGCGGATGACCGGGAGTTAGCCGGCATTGTCGATCTCGTGAAGCAAACAATCGACGAGGGCGCCGTTGGCATCTCCACCTCTCGTTTCCTGAATCATCGCATGCTGGATGGTCGACTGGTCCCTGGCACGTGGGCTGATGAACGCGAAACGACAGCGATTCAGAAAGCGATTGTTGAATCGGGTGGTCAGGGTGCCGTGTTTCAGGCGGTGTGCGATTTTGAAAATCGTTTGGACAGTGATAAACAAATGCTGCAAAGCGGCGCGGAGCTGGGATGCCACGTCGTATTTTCCAACACCGCCCGTCGTGATGGCGGTGACGGTGGCGTCTCTCAGTTTGGGGAATTCCTTGATTGGAACAATCAGGATGGCAAGCGTATGTCATCCTGTGTGCACACGCGGCCGAGCGGTTCTTTCTTTGGACTGGCCCAGATTCTTTTTGACCCTTCCCAGGGTGAATTACCCCCCAACTGGCAGGGAGTGATGTCTTTAATGACCATTCCAGAGCGAGTCGAAGCCATGAAGCAACCCGGTATGCGGAAAAAGCTGATTGAAGAAGGGAAACAGATGACGAAATTCATCAGCTGGGCCCATATGCTGCATCCCACGGGAATGGACGAGTACCCGGACTGGGATATCAATAACCAGTGTACCCTCGCGGGTCTCGCAGGATCCCTTGGTCAGCATCCCATAGAAGTCTACGTGGACCGACTGATTGCATCGGAGGGAAGAGAACTCTGGAACATGTGGGCATTCGGAGGTTCCCTGGAGAATCAATGGAATATGATGCGCCTGCCACAGGTTGTTCCCATGTTGGGTGATGCGGGCGCCCATGTTGGATTGTTTACCGACGCGGATGCTCCAACCTTTCTCCTCAGTGAACTCGCCAGAGATCGTGGCGTCTTTACCCTGGAGGATGCGGTACATCGAATCACTGGCCAGTCAGCCCAGGTCATCGGTTTAAAAGAGCGTGGCGAAATTCGCGAGGGATGGCATGCGGATATCAATGTCATTGATTACGACAATCTGAAATGCTGTCACCCGGAATATGTCCGTGACCTGCCTCACTCTATTGGTCGCATCGTCACGAAGAGTGTGGGTTATGACGCAACCCTGGTGGCAGGTAAGGTGCTGATCGAGAAAGGCCGGTTCACCGGCAACAGCCGGGGTGAAGTCATCCGTGAATTTGATCGCGGATGACTTGTGCAACGGCAAGCGCGAGCGGTTCGAGGGATTAACCTTGTTGGGCAACTAAAGGGGCGCAATCTATGATCAACCGACGTGACTTTATCAAGAGTGTGGGTGCTGGCGCCGCCGCTACGTTGATTACTCCAATCCTGGCTCAGGCAGCTAACGACAAACACACCAATGTCATACTGATTATGTCGGATGATACGGGTTACGAGACCTTCGGCTGTTACGGATCAGAACAATACAAGACGCCACGCATTGACGAACTGGCAGAGACAGGCCTGCGATTCAATCACTGTTATTCCCAGCCACTTTGTTGCCCCAGTCGCGTCAAAATCATGACCGGTAAATCCAACGTTCGTAATTATGTTTACTGGGATCTGCTGGACCCTGGAGAAAAAACCTTTGGTCACATGATGAAAGATGCGGGTTACGCCACCTGTGTCGCTGGTAAGTGGCAGCTCTACGGAGAGGGGACTTTTGCGCCCGAGCTAGCAGGGAAGGGCACGCTTCCGGAGGATGCAGGCTTTGATGAGCACTGCCTGTTCCGGGTGACAGAGGAGAGTGAGCGTTACTGGCAGCCGGAGTTCAGGGTCAACGGCAAGATGACCCCCTTTGATGATGAGGATGCGTTTGGCCCGAAAGTCTGCACCGACTTCATCTGTGATTTTATCGAGAAGAACCGGGACGAACCCTTCTTTGCCTACTACCCGATGATGCTGACCCATGTGCCTTTTGTGACCACGCCGGCAAGCAGACAGCCTTCATTCCATCCGGCGATGACGTGGCTCAACGAGGCATTTATTACTGATCAGCAGAAGTTCGAAGACATGGTGACCTATATGGACACCCTGGTGGGCCAGATCGCGGATAAGCTGGATGAGGTGGGTATTCGTGAGAATACATTGATTCTGTTTACGGGAGACAACGGATCTCCAGGGGGGAGCAAGGGTGGTGTTGTCTCTGAGCTGAACGGCAGACGCATTGACGGTGGTAAAGGTAAAACGACGGATGCCGGTACCCGGGTTGCACTGGTCGCCAATATGCCCGGCACCATACCGGCGGGAGAAGTGACAGATGATCTCGTCGACTTTAGTGACATGATGCCAACCATGGCTGCCATGACGGGGGCCACGTTGCCCAAAGGTGAGATTCTTGACGGCGTTAGTTTTTCGCCTCAGCTACGCGGCAAGGAAGGCACGCCGAGAGACTGGATCTATTCCTACAATGATGCCCTCCCCGGACTGGAACCTGACGCGGTCATCTTTGCCAGGGATCAGCGCTGGAAACTCTATAATGACGGTCGCCTCTACGACATCCCTAACGATCCACTCGAAGAAAATCCGATCACAGAAGGTGGTGAAAAACCAAGAGCCAAGCTGCAGGCAGTGCTGGATTCAATGCCTTCTGAGGGACAGAAATTACACCGCCGCGAGCGGGACTGGCTGGTGCGTTTGTATGGGTATGGGAGTAGTTAACCCTATGGAACTAACCATATGGAACTAGGGAGATGGGAAAGTCAGGAATGGTGAATAGCATAACCATACTGATATGGTTTAAAGCGGTGCTTTTGTTTGCCTGTGCGCTGAACGCATTCGGTGACGACCAGAATCCTCCGAATGTTGTGCTCATCTTTGTCGATGATCTGGGTTATTGCGCCAGTGGACTTTATGGATGTAACGCACCTACACCCAATATCCAGCAATTGGCAGACGAGGGTGCACGCTTCACCGACGGCTATGTCACCAGTCCTGTCTGCTCGCCTTCAAGGGCAGGTTTGCTGACCGGTCGCAGTCAGCAGCGTTTTGGGCATGATTACCTGCCCGAGGGAGAGCCTGATGGCAATGGCGGCCTGCCAGCTGACGAGATCACGCTAGCGGATGCGATGAAAAAAGCCGGCTATGTCACAGGGTCTGTGGGTAAGTGGCACCTTGGACATAACGATGAGTTTCATCCTCTTAACAGAGGGTTCGACGAGTTCTTTGGGTTGCTGGGTGCGGCATCCAGCTACGCGGATCATGCTCGGGAGGACCTGGTGGTACGAACCCTCTGGGGGATAGATCTGCCTCTGCTTAGTTATTCTCCCAACGATCTTACTTTGTGGGGTGCCGCCAAAGCGTTCTTCTTTGAACCCGGTGCGCCGCTGCTGATACGGGGTACTGATCAGGTAGAAGAGGATAGCTACCTGACTGATGCATTTTCACGGGAAGCTGTCGACTTCATCAACAGGCACAGAGATAAACCTTTCTTTCTATATCTGCCCTATACCGCCGTTCATCATCCCCTGCAGGCACCGAGGGAATACTATGATCAGTTTTCGGATATCGAGGATGAACAAATCAGGATACTCACCGCGATGACTGCCTCGCTGGATGATGGCGTTGGCTCGGTGTTGAACGCGCTGCAGGTAAACGGGCTTGAGGACAATACCCTGGTGTTTTTCATCAGTGATAATGGCGCAGGTGCGGATGGTGTCAGCAACGCACCACTTCGGCTGGGGAAACACTCATTATTTGAGGGAGGCAACCGAGTACCCTTCGTCGTGAAGTGGCCAGGGAATATTCCTGCAGGTCTTACCTATCGCCATCCCGTTAGTACGCTGGATGTATTTCCAACGAGCCTGGCAGCAGCCGGTGCCGGGTTGGCTAAAGAGTTGACTGAAGAACGGGAAGGGGTTGATTTGCTGCCCTACCTGACCGAATCGGAAGGCACACCGCCTCATGAAAGTTTGTTCTGGCGTCAGGGTCCCAACTGGGCAGTGCGTTCAGGTCACTGGAAGCTTACCTTTGCGGCAGACCGCTACTGGCTGTACGACCTGTCCAAAGATGTTGGTGAGAAAAACAACCTTGCCGGGAGTCAGCCGGAAAAGATCAGACAACTGACAGAGCAATACCGGGAATGGAATAGTCATAACACTGATCCTGTCTGGCCGGCCTTTAGCAGCAAGACCATGTCTGAACTCTCTGTGGATGATGTTGCGATTGAGTGGGTGTTCTGAAGTCAATGATCGCTAACGTTGGCTGCCACGCTGGCGGAGGACTGAGGATCAGACCAGCGCAATCGGATATCCTAGGTGAACCGATGCTCACGTTCCAGTGGCCAGATGCCCTCGTCGATTTCTCGAAACACATTGGTGGCTGGATTCAATACAACGTCCCGTCCGAAGATATAGGACTGCTCACGGACAACGCTGAGGTACGCTTTATTCAACGCTCTCGCCCTATCTCTGGACGGTGAAATCAACGCCCCGATATGCGGGGCATTCTGAACCCTGGCATGGTTCACTTTGCCGGCATCGTTGAACCAACGTGACAACATCTTCTGATTCTGACGAAAATCGTCACCGCCACGTTTCATACAGGAGGTTTTGAGTTGCCGGCGCGGTATGTCATTCATCCTGTTGGCCGCGTTTGGCGCGGCGGTGAGGCGGTGAGGCGGGCGAAGCTGTACTGCTGGCTCCCTGTTATCGTCGTTGTCTTGAGATTGCCGAAGAACGATCACTTTCGTAGATCGCCTTCCCCCGCATCAGTACTGGCGTTTATGGCTATCCGTTTGAAGAGGCGGCAGCGATTGCATTGCAAGCGCTACAGGAAAGGACAGATGCCAACGCGTCGTTGAATGTGACATTCTGTTGTTTCTCCCGGGACGATGCATCGGTGTATGAGCGTCTACTCGGTTAAAGACACCCGATAGGACGTCACTCCATCATGCTCCAGTTTTCGATCGGTCAACAGGTCGTTCACCAGCGGTTCGGTTACCGGGGGCTGATCTTTGACGTGGACGAGGTCTTCAGTGGCACGGAAGAGTGGTACGAGCAGATGGCGACGTCGCGGCCACCGAAGGATGCGCCCTGGTATCACGTACTCGTGCATGATGCCGATCACACGACCTATGTGGCCGAGCGGAATCTTACGGCCTACGACGGTGAGGACTATATCGATCATCCGATGTTGCCCATGTTGTTCGATGGGTTTGATTCGGGACGGTACCGGCGGAAGGGTGCGTCCTGACCCCGCAGGCTATTTGCAGAAAATCCGAACCTTCTCATCATTGTTGCGTTCGACGTTGACCTTGAATTCGGCCAGCGCTGCGATCAGTTCATCGATTTCCATTTCGGTCAGTTGGTTAATGTCGATACCCTTGTTGGCGAGATCCTGGTTGGCGGAGTCCGGCAACATGGCACCCAGTTTGATACCGGCACGCATCAGTGCCATCGGGATCTGAATACTGACATTGTCGTTGTCGTCGTGAACCTCTGCGCGCAGATACCGAGGCTGTTTTCCGTTTCCGTTTGCGGGAACCAGCGTGGTGGTCTGTCGATCGTTCAGCTTGTCCATGAGCTTCGCAGCATCTTCCACGGTAATGGTCTTTTCTGAGAGCATGTCGAGAATTTGTCGTCGTTTCTGGTTCATGATGACTCTAAATAAGTTGCGTGCAGTCAAAGTACCCAGATGAGTACATTGTCCTTGTTGCGGCTTTGTACCGAGATTTTGAGACCCCTCGTGGCGGCTGCAATCCGGCACATCGCTTTGAATTTGGTTCCGATTGCTAGGAGCCCTATTAGCAGAATGGGCCACGCGATAAACAGTGGTATCGGGATGGGAATACGTCGGTTCCCTGAACTGATGTAGATGAGCAAGAGTACCGGAGGAATCATGGCAACAACCCCAGTGCTTCTGCGACGGTGATTTCTCGGGACGCGACACGGTCGAGTACCGACGATTGTTCTTCGTTGGGGGGAGGGACGAAGCTCGCATCCAACTCCTCAGCGATACGATTCAATCGGTTTTTGACCGTTGGATAGCTGATATCGAACAGGGACTCCATCCGTTTGATGGAGCCATGGGGCTGCGCACAAAAGCAGTCACGAAGACCTGGTCTTCCTAGCTCAAGCGCATTAGAGCGGGTACTTCGATGTCACCTTCCAGGGAAAGATCGCAGTTGTTGCAGACGACTCGTTGAACGGTCATGGGCTGTCCACAGTCTGCGCAGCGTGCTTTGGAGATATCCTTGGCGACCCAGGTCGATAGAGATATGTCATCTAATATACGCCATATATTGAATAAATAAATATTGGTATCAATAAAGTTAATATCGGGCTGTCATTCGGAGCCGAAGGGCGTGGGAATCTCCAGCGCGTGGGGCTGCGGTCTCGTGTATTGCAGAAGCGGATACCCCGAGACCCTCATGTCGCTGCGCTCCTCAGGATGACACTTCGAATCATTCGAGCCGTAGGCATGGGAATCTGCAGCGGGGCGGATTCTCGCTCACACAATCCGGCTGTCGTGCTTTCCCCAATACTTGTCGCGCAGAATTCGCTTATACAGCTTGCCGGTAGGCAGTCGCGGCAGTTCATCGGTGAAGTCGATCGAACGCGGGACCTTATAGTTGGCGAGATGCTGTTTAGCGTAACCGAGCAGTTCATCAGCGAGTGCGTCCCCCGCGATGATGCCAGGTGCAACCTCCACGACTGCTTTCACTTCCTCACCAAAGTCTGGATTGGGCACACCAAACACGGCAACGTCCTGCACCTTGTCGTGTACAACCAATGCATCTTCAATTTCCTGAGGGTAGATGTTCACGCCACCGGAGATGATCATGAAAGCCTTTCGATCTGTCAGGTACAGGAATCCTTCTTCGTCCACATAGCCGACATCGCCAAGTGCTGTCCAGTTGCTGTGGGTGGGGTGTTCAACATTCTTCGTCTTATCGGGTGCGTTGTGGTATTCGAACGGTCGTTCTGCCTGTTCAAAGTAGATGATGCCGGTTTCACCAGGGGGCAGTTCGTTTCCTTCTTCATCGCAGATGTGCAGAACGCCCGCCCGACACTGACCGACTGTACCGGGATGTTTCAACCAGGTTTCGCTGTCGACGCCCGTAGATCCATTGCCTTCGGTACCGGCATAGTATTCATGGATGATGGGCCCCCACCATTCGATCATCTGTCGTTTGATTTCAACCGGGCAGGGCGCCGCCGCGTGAATGGCTGCCTGATGTGAGGAGAGATCGTAAGTCGCCCGTGTTTCCTCGGGTAGCTTCATCATGCGTACAAACATGGTCGGAACCCACTGGCTGTGTGTGACCTGGAAATCCTGAACGCAGCGCAGTGACTCCTCGGCGTCAAACTTCTCCATCATCGCAACAGTGCCACCACGCGTCATCACGTTCATACAGAAGGCAAAAGGCGCTGCGTGGTAAAGCGGCGCTGGTGACAGATAGACTGTGTCTTCGCTAAAACCATAGGCGTTGGGCACACCGGTAACCCGATCGTCACTAACAAACGCATCCGGCAATTTCTTTTTGATGCCCTTGGGTCTGCCGGTGGTGCCGGAGCTGTATAACATCTGTATACCGAGTGGCTCTTCGTCCAATGGTGTTGCTGGTTGTTGTGCCAACGTGTCTTCGTAACTATCGAAGCCTGTCACCACGCCGTCTGTCATGAGAGTCAGGTCACAGGTGTCAATCTGCGCCGGCAGCTCACTGGCAACACTGGCTAGGGCATAGGAGGTTACTAGGGCCTTCGAATCACTGTCGGTCACGACATACGCCGCTTCCTCAGCCGTGAGATAGCGATTGATCGCAGTGATGTAGAGACCGGAACGAAAGGCTGCCCAGGCGACTTCAAAGAAGCGCAGGTGGTTCTCCATGAACAGGGCAATATGATCACCCCTCCGAAGACCCTGAGCGTGAAGATACTGGGCCAGCTGGTTGGACCGGTCGTTCAGCTCGTGCCACGTTAGTGTTTCGCCGGTGACGGTGTTGATGGCCGCCGGTGTGTCCGGCTTTGTGTTCGCATAGTGTCCCGGATACATGGCTCTCTCTCCGTGCTGTTTCTGGACTGCGCGTACTACCAGGTGTCGACGTAAGGCCGCTTCTTTTCTGTTCGCGGTGGTGTTTCAGGCAGGCTTTTCAAGCCTCGAGTGAGCCATGCGCGAGTATCTGCCGGATCAATCACGTATCGAGCACCGGAGTTGATCGCACGCGCAGCCTCGTACCCCTGCGAAACCCGTCGGTCATAGGCGGCGATGCGCTCTTCCGCGTCTTCGATTGCCGCGAGCTCACGACGAGCAGACAGCTTCACGGCACCATCGATGTTCATTCCTGCAAACTCGGCGGTGGGCCAGGCGACGTTGAAAAATGGGATGTAGGAAGCACCACCGATCATGGCTTGCACCCCCAAACCATAAGCCTTACGGACCATCACGCCGTACATTGGCGTGGTGCAGTTGCCACCAATGTTAAAGAGGCGCACGGCATGCCGAACGAGCGCTTCCCGTTCGTGATCAGGACCGACCATGATGCCGGGGCAATCCATCAGAACGACCAAGGGGATGTCGTGTGAATCACACAGGTGGAAGAAACGGGCAGCGTTGTCGGCGCCGTCCCGGTCGATTGCGCCGGCAAGGTGCGCTGGATTATTCGCGACGATACCCAGCGGTTTACCTTCAACCCGAATCAGCGAGGTGATTGTGCCGATACCATAGTCTTTGCGAATCTCCAGCACAGAGTCCCTGTCAGCCAACGTTTCTATGATCTCGCGCATGTCATAGGTTCTGACCCGGTTTTCAGGAATGATATGGCGCATCTTTCGCTGGTCATTCTCTTCCCAGTTGGAGGCTGGGCCTTGAAAGTACGACAGGTACTGCTGTGCGACGCGGATGGCTTCTGCGTCGTCTGCCACCACGATATCGACATTGCCATTTTTTGCATGGTGAGTCATGGCGCCCAGTTCGTCGTAGGTGTAATCACCAAGGCCACTCGCGGCGACCACATCGGGTGAATTCATGCCTAGTGTAGAGTTCTTCGTGGCGATGATCGCATCACAACAACCGAGAAGCGTCGCGTTACCGGCATAGCTATGACCGGTGTTGACTCCGACGAGCGGCACGAGTGCGCTCAGTCGGGCAAACTCAGAAAACACACTGGCGTCAATCCCGACGCTGCCAACGTTTCCCCAGGGTTTGCCATCGCCTTCTGAGAACAGTACGAGCGGCACGCGGAAGTCGTGCACCAGTTCGTGGACCTGCTCCTGGGCGTAATGACCATGAGCGTAGTTCGAAAGCAGATAGTTGCTGTGCACCACCGCGACCCGACCACGCTCTTCCCCAACCTGGTCCGCGTTAACGGTGCCGATACCCATGACGGTTCCAGCTTCTGCGGTGCCTGCCGAAGGTCGGCCAAATTCCAGGAAGGTATCGGCGTCCAGCAGGTCATCAATGTTCTCGCGGGGTGTGCGACGGCCCGTCTCGTGCAGGCGGGCGGTGGCTTCGACGTTGGCATCATCCAGTTTTGACGCGATGCGGTCGAAGACCTCCTGCATGTCGCCACGAAGTGCGTCGAGGTCGATTCCACCGTCCGCTTCGATCGCACCACCTTGAATTTCGGATTCTAAGATGAAGACGATCGGATAGCCCTCGCGAACCACATCACCTTGTGACATGGAAATCTCGCAGACCACACCGCCGGATTCCGCCTTGATGTCGTGTTGAAGCTTCATGGCTTCTACAACCGCAACCGGTTGGCCGATGCGCACCTCGTCACCCACCGCGACGTTGATCTCAACCAATGTGCCCTGCATGGGTGCAACCAACCCGACGGATCCTTCCGGTCCCACGGCCGCTTCGGCTTTGGTACCGGGACCTGGGATTGCTGTTACTTCAGGCACAAACTGGGGAAGGATCTCAGCATTGGCGAGTTCGATCAGGTGTTCATCCACAAACCGGGTGTGTACATCGCCGGTGGCAAACTG
>MDTB01239897.1_pt1 | contig 22563 bp, 25 predicted proteins | sample 811161 | NCBI WGS metagenome assembly MDTB01 (sample SAMN05326650, study PRJNA326480) | marine metagenome | isolation source: seawater | place: Mediterranean Sea | collected 2009 | reverse complement strand
CTCAGCCGGCCCCGCGTGGGTTTATTGACGCACTTCGGGCGCGAGCCAATGCGGGTCATCCCGCAGTCATCGCCGAGGTGAAGAAAGCAAGCCCTAGCAAGGGCGTGATCAGAGAAGATTTCGACCCAGCTGAGATTGCCAAAAGCTATGAAGCTGGCGGTGCCGCGTGTTTGTCAGTACTCACCGACATCGATTTTTTCCAGGGTGCAGATGATTACTTGAGGGTCGCAAGAGCGGCTTGTCAGCTCCCCGCCATCCGTAAAGATTTCACCTTGGATCTTTATCAGATTTGGGAGTCACGGGCGCTGGGTGCCGATGCCCTATTACTCATTGTTGCCTGTTTGGATGACGCGCAGCTGGCAGACCTCTATGCCGAGGCGCGAGAGGCGCATCTGGATGTATTGGTGGAGGTTCATGATCGTACTGAACTTGAGAGAGCGCTCACGCTCGACCTCGATCTCATTGGTATTAATAACCGCGATTTACACACCTTCGACACCAGCCTTCAGACCACGCTGGGTTTGTTGTCCGATATTCCGGCGGGTGTGACCGTGGTGACAGAAAGTGGATTGCATACACCGGCCGATATGAAGCTCATGTTAGATCATGGGGTTTCAACATTTTTGATCGGAGAGTCATTTATGCGCCAGACGTCTCCGGGGGACGCATTGTCCTACATGGTCAGAAAGGCTACTGATTGAACCTATTGGCCGAGCTGTTGGCGGGCTCTCTAAGAACGACGATCGTTTTTCCCGCGACCGTGATGTAGCCATCGCCCTCGAGCATTTTTAAGACTCTTCCTGCCATCTCACGAGAGCAACCGGCGAGTTTTCCTAGCTCTTGTCGTGTAACCCGTATCTGCATTCCATCGGGGTGTGTCATGGCCTCTGGCAATGACGTCAGCTGAATGAGCGACCGATGAATACGTCCGTACAGGTCAATAAACGTAAGGTCTGCGAGCTTGCGTGCTGTGTTTTTAAGGCGTTGCCCAATCTGCGTTGTGAGCGCATAAAGCACATCGGGAAACTATTGCCGGATGGCATGAAAGTCTTGATAACTGACGCGACCGAACTCGCATGGCGTGCGTGTCACCAGGTTGGCAGTACGATGCTCTTCGCCAAAGAGCCCCATTTCACCAAAGAACTCCCTCGGATTCTGTTAGCTCACGACCATTTCCTGTTCTGGATCTTCGATATCGTCGACGATCACCGAGACCGAACCGTCCAGTATGAGGTAAAGGTCTTCGCTCGGATCGCCCTGACGGAATACGGAAGCTTTCGATTTCATCGAGATGCGTTCGCAATGCTCGAGAAAGGCCTCAGCATTGGGAATACGCTTCCTCACTAGGTAGTTCATCGGGACCGCCGTTATGTGATTTATCGCACACTTACAGTAGCATAGCGGGCCGCGCGGCTCGGTGCCACTGATTGCCGCAAAGATAGGTGCCACAGGGTTGATCGAGAGAGTGTTATGCACGGTACAGTGAAATGGGTAGATGGCGTCATGACGCTGGGCGAGTCAGGTTCGGGTCACAGTGTCGTTATGGATGGACCGCCGGAACTTGGTGGTAAAAATCACGGGTTGCGTCCCATGGAGATGCTGCTTCTGGGTACCGGCGGTTGTGCTCTCTTCGACGTGGTGACCATGCTCAAGAAGTCTCGCCAATCAATTTCAAACTGCCGGGTTGAACTGCAGGCAGAGCGATCGGACGGTGTTCCCGCGGTGTTTACTGCAATCAATCTGCACTTTGTTGTTGAGGGAGATGGCCTCAAGGACAATCAAGTCGCAAGAGCAGTGCAACTGTCAGCGGAGAAGTACTGTTCAGCCTCAATTATGCTAGCGACGGGTGGTGTGAAGGTAACGCATTCCCACGAGACACACGCTCGCTAGACAACCACGGTCTAGGTTGTCATAGCCAATAGGTGGTTTTGGTCATTACCTGACTCGCGGTGCGCATCATGCGTTTAACAGGGGCAGGAAATTCCTCTCCACCCTGTTCTAGGGCATGTGCGCCATGTCGCTCTTCCTCGGCGAGCATTTGTTGAAGAACGAGCTGCGATTTGCGATCGTCAGCCGGTAGCTTTTGCAGGTGCTCCTTCAAATGCATTGCCACGCCTTCTTCTGTTGCGTGCACAAAGCCTAGGCTAACCTTGTCTCCGATAGCGCCGGTAACCGCACCCAGCGCATACGAGCTTGCAAAAAAGAGCGGGTTCAGTCGGCTCGTGTGCGTGCCGAGCTCATCAATGCGCTCTTCGCACCAATCAAGGTGATCTTTCTCTTCCTGCGCGGCCTCTAGTAGTGCCGCGCGAGTTTCCGGTGACTTTGCGACCAGCGCCTGCCCGCGGTAGAGGGCCTGCGCGCAGACCTCACCGGTATGGTTAATGCGCATCAACCCACCAGCGTGCTTTTGCTCTGCCTCTGTTAGTTCGGCCTCGGTATGCTCTGCAGCGGGTGATGGTCGCTCGCCAGCCATAGCATTCGTGCCATGACTTAACTCTCGCATAGCCGTATCGAGTGTCGAAATCAGATGGTCAAGGCTGCTGAGTCGTCGTTGCATAGTCATAACCCTAGAGTGTGCGACTATAGGTTAACGCTGTAGCGCGCGCCAACCAATGTCTGAGCGGTATTTCATGCCGTCCCAGCTAATATCAGTGACAGCCTCATAGGCAAGGTCCGCAGCTGCTGCGAGGGTCTCCGCTTTTGCCGTTACGCAAAGCACGCGCCCGCCAGCGGTCAGCACATCGTCACTCTTTCGGCGTGTACTCGCATGAAACACTTTGGTTGAAGGACGCGATGCGGTTAATCCCTGAATGGGAAGCCCGGTGGGGCTTGAGCTTGGGTAGTGCTCTGAAGCTAAGACAATTCCTATCGTCGCTTCGTTACTCCACGCAGCCTTCTCAAGCGCGAGTCTACCTTCGCATGCAGCAAGGCAGTGTTCGGCTAGGTCGGAGTCGAGGCGCATCATAATAGGCTGGGTTTCAGGGTCGCCAAAGCGGCAATTGAACTCAATAACTTTCGGCGCGCCACTGCTGTCAATCATGAGGCCTGCATACAAAAATCCGCGGTAACGATTGCCATCATCGAGCATGCCGTGGACTGTGGGATAAATGATTTCGTTCATTACCCGCTCGTGGATATCTGGCGTTACCACAGGCGCTGGTGAATAAGCCCCCATGCCACCTGTATTCGGCCCGGTGTCGCCCTCGCCAACCCGTTTATGGTCTTGCGACGTTGCCATGGTCAGCACATCTGTGCCGTCTACCATGACGATAAAACTCGCTTCTTCGCCATCCAAAAACTCTTCGATAACGACCCTCGCGCCCGCGTCACCAAAGGCGTTACCCGACAACATATCGCGCGCGGCTTCTTCCGCTTGCTCGATGCTAGAGGCGACAATTACACCCTTGCCCGCCGCTAAGCCATCGGCTTTGACCACAATGGGAGCCCCTTGTGCCCGAATGTAGGCGCAGGCGGCATCGGTATCAGTAAATGTTTCGTAAGTACCCGTTGGGATCTGATGTCGAGCTAGAAAGTCTTTGGTGAACGCTTTTGAGCCCTCGAGTTCGGCTGCGGCGGCTGTTGGTCCGAAGCAGATCAATCCCTCGGACGAGAAACAATCGACAATACCATCAACGAGCGGCGCTTCTGGACCCACCACGGTTAGCTCACAGTGGTTGTTTTTCGCAAAACTGACCAGCGCATCGAAATCAGATGGACTGATATCCACATTGTGACATTTGGCCTCGTCAGCCGTACCTGCATTACCGGGTGCTACGAAAACAGTATCGACTGATTTTGATTGCGCCAGCTTCCATGCGAGCGCGTGTTCACGACCACCACTGCCAATCATAAATACGTTCATATCAGTGCCTAAAATGCCGGACGCCAGTAAATACCATGGCCATGCCGGCCTCGTTCGCAGCGGCAATCACCTCGTCGTCTCGGATTGAGCCGCCCGGCTGAATGACGGCTCGGATACCTCGTTCAGCCGCATTATCGATGCCGTCCCGGAACGGGAAAAACGCGTCTGAGGCCATAACAGCGCCGGCAACTTCAAGCCCCGCGTATTCAGCTTTGATAGCGGCAATGCGGGCTGAGTTAACTCGGGACATTTGGCCGGCCCCGACGCCAATCGTGCGTTCACTCGAGGCGTAGATGATTGCGTTCGATTTCACGAATTTAGCGACGTGCCACGCGAATAACAGATCTTTAAGCTCCTGTTGGGTTGGCACGCGCTCGGAGACAATGCGCAGATCGTCGCCTGAGAGGACGTGGTCGTCACGGTCTTGAATGAGCAGACCGCCATTCACTTTTTTAAGGTCCCAGGTTGGCGTTCGGCCTCCCCAGTAGCCTGTCGACATGACCCGTACATTGGGTTTACTACTCGCTGCAGTAAGCGCGCTATCTGCGATGGCAGGAGCGGTGATGACCTCGACAAACTGAGAATCAATGATATTGAAGAGTGTCTCCTCATCGAGCTCTCGGTTGAAGGCAATGATGCCGCCAAAGGCGGATTCCGTATCGGTCTCAAAGGCCTTTCTATAGGCTTGCAGCAGGGTGGGTGCAACGGCGACGCCGCAGGGGTTTGCGTGTTTAACAATGACGCAGGCGGGTTCATCAAATAACTTAATGCACTCAATGGCGGCATCGGCATCGGCCACATTGTTGTAACTCAGTGGTTTTCCCTGATGTAGCGTAGCGGTTCCGACGCCAGCTTCACTGATGTTTCGGTCGGCATAGAAAGCCGCATGTTGATGTGGGTTCTCGCCGTAGCGCATGACTGAGCTTCGTTGAAACTGGAAATTAGCCGTGCGCGGAAATTGGCTTGGCTCGTCAGTATCAACTCGACTCCCCAGGTAATTCGCAATGGCACCGTCGTAGCTTGCCGTGTGCTCGAAGGCCTTGACGGCAAGATCAAATCGCAGGCTGTCCGTCGTGCCACCGGTCGATACAATCTCTGATAGCACACGATCAAAGTCGCTGTTGTCGACAACAATAGTGACGTCTTGATGATTTTTTGCCGCCGCGCGGACCATCGTTGGACCGCCGATATCAATGTTCTCTATTGCATCCGCTAGAAGGCAATCTGGATTGGCAACGGTGGATTCGAAGGGATAGAGATTGACCACGACCAGATCGATGCAGTCGATCGCATTGTCAGACATGACGTCATCGTCTGTGCCCCGGCGACCCAAAATACCGCCATGGATCTTCGGGTGTAGTGTCTTTACTCGGCCATCCATCATTTCAGGAAAACCCGTGTGATCGGACACCTCAGTGACGGTTACGCCCTCCGAAAGTAAGAGGCGACACGTGCCCCCAGTGGAGAGAATCTTCACGCCCTGCGCCGCGAGGGCTTGGGCAAAGGGAACAACGCCCGTTTTGTCAGAAACGCTGATCAACGCGCTGTTTATGGGGGCGACTCTCGCCTCGGTCATGTGAATACCTCTGGTTTCTAGAAGCTCTTAGTCATAAAAGCCAGGTTATAAAAGGTCGTATTGGCGCAGCTTCTTTCGCAGCGTGCCTCGATTGAGTCCAAGCATAGCGGCGGCACGACTCTGGTTGTTGGCAGTGTATTCCATGACTACGCGCAAAAGCGGCTCTTCGACTTCCGCTAGGACCAGGTTATAGAATTCACGGGCTTCCTCACCGTCCAGCGTCTCAATAAACTGCCGAATCGCGTCTTCCGCGGCCGACTTGAGCGTGCCTTTCGTTTGTGATGTCACGCTGCCATCCTCCCAACTGATTTCTCGTGAAGGCGGCTCATCATATCGATGAGGGTGTTCTCCTTCGTATCGAGAAAGTCGTCTTGAGCGTCAGTACAGTCGAGACTGTTAAAGGCTCGCTTAATGGGTAAGTACGCTTCGCCCAGTTCGGCTTCAAAAAACCAACCGGCGTGCTTGCGCGCGATTTTGTACCCCATGACAGGACCATAGAACGCCTGAACTTGCTGGATGTGATCTCGCATGATGGTGTAGCGCTCCTCCAACGTCGGCGCATGGTCATCACCATAGCGTAAAGCTCTCGCTATCGCGCCCGGAAGCCATAGTCGGCCCTGGGCTGCTCTGCCAATCATGACGCCATCAGCTCCGGTATAGGCTAGAACATATTTTGCTTTCTCAGCCGTGGTGATATCGCCATTTGCGATCACCGGGATGTTGACCGATGCCACGATATCACGCAGCGTCTTGTATTCCGCTGATCCATTAAATTTGTCGGCACGCGTTCGTCCGTGCACTGTCAACATCGCAATGCCACATGATTCAGCGATGCGCGCAATTTCAACACCGTTTCGTTGGTCCGGTGACACGCCTGTGCGAATCTTCAGCGTCACGGGAACCGAGACTGCCTCAGTGACCGCGGTTAATAGCGTCTTTACAAGTTCAGGGTCCCCAAGAAGCGCTGAACCCGCTGCCTTTTTACAGACCTTTTTCGCAGGGCAGCCCATGTTGATGTCAATGACCTCTGCACCCAGTTGAACGTTATAACGTGCGGCCGCAGCTAGCGTGGCGGGATTGTTCCCCACGAGTTGAATTGCTCGAAGCCCAGCCTCTTTGCTGTGCTGAACGCGCAGCATCGATTTTCGAGAGTCACTGAGTGATAGGTCGGAGGCCATCATTTCGCCCACTGCGACATCCGCACCGTGCCTGACCGCGAGCTGACGCATCGGCAAATCCGTTACGCCTGCCATGGGCGCTAGAAATACAGGAGTCTCTTTAGAGAACGGGCCGAGCTGCATGCGTGGGTAACAATGTGATGGAAAGTGCGTAGTTTAAAGAACCGTCGGCCACTGTTGAAGCCCACTGCGTATATAGACTTGTTCTATTGGGTATGAAAGCAGCGCTATGTTCTGTTATCTCCTCTAAAAGTGGCTATCTTCGGTAAAACAGCACAGATTGGTCGTCTTTTTTCAAAAACAGTAGACAGGAAAGGGGGGCTGGTGGAGACTCTGCCGTCTGTTTTCTTTTTTTACATGGTCTGCGCATGCCTGACATTTTGGTGTTACACGGCCCAAACTTGAACCTGTTGGGAACTCGCGAGCCGGATGTCTATGGCACAGAGGACCTCGCTTCGATCAATGCTCGGCTTGCTGATGCGGCCGCGGCGGCTGGTCGATCGCTCGACAGCTTCCAGAGCAATTCTGAATCTGACTTGATAGACAGGGTGCATGCGGCGCGAACAGAGCAGACTCAGGCTATCATTATTAATCCCGCCGGGCTGACGCACACCAGCGTTTCGCTGCGCGATGCAATCGCTGCCGTGGCCATCCCCTTTGTTGAGGTTCACTTGTCGAACGTTTATGCGCGTGAGCCCTTTAGGCACCACAGCTTCTTTTCAGATTTGGCCGTAGGCGTTATTTCTGGTTTTGGAAGCAACGGCTATGACTATGCATTGCAGTTTTTATTGAACCGAAATCACTGAAATGAGTAATAACAAGAGATTGTCGAGGTGACCCTATGGATATTCGTAAAGTAAAAAAATTAATTGAGCTTCTGGAAGCGTCCAGTGTAGACGAAATTGAAATCAAGGAAGGTGAGGAATCGGTCCGAATTAGTCGGAATAAGGCGGCCTCAATTGCTATGGCTGCCCCCGTTGCGGCACCTGCGATGCCAGCGCCCCTGGCGCCAGCGCCTGCAGCGCCCGTACCCGTGCCCGCTACACCTGAAGCGGCCGCTCCCAGCACCGCTAATGCAGTAACATCGCCGATGGTCGGTACCTTCTATCGGTCTCCAAGCCCCGACGCCCCAGCCTTTGTTGAAGTCGGCCAAAGTGTTCGCGCTGGCGACGTGTTATGCATTGTCGAAGCGATGAAAATGATGAATCAGATCGAAGCGGATCGCGCGGGCACTGTTACTGCAATCCATGCGGAAAACGGTGAGCCCGTAGAATTTGATCAGCCGCTCATCACCGTAGAATAAATACCCGCATCTCGTCTAAGGATTAACGCCATGTTGGAAAAGGTACTCATTGCGAACCGCGGTGAGATCGCGTTGCGGATCTTGCGCGCCTGTCGTGAGTTGGATATTCCCACGGTTGCAGTGCACTCGACTGCGGACAGTAGCCTCAAGCACGTGCGTCTCGCCGATGAGGCAGTCTGTATTGGGCCGCCCCCATCCACCCAGAGCTACTTGCAGCCGCATGCCATTCTCAGTGCAGCAGAGATCACCGGAGCAGACGCTATTCACCCCGGTTACGGATTCTTATCCGAGAACGCCGATTTTGCTGAGCAAGTGGAACGCAGTGGATTCAAATTTATAGGTCCTCGATCAGAGACCATACGATTGATGGGCGATAAAGTTTCCGCCAAGCATCAGATGCGTAAGTCGGGAGTGCCCACAGTTCCTGGATCGGAAGGCGCCTTGCCCGATGACCCAGACGAAGTGTTGCGAATCGCTCGCGACATTGGCTATCCAGTAATCGTCAAAGCGGCAGCTGGCGGGGGTGGTCGCGGTATGCGCGTGGTGCACAACGAAGAGGTGCTCCTGTCGTCGATTGAGGTGACGCAGTCTGAAGCGGCGGCGGCATTTGGTTCGCCCGTAGTCTACATGGAGAAGTTTTTGCAGCGGCCGCGCCACGTTGAAATTCAGGTGTTGGCAGACGGGCAGGGCCATGCCGTGCATTTGGGTGATCGTGATTGTTCACTGCAGCGTCGTCATCAGAAGATTATCGAAGAGGCGCCGGCACCGGGCATTCCTGATGATGTTCGCGAGGAGGTGGGTGCTGCCTGTGTTCAAGCCTGTATCGACATGGGCTACACCGGCGCGGGAACCTTCGAGTTTCTCTACGAGGATGGTCGATTTTTCTTCATTGAGATGAACACGCGTGTTCAGGTTGAGCACCCCGTGACCGAGATGATTACGGGCATTGATATCGTGAAGCAGCAGCTGTTAATTGCTGGCGGTCAGCCGCTGTCGATTAAGCAAAGCGATATCAAGTTCAATGGGCACTCGATCGAGTGCCGTATCAACGCTGAAGATCCGCGAACCTTCATGCCATCACCGGGCACGATCAAGACCTTCCACGCACCGGGCGGCCATGGCGTTCGGGTCGACTCTCATATCTACAGCGGGTACGCAGTACCACCACACTACGACAGTTTGATCGGAAAGCTGATAACCCATGGCGATTCGCGAGAAATCGCGCTAAAGAAGATGCGCCAAGCGCTCGATGAATTTATTATCGAGGGCATCCGAACCAATGCGGCACTCCATCGTGAGTTGGTAGTCGATTCGTCTTTCGTTGCTGGCGGTGTCAGCATTCATTACCTCGAGAGCAAGCTGGAACACGAGCATTGAGTTCTAACGACTGGCAAGAGTGGGTCGTTGAGACCTACTCGCAACTGGTCGAACCGCTCGAAGAATGGCTATTTGCGCAAGGCGCGTTGGCGGTGTCTCTCGAGGATAATGCCGATGAGCCACTGCTCGAACCCGGTGCTGGAGAGACGCCACTTTGGCAAAACATCAAGGTGACTGCGCTGTTTTCAGGGTCATTAGATCTCGCGCCTATCAAGCAGGCATTGCCCTCATCGCTACTGGCCGGCAACTCTAGAAACGAGATCTCGACGCTCCAAGATCGTGATTGGGAGCGCGTATGGATGGAGGATTTCACGCCGATTCAAATGGGTCCGCGGCTCTGGATTTGTCCCAGTTGGACACCACCACCTGATGAAGCGCTCATACCCGTCTTGCTTGACCCGGGGTTGGCATTTGGCACCGGAACACATGCAACGACAGCTATGTGTCTCAGTGCACTCGATGGGCTGATTTCAGGCAAGGAATGTGTTGTCGATTTTGGGTGTGGATCGGGTATTTTGGCCATTGTCGCGCTGAAGCTGGGCGCCGGACACGCGCTGGGCGTCGACAATGACCCGCAAGCCGTGTTTGCGAGCCGAGACAACGCGCAGCGCAACGCGATTGAGCCCGAAAAATTCTTAGTGGTGCTGCCGGACGACGAGGTTATTGCCGAATGGGTCGGAAAAGCCAACCTGATGGTGGCCAATATTCTTGCTGGCCCCTTAGTGGAGCTTGCTGACCAACTTATCGAACTGACGGCACCGGGCGGCGTGATCCTGCTAACAGGTGTTCTGGAGGAGCAGACGCCTCAACTCATCGAGCGCTACCGCGGGGTCAATCTAAAGGTGGATCAGCAGCGTGATGGATGGGTGTTGCTCGTCGGTCAAAAACCGAATCAACCCTGAGCGAGTAACTCTCTCAAGTCGATGAGTGCTGCATTCGCACGCGAGAGATAGCTGGCCATTACAAGCGAATGGTTCGCCCAGATACCAAATCCAGATCCATTTAAAATTACGGGGCTCCAGACGGTTTGCTGCGTCGCCTCAAGCTCACGAATGATTTGCCTGAGACTGACCGTGGCATTTTTCTTCTCAAGCACATCCGCAAAATCAACCTCGGCGGCTTTTAGAAAATGGATTAGTGCAAAGGCGGCGCCACGTGACTCGTAATAAACATCATCGATTTCATTCCAGGGTGTTTTGACGAGAATTTCCGGGGTGTCACGTGTTGACTGCGTTGCCGCTGCGTCGCCAGCGAGGTCGGTATTGATCCGTCGCTGACCGACACTGGCCGATAACCGTTGTGACAAGCTACCCAAGCGTTTTTCAACCATACCCAACCAAAAGCTGAGATTGTCGGCTCTTGCGTAGAACTGTGCCGAGTCCCCATCATTCTTTGGCAGACGATCAAGATAGGCCTGCAGATAGCGCCGTGCATCACGATACTCTGATTCGGTGGCGGGCAAGGCCCAGCTCGAGTTTTGGAAGTTGATCCGTGGCTCGGCGAGCGTGAGATCAACGTCTTCTTTGGATTGAGATTGAGATCGGCTGAGCACTTCTCGCAAGGCTCTTGCTAAGTCTCGAGATTGGATCAAGGCCCCGTATTCCCAATTTGGCATATTGTCCATAAAGGCGCCCGGGGGGGTAATGTCGTTGCTAATATAGCCCCCGTCTTTTTCCAATAGGAGGCGAGTAACCTCGAGCAATGCCGCGGTGGTTGCAGCGCCCGTGACGACTTGATCGGAGGATTTCAGATACGTGGTTCTATTTTCTACCACGTCAAACGCATCAGGCGTCATGCTCCAATAAAAGCCGAGTCCTAGGGTGAGCGTGACGTAGGTCAGCACAGTCGCGGTGACGACGCGTCTACCGCCTTTGCTTTGCAGAAGCTGGAGAGAATCACCCGACGGAAGAAATCCCCGGACCCTTGTCAACGCTTGCGATAAACGCTCGCTCAGTGTCATGTGCTACGCCGCTCCTTACGCGGTGATGCCATTCTCAATGGTGGTGCGCTGCGGCGGCGCGGTCCTTCATCACAGAGAACGCACTGCATAGGGGCTCATTGTTCTCTAGCTTGAGACAGATGTCGATGCTTTGTCCGTCAGTCAAGGGCTCGCTCAGCTTCCTGAGCATGATATGAAGCCCACCTGGTTTCAGGGTGATTCGCTCACCGGCTTGAATCGATAACTGTGCGACGGGGCGCATGGTAGATCGATCACGCTCGATGCGGGTTTCATGGAGCGAGGCGTGGCCAGCAGCCTCTGCAGATACACCGAATACGGTGATGGCCTTATTGCTCTGGTTTTCGATCGACGCATATCCAGCTGACATCATTTTACCCGGCGGCGTCGCGCGAACCCAGGCATCTGAAATGATGAGGCCGCTCGAGGCGCTCGAGGCGCTAGTTAAAAACAGGAGGGTAATCACCAACAGCGCGCGCAAATGCATGGATCTCTTTCCTTTCAATAGAGTGCGTGACATGGGGGCGTTAACGCGCTTTTTCAATGGCTGTTAGAACAATATCGCGGGTCAACAGCTGGGGAAGTATGACCGGCTGGCTGCCCGATCCCCTCGGGTACATAACGTAAAGCGGAATGCCGCTACGCCCATGTGACTGAACGAAGCGACCAATATCCGCGTCATAGTCTGTCCAGTCTGCAATCATGTAGGGGATATCCGCATCGATAAAAGCCTGCTCCATCTCCGGTGTGAACAGCACGGCTGCCTCGTTTGCAAGACAGGTGATACACCAGTCGGCTGTCACGTCGACAAAGATTGGGTCTCCTCGCTCAATGTAGTCGTCTAAAACGGCGGTGGACCATGCTATCTGACCTTCGCTCAGTATGCGGTTTGAATCGTCTCTACTCACGTTTTTGTCCGAGGGCACCGCGAGAAAGATGGCCGTCGCTATCAAGACAATGCTAATTCCCTTTCGCAACGTGGTATCGCCATACAGATAGGCTGCTAGAGCCAGTATGACCAGGCCGGACAGTGCCATAGCCATGGTATTAACGCCCGCTTGGTTACCCGCTACCCAGAGAAGCCAAACCGACGTCAGATAAAGAGGGAACGCGAGTACATTCTTAGCGGTATCCATCCACGGTCCGGGTTTGGGAAGCGAACGAACGGCGGCGTTACTGTGGCTGAGAATAACCATGGGCATAGCCATACCCGCCCCGAGTGCCGCGAACACTAGGAGCGTCACAACGAGCGGTTGGGTCAATGCATATCCCAACGCCGTGCCCATGAACGGCGCTGTGCAAGGGCTGGCAACCACTACGGCAAGAACGCCGGTAAAAAAGTTGCCGGCATCACCTTCTTGCTCTGTCAAAGACTGACCGACGTTCATCATCGAGGTGCCGAAATGAATCAGCCCGTTGAGACTCAGACCCATGACCGTGAAAAGATAGGCAAGGCCAATGACAAAGCCCGTATTTTGCAACTGGAAGCCCCAACCAATGAGCTGCCCCGTTTGTTGAATAGCCACCAGCACGCTAGCGAGCGCTACGAAGCTGACGATAACGCCCACCGCATAGACCAGACTAGCGCGACGGTGTTGCTCTGCGCTGCCGTGGGTAAAGCTCAGGGCTTTTAGCGATAAAATCGGGAATACGCAGGGCATGATGTTGAGGATGATGCCGCCAAGAAAGGCAAACGCGATGGCGGCCAGAAGACCCATATTGGCTCCACCTGAGTCTGCACCCACTGCCTCTGTCTCTGTGGGTTTGGTAGCGAGAGAACCTGCTTGAATCTCGCCCGAGGCCATGTGCCATAAGAACGATTTTGTTTCAGGCGGATAGCAGAGGCCAGCGTCAGCACAGCCCTGGTAGGTCACTTTTATTTGCGCCAGTTCGGTTGTTCTTTCCAGTGCTACCGTGGCGTCTAAGGCGTCATAGTAAACCTCGACATCCCCGAAGAACTCGTCGGTTTTTGCGAGGCCATCCGGTATAGCCAAGCTGGTTGAAATACGGCCCTCCGCGTCGGAGGCCTCTGTCTTGAACGCATGGCGATAAAGGTAGTATTCGGGTGCAATCATCCACTGAAGCATCAGCCGTTGATCACCATCAGCGACCAAAGTCAGCTGATAAGCCTCGTCGACCGGCAGGAATTGTGTTTGCTGCTGCGTGTAGGACGAGAGCGCATTTTGAGCGAGTCCACTGAGTGGTAACCACACCAATGTAAGGAGGCAGAGTTGGAGTGTTCGGCGAATCGCCAGGCTCATCGTGTGTCCCTACTTGTTGTAGCGCAGTCGTGTGCCGTGATCGAGAGAAAGACGAATTTCTTCCGGGCTCAAATCGTCCGGGAAGTAGACCCCCGATACTTTTGCGTCAAGGAGGCTGGCGCCTTCCAGGTTGGTCTCGCGGAAATCAATGCCTGATAAATCGCAGTTTCTGAAATAGGCGCTCGAGAAATCGAGACCTCGTGCATTCATTTTGCGTAAATCACGACCTCGGTAGTCTCCGCCCATAAGCTGACTGCAATCCATGGTCTCACGATGCTTGTTGAAGCCATCGACGTCCTCGTGTCGCAACATCTGAAACAACGGATCATCTTTTACCTCAGGTTTAATTTCTCTGTCACTCATCGACTACTCCTTACAGTGCCTCACTCTGCCGCTTTAGAGCTCGGCGCTAACCACTAAAATACGCATCCCGCAGCGCACTGGTCGCCTCCAAGCTGAGTCGAGGACCCGCTTGGCAGACAACGGCGCCCGCCGCCTTGGTGGCAAACTCGCATGCCTTCACCATACTCGCGCCTCGCCAGAGTGCGTAGAAAAACGCACCGGCAAACATATCGCCAGCCCCATTGGTGTTGACAGCATTTACCTTTTCGGACCCCACCTGATGCATGTCGGCGCCATCATACAAAATGGCACCGTCGGCACCGCGTGTAATCACAAAGTTCTTGCAGATCGCTTTTAAGCGCTCGGACGCGTCGCTCAAACTATCAGTCTGCGCCCACTCTAGGGCTTCGATCTCGTTACAAAAGACAAAGTCTACGCCACCGTTCAGCATGGCATTCATGTTGTCCCTAAAAAAGGTGACCATGCCAGGGTCGGAAAAGCTGACGGCAACTTTTGTGTTGTTTGCCTGCGCGATCTGCTTGGTCTTCAAGGCCGCTGCATGTCCGGTCGCTGAGGTGACTAGGTACCCTTCGAGGTAAACCCACGCCGACGCAGCAATGGCCCCCTCATTCACTTCGGACACCGAGAGCGTCTCGGATACGCCCAAAAACGTATTCATACTGCGCTCGGCATCGGGCGTGATCAGAACCAAACATTTCCCGGTAGTGCCGGCGCGACGCTCACTTTTGAAGCCATGGTCTACCCCACAGGCCTCAAGGTCTGAAATGTAAATGTCGCCGTCTTCATCATTTGCAACCAGACAGCTCATGTAGGTGGGCGCGCCAAACTGGGATGCGGCGATCACGCTATTTCCGGCGCTGCCGCCACAGGCGTGATTGGCCGATGCAAGCTTGTCGGCCAGATGCTGTTTGATCTCGCTCTGGCGGGCTTCATCAACCAGCGTCATCATGCCTTTTTCAATCGAAAGCTGCTCAAGGTCCTGATCAGACACATCGATCTCCGTGTCGACCAAAGCGGCGCCAATTGCGTAGACAAAGTAATCAGACACAGTCACTCCCTCAAGGTGGTTTGGATCTAGGGATTATCGCACGTCGGGTGCTAAGGATCATTACTTGTCGTAGTTGTAATCAAGCCTGAGCGATAAGTTTTCGATAGACTGGCAGCATCAAAGAGGTGACCCGTGTATCCAAGTTTTCAAGAAGTCATTGATCGTTTATCCGTGGTGGAGGCGCCCGTGGAGCCCTTGCCATCCAAGCGCGCAGCGGTTGCGATCAGTGTGCGTTCCGGTGTTTCTGGTCCCGAAATACTCATGATTCAGCGCGCGGTCAGGCAGGGCGATCCCTGGTCTGGTCATATGGGTTTTCCAGGCGGGCGCAAGGATGAGTCAGATGCCAGTGATATGGCGTGCGCCAAAAGGGAAACGCGCGAGGAAATAGGGTTTGACCTCGATATCTATGGCGAGCTTGTCTGTCAGCTATCTGATGTGAACACGGGCTGGCGGGCAGATCGGCCTGAAATGCTCGTTGCGCCCTTTGTGTTCAAGGTGGGCAGTACGCCGGTCTTCGAGCTCAACCACGAGGTAGACGACACCTTGTGGGTTCCTCTGAGCTTCCTTCTTAACGATGCCAACCGCAGTCGCCATCAGTGGGATTGGCGAGGTGAGGTGCTCGAATCTGATGCCTTTACCTTCGATGATCGATTAATTTGGGGCCTCTCCTTAATGATGATCGATGAGTTGCTCCAGATTATCGCCGATAGAGAGAATGCCTTGGCACCTGTTAGTCGGGCCTAGCGTCTGGCGCTACCTCTTGCTCCAGCGGAGGTAGGCCCCTTAGGAACCCTCGCGAATTGCGGCGTAGCGCTTCGAGTTCTGGATCTTCCTCACTGGCAGCCACTAGCGATTCCAAGCTGGCAGCACCCTTGAGATAAGCGATGACGTGGCCCACCAAGACGGGTGACATCTTCGGTTCGTGCGAGTAACGCGGCATTCCCGGCACAAGATTGCCTGACGCTCGAAGCCCTTCAACCGTCAACCAGTAGCCACCGCAACTGGATAGCTCATAATCGCCAATGCGGCCAAAGCTGATATTGGGTGTGGAGGGGTTGAAGCCGTCGTTGGGTAGTTCGGTCAGCTTTTTAAGAGCCAAAATTACTTGTTCACCCTCGTCGAACTGATCTGCCTCTGGCCGGCAGTACGTGCCTGTCTTTAGCCAGACCCTGGGCGACGACTCCCAATCGGGGCCGGCAAGGGTGACATCGACCTCGACATCAATCGCGTTCCCTTTTTTAGTAGCGATGCTGCCGAGAACCACGAGATCGGACTCGAACGCAACCTCGGCGAAGCTGCCTTCCCATAGGCACTCGCAGGCAAGGCTCAGGGGTGAGAAGAGTCCACCGATGGCGGCAACAAGCAGCGCTCCCAAGCGATGACCTGCCGGTGGCAGTCCAGCGGTCGCCATTACTTCGTCAGTAGCCTCGCAGCATCGATCGCGAAGTAGGTGAGAATGCCATCGGCACCAGCGCGCTTAAAGGAAAGAAGGCTCTCGAGAATGACTGAATCGCGGGATAACCAGCCATTGTCAAAGGCCGCTTGATGCATCGCATACTCGCCTGAGACTTGGTAGGCAAAGGTGGGTACCTTTAGCTCGGTCTTTACCCTTCGCACGATATCGAGGTACGGCATCCCGGGCTTGACCATTAACATATCAGCGCCTTCTCCGAGATCCAGCGCGACCTCATGAATGGCTTCATCGCTGTTCGCTGGGTCCATCTGGTAGGTCTTCTTATCCCCGCCTTTCAGATTCCCCGCAGATCCAACGGCATCGCGAAACGGACCGTAATAAACAGAGGCGTACTTGGCGGCATAGGACAGTATCAGCGTGTTGACGTGGCCATCTGCCTCCAGGGCTTCTCGAATTGCGCCAATTCGCCCGTCCATCATGTCAGAGGGTGCGACTACATCGGCGCCTGCCTGCGCATGACTCACCGCTTGCTTGACCAGAGCGTCTTTGGTGATGTCGTTCAACACGTAGCCCTGATCATCAATGATCCCGTCTTGTCCATGGGTCGTGTACGGATCCAGCGCGACATCAGTGATAACGCCCAGATCAGGGAGCGCGGTTTTGATCGCCTTGACGGTTCGTTGCACGAGTCCATCCGGTGAGTATGCCTCGCTGGCATCGAGCGACTTCTTTTCAGGACCTACTACTGGAAACAGAGCAATCGCGGGTATCCCTAACTCGAATGCTTCAGCTGCTCTCTTTATTAATAGATCGATGCTCAGCCGCTCAACCCCGGGCATCGAGGGTACCGCTTCACGCTGGTTCTCACCTTCGAGAACAAACATGGGGTAGATAAAGTCACTGGGGCTGAGTGCATTCTCCGCTGTGAGTGAGCGTGCAAACTGTGACGCTCGCAAGCGTCGCATGCGGGTGAATGGGAAAGGGCCTCTAGCTGTGTTCATACAAAATCCCTCTGACGTCTCTACGGGTATAGTCCTATTTCTGTTTTTACCAAAAGCTGGCGATATAGCTACAGTGCCTTGAATGCATTTCGAGCGGCTTCAATGGTATCGGCAATGTCGCCATCGGTATGTGCCGACGACATAAAGCCTGCCTCGAATGACGCGGGCGCCAAATAAACACCCTCGTTGAGCATCAAGTGAAAGAACCTATTGAAGCGTTCAACATTCGCTCCAATCACCTGCGGATACTGGGTCACCTTTTTGTCTTCCGTGAAAAAGAAGCCGAACATGCTACCCATATGATTGGTGGTGAATGGAATGCCTGCCTCATCAGCCACCCGCTGCATGCCTTCACATAGCTCAGTGGTGTGACGGAATAGATCGTCGTAGAAGTTAGGTTGAGAGATGATGTCGAGCGTTGCGAGACCCGATGCCATGGCGACCGGGTTGCCAGACAAGGTGCCTGCTTGATACACCGGTCCCAAGGGCGATATGTGCGCCATAATGTCTTTCTTGCCCCCAAAGGCACCGACCGGCATGCCCCCGCCAATCACCTTACCTAAACAGGTGAGGTCAGGGTCGATCCCGAGGTGCCCCTGCGCGCAGTGAGTGCCGAACCGAAACCCCGTCATGACTTCATCGAAGATCAGGATTGCGCCGTGCTCGCTGCAGAGCTGCCGCATGCCCTCTAGATAACCAGGTTCCGGAAGAATGCAGTTCATGTTTCCGGTCACCGGCTCGGTAATCACGCAAGCGATCTCATCGTCGAGTTGGTCGAAGGCCTCTTTCAATGCATCGAGATCATTGAACGGCAGTGTCACGGTATGCTGCGCCAATACGTCGGGCACACCCGGTGAGCTGGGCACACCAAAGGTGAGCGCTCCTGATCCCGCTTTTATCAGCAGTGAGTCCGAGTGGCCGTGGTAACAACCTTCGAACTTGATAATTTTATCCCGCCCCGTAGCACCGCGGGCCAGGCGAATGGCGCTCATCGTTGCTTCTGTACCGGAGCTCGTCATACGAACTTGCTCGAGGCTAGGGACTAGGTCGCATAGACGCTCGGCCAATTCAATCTCGATTTCAGTTGGGCAACCGAAGCTCAATCCGTCCTGTGCCGTTTTGATCACGGCCTCCCGAACTTCGGGGTGGTTGTGGCCCATGATCATCGGACCCCACGACAACACATAATCGATGTATTTATTGCCATCGGCGTCAAATATATAGGCGCCCTCAGATCGCTCCATAAATCGTGGCGTTCCGCCCACTGCCTTAAAGGCCCGGACTGGCGAGTTGACGCCGCCCGGAATACGCGTTTGTGCGCGCTCAAATAGCGCTTCAGATTTGGTCATTGACCATGTTCCCCCGACCTGTCGTCGTTTTTATAGTGATATTGCCGTGGTGCTAGGCTGGTCGCACGTATACCAATAGTACGATTGCGAACAAAAATAGCACGGGTACCTCGTTAAAAAACCGATAAAACACGTGGCTCTTGCTGTTATCTCCACCATTAATGCGCGCAACATACCGACCGCACTGGACGTGATAAACAAGAAGGCAGGCAACCCCAAGTAGCTTCAGCTGCATCCATAGACTGCTCAAGTAATAGTCTAATGCGTAGCTGAGCCGCCATAGACCTAGTACTACCGCCAAGATCATCAGTGGTGTGACGAATTTATAGAGCTTGCGCGCCATGACCGCCAGCGTCGCCCGCGTGGCGTCATCCTCTGCCTGCGCGTAGTAAACAAATATCCTCGGCAGGTAAAAAAGGCCGGCAAACCACGTCACAACGAAGATGACATGAAGACCCTGAATCCAAAGCATTCACTACTCCATGCTGGTTTCAAACTGAACAGCAAGTAAACTAGCCGCACAATATCAGATCTTAGGCCTGAAATGATGAAAGTTGGGATTGTTGGCGCCACCGGTTACGCGGGGGTGGAACTCATTCGATTGCTGTTGGGGCATCCCCACGTCATTATCCAGCGCCTAACATCGCGGGCCGAGGCCAGTGTGCGCGTTGATCACCTGTTTCCAAGCCTGCGAGGTCACATTGACTTGGCGTTTGAAGACCCGGGCGCAGTAGATTTTGGGGACTGCGATATTGTCTTTTTCGCTACGCCACATGCCGTTTCAATGAACACGGTGCCAGCGCTTCTGGATCGCGGTATCAAAATTATCGATTTGTCTGCAGATTTCCGCTTGAGCGATATCGACGTCTGGGAGTCCTGGTACGGCACAACGCACGTGGCGCCCGAGCTTGTCTCGACCGCAGTCTACGGCTTGCCCGAAGTGAACCGAGAGGCGATGCGAGATACGAGTTTGGTTGCCTGCCCTGGTTGTTATCCAACCGCTGTGCAGTTGGGCTTCCTGCCGCTGCTGGAGGCGGGTGTTATCGACGCAGGCCGGCTGATTGCGTCCTGTGCGTCTGGCACGAGTGGAGCGGGGCGCAGCGCCAAAGTTAATGTGTTGCTGGCAGAGTCGACCGAGACAATGAAGTCTTACGCGGTTCAAGGTCACCGTCATTTGCCCGAGATGGAACAGGGATTGTCCCAAGCGGCGGGTGGTGATGTGTCATTGACCTTCGTTCCTCATCTTGCGCCGATGACGCGCGGTATTCATGCGACCCTGTTTGCGACTTTGACGGAGCCCTCTACCGATGTTCGGGCACTGTTTAACTCGCGGTTTGCCGGTGAACCCTTTGTTCGGCTCACGCAGGGTGACTATGAGCCAGAAACACGCCATGTGAGAGGGACGAACGTCTGTGAGATCGACGTCACCCAACCCCCCGGAGAAACCATTGTGATCACGGTCACGATCGACAACCTGGTTAAAGGTGCCTCAGGCCAAGCAATACAGGCCATGAACCTCATGCAGGGATGGGATGAGACAACGGGCCTATTGGCACCGGCGGTCAACCCCTAATCGACGATGGCCTCCGAAGACTTTAAGACCGTTGTAAAGCGCGTCAATCTTGTTCAGCAGCGCAGACTTCGCATGGGGTTGGCGGGCTTACTTGCAGCAGTAGGTATTGGGGTTTACGTCCTTGGGTATCAGCAAGGATTTGATGATCGAGTACCTTTAGTTCTGGATGAGGCGGGCCTAAAGGGCACCATTTCAAAGCTTGAGACTCGGCTTGCCGTGGCTGCGGAGACGCTCAATCGATTCCGCGCTGAGCTGGCGGACTCAGAGAGGCAGGTGGATGAGCTGGAAAAAGAGCTCGTGTTCTACCGAGATATCATGTCCTCGTCTGAAGATGTAAGCGCCGTCAAACTCCGACCGCCCAATCTCAGCTGGGATCCCGAGCGTCGATCCTTTGAGTACCGTGTGGTCGTTCAACGTTTAGCACCTGGCACCCAGTTTTACCGAGGTAGATTAATGGTTCAGATCTTGGACTCGGAGGGCAAGGCCATCGAGGCGTTATCCTCGACACCTCGCCATGACCTGTCTTTCAAGTATTTTCAGCGTATTTCAGGCACCATAGAGCTTGCGGAAACAGTTATTCCCGCTTCCGTGCGGTTTGACATAGAATTGTCGGCCCCGCGAAAGCGGAGTTACGAGCAGACCTTCGACTGGAGTACATCGATTGTCTACAGTACCCAGTAAAGTAGGATTAGCGTTATGAGAAACAAACAATCACAAATGTCCACGACTACGAATGGTGCAACAACCCTTATTTCAGCGGGTACAACCGTGACCGGAGATATTGCTTTTTCAGGGAACTTGGATGTTGAAGGCCGCGTTGTCGGTTCGATCAGCGCTGAGCCTGGAGCGTCTGCGTTGTTGCGGGTCGTAGCAGGTGGCTCTGTCGAGGGCGAGATTCGTGTGCCATCGGCGTCAATCAGTGGATCAGTCAAGGGCAACATTTACAGTGCAGATAACCTGGAGTTGACCAAGGGTGCCGTTGTTACAGGTGATGTTTTCTACAATCTGATAGAGATGTCGATGGGGAGCAAAATTGATGGCAACCTGAAGCACTCGACGGTCTCCGCAAAAGTAGAACAGATTTCATCAGCTAGTCCTGTTGTTTCAGCGGACAAACCTTAACCCCGGAGTTCTCGATGACTGTAGTCGCCGGCTTTGATCCCACCGAAATCCGTCTTTCTGACAATGCGGTTAGCAAGCTTCAGCATTTGATTGAAGATGAAGACAATCCGTCTTTGCGTTTCCGTGTCTATATCACTGGGGGCGGCTGCTCTGGGTTTCAATACGGTTTCACCTTTGACGAAAACATGGCTGAAGATGATTGGATCATCGAGCGAGAAGGCGTTGCGGCACTCATCGATGCGATGAGTTACCAGTACCTGATGGGTTCAGAGATCGACTACGTCGAGGGCCTCGAGGGCTCGAAATTCGTGGTCAACAACCCGAATGCAACAACGACTTGCGGCTGCGGCGCCTCGTTTTCCATCTAAATTAACGGCCATTCGCTGGTCTCTAATCGTCTTAGTCAGTCCGCGGATAAATAGCGCCAAGTACACGCTCCGAACGTGCCCCGGTAACCGCTGGCACATTCCCTACACTGCGATCTATGCACTGCTTTGCTAGCCAGGCAAAGGCAGTGGCCTCCATAAAATCGGCGTCGATACCCAGAGCACTGGTATCAGCGATATCAATGGGTGCGATAAGGGATCGCAAGCGCTCGGTGAGGAGGTTGTTGTGCCGGCCACCGCCACAAAGATAAACGCGCTCGCACCCTGACGCTATGATGGCCTCCGCAGCTGATCGTGCGGTGAGTTCTACCAGTGTGCGTTGAGTGTTGGCGGGTGCTATCCCTTCGATGTCTAAGTTATCAAGCCACGCAAGGTTAAAATAATCCTGCCCCGTGCTTTTAGGTGCTGATCGACTGAAGTAGGGGTCTGCGAGCATGCGCTGGAGTAATCGCTCATTAACGTCGCCCTCGCTCGCCCAAGCGCCGCTCGCGTCGAACGCCTGTTGTTGGTGTTTGCGAATGAAGGCGTCGGATAAGGTGTTTCCCGGGCCTGTATCGAACCCCGTTACCTTTCCTGGCGAAATGACACTGATATTGGCGATGCCACCCACATTTAAAAATGCCGTGGTTTGAGCGTGATCAATCAGTGTCCGGTGAAACGCTGGTACGAGCGGTGCGCCCTGACCACCCGCTGCAATATCGCGGCGCCGGAAGTCGCCAACAACGGTAATGCCTGTGAGCTCTGCCAGACGATGATTGTCACCAATCTGCAGGCTGAAGGGATGGTGACCACT
>MDTB01184662.1_pt1 | contig 22566 bp, 15 predicted proteins | sample 811161 | NCBI WGS metagenome assembly MDTB01 (sample SAMN05326650, study PRJNA326480) | marine metagenome | isolation source: seawater | place: Mediterranean Sea | collected 2009 | reverse complement strand
TATTACTCCTGATGGAAGAGATGCATATTTTGATCTACCTGGTATAGCAGTATTGATTGGAGGCATGTGGATTGCCAACACATACTACTGGGGTTTCAATCAATACATTATTCAAAGAACCTTTGCGGCTAAGAGCTTAGAAGAGGCTCAGAAAGGAATTGCATTTGCTGCATTTCTAAAACTTATAATACCAATATTTGTGGTACTCCCAGGTATAATTGCTTATGTAATTAATTTAGATCCATCTACTGGTGAACTAGTAAAAACCCTTCCTGAAGGTTTTATTTCTCAAGATGGAAAGATTCTAAATGATAACGCCGCACCGTGGTTAATAAAAAATTATATTCCTGTCGGTATTAAAGGATTAATTCTTGCTGCACTTGCAGCTGCTATCGTTTCATCTTTAGCATCAATGTTAAACTCTACATCTACAATTTTCACTATGGATATTTACAAAGAGTATATCAATAAAAATGCTTCAGATAAAATACTTGTTAAAGTTGGTAGGATTGTGGTTATTATTTCATTGCTTATTGCAATGATAATTGCACCTGCATTTGGTAATTTGGGTCAAGTTTTTCAAGCAATTCAAGAATATACAGGAGTTGTAAGTCCTGGAATTTTAGCTGTATTTATAATGGGATTGTTTTATAAAAAAGCTACTAATAACGCAGCTATATGGGGCATTCTCTTGTCAATCCCAATAGCTATGTACTTTAAAGTTGTACCAAAAGGTTGGATAGAATTATTCCCATTATTCTCACATGGCCTTTTTATCGGTGAAATCCCATTTCTCCATCAGATGGGAATAACTTTCATTATAACAATGTTAGTGATTTACATCATAAGTTACTTAGAAGGAAACCAAAATGATCCTAAAGGAATTGAATTATCTAAAAATTTATTTGAAACAAAACCATCATTTAATATACCAGCATTTGCTGTATTAATTATAACAGCAATGCTTTATGCCATATTCTGGTAATTTATCGTTTGCAGATGAAAGTGTCAAGCAAATTAGCATATGGAAATTTCCTATTTAAGTATAGAGGAATATTACCTGTACCTATTATTATTTTGTCTTTAGTTTTTTATTATTTCTCTAATTCTTATGAAATAACTCAATTCCAGTATTTACTATCACTATCTATTTCAATTTCAGGCTTAATTCTTAGAGTCTATACCGTAGGATATGCTTTCCACAAAACATCTGGAAAGAATACGGCCAAACAAATTGCAGAAAGCTTAAATACCTCAGGTATATATTCTGTTTTAAGAAACCCTTTGTATTTAGCAAATTTCCTAAACTGGTTAGGAATAGTTCTACTACTATCTGATATAATCTTAACAGTTTTTATTTCACTATTTTTTGTTCACATATATTACTATATAATACAAGTTGAGGAAAATTTCCTCAAAGAAAAATTCAAAGAAAAATATGAAGAGTATTTGAATTTAGTTCCTAGGATAATACCATCATTTAAAAACTGGAAAAAACCTGTTACTGACTTTAACTTTAAAAAATCTTTAATAAATATAAAGAATGGACTACTAGGAATAGCAATAGTTTTTAATCTCATTAATATTATTGACATCTACAAACACTCTGGAAAAATTTTAGAATTGAACTGGTTGTCATATTTTTTAATTTTTTCTATAATTTTCTATTTTTCAAATAAATTAATCCTAAATTTTAGAAGATAATGAGTAAAAAAAATTGATAAAGTAATTCACCAAAGAAGGGCTGTCTACCCTAAGTATTATTCTGACGAGAATATATCGAAGAAGACAATTTTACAAATTCTTGAAAATGCAAATATGGCCCCAACCCATAAGTATACTCAACCATGGTTATTTAAAATATTTTCAAAAGAAAGTAAGCTAAAACTAGGTAAAGAGATGGTATCTGAGTATAAAAAAAATTCACAAGATTCTATTATAAATCAGAATTTTAAAGAAAAAAAAATATTAGATAAATGCAATAAGTCAAAATTTATTATTTCAATCTGTATGAAGAGAGATGACAAAAGTTCAATTCCTGAGTGGGAAGAAATTGCTGCTACATCAATGGCAGTTCAAAACATGTGGCTTTCGTGTACATCAAGAGATATTGGGTGTTACTGGAGTTCACCAAGTTATGCAAAAAACTTAAAAAAATTTTTAAGTCTAAATAAGAATGAGAAGTGTCTTGGTTTTTTTTATTTGGGAAAATTCCAACATAAAAATCTCAAAAAAACAAGAAGAGATAGTATAGATAACAAAATTTCTTGGTTTTAGTATTTATGATTTTTTTAATTTAAGGATAGTAATTTCAGGCAAAATACCAACTCTTCCAGGGTATCCCATAAAACCAAAACCTCTATTCACATAAATATATTGCTTGTTTAATTTATAGAGATCTGCCCATTGCTTGTATGCAAGTCGAACAGGACTTACTCTAAAATCTCCAATATCTATACCGTATTGTAATCCGTGAGTATGTCCAGATAATGTTAAATCAATATCATTATAGGCATCAGTTACCTTAGCATTCCAGTGAGATGGATTATGAGTCATCAATATCTTAAAATTTTCATTATTTAATCCATTATATGCTTTATCTAAGTCTCCATACTGTTGAAATCTTGACGATGCCCAATTTTCAACACCAATAACCTTTATTTTATTCCCGTCCACACTAATTGTATCATTCTCATTTAATAACAGATTCCATCCAAATTCTTTTTGAGCCCTAAGTAGATTTTTAAAGTTTCTGTTTTTTTCATCATTTGATTTCCATGAGGTATATTCTCCGTAATCATGGTTTCCTAAAACACTGTAAACCCCAAGAGGTGCTTTTATTTTAGACAAATTATCCCCCCAACCTTTTAGCTCATCAGACCTATTATTAACTAAGTCTCCAGTAAAAAAAATTAAGTCTGCCTTCTCATTTAAAATCATATCTATTCCTCCTTTAACAGCTAGACGATTTCTAAGACTTCCAACATGTATGTCTGAGATATGACATACTCTGATCCCATCGAACTCTTTTGGTAGATTATCAAAAGAAACAACTCTTCTTTTTACGCGGTAGTCGTAAACATTATTTGATATAATACCATAGGTTAGAGATGTTATAGGAATTCCGTAGGCTAATGACGCAGAAATGCTTAAAAATTTTGATCTTGGAATTGTATTTTCTTTGCCTATACTCTTTCTAAAAAATAACCTTTTAGAAAATCTTCTCAAATCATCTATTAGCAGGAAAGGTAATGCCACAACCTTGGATATAAAATTCCCAATAACGATATTAAAAATTAAAGTTTTAATAAAATATCCAAGATTGATATCTATAACATTAAAAACAAAATTTAAAAAAGTGATAGATGATATAGACCAGTAAATGTAATTTAAAATCTTGAACCACTTATTTTTTATATACTTCTTAAATATTTGAAAAAAATAAAAATCTAGAAGTATAGAAATTAATGTAAAAAAGAATAAAAAAATTACACGATCCATCTAAGAGGAATAACGAAAATATCGGTTAAGTTTTACTTGTATTAAGTACATGGACGGAATAACTAATAATGTGAGAAAGGTAGCAAAAGTAAGACCAAAAATAATTGCCCAAGCAATTGGACCAAAAAACACCATATTATCTCCACCCAGATAAAAAGTTAATTCATATGATTGAAAGAAGTTAACAAAATCAAAATTCATTCCTATGGCAAGAGGCATTAAACCAAGAATTGTAGTCAATGCTGTTAATAAAACAGGTCTTAGCCTTGTCTTCCCTGCTTCAGTTATGCTTTCAATTATAATTTTCATTTCTGATTTTTTAGAATTATTCAATTTCTTTCTTCTCCTATTTAACTCAATAAAATCAATTAAAACTATAGCATTGTTAACCACAATTCCAATCAAAGATATAACGCCAATCATTGTCATAACAACAACAAAATCCATACTGAAAATAAGTAAACCCAAGAAAACACCAATCGTACTTAATATTATGGAAGACATAATAATAAGTGGTGTTATAATTTTGTTAAACTGAGCGACTATAATAATAAAGACTAAAAACAATGCTATCATGAATGCATTTGACAAGAATGCCATCTCCTCCTCCTGCTCTTGTTGTTCTCCACCAAATCTATAAGAATATCCGTTAGGTAAAGGGAAATTTTTGAGTACCATGTCAATCTTTGAATTTACCTGGGTTGGATTATAACCTGTAATGACATTTGAGTTAATTGTTATAACCTTATCTAAATCTCTTCTTTTTACAGAACTGAAAGTGTTAGACATTTTCATTGATGCAAATGAACTTATTGGAACCTGATAATATCTGCCGTTTGATTGATTTCTAAAATTTATATTTTTATTCATTAAAGCATCAACATCATACCTGTACTTATCATCAAGTCTAAGTTGAATTTTATAATCATCCTCTCCAATTTTGAATTTTGATATTTCTTTTCCAAACAAAGATGTTCGAAGCTCATTTGCTAACATACCCGTAGATAACCCGTATCTTCTTAACTTGTCTCTATCAAAATCTATTAGGAGTTCTGGTTTTCTAGTCGATAGATCAAGCATCAATTTCTCAATTCCAGGAATATTTGAGTCGTTAATAAACTTTCTCATACTTTCAACTTGAGAAATTAGTACATCAAATTCAGGACCTGTCACTTGAATACTAATTTCTCCACCAATTGGAGGGCCTTTTCTATCTTTCCCAAAAGTAATGCTTATCCCAGGATATTTATCAATATTGTCTCTTAACTTATCTAGAACATCAATTGTATTAATTCCATTACGTCTTTCAAACTCATAAAAATTTATATTGATTCTAGCTCGGTTTGGTGAATCTCTCATAGACAGAGCTGAAGGATCATTCTCATTTAATGTTCTCTTACCAACATATGTTACAACACTCTCAATAATATGTTTATACTCATCAAGAATCGAATCGACCTTATCTTCGATAATTTTGGTGAAATTATTTGTTTCCTCAATATCAGTACCTACTGGTAGTTCGATAAAGACATTTATATAATTTGGTCTATTCTCAGGAAAAAATAGGACCTTAGGAGGAAAAATTTGAATAAGTTGAAAAGTACCAACCAAAAGGATTACAGAAAAAAGAATAACAAGATAAGGCTTTATCCCATCAAGTAAATAACTAAGAAGTCTACTATAGTTTCTCTCAAGTGATTTCAAATATTTATCTCGGAATACCCTTGAGAGAGGAACAAAAATAAAGTAATTAAATACTATAAATAGTGATATGAAAATAAGTATGTTCCCTATCCAAAAAATTTTAAAAAGAATAAACGCAACACCAATCACAAAGAGTATAGATGCATTTTTAACATACTTTGAGGCATTCTTTTTTCCTTCACCCTCAATTTTCATGAGATATGAAATCATAACTGGATTTATAACCAATGCAACAAATAGAGAGGACAAAAGAGTTGCAATAATTCCTATAGGTAAAAAACTCATGAATTTACCTGTTAAACCAGGCCAGAAAGCAAGAGGAACAAATACAGCTAATGTTGTTGCCGTAGATGTTATTATAGGCATTGCTATTTCTCCAATTCCAAGTTTAGTAGCTTCAATCCTTGAATATCCCTTCTCAAGAAATCTATAAATATTCTCTGTGACAACAATTCCATTATCTACTAGAAGTCCTAGCGAAATGACTAAAGAGAATAAAATCATCATGTTTACTGTAATTCCAAATATTTGGAAAATTAAAAATGAAATACACATTGAAAGAGGTATTGATAAACCTACAAATAATGCATTTCTAACTCCCAAGAAGAACATTAAAACAAGTACAACCAATATTACACCACTAAAAATGCTATTTTCTAGAGTACTAACTTGTTCCTTTGTGTTCTGTGACTGATTATTTACAATTATAATATCAATATCATCCGGTATAATTTCTTTTACTGTTTTAATTGAACTATTAACTTTTTCATTTAAAAGAAGAAGATTTGTACCAGATCTTTTTGCTACATCTACTGAGACTACAGGTTTACCAGATAATCTTGTATAACTTTCAGCCTCTTTATAGCCAAAATTAATATTAGCCACATCCTTAAGATAAACTATTTTATCTGATCTGTTAGAAACTATTATATTTTCAAAGTCTCTTGTGTATTTAAATTCACCAAGTATACGAACAGACCTTCTTATATTATCTGCTTTCAAATTTCCCCCTGAAACAGAAATATTTTCATAAAGAATTGCATTTTCTATATCGTTAAATGATAAATTTCTTGCATCAAGCTCAAATGGATTTACTCTAATGGCTAACTCTTTCTCCTCAACCCCAGCAATATCAACTTTAGAAACATCAGATATTTTCTCTAGTTCATCTTTTAAAATTTCTGCGTAATCTTCAAGTTTTTCAATAGTGTAGTTACCGGAAAGAGTGACACTCATTACTGGAAAATCTGAAAAACTAACCTCGTAAACACTTGATTCTGAAGGTAGATCAGAAGGTAAATTTATTTTTGCTTTATCTACAGCATCATTTACTTTTGATTTTGCAAATTCTATATCAGTTCCTGATTGAAATTCGGCAACAATTGTTGAAAAACCTTGAATAGAATTAGATCTAATTTCTTTAATCTCTGATATAGAATTTAATTCTTTTTCAATTGGTCTTGTTATAAGGTTTTCTATATCTGTTGGGGAGTTTCCTGGATATGGTGTTCCTATATAAACTGACGACTGTTCAACCTCCGGATAGCTTTCCTTAGGGAGATTGTTATAAGCACCTACGCCGAGCACTACTAACATGATTAAAAGAAGTACAACAGTAATCCTGTTTTTAAGAGAAAAATTAGATAGAGGAAACTGATTAATTACCTTATCTTCTTTACTTATCTTCATCATTTTATAAATATTAATCTACAACTTTTATGTATGCTCCATCTACAACATCAGAAGACCCCTTGGCTATAACCATTTCGTCTCCTACTAGACCTCTAATAATTTCGGATTTGTAATCAAAGGACTTACCTAGTAAGATTGGGAGTTTTCTAGCAATTCTTTCACCATCAAATTCATCAACAATAAATATATAATTTCCCCTCTCATCAGAATAAATTATATTAGATGGAATAGAAACTGCATTATCATTTTTATAATCTGTTAATTTTATACCTACAACTTGATTAGGTTTAAAATCATTTTTAAAATCATCTTTTATCTTTATTCCTAAAGAAAATGTTCTATTTAAAGGATTAATTACTTGACCGACTGAGATTATAATTGAACTGAATGAAACTTGATCGCTTCCATTAACAAGAACAGAGTCTCCAATTTCAAAACTATTTAAATAATTTTCAGGAACGTCAACACTAATATACGAATCACTATCATTGAACATTCTGAAGGCAGGCATACCAGGAGAAGAAACTTCTCCAACCTTGGTATTAACTGATTCAATTATACCCGAGAAGGGAGCAGTAATACTAAATTTAGAAGCTTGAATTTTTAACGCATTATATCTATTTTTAGCACTTTCATAATTTGTCTTTGATCTTAAATATTCTATCTCTGACCCAATCTCCTCCTTCCAGAGGTTAGATTGTCTATCATAAATTGTCTTAAGTAGATTTAAACTTGACTCTATCTCTTCAATATTGCTCTGAATAATGTCAGAATTGATAGATGCTAATATTTTTCCCTTTTTTACTGTTTCTCCTTCCTCAACATAAATCTTGTCAACTTGGCCCATTACCTCAGGAATAATTAGTATGTTCATGTTTGATTGAATATTACCTCTTAAAGAAATTTCATGAAAAAAAGTTCCACTATAAGGGCTTATTGTAGATACTAACTCATAATTTTTATTGTTAAATGTTGAGTCAAACTCACTTATCTCTTTCTCTAGATTATCTATTTCAGAATAAATTTCAACAAGTGAATTTTTTAATTCATCAACTTTCTTTTTCTTCTGTTCAAGAGATAAATTATCGCAACTAAGTAGAATACATGTTAATATTAGAGTTATCTTTTTCATAATTAATTCATTAAAATTCCTAATGTTTTTTTGATATCTATTATTGATATGATTGACTCATATAAAGAGTTATAGTATTGATTTTGAGCAATCTTGAGAGAGTTGTTGGAGTCAATTAACTCCAAGTTTGAACCAACACCCTGAGCGTATTTTTTTTCAGATGCAAAGTATACATCTTGAGCTAATTCCAAATTCTCACTAGCAATCTTGAGTGATTCCTTTGAATTTTGATAAGCAGCAAGCGACTGGTTTATTTGTAAATTGATAGATCTCTCTAAAAATAAAATCTGATTCTCAACTTGCTCAATTTTATATTTTGACTGATTTATCCTGCTTCTTTTTAGAAAACCATCAAAAATTGGGACAATTACCTGGAGTCCAAAAGTACCAAATTTTTTCCATCGGTCGGACTCAAAAAAGATATTTGATTGGGATGCAGATGTGTTGTAACCATAGTTATAATTAGCATAAACTTGTGGTAAATACTGAGTTCTATTATTTTTTAATTCATAAAACTTAAGATTCTTATCTGTTTGAAGAATTGAATACTCGATTCTTTTACTATAATCAAATTCATTTAAATCAAAATTGAAAGCAGTAACTAGCTCCTCATTGAATTCCTGTATTAACTCAATTTTTTTATCGACTGGTATACCAACTTGAAACTTTAACACTGCAAGACTCAAATCATACAGTCTATCAGCTTTTATTTTTTCACTCTTCAGGTTGTTAAAGGAAACTTGAATCCTATCAAAATCCAATTTTTCAACAAATCCATTATCATAAAGTGATTTTGTTTGTTTCAGTAATGCGTCCAACCTATCAATATTACTGTTAACTAGATCAACTCTAGACTTCGTATTGAGAGTGGTATAATATGCTTTAGATATTGACTCATGAATGTCAATTAAATTTCTTTCAGTCATCTTCTCAGATAATTTGATAAGTTCTTTAGCAGCAGATAAGCCAACAAAATATGAACCATTAAAAATCATTTGATTTACATATAAATCAACTCTTCCATCATAAGCTTGTCCGAATTGGACTTCCTGCTCAGTACCCTCAGGAACACCAGGCATAAACCTGCTTATATCAAGTAAACTTTTTGGCACCTCATGATTATATTTAATTCCTCCATCAAAATTAATTTGAGGAAATCCAATAGAAAGATATTCGTTAGATAAAGCCTTGGATATCTTTTCTTCAAGAATTGAATTTTTTAAATTTTCATTATTTTCAATAGCAAGATCTATACATTCAGCAAGAGAAAGTCTCTGAGATTGACTTTTTACGCTGAAACTGATAAATATTAGTAAAATGAGTAAAATTTTTTTCATTTCATCTTTTTAATTATACTGTCATACATTAATAAGCCTTCTTTTGTTACAATACCTCTAATAAATAAATCAAATGATACGTTTTGAATTTCTCTAAAGTCAAACCTTTTCAACGGAAAAATATCTTGATTAAATCCAGACTCAATCATCTCAATCCTGAGTCTAGTTATTATCTCCTCATTTATCTCTTTTCTTATGTATCCTTCCTCTTTACCAGTAGATAAAATATCTTGAAGTGTTTTATTGAATAATTTTTCCTTATAATCTTGTGTCATTTCATATAAATCAGGATGATATTTTTTTAAATCATGAATAAATAAAGGTGTAGTATCGTATAATGTCTCTCTGAACTTCTTGGATATCATTATGAGAGATTCTATAGAATTTGATGAATCGTTTGTTATCCCTTTAATCTGAGAAAATAAATTATTATGGTAAAAATCAATTGAGCTTTTTGCTACAGAGTGTTTGTCTTTGAAATATAAGTATACTGTTTTTTTAGAAATCCCTCCTTCGGAGCAAATATCATCTACCGTTACTCCTCTGATCCCAAATCTTCTGAAAAGTTTATCTGAAATTAATATTATATTATCTTTTACCTTCATAAACTAAGGAAACTATCACATTTCATAGAGTTTCCAACGCAAACATATCCAAAATGTTTTGAATGCATGCTTTTTTTTAATTTATCTGACTTTATCTTACAAGAGATTCCATTTTTTTTAATAAATTCTTAAATGATTTCATTTTTTAGAAATTCTGATAAACTCTTCTTTGTAGTTAAACACAAAAGTGAATTCTCAGAAAGTGAAGTTGATAGACTTGAGTGGTTATTTAGTGGTTCAAAATTATTAAAAGAAAAAAAATTAGAGGGAAATTTCATCGGGCCAAGAATGGAAATGACAACCCCATGGAGTACAAATGCTGTTGAAATAACAAAGAATGTTGGAATAAATAATATTAGCAGAATCGAAATCTTAAAGTCTGGATCTGATAATTATGATTCCATGATAGAGTTCTCTTACAATAACCCTGATGAGAATTTATTTGATTTAAAAAATTTACCAGAAAAAGTTAAATACATTGATAATATAGACCAGTATAATTTAGAAGAGGGTTTAGCTCTCTCTTCTGAAGAAATAAATTATCTGAATAATGTTAGCAGAAGAATTAATAGAAAATTAACAGACAGTGAAGTCTTTGGATTCTCTCAAGTAAATTCGGAACACTGCAGACATAAGATATTTAACGGTAAGTTTATCATTGATGGAAAAGAGATGAAGTCATCATTATTTGAAATGATAAAATTAACCTCCAAAAAAAATCCAAAAAACTTAATTTCAGCATATAAAGACAATGTTGCATTCATCAAAGGTCCAAATATTCAGATATTTACAACTAATGTTAAAGAATCAGCAGATTTTTACATCACAAAAAATATAAAATCTTCAATTTCACTGAAAGCTGAAACACATAATTTTCCAACAACTGTTGAGCCCTTTAGTGGAGCAGCTACAGGTTCTGGTGGTGAAATCAGAGACAGGATGGCTGGAGGACAAGCTAGTTTTCCATTAGCTGGCACTGCAGTTTATATGACATCATATCCAAGGCTAGTTGAAAATAGAAATTGGGAAAAAAATCAAATTCAAAAAAAGTGGTTATATCAGAATCCTAAAGATATTTTGATCAAAGCTTCAAATGGAGCTAGTGATTATGGTAATAAATTTGGACAACCTTTAATTTGTGGTAGTGTCTTAACATTTGAACATAGTGAAAAAAATAAAAATGTTGGTTACGATAAAGTAATTATGCTTGCTGGAGGAATAGGTTATGGAAAAGAAAATGAGACAATAAAAAAGCAGATTAAAGAAGGTGACTATGTATTGGTTTTAGGAGGTGATAATTATAGAATTGGAATGGGAGGAGGGGCGGTATCTTCGTTGGATACTGGAGAACTTAAAAATAAGATCGAACTTAATGCAATCCAAAGGTCTAATCCTGAAATGCAAAAAAGGGTAAGTAATGTTATTAGGGCGCTTGGTGAGGAAAATGAAAATCCAATACTATCAATTCATGACCACGGTGCAGGAGGACATCTTAACTGTTTATCAGAATTGTTAGAAGAAACTGGAGGTGAAATCATCATAAAAAAATTACCAATTGGTGATCCGACTCTATCTGAAAAAGAAATTATCGGTAATGAGTCTCAGGAGAGAATGGGATTAGTTATTAAGAAAGATGATCTTGAAAAAATTAAAAAAATTGCGGCTAGAGAAAGAGCACCTATTTACCATGTTGGAGAAGTCAAAGAAAATAAAAAACTAATTTTTAAGGGCAAAAGTGAAATTGACCCTATCAATTTAAATTTAGATGATTTCTTCGGTTCATCTCCTACAACAATTATTAAAGATAATTTACAAAAAATAGAATATGATGATCCAAAATATCATTCAAACTTAGTGATTAAATATCTTGAAAATGTTTTATCACTAGAATCGGTAGCATGTAAAGATTGGTTAACAAATAAAGTTGACAGGTGTGTTACTGGAAGAGTTGCTATACAGCAAAGTGTAGGTGAAATTCAATTACCATTAAATAATTTAGGAGTAATGGCTCTAGACTTTATATCTAACAGAGGAATTGCCACATCTGTTGGTTTTTCACCTGTAGTATCTTTGGCCAACGAAAAAATAGGTGCAGAATATTCAATACTTAAATCTTTAACTAATATTATATGGGCACCAATAAAAAATGGAATTGAAAATATATCACTAAGTGCAAATTGGATGTGGCCAGCAAATAATTCTGGTGAGAATGCGAGACTATATAAAGCAGTAAAATCCGTAAGTGACTTTGCAATTAGTCTAGGTATAAATATCCCCACAGGTAAGGATTCTTTATCAATGACTCAAAAGTACCCTGACGGCACTAAGGTTTTATCCCCAGGGACAGTAATAATATCAGCAGCTGCAGAGACGACAGATATAAGAAAAGTGATTAAACCAGCTTCAATAAAAGATCTTGAATCAGAATTTGTGTTCATTAATTTATGTAAAGGAACAAATCTTACAGGATCATCTTTCTATCAAACATTATCTCGCATAGGTAATAATGTAGTTCATACAAAGGACTCAAATTCTATAATTAAATCTTTTAAAATAATTCAAGAAATGATTCTCTCTGATGAAATATTATCCGGACATGACATATCATCTGGTGGTTTTGTAACCTCTATTCTTGAAATGAATTTTCCTAACAGTAATTATGGAATGGAATTAAATCTTGACGGCTTTAACGAAGATGATATAATCAAAATTCTATTTAATGAGTCACCAGGGATTATAATTCAAATTAAAAAATTAGGAGTTGAAAGACTTATAAAAGAAAAAGTAGAATTTATAAAATTAGGAAAGCTTATAAAAGAAAGAAAATTAAAACTTCATCATAATGATAGAGGAATTATTTTAGATATAGACCATTTTAGGGATATCTGGTTTAAAACATCATTCTTGTTGGATAGTGAACAAACCAATGATGATGAGAGTAAATTAAGATTTTTAAACTATAAGAAACAAAAACTCCAATATAAATTTCCCAATTCTTTTACTGGTAAAATCAAAAATGTATCGTACAAGAAAAAAATTATTGCTGCAGTAATTAGAGAAAAAGGTATTAATAGTGAAAGAGAAATGGCATATATGCTACACCTAAGTGGATTTGAGGTTAAAGATGTTCACATGACCGACCTTGTAAGTGGCAAAGAAAATCTTGAAAATGTGAATATGGTAATTTTCCCTGGCGGATTCTCAAATTCTGATGTCCTTGGTTCTGCAAAAGGATGGGCAGGTGCATTTAAATACAACGAAAAAGCAAAAAAAGCTATTAATCAATTTTACAGTCGATCTAATACATTGAGCCTAGGAGTTTGTAATGGATGTCAACTGATGATGGAGTTAAATTTAATTAATAAAAAATTAAATGGTAATCATCCAAAAATGGAACATAATAATTCTAAAAAATTTGAATGTACTTTCTCAGGTATTGATATTTTAGAATCTAACGCAGTTATGTTAAAGAATTTATCAGGTTCTACTTTGGGAATATGGTCAGCTCACGGAGAAGGTAAATTTAATCTTAAAGGTGCAGATGTCAATATTGTAGCAAAATTTCATTACAATGATTACCCAGGAAATCCAAATGGATCTGAAAAATCTACCGCAGCAATTGCATCTACTGATGGAAGGCATCTTGCAATTATGCCACATCTTGAAAGATCTATTTTTCCGTGGAATTGGGCACACTATGAAAATACGAGAAGAGATGAAATTTCTCCTTGGATAATACCATTTGAAAATGCCAGAAAATGGTTAGAAGAAAATGCATAATTTAATTTTTCATAATATAAAAATAAAATCTAATTTTGTGTCGCAATATTGGCTCATGGTGTAACTGGCAACACGTCTGGTTTTGGTCCAGAAGAGTCTAGGTTCGATCCCTAGTGAGCCAACATAATTAAAAAGTTTGAGCTCAGTTAAAATATTTTCTGGTAGCGGGTCTATTGATGTCGCGAAAAAGATAGCCAATGAGTTTGGTAAGCCACTTGGCAAGGGAAAACTTGGTAAGTTCAGTGATGGAGAATTAAGCTTTAGATATACCGAAACAGTGAGAGGGTCTGATGTCTATATCGTTCAGTCAACTGTAAACGGATCTGATAATTTAATAGAACTTTTTTTAATGATCGATGCAGCTAAAAGAGCAAGTGCAAAACATGTTAATGTTGTTATACCATATTATGGGTATGCTAGACAAGACAGAAAAGATAAACCTAGAATTGCTGTTTCCGCTAAGTTAATGGCGAATTTATTGACCGCATCAGGTGCTAGCAGAGTCGTATCCTGTGATCTCCATGCAGGACAAATCCAGGGATTTTTTGATATACCTCTGGACCACCTAAATGGAAGTTCTGTTTTTGTTCCTTATGTAAAAAAACTAAATCTAGAAAATGTAATTTTTGCTTCACCTGATGCTGGAGGTACAGAGAGAGTAAGAGAATATGCCAAATATTTCAATTGTGAGTTTGTAATCTGTGATAAAACCAGAGAAAAAGCTAATGAAGTTAAAAGTGTTCAAGTGATAGGCGAAGTAAAAAATAAAGATGTAATTATAGTTGATGATTTAATAGATACGGGAGGAACAATTGCAATGGCATCAAATGTCATTATGGAAAAAGGTGCTAAATCAGTTAGGGCAATAATAACCCACCCTGTTCTCAGTGGAAATGCTGAGGAAAATTTGAAAAATTCATCTTTAATTGAATTAGTGGTAACGGATAGTATTCCAATAAATGTTAGGAATAAAAAAATAAAAGTGTTATCCATTGCAGGATTATTTGCTAAAGCGATAAGGAAAATTCATGAAAATGAATCTACTAGTTCACTTTTTATAAATAGATAAAATTAAATTATGGAAACAATTGAGATTATAGGGTATAAAAGAGCAAATCTTGGTAAAAAAGAATCCAAAAAGTTAAGAGAAGACGGAAATGTACCTTGCGTCATATATGGCGGAAAGAATCAAATACATTTTCATTCTCCAATGATTCTTTTTAGGGATCTTGTATATACTCCTGGGGCAAATTTTGTGAAACTTGATATCGAAGGTGAGCAAAAAGATGCAATCCTACAAGATATTCAATTTCATCCAGTAAGTGAAATTATATTACACGCCGACTTTTTAGAGTTAGATGATAATAAAAAAGTAAAAATGGAAATTCCAGTAAAAGCTATTGGAAATTCTCCTGGTGTACAGCAGGGTGGAAAAATATTAATGAGAATAAGAAAATTATCAGTGATGGCTTATCCAAAGAATATGCCTTCGTTTATTGAGGTAGATATCAGTGAATTAGAACTAGGAAAAAGCATAAAAGTAGAAGATTTACTTAATGAACAATACGATATATTAAATAGTCCTCTTGTATCTGTTGTTTCTGTTAATATACCTAGAGTAAAAATTGAAGTTGAAGAAGACGAGGAAGAAGGAGAAGAAGGTGTAGATGGTGTAGAAGGCTCTGAAGATTCAGCAGATGGTGGTGACAAGAAAGAGGGAGCTTCGGAAGGTAACAAAGGTGCAGCTGATAAGAAGGAAGAAAACAAAGAGTCTTAGTTTAAGGTTATAATTAATCGAAAGTTTAGTATAAATTTAAATACTAAACTTTTTGATTAATGAAATATCTGATAGTAGGTATTGGAAATATAGGAGAGGATTATAAAGGAACAAGACACAACATTGGTTTTGCAATTTTAGATTATCTATCTAAAAAGTTTAATTCAGATTTTAGTGTTAACAAATATGCTGAAATTACATCATTCAATTTAAAAGGTAAAAAAGTAAACCTTATAAAACCAACCAGTTACGTAAATAACAGTGGAAAAGCAGTTAACTATTGGTTCCAAAAAAAAGGAATTAGAAAAGAAAACTTATTAGTAATTATTGATGATATAGCTTTACCATTCGGAAAGATAAGATTAAAGAAAACTGGTTCTCACGGTGGACACAACGGACTAAAAAGTATTGATGACCATCTTAATGATCGAAATTACAGTAGACTAAGATTTGGAATTGATAATAATTTCAGAAAAGGACAACAGTCAAAATATGTTCTAAGCAAATTTTCAAAAGAAGAAGGAAAAGAGTTAGATTTTTTTATTATTAATTCTTGTGAGGTAATTGAGTCCTTTATTTTACAGGGATCAGATGCAACTATGAATACTTATAACTAAGCAACGATAGAGCCATCTCCTACCTGAGAATCAGGTTGCATTAAACTCAATTTACCATCTGAATCTTCTGCTAGAAGTAACATACCCTCACTCTCATATCCCATCATCTTCCTGGGTTTAAGATTAATTAAAACCATTACTTTTTTATTGATAATTTCTTCAGGTGAATAAAATTTAGAAATTCCACTCAAGATAACTCTCTCATCAACTCCAGTATTTACTTTTAACCTCAATAACTTATTAGATTTAGGAACTTTTTCGGCTTTAACAACTGTTCCTATTCTAATATCAACTTTTGAAAAGTCATCAAATTCAATTATTTTTTTCTGTGGCATAATATTATCTTTTTTTTGTTTTGATTTATTTAGTTTTTCAATCTGATCATCTATTACATTGTCTTCAATCCTAGAAAAAATGTGTGCACTATCACTTATTTCATGTCCAGAAAGCACAACATTACCTGAGAAAGATTTCCAATCTAATCTTTTAATATTTAGTAATTCAAATATCTTATTTGAAGTATGAGGGAGGAAAGGCTCACACAATATAGCAAGATTTGCTACTACTTGAATCGAATTGTATATAACCTCTGAAACAAAATCAGGATCATCTTTATACTTTTTCCAAGGCTCGTTATCAGTAAGATACTTGTTTCCTAACCTAGCTACATCAATTACATAGCTCATAGCCTCTCTAAACTTAAAATTATCAACCGAGATCTCAATTGATCTTTTAAACGAATCTAATTCCTTGATAAAACTCTCATTTTTACCAGAGGAAATTGGTACTTTTTTATTGAAAAACTTATCTGTTAATACAAATACTCTATTCACATAGTTTCCAACAATAGAAACTAACTCATTATTATTTTTAGCTTGAAAATCTTTCCAAGTAAAGTCACTATCCTTGTTTTCTGGCAAATTTTTGATAAGACAATACCTTAGCTCATCTTGCATATTGGGAAAGTCCTTAAGGTAATCATCAAGCCAAACAGCCCAATTTCTTGAAGTTGAAATTTTCTCTCCTTCTAAATTCATAAACTCATTTGCTGGAACATTATTAGGTAAAATAAATCCTCCATGTTCAATCAACATCATTGGAAATATTATACAATGAAATACAATATTGTCCTTCCCAATAAAATGGACAAGGTTTGTTTCTTTATCTTTCCAATAACCTTCCCAATTATCACCAACTAGCTCCTTTGTAGCTGTTATATATCCTATGGGAGCGTCAAACCAAACATAAAGTACTTTACCCTCAGCATCTTCAATAGGAACTTTTACCCCCCAATCTAAGTCTCTAGTCATTGCTCTTGGCTTGAGACCCTCATTGAGCCATGAATTACATTGACCTATTACGTTAGACTTCCAATTTGATTTGTCGTCAAGATATTTTTCAACCTTTTTCTGAAGTTTATCCATTGGTAGATACCAATTTTTTGTTTTCTTCATTACGGGTTTGTTATTACTTAGAGTAGAAACAGGATTTTTAAGGTCAGAGGGATTTAAACTCCTTCCACATTTCTCACACTGATCACCGTAAGCATTATCATACAACCCACATGGACATTCACCTTTTATATATCTGTCAGATAGGAATTGATTTTCTGACTCGTCATAATATTGGGATGATTCTATCTCATCAAAAACATCATTTCTATAAAGTTTTAAGAAAAAATCAGAACTAGTCTCATGATGAAGATTATTTGAAGTCCTAGAAAAAATATCAAAGCTTATACCAAACTCCTCAAAATTTTTTTTTATTTGTTTATAGTAGAAATCAACAATTTCCTTTGGCTTCTTTTTTTCATTTCTTGCTTTAATAGTAATTGGAACACCATGTTCGTCCGTACCACTAATAAATTTTACATCATCTCCAATTGATCTGAGATACCTAACATAGATATCTGAAGGTATATAACAACCAGCCAAATGACCAATGTGAATAGGTCCATTTGCATAGATAAGAGCTGAGGTTACTAAATGTTTTTTTCTTTTTGACACTTTCAAATTGATTCTGTAGATATTTTTCTATTAATTTTTTTTACAAGACCTTGAAGTACTCTTCCTGGCCCACATTCAATAAATAAATCAACCCCCCCAGATATCATATTGTTTATGGTCTGAGTCCATAACACAGGAGATGTTAATTGACTAATAAGATTCTCTTTGATCAAATTAATATCTTGATTGTCTTGGGCATCTACATTCTGATATATTGGCGCATTTGGTTTAGTAAAATTAACAGATTTTATGGCATCTTCAAGCTTTGTTTTTGCTGGTTCCATAAATTTTGAGTGGAAACCTCCTCCAACAGATAGAGGAATAGCTTTGGCTCCTATTTCTTTAAATACTTCACAAGCATTAGGCATACTTTCTGTAGATCCAGATATTACTACTTGACCTTTGCAATTAAAGTTTGCAGCCTCAATATCATCAAAATCTTCACATATTCTTTTAACAATATTATCTTCTAAACCAAGGATTGCAGCCATAGTTGAATCACTTTCTGAACAAGCACTACTCATTGCTCTTGCTCTCTCGAGTACAAGACAAAGGCCATCCTCAAAACTAAGAGATCCTGAACAAACAAGAGCGGTAAACTCACCAAGAGAGTGACCAGCATAAGCATCAGGTCTTCTTACTTTCCCTAATTCATAACAAACATATGAATGAATAAAAATAGCTGGTTGAGTTATGTCTGTTTTTTTAAGATCATCTTTAGACCCATTAAACATCACATCAGTTATATCAAATCCCAGTATATCATTAGAGTTAATAAAAATTTTTTTTGCTTGATCTGATGACTCGTAGATATCTTTTCCCATACCTTCAAACTGGGAACCTTGACCAGGAAAAATTAGTGCTTTCATGATGTTTTTAAAGCAAAAATAGGTAATTAACTAGTCATATATAAACCTATCAACTATTTCTTTAGATGGTACATGACACTTATCATATTTGCCAAATAATCTATATCTATAATTAGCAAAAAGATCGTAGAATAAATCTCTTAAAATTCTTGGGAAAATTTGTAACACATTAAAAATTTGAAAGAGCCCACCAAATCCAGTGAAAATTTTAATTACAGCATCAGATTTTTTATAAATTTTATCTCCAGAATACAATACAATAAATTTACCAATATCTTCCTCTTTAATTCTGTCTCTCAAAATTTTATCAGAAATTTTAGATGATATGTTTGCAAATGAATATCTTTTTTTCTTATCAATAAAAATTAAAAATCTTATGAATCGACTACAAACCACACAATATCCATCATAAAAAATTATATTTTTTTTCATCTTAATAGTTGAATCCATCCTTTTATTTCTTTTGTACTTTCAACCTCTTCCAGTACATCAAAATCTACTTGGGCATTATAATAATAAGTACCTTCAGCTAGCTCAGCTCCTATTTTATTTTTACCATCCCAATTTATAAAGATTCCATTTACAATATCCATTTCAGAATCATAATTAAATACCTCATTACCTGTTCTATCTACAATAGATATTTTTACTGATCTAACAAATCTTGTACATTTCGTATAATCGAAATCAGAAATTGATCCATCAGAATAAAAAGGAGAAAAATAGTCATTAATTCCGTCTCCGTTAGGAGTAAACACATTTGGTAAAATATACTGTGGACAATTATCTCTTGATAATGTATCGGAAGGAACGCTTTCGTTACCAGACCTATCCAGGGCAGTAATATAATAATACCCTTTCAAGCTGGATAAATTTTTATGGATGAAAAAATTGTTTGTGGAGTATCCAATCTGTTCATATTCAGTATTATTTTCAGAAAAATATATATTGTAAATTCTTGTGTCTTCAGAACATTCATCATCTTCAACAGACCATTCAATCTTATTTTCAAAATCTTTGAGATCGCAAGATGAGGAAAGAAAATAATTCTCACATTTACTTTCATCAGATACCTTAAAATCAATTGGTGGACAAGGTGGCGTCAAATCATTGGTTTGAGCACAAATTTTTTGGGAATTGTTTAATAATAAATCCTTAAAAATAGAGTCTTCTGGTAATAAATTGTTCTCATAAGTACCAGAGGTAACAACCATATAGCAATAAATTTTATCTTCATCTAACAATTCGCCATCAAAACTTCCGTCGTCGGTATATACAAATCCATTTTCTATAACATTAACTGAATCAATTAATATAAAATCATTAATAGGATTACCATCTACATTGTTCCTGTATATGTAATGGAATGGATAGAGAGAAGATGAATTTGACCAAGGTACATCAGCAAGCCAGTTTAAATTTATTGAGGTTTCTCTTGCTTCTAACTCAAGTCTCACAGAAGAGGCATAATATGAAAAGTCAATTGAATTTTTGAGAGAATCAAACACTTCTAATTTGTATGAGAAGACATTATCTTTTGTATTAATATCTTCATCAAAATATGTGGTATCTAAAATAAAATCTGTTTCAATAATTTTCTCTGATGTTCCGTAACCGTTATATCTCGATAACTTATAGTAAAAAGGATTAGGATAAGTTATAGTGTCGAGAGTTTGAGGAGGTAACCATGTAACAGTTAAGTTTCCATCAAATTGATTAGTTCTATTTATACTTACGTTTGTTAGCACTGGAGCATTTGCTTCTATAAAAACACACTCTTCTTTTGAGGCGTAGCTAACGCCCCCCTCTGGATTCGGAAATTTTGCAACTATTCTGTAACAATATTTAGATCCAGGTGCTAAACCATCTCCATTGTTTTCATCATCAAAACTGGTAATGTTACCACCTACTTCTCCAACTAATTGATAACCCGAACCCGAAGGTATTCCAACTTCACAGCTATCAGGATCAAAATCAAAGCTACCTACTCTTCTGTAAATCTGAATTTTTTCTGAATTATCACAACTGTAAGTGTCCCAATTAAGCTGTGCTTTCCTTCCTGGCAGTGCACTAGTTGATAAACCAGTTGGTGCTGGAGCAACTACCCTTATTTGCCAATTACTAAACTCTACCAAATTCGGACCGTATCTGGCTTCATCTGTAATTTTAAATTGTATATCATATGGTCTTTCTCTAACGTGGACACACTCTGTCTGCCACTCAAAATATAAGTCTGCAGGTGAATTTTGATACTGAGGTGGATTTATTTGATATGAGGCGGGTGAAAATTGAAATTCAAATGGTCCCCCAAACGCCTCTAATTTTATGTCATCAAAATTTGGATCATCTCCACTAACTGTATCTAATATTAAACTCCCAGCTTCAACACATATTGGAGGTAATTCTTCAATTAATGGACGATCATTGTCTGATTTGTCAATAAATACTTGCATGTCCCTAGTCACGTGACCAAGCCTAAACCACTCTCCACCAATATTTCTCCATTCTACAACTCGAAAAGCAAAATTGTACTCTCCATCCTCCCCAGGTGCATCCCATACAAGATCCCCAGTAATAGAGTCCAAGGTAAAAGTTGGAACTCCTAGACCAGCCTCGTTACCTTCGGTAAATATTTCATAAAAGTCTGGATGGTTTGGAAACTTATAATTTGTAACTTGATTTTTATTGTCTTGCATCGGTATAACAATTTCGTAGGATAGACTATCTCCATCTGGGTCAAAAGCGCCTGGGTTATGTATATACCTTACACCAACAATACCATTATCAATTGGGGGTATTAAAAGAATGGGGGTATTATTTAAGCCAAAAAATGGATCTATCAGGATTTCAGTTTCTATAAAGAATGGCGTATCAACTGAGTTATCCATGTTCACTATTTGATCATTCCTGTTCTGCTCATAGTAACTTACAATATATCTTCCTGGTGCCTGAAAAGTATGAATTACTGTGTATAAGTTCAATGCTACTTGATTATCCAATAAAATTTTTTGTGATGTTAAAGCACCCTCATCAAGTACCTCAATAATATTTCCATCTCCAAACGAAAACTCGCCCCCACCAAACTCAACATCCGAACCAGTGTCGGTGTAGGCAACGATAGAGAATTCATAAGTTAAGCTAGTGCTTGAAATTCTTCTAGCAATAATTTCTCCTGCTCTTATGTGAGTAGAAAATAAATTTTCACTCAAACAACAAAAAGAAATTAGTGTAACAAGAAATTTAAACTTCATACGCAAAAATATTAACACTTACTAAATCAAACGATACTTATACCATTTATTATACCTATATAAAAAAATATTGTTCAATAAGGGTATACTTAATATATATTATCTGTAGGTTAATTTTTAGTTATAATGTTTTTAATATTTTATCAAAAAATTTTATATCTTAGAACGATAAACCATATAATATGAAAAACTTTACTTACTTAAAAACACTATTTCTTACCTTATTTGTATCTGCACTGCTATTTTCGTGTTCTGATGAAGAAGACGACACGAGCGTAGATGATGTTGTAGATCC
>MDTB01142630.1_pt1 | contig 22576 bp, 21 predicted proteins | sample 811161 | NCBI WGS metagenome assembly MDTB01 (sample SAMN05326650, study PRJNA326480) | marine metagenome | isolation source: seawater | place: Mediterranean Sea | collected 2009 | reverse complement strand
TTCAAGTATGTTTGCATGGCAGTTTTGTAAAATTTTAGAAATTAATAAAAAAAATAACTTTAAGCAATTTATAACTATGCAAAATCACTATAACCTTATTTATAGAGAAGAAGAGAGAGAAATGTTACCCCTTTGCAATCACTATGATATAGCAGTTACACCTTTTAGTCCTCTGGCTAGAGGTTTTTTAACAGGTAAAAGGAACACTAAACGGTATAAAAATGATGAATTATCAAAAAAGTACTATAGCCATAAGGTAGATTTTAAAATATTAAATAAATTAATAAGCATAGCAAAAGATTTGAACACTACCCCACAATCTTTAGCAATTTCCTGGTTAATTAATAAACCCTGCGTTAAGTCAATAATATTAGGCCCCAGTAAATTGGAGCATTTAGATATTGTAAAGCAATTACACCCCAAAATACTGGATGAATATTTTACTGAATTAGAAAAATACTATGTTCCAAAAATTATCTCTGGACATAAGTAAATTCATCTAACAGAAAAAGTTTTTTTAATTAAATCACCTTTTAAATACTTTTTTGGATTTTTTGAAAATAAATATTCTTTAAGTTGAATTAAAGAATCTGAGAATTTTTTAACAGTAGTTTCTATAATATCATTATTTGCATGCGAAAAGCACAAGTTTAAAGTGCTTCCGATAATTAATCCATTTTTTAATAGTTCTTGTCTTAATAAACTTGAAAATAAATCAATATTAATTTTATAGTTATTCTTTATGAGCACTTGTGGCCACCAATAGTTATTTGATATTTGCATAAATGGTGTCAGTTCTTTTTCTTTTATAGCAATGTTTAATTTAGTAACTATTTTTTTTCCAGCTCTATTAGTATGAGTTACCGTATTTTTTTTTTCCATTTTTTCTATAGTTGCTAAAGCTGCTGCTAAAGCTACATTTTCGCCACCAAAAGTAGTAGAGAAAAAAATATCTTCCATGAGACTCATTATTTTTTTTCTACCTACTATAGCTGATAAAGGATAACCATTTGCCATTCCTTTGCCAAAACATGAAATATCAGGAGTGATACCAAACTCTTTTTGAGCCCCTCCTATATTTATTCTAAACCCACTAATTATTTCATCAAAAATTAAAACAATGCCTTCTCTTTTGCAAATAGACTTTAATTTTTTTAAAAAGCTAACATCAGTATGAGTTAGACCTGCCGGTTCAATTATGCAAGCAGCTATTTTTCTTGGAAACCTTTTTGTTAGCTTCTGAAAACTATGAATATCATTAAAAGTAAATGTTTTTGTTAAACTTTTAATTTTTTTAGGTACTCCTAAATCTCTAGTAGATGTTCCTATATACCAGTCATGCCAACCGTGATAACCTGAGACTGCAATTATATCCTTAGAGGTATATGCTCTAGCTAACCGTATAGCTGCAGTTGTAACATCTGATCCATTTTTTCCAAACCTAACGTATTCAGCACTTGGAATAATATTTATTAACTTTTCTGATAACAAAGTCTCTAGCTTTGAAGGCATTGAAAATATTGATCCTTTATTAACTTGTCCTATTACTGCTTGATCTACATCTTGGTCGCAGTAACCTAATGTGATAGGTAAAAGTCCTAGAACATAATCAATGTAATGATTTCCATCAATATCTACCACAGATGCTCCTTGCCCTCTATCAATGAACAAAGGAGCTACTCCCTTTGGCCATTGTATATAACTTTTTGAGAACGTTTGGCTTCCTAACGGTATTGATTTAATAGACCTCTTAAAAAAAGCATTGCTATTATTATATCTAGAATTTTTATTAGTATCTTTAGTTATACTTTCATTAAATGGTACATAACTATTTTTTTCTAATAGTATTGGATTTTTGAATAAGAACTTAATTATTTGATGCCAGTTAGCATAATTCGTAAGATTTTCATATACACATCTAGTAAAAACTAGATCTTTCTGTTCATCTAGTGTCCACCTTAAAAAGCTAAAATCAAAATCATTTTCTAAATTTGACTTTTTAAAATTACCATTTTTTTTTGTATGTTTGCTTACGCCATGCATAAAAGTAGTAACATGCTCCTTAGAAAATTTATCTTTTACCATTTCAAAGGTTTTGCTTAAAGCCTTAAAAGTAAAAGCTTCAACATCTAGTCCATCAGGAAAAGTTCTTTTTAAAATATTAGAGGCATAGTCTGATTTATCTTTAATTAAAAGTTTAATTACTTTATCAATTATTTCAGCATCAATAAAAGGACAGTCTGCTGTAATTCTCACTATTATGTCTGGCTTATTTTCTAACAATGCTATCTTATAGTATCTCTCTAATACATTATCTTCACTACCACAAAATATAGAAATTTTTGTTTTTTGTTTTATAAAGTCAATCAAAGACTTGTTCTTATTTTGGTCGCCAGTAGCTAAATAAATTTTAGATATTAATTTGGACCTAGCTACTCTTTTTAAGATTCTCAAAATTAATGGTTGCCCATTAATATCAGATAAAACCTTTTTTGGCAGTCTAGTTGAATCTAAACGTGCCTGAATTATACAAATTATATTTTTTCTCATATTTACTTTATATTCATTATATTATTAATAACAGTTTGCAATGATAAAAATATGTATAAGGCACTTGATTTTATACTATAACTCTTGTTTGTTCTTTTTTTTATTGCGACACCATTATGATTGGCAAAGATACCTATTAACAAACAAAGTAAATATGACTTTATTATTCTATTAGAACAATCTTTATATTTAAATTGATTTATTAATTCTTTTATTCGTAATTCTATTAAACTATATGATTTCATTTGAAAGTTACTCCAAGTATTAAATACTTTAAATTTACGCATTCCTTTACCAGTAATCGTTAATTCTATTTTATACTTTTCATATTCAACAGTATCATGGATTTGAGTGTATAAAAACCTAGCAAGCGAAAAGGTGCTATCTATATCCAAAGCCTTACAATCTGGATCTATAATTTTAAATTTATTTTTTTTATCTAAATCTGTAAATATAATATTGTCTCCATGAAAGTTTGCATGTGACATCCCATAAGCATTAAAGCTACTATTTCCCTTTTCAAAAATATTTTTCATATTGCTTTCATAACTATAAATTTTATTTTCATTTACATAATATTCATCTTTTAAAAGACTATCTATTATAGGAAAATTTTTAATTTTATTATTTATTTTTTTGAACCTTTTATACCAGTTTTTCTTTTTAAAGGAACTATCAAACTTCTCTAATTCAAATGTTAAGTCGTAAAGTCTTTTAAATGTATTGTTAAAGTGATTTAGTTTTACTTGGCTCAAAATATTTTTACTTTGTAATAACTTTGAAAAAGTAATTCCCTTCACATAGTTCATAGAATAAAAGTTTCTATTTTTCATTCCTAATATATTAGATTTACCTCTATCTAAAACCTTGACCAAATGACTTTTATATTTTCTACTATTTGTGATTAAGAAATCTATTCTATTCATTTCTGCAGTTAAATTATTATTTTTTTCTAAAGCAATTTTTTTTATTATAGTTTTATTTTTAAGCCTATCTTTATAAATTAAATATTTTTCATTGCTTTTTAAAATTTCAATCATCAAAGCTATATTATATTTTTTATCGCTCTTAAAGCATTAAAGCAGTAGCCGTAAACATTACTAATGAATGCCTGAGATATAATTTCATTAATATTACTAATTTTTCCGAAGCAATTTGGATAAATTTTTAAATAAGGTTGAGGTAACATATGCGCTATTTCTTTTCTATACTTAAATGCCTTAGACCCTAAAGGCATTTGTTCAAAGGACGACACTCCATTACTTTTTTCACAACAAATTTTTATTTTATTTTCAAAATCATTTAAAAAGCTTTTACTTAATTTACCATTAAAAAATAGTCTATTTATTTGATACCCTGGTTCTTCATTGAAAACTCTTAAAGATACTGTATGAAGTGCTTGTTTTTCTGATAATATTTTTTTCATAGCTCCATCTATCTGAGAAAAGCTAGGCCGTAAATTATTTCTAGCATCTTGTTCTCTTGGAGAAAAAGATTTTGTGCCAATTCTTCCTGTAGGAGTATCAGGATGAACAATATCTACTTCTACTCTTTGAATTTTCATAGATTTTATTTCAGCTAAAGCGCTAATTATAACCCTAAACTGTGCTAGCCATCCATTAGTCTGGCATGATCCTAGAGCAAATAATCTATTATTTTTTTTATCAAATGAATTTAAATATTTTGAATTAAAACCCAATAAAGCAGGATAATAATTGGTCATTATATCACTTTCTGCCATACCAAAGACATATTTACCGTAATCTAATAATTTATTTAAAAGTGTAGGATCTTTTAAGTCATTTTTAGAGGTGGCTAATATTATAGCATCCCATTTATTTTTAACCTTAAAAGTTGATAAAAATTGATTTAAATCTTGAAAAACTAGGTTTGTCTGCTTTCCATAAATTTTTATTTTATTTTTTCCAGATATTTTTATACTATTTTGTTCACTTGGATAAGCTAATCTCAATCTAGCAATAATAGCATGCTCTTGTCCTAAATTTGGAAAATTTTTATCTAATGCTATTTGTGAATTTAATACTGTATCAATATCAAACCCAAAATCATTTTTTTTTGATAACAATAAAATGTTAGATCCTATTTCAGCTCCACATCCTATTAATAAAACTTTTTTCATTGAGCAACCTTTTTAAAAGTTGTAATAGGTCTGATTTTAGCAGACTTCTTAAAAAGTTGTTTTATTTCTTTATTTAATAAATAATATTTAACAACACTTTCAAAAATATTCATACCAACCTCGATTGAAGCGCCAGCAGAACCGCTTAATCTGGATGATACATCAATAATATGTACTTCATTTTTTTTATCTATAGCAATATCTAAATCAACAATACCTGTTATATTCAAATCTTTGATCAATTCCTTTAACTTTCTATTTATTTTTTGGTTATTAACTATTTTACAACCTTCATTAATAGGAGATAAAGGATTATTATATTCTCTTTGTCTTTGGCAGAGATAAGTAATATTACCTTTTATTGAAAAACAATCTATATCATATACATTATCACCAAAGTATTCCATCAATAAATAATTTTTAATTTTTGTATTATTATGATTTAAAAAACTTAATATACTTTTTTTATTACCTACTAGACAAAGTCTATCCTTAAGTGCATGATAGAATTTGACTTTCTTTTTAATTATAATTACTCCTCTTGACCCTCTCGACACCCTTGGTTTAAGAACTAAATCTTTTTTATCAAAAACTTTACCTTTCAATGCTACTTTTAAATCTTCAATACTGTCTATTTTTACAAAGTTATCTTTTATTATGTTATTATTTTTTAAATAGTTTAAAAATTTAAATTTATCATCTGCTATATTAGAAAATTTTTTATCAGGCAATACTAATTTAGTTTTTATTTCATTTGTGTTAATTAAACTTAGAGATTTAATTTCAGTTTCTGAGAGTACAAAAAGTATATGAATCTTTTTTTTTTTGCAAAAATTTATTATGTAATTATTATATTTTTTTTTATTAAGTTTAGGGTCAGGACATATATATTTTTCATCTAAAAAAAACTCATTAGCATTTTTAATTTTTTTTTTATCTAAACCTATTATTTTAAAATTAAAACCTTTGACTTTTCTTAGGCACAATATATTTTGTATAATATAAGAACCACCTGCACATGTAAAACCAATATTTATTTTTTTATTCATTTTAATAATTAAATTTTAATTTAAGTTTATAAGCTATGGTAGTTAATTTCAATATTTCAATAATAGAAAAAAAATGTCACTTTTTTAGTTTCTCCAAAGCCTAGGATCTATAAGTTGTCTGCTTATATTATCAAATATTTTTGGAGGCTTTATTATTTTCTTCTTAACTTTAATAATTTCTTCTAGTTGTTTCTTACTTTCTACTCCTACTATTACATTTGAAATCTTTTTATTTTGAAGGTTAAAGTTGATACAAGCTTGAATTGGAGTCAGATTTTCTGATGATAACCAATTTTTATATGCTTTCCAATACTTATCATAAACTTTAAAATTTTTAGGAATATCTTCATAACTACATAACAATAATCCTTGTAAAAAAACTGATCTAACTTGTATTATGATATTTTCATTGTGTAATTTATCTAACCATCCTGACTTTTCAAACCTTTGATCAAAAATATTATAAGGAATTTGTACTATTTCCGGTTTAAGCTTATTAAAAGTGAAATGCAATTCTTCAGGGTCGTATATAGTTATACCTAACTTTTCAAAGTAACCCCTACTCTTTAATTCTTTAGCATAATTCCATAATTTAATTTTTCTAGTATTTAATAAGTTTCCTGGTTTTCTAAATAATATTGAGAAGACTTTTTTTTGCTTTAGTCTTTTTAATGAAGTTTTAACATTATTTAAAAGATACTTCTCTAAGCCATTATTATGATTAGGAATATTAACCTTTGTTGAAATCTTAAATTGATTAACACCAGTATTGCCTAATATTATTTCGCTATCTCCGTAATCAGGTGCCGTATCTATTGCTTTAATTTCATTTTTTTTGCAAAATCAATTATATCTTCAACATCTAAAATTTTACAGTCATTGGTATTTGTTACGCCATATTTTGAACCAAAGTTTGCGCTACCTAGTATTATTTTATTCATAATTTAATAATAAAACAGATTTTTAATTGGTGCCCACTCCCGGACTTGAACCGGGACGTCCTTTCGGACAAGGGATTTTAAGTCCCTTGCGTCTACCTATTCCGCCAAGTGGGCATCATTGATTTTGTAATATACATCAAATAAAAATAAATCTATATTAATTTAATTATAATATTACTAAATGAAATTAAACAATAATCAATATAAATATTTGCTTTGTGATTCTATAGCAGCCTACAATTATATTAAAAATAAAGTTAAATACAAATATCTAATAACTAGCTCCCCTGCTATCTTAAATAACAAAAATATTTCTTGCACTAGTATTTATAAAGGTTGGTCATATAATAAGATAAAGCAGTTTCAAGAAAATATTTTTTTACATAATTTGGAAATATATAAAAAGATAAATTCAATTAAAAACATTAATAAAGAAGAAAATATAGTAATTAATCTAGCTGTAAGTAACTTCCAAAAAAAATTACTAAGATTTGGGTTAATATCATTCGTAAGAAAAAAGGACTCAACTTTATTTATTAAACATATAACTAATAATAAAAAGCATAATTTTATAAATCCTCCTTGGGATGAAATTTTTAGTCAAAATAAGAATTTTAAAACTATAAAATTTAGAGATGAATTTAATTATAAATCAAATAAAGTACAAAAAGTAAATATTATACAAAGAGTATTCTTTGCGGGATATGAAACTTTTAAAATAAGACTTTATAAAAAATTATTTTCTATAATCAATTATTTTAATCAAAAGTATTTAATCATTTTAAGTGAAAACGAATTATCTATTGAAATAGCTAGTAGATATTTAAGTAAAGGATATGAAATTAAAGATTTTTCAAAATATAAAAAAAAATTTGTTAAATTAACTGCTAAAGATAAAACAAAAATAACAAAAATATTCAAAAAAATTGAGCCCATAATCACAAAAAGAATAAATAAATGGGTTTCTAATGAGTATTCAAAACTGGTACTTAAAAATTTTAAATGTTTCTTGTACCAGAATTTGGAAGACTATTATAGCTGGCATTATACATATAAAGAAATTTTAAAAACTAGCTTTTTTACAAAAGAAAATACTATTTTATTTTGTAACTCTGCTTCAAATAATAAAGTACAGGCAGCTAAAAATATCTTCAATAATAAAAAAATACCACTAATATCATTTCAGCATGGTGTAACTGCTGAAATTAGTGCTTCTCATTTATATAATAGAATTCATCATAATACTTCAGTTTCTGATATATTTATAGCTTTTAATGATAATTCCGCAGAAATAGCAAAAAAAAATCCTTTTGCTAATTGTAATAGTATATCTTTTAGAGGTCCCAAAAGGTTTGAAAGAGTAAAAACAAACCTTAATAAAAGAGTAAAAAATTCCATACTATTTTTATCAAATAATTTGTATAGAGGAAATTATGGTAGTTTAGGTAATTGGGCGACAGATGAACAGATGGCAGAAACAGAACTTACAATAATTTCTATTATTAATAAAACAAGAAGACAAATATATTATAAGCCTTATCCTGAAACTTATATGAGGTATATTGATGAAGATCCTGTTTTGTCATATGTTAATAAATGTAAGCAAATTAATGTAATAACAAATAAAATAGATGCTAGATATATATTAAGTAGCTATGATATTTTAATTTGTGGAACCTCAACTAGTACGCTTTCATGGGCATTAATGAGCGAAAAACCTCTCATATTTATTAATTATAAGTATTTAGCACCAATGCAAAAGGACGCTCTAAAGTTACTTGAGAAAAGTATATTTGTAGTTAATTATAATTCAAAATATTTTAAAAAAAAAATAACTAATATTTTAAAATCTAATAAAAGAGAATTATATCAAGAGTGGAATAAAAAAAAAATATATAGAAAAAAATTTATTTCTGAATTTATATCTAATTCAAGCAATAATTATAAATCACTGGACATTAATAATTTAAAAATTAATTAAATTTTTTCTTATTAAATATACTTGAAATTATTTTCTTCTATTTTTTTCTTAAATATTTTTATTACTTTATAAATTATTTCCTTGTTACTTCCTTTAAATACAATATCAGTAGCAGCTCTTTTGTTGATAATAAAAGGATAACTTCCTATTTCAATATGTTTATAGTTTTTCTGTAAATTATTTAATATATTTGCGATATCTCCTTCAGCGCTAAGTATTTTTATATTCTTAGTAAAAATTTTATTACCTTTTTTTAATTTTGGCTCAACTTCTTTAATGAACATTGATTGCATAATTTTGGGGACTCCTGCCATAACCCAAACATTTTTAATTTTGAAACCAGGCGCAGCGCTTACTGAATTAAAAATTAATTTTGCTCTCTCAGGTATCATTGCCATTTTTAATCTACTGGAATTTAATTCTACTTTTTTTTTTTTATAAAAATTTGATAAAAGTATTTTTGCTTTTTTATTTAATACCAATCTTCTAGAAAAAGCATCAGAAATTGACTGTGCCGTAATATCATCATGAGTCGGTCCAATTCCACCAGTTACAAATACATTTTTATATTTACTTGACAAGTATAAGGCGTTTTTAATAATTTGACTTTTTTGATCTGCTATTATTCTAATTTCTTTAATTTTGATTCCTAGATTGGTACAACGTGAACATATAAAGTTAGAGTTCTTTTCTAGTGTCCTTCCAGACAAGATTTCATTTCCTATAATAAGGATACTTGCATTACTCATAAATAAAACTTCCTATGATATCTTACATTAATTTTTTTATTTAACTATTAAATTATCTTCTTTTTAAATTGAAATTAGCTGTTAAATTATAATTTAATATAATAATAAAGTTGTAATATGGATAGACCTTTTGTTTTAGATGAATTTAATAATAAGATTAAAATTCATAATGAAGATGATTTTAAAAAAATGAGAATTGCGGGAAATCTAGCATCTAAAGTACTCGATTTCATTAAACCTTTCGTTAAAGAAAATATTACTACGTTAGAGTTAGATGAACTTTGTCATGACTATATCATATCAAAAAATGCAATACCTGCACCTTTAAACTATAAAGGGTTTCCCAAATCAATATGTACTTCTGTAAATCATGTTGTCTGCCATGGCATACCTGGTGATAAAGTACTTAAGTCTGGTGATATTATTAATATAGATATAACAGTTATCATAGATGGTTGGCATGGAGATACTAGTCGGATGTTTTTTATTGGAGATAGCAGTATAAAAGCAAGAAAATTAGTTTCATGCACATATGAAGCCATGTGGAAAGGAATTAATAAAGTTAAACCTGGTAATACCCTAGGAGATATTGGACATGCTATCCAAGAGTTTTCTGAGAGTAATGGTTACACTGTAGTTAGAGATTTTTGCGGACATGGTATAGGAGAAGTTTTTCATTGTGCTCCTAATGTATTACATTATGGCAATAAAGGAGAGGGGCTTTTACTTCAAGAAGGTATGATATTTACTATTGAACCAATGATCAACTTAGGTAAAAAAGATGTTAAGATATTGCAAGATGGATGGACTGCTGTAACAAAAGATAAAAAATTATCAGCTCAATTTGAACACACAATAGGTGTAACCAAAAATGGGTTTGAGGTTTTCACAATATCTCAAGAGGAAAAAAGTACCATAAATCAGTTGTGTTAAATTATGTTTTTTTGTATTATTAAATTATGTCTTATCATCCTTTATTAGGTATAACTATATTTTTCATAGCTATAATAATATCATTTTTTTTGGGAAGGCTATACATTAAAAAAAAATCATATTTACTTTCAGAAAATAAGACTAATATCAATAACACAATTCCTAGGGGAGAGATAAAATCTCCAGATGCTCCATGGCTAAATAAAAAGTGACTTATTGTATTAAATACTTTTAAATTAATATTAATCTATTGCTTTTAGTCATAAAAAAACTAATATTATAATATGAAAAAAATCATAATTTCTGCACTTCTTTATCTTGTTTTTATCACTGTAAACCATGGTAAATCATCTGATCTCGAAGAAGCTTTTAATGATATTGAAGTTAGAAAGTCAGCAATGCAAAATATCTGGTATAGAGTAAAAAGACTATCACCTTATGTAGAACTAAAAGAAAAAGTAGATTATAATAAAGAACTAGCCTCAAATGACGCTGAAGAAATAATTTCTTTACTTGAAAAAACTAAACTCCTTTGGTCTGAAAAAAGTAATCTATCAGCTAAAGGATTTACAAATGCTACACCAGCTGTATGGGCTTTACCTGATTATTTTGATAAGCTTTATTCAACCGCAGAACTTTCTGCCAGCAACTTAAAAAATGCTATTATTAATGATGAAATTGATAAAACAGTTGTTGCAATGTGTAACTTAGGTAACGCTTGTGGAACTTGTCATGCAAATTTTAGAAGATTATTAACTAGTCAACTTGCTAACGAAGTTAGTGGTTGGTCAGGACAATACATTAAAGATTGCAAATAATTATTGTAAATTAGACTCTTTCAAAACGTATTTACCATCTTTTAAACCATCGAAAACAGAGCTTATTTGGGGATGCGAACATGGGTCTAAGTTTTCATCATGAAGCAGATTTTGCTGCGAGACATATGCTATATAAGGACCGTCGTCGTTTTCAGCAAATAAATGATAAAAGGGTTGGTTTTTCTTAGGCCTGATGTCTTTCGGGATAGAATCGTACCACTCCTCGCTATTCATGAATTCTGGATCAACATCAAAGATAACACCTCTAAATGGATAATATCTATGCTTTACTAGCTCGCCTATAGTGAATTTAGCAATATCTAATTTCTTTTTAATTTCTGACATAATATGATTATAATTATAAATTAGTATTTTTCAATATTGTAATAATGTTTTATGTTAATTAAAAATTGGATAAGGAGAAAATTTTGAAATTTGGCATTGGTCAACCTTTAAAAAGATTAGAAGATAATAAGTTTTTAACTGGAAATGGTTCATATAACGATGATATACATTTTCAAAATCAAGTTTATATGCATATCATTAGATCTCCATTTTCTTTTGCTAAAATTGTATCTATTGATTATGAAAAAGCAAAAAAATGTAAGGGCATATTAGCTATTCTAAGTCATAAAACAATCAAAAATATGCAGATCAACCCTATGTTTCCTGGATTTAAAGTAAAGAATAAAGATGGTTCGTCAATGCAAGATACATATAGAAATATTTTAGCTGATGACACAGTAAGGTATGTTGGTGAACCAGTATTAGCAGTTATTGGTAAAACTTTACAACTAGCTGAGGAAGTAGCTGATTTTATTGATATAGATTATAAAGAAATGAGAAGCACTTCAAATTTAACAGATGCTATAAAAATTGATGCTCCAGTAGTACGAGATGAACTTTCTAATAATATATGTTTTGATTGGGAATTAGGTAACTTAACAAAAACTCAAGAAAATTTAAATTCATCATATCATGTCACAAAGATAAAGTTAAAAAATAATAGACTGGTTCCTAACCCTATGGAATGTAGAAGTGCTATAGGACAATATAGTATCAAATCAGAAACATATAACTTGTATTGTTCTAGTCAAGGAGTACATAGTCTAAAAAGAAAACTTTCAAATATATTAAATGTTAGTGAAACAAAAGTTAATGTTTTTACTCCTGACGTGGGTGGTGGTTTTGGGATGAAAATTTTTAACTACCCTGAATATGTTTTAACATTGGCAGCAGCAAGATTAACTAATAAAACAGTTAAATGGGTTGCAAAAAGATCAGAAAGTTTTTTATCAGATATTCATGGAAGAGATCATATAAGTAGTGCAGAATTAGGGTTCGATAAAAACTATAAAATTACAGCATTAAAAGTTAAAACCTTTGCTAATATGGGAGCCTATATTTCAGATTTTGGTGTTTTCATACCTACTTATGCAGGAACCGCAATGCTTACAGGCTGTTATAAGGTTCCTCATGCTTATGCAAATGTAAAAGGTGTTTTTACTAATACTAATCCAGTTGATGCTTACAGGGGAGCAGGAAGGCCAGAAGCTGCTTATTTAATAGAAAGACTAATTGATAAGTCTGCAAAAGAACTTGATATAACTCCTTTGGAACTAAGGGAATTAAATCTCATAGATGAAATAGATATGCCTTATAAAACAGCCTTAGGACATGAATATGATAGTGGTAATTTCAAGAAAAATTTATCTGATTGTTTAGAGTTATCTAAATACAATTCCTTTCAGGAAAGAAAAGAAATATCTTTAAAAAATGGAAAATATAGAGGTATCGGAATGTCAACCTATATAGAAGCCTGTGGTGGTGGTGGCCCAGAATATGCTTCTCTAGCTTTAGGAGGAAATGGTAATATTCAAGTAAAAATAGGCACTCAATCTAATGGACAAGGTCATGCTACTTCATATGCTCAAATTGTATCAGAGGTATTAGAAATTGATATAAATCAAATTAATGTAGTACAAGGTAATAGTATAGAAATTGAAAATGGTTCGGGTACAGGTGGCTCGAGATCCATGCCTGTAGGGGGAAATGCTTTATACATAGCAACAAAAAAATTTTTAAATAATGCCACAATTGCTCTTGCAAACCATTTAGAAACTAATTCAAATAAGATAAGTTATAAAAAAGGAATTTTTTATGTTGATAATAATGAGTTTTCTCTAGCAAAGATAACTCAGTTATTTGACATAAATAAAGTCTTAGATACTAATGCGGATTGGACACCAAATGTAGGAACTTTTACCTATCCCAATGGTGTTCATATTTGTGAATTAGAGATAGATAAATACACAGGAGTGGTAAAAATTTTAAATTATACAGTTGTTGATGACTTTGGAAAAGTTATCAATCCATTATTATTAGAGGGACAAGTACATGGTGGTGTTGCGCAAGGAATAGGACAGGCATTATTAGAGGATACAATTTATGATAGAGAGACAGGGCAACTTCTAAGTGGCTCTTTCATGGACTACTCAATTCCAAGAGCTAACGATATTCCATTTATTAAGTTTAGTTATAATGAAATACCATGTAAAACTAACCCATTAGGAATAAAGGGTGCTGGAGAAGCTGGAGCAATAGGAGCACCCCCAGCAATAATAAATGCTATCTGTAACGCATTAGATATTGACCACCTTGATATGCCTGCTAAGCCAGAAAAAGTTTGGAGTATTATTTCTTTAAAAAAGGCTTCTAAATAAAAAAGAATTCATTAGGCAAATGCTTCTTCCCATGTGCCAGTTGTGGCTGCCTTAGAGTATTCAGTTGCTCTATTTTCAAAAAAATTAACATGCTCTACGGCATTTAGCATTTCATCCATCCATGGCAGTGGATTTTTATTTATTTTATAAATAGGTTGTAGCTTAAGTTGGGTTAAGCGAATATCTGCCATATATCTCATATATTGTTTAACTTCTTCTGGTCTAAGTCCTTCAACTGTCCCTAACTCAAAAGCTCTGTCGATAAATGCGTCTTCATGCTCTATCATCGTATTACAAGCTATGTATAAGTCTTTTTGAAGTTCATCCAAGTTAATATCAGGATTTTCACTTACGAATGTATTATAAAGCTTTATTATTGACTCCGTGTGCAAACTTTCATCTCTCGCAGACCAGGTAACTATTTGTCCCATTCCTTTCATTTTATTAAATCTGGGAAAATTTAACAGAATGGCGAAAGTAGCAAATAACTGCAAACCTTCTGTAAAACCTCCAAAAATAGCAAGAGTTTTAGCAATATTTATTTTTGTTTTCGTATTAAATTTTTGCATATAATCATATTTATCTCTCATTTCCTTGATTTCAAGAAATGCTGAGTATTCTACTTCTGGCATACCAATAGTATCTAATAAATGTGAATATGCAGCGATATGAATGGTTTCCATATTAGAAAAGGCTGATAGCATCATCTGAACTTCAGTTGGTTTAAATACTTGAGAGTAATGTTTCATATAACAATTATTTACTTCTATATCGGATTGAGTAAAAAATCTAAAAATTTGAGAAAGAAGGTTCCTCTCAGGTTTAGTCAACTTTCTATTCCAATCTGATACATCATCTGCTAAAGGTACCTCTTCTGGTATCCAATGTATTCTTTGTTGCTGAAGCCATGCATCATAAGCCCAAGGATATTTAAAAGGTTTATAAATTCTTTTTGTATCTAATAGTGACATTTTTTCCTCTTTCTTTATTGACAAGATAAACATTCATCATAGTCTAGTTGATTCCCATACGGTTTTTCACCTTCATTAATATTACCTTTAATTGGAACCTCTAGTGTTTTCTTATTGTGTGAAACCACTTCTGCTCTTTGAAGAGATAAAGACCTTAAATAATATAAACTTTTTACCCCTCTTTTCCATGCTGAAAAGTGTATTTTATGAAGGTCTCTTTTATTAACATCTGGTTTAAGAAAAATATTTAATGACTGAGCCTGACAAACATAAGGAGTTCTATCTCCGGCTAATTCTATTACTCTTCTCTGATCAAGTTCAAAGGCAGTCTTGAATATTGCTTTTTCTGTATCATTTAAAAACTCAAGATGCTGAACTGAGCCATTATTTATAGTAATTGAAGACCAAGTTTCCTCGTTATCTTGCCCTTTTTCTGATAATAAACTTTTTAAGTGCGGATTTCTAACGTTAAATGAACCTGATAATGTTTTTTGAGTAAAACTGTTAGCTGCAATGGGTTCAATCCCCGGAGAAGCTCCTCCACAAATTATTGAAATTGAAGCTGTAGGAGCAATTGCAATCTTATTAGAAAATCTCTCATTTACACCATACTCTTTAGCATCTGGACACGCACCTTTTTCATGAGCTAAAGAAACCGATGTTTTATCTGCCTCTTCCTTAATTTTTGAAAAAATTCTTTTATTCCATACTTTTGCCATTACTGAATCGAAAGGAATTCTTTTTTTTTGTAAAAAAGAGTGAAACCCCATTACCCCCAAACCAACACTTCTTTCTCTCATTGCTGAATATCTTGCACTTTCCATAGTATCAGGAGCCCTTTTAATAAAGTCTTCCATTACATTATCTAAAAACCTCATAACATCTTCAATGAAAAATCTTTCAGTGTGCCATTCATCATACTTTTCAATATTTAATGATGAAAGACAACATACTGCAGTTCTTCTATTCCCATCTTTATCAATGCCTGTAGGTAAAGTAATTTCACTACATAAGTTTGACATTTTAACCTGTAATCCTGATAGTTTTTGATGATTAGGAATAGCTTCATTAACTTTATCAATAAAAAGTAAATAAGGTTCTCCTGTCTCTATTCTTGTAGTAAGCAATTTAATCCATAAAGATCTAGCTTTTACTGTTTTTTGGATAGAGCCATCTTTAGGACTTTTAAGAGACCACTCCTTATCATCTTCAACAGCCCTCATAAATTCATCTGTTATAACTATACCATGATGAAGGTTCAAAGCCTTTCTATTAGGATCTCCTCCTGTTGGCCTTCTGAGATCTATAAACTCTTCTATTTCAGGGTGCCAAATGGGAAGATAACATGCAGCAGAGCCCCTTCTTAAACTTCCTTGGCTAATAGCTAATGTTAAAGAGTCCATTACTCTTATAAATGGCACTACTCCTGAAGTTTTTCCTGCTTGGCCTACCTTCTCTCCTATTCCTCTTAGATTTCCCCAATAAGATCCTATGCCTCCTCCTTTAGAAGCTAACCAAACATTTTCATTCCATAAGTCTACTATACTATGTAAACTATCACCTGCCTCATTAAGAAAACATGATATCGGAAGACCTCTATTAGTTCCTCCATTAGATAAAATCGGGGTAGAAGGCATAAACCAGTGTTTTGACATATAATCATATAACCTTTGTGCATGATCAGCATTATCAGAAAAATAACTTGCCACTCTAGCAAACATACCCTGGTAGTCTTCATCTGGAAGAAGATACCTATCTTTAAGTGTCGATTTACCAAACTCTGTTAACAGATCATCTTTTGAGTTATCTTTCTGAACTTTTATTCCTGGCTTAATTTGGATTACATTCAAAATATCAGAACTTTTTCTACTTTGATTGTTATTATTCTGTACAAAATTTTTTAGCATAATTTAAACTCTTAATTATCCACAACTGTTAATAATACTTTGTGGATATATTACTATATGTTGTGTATTTAATTTATATATAACTAAATATTGCGTATAAGTTAAATATAGTCAATACAGAAAAAAAAATTATTATAACTTTAGAACGTATATAGAACAAAATCAAGTTTCTTTTGTTGTTTTTAAAAAAATTTTTCCATGCTATATATTTAATATGGTCAAATTAGATAAAATTTATACTAGAGGTGGTGATAAAGGCTACACATCAATAGTAGGAAGTAAGCGCGTAAAAAAATCCTCCTTATTTATAGAGGCTATAGGCAGTGTAGATGAACTTAATGCCTTTTTAGGTTTAGTCAATTGTTATTTACCGGATAAACAAAAAATTATTTTAACTAACATACAAAATGATCTCTTTGATTTAGGAGCGGATTTAGCTACACCCATTAATATAAAAAAAAAATCCTTAAGAATACATAAATCTCAAACTCTAAATATCGAAAAAGAAATTAATAAAATAAATACTACGCTAAAACCCTTAAAATCTTTTATTCTTCCAGGTGGCAATAAACTATCATCAATGATACATTTAGCTAGAACTATTAGTAGAAGATGTGAAGTGAACATAGTAAAGCTGCACCAAAAACATAAAGTTAATTTAGAGATATTAAAATATATTAATAGGCTTTCAGATTTTCTTTTTGTTTTGGCAAGACATAATAATAAAAATGAGCTACTATGGAAGCCATTGAAAAACTTAAAAGAGATATGATTAAATGCCTATCAATAATAGAATAGCAAGCTTTCAAAAAGAAATGATTGGATGGAGACACCATTTTCATGCAAACCCAGAATTAGCCTATGAAGAGGTAAACACATCTAATAAAGTAGTTTCTTTGTTGAAACAGTTTGGTTTTAGTCAAATTGAAAAAGGTATAGGTAAAACAGGAGTTGTAGCAGTTTTAGAAAATGGCAAAGGTAAATCTATAGGATTAAGAGCTGATATGGATGCCTTACCAATACATGAAGAAAATTCACAAAAAAAATATAAATCTAAAACATTTGGAAAAATGCATGCCTGTGGCCATGACGGACATACAACTATGTTATTAGGCGCGGCAAGATATTTAGCTGAAACCAAAAATTTTAGAGGTAGAGTAATATTTATATTTCAACCAGCTGAAGAGGGATTTGCTGGAGCTAAAGCAATGATTGAAGATGGATTGTTTAAAAAATATCCTGTAGACGAGATTTATGGCATGCACAACATGCCTGGAGTTGAAAAAGGAATTATTGCAATAGAGAAAGGACCAAGATTAGCGGCTGCAGATAACTTTGATATAGAAATAATTGGAAAAGGGGCTCATGGAGCTATGCCATCGAATTCTATTGATCCTATAGTATGTGGGGCATCTATAATTCAAAATATTCAATCTATAGTATCTAGGAATTCTGACCCTAAAGAAACTTTAGTAATTACTATTGCTTCTTTCAATTCAGGAAAGGCTAATAATGTAATACCTAAAACAGCAAAAATGAATGGAACAATAAGATATTATAATGATAATATCGGAAAATTGGCTAAAAAGAGATTTTTTGAAGTAATCAAATCTACTTGCAGTGCCTTTGGAGCAAAGTCAATAATAAATTTCAAAAAAGGTTATCCTGCTACTATTAATCATGAAAAACAGAGTAAATTCGCATTTGATGTTGCAAAAAAAGTTGTTGGTATTAAGGCTACTAATAATCAAAAACCTATGATGGGGTCTGAAGATTTTTCTTACTTCTTAGAAAAAATACCAGGATGTTTCGCATGGATAGGAAATGGAGACTCTGCTTCTTTACATAACCCTAAATATGACTTCAATGATGATGTACTATCTGTAGGTTCAAGTTTTTTTGCCAGTTTAGTTGAAGAAAGACTTGCTAAATAATGTTTTAGTTTAAAAATAACAAAACTTTAAAATAATGGGGTGCTTATGCTGAGATCAAACCCATAGAACCTGTCCGGTAATTCAGAAAGGGAAAAAATGGAAAGTCTATATCTACTAAATAGCTCTACTGCTATATTAATAACATTTACATTAAGTTTTGTTTTTTTAGTAGTTGGTGTAATTTACAGTCGCAAACATTTAGATATCAATAATTATTTAGTTGCTAATAGATCAATTGGCACATTCTCACTTTCTACTAGCTTAATTGCTTCGGCTTTGGGGTCATGGATTCTTTTTGGCCCCGCCTCAGCTGCTACTTGGGGAGGAATAGGTGCAGTTGTAGGATATGCCTTAGGAACTGCTTTTCCATTATTTTTTTTAATTTACCTTGGTAAAATATTTAGGAATGAATATCCAAATGGAAAAACATTAACTGAGGTAATAAAGTTAAAATTTGGTAAAAAATTATTTAAATTAATTCTTTTTCTATCACTATTTTATATGACTATCTTTTTAATTGCAGAAGTTACTGCAGTTTCAATTTTAATAAAATATATTTCTGGTACTGACTTATGGATAACTTCTTTTATAATAATACTTTGTGCCATGATTTATACTATTTATGGTGGCTTAAGAGCATCTATTTTTACTGACAACATTCAATTTTTTATTTTTTCTTTTTTAATAATTATAAGTTTTTATTATTTGATTTTTCTCAATACAGAATATTTTAATTTAGATTTTATAAAATCTAATAAGCCTGAATTATTGAATTTTTCAAACACTAACAGCTTTACTTCTGGTATAACTTTTTTTATTGCCGTTTCTGCAACAAACCTCTTTCACCAAGGTAACTGGCAAAGAATTTATGCAGCAAAAAATGCTCAAGTTATGCAGAGAAGCTTAATCATTGCATTCACTTTTATTATTCCTGCTATTTTTTTTATTGGCTTTACTGGACTAGTAGCTGTTTCAAAAAATGCTCAAGTTATTCCAGATTTATCTTTTTTCTCTTTAATTTTAGAAGAAAATAGTTTAGTTATTTCCATTGTAATTATTCTATTAGCTATATCACTTACAATAAGTAGCATAGATACTGTTTTGAATGCTATTTCAAGTTTAATAATCGTAGATGGTAATAAAATTATTAATACCAATAAAAATTTTAACTTAATAGCCAAACTTATTACTATATCTTTATGCATTATTACTTTCTTAATAGCTTCAAAGGGGTTAAGCATATTATATTTATTTCTGCTTGCAGACCTGTTCTGTTGTGCTGCTGCTGTTTCCATTTTTTTAAGTTTTTTTAAAGCATCAAATAATGAAAAAAGTATTCGTGTATCAATTATTATAGGTTTAATTGGAGGGCTTCTGTTTTTCCCTAGCACGGATTTTTCTAAATCTTTATTAATTGGTATTATTATGCCTATTGATTTTTTTCCTTTAATATTTTCTAATTATTTATTGTTCTGGTCATTTACTGTGGCTACTTTTTTGCCATTATTTCTTTTGAAAATTAAAATATGATATTAATTGCTTTTTAGACACTTTTAAATAGCTGCTTGATTTAAAAACTCAGTAATTAATTTGAAAATACTAAAAATTTCCTGTTTAATTATTAAATTAATAGAAATTATAGTATTAGATTGAAATATTGCTATAATTTGAACGAAATATTTTAATATCATGATTAAAAATAATAAATTTTTTATAAAAAACTTAAAAAAAAAATATTTTTCTTAGGTAGTTCTAAATACTTCAAACAGCTTATTGATATAAATAGTCAATTAAAAATTGTAACTCATATAATTACTACAGATGCTCAAAAAAAAGAGGTACCAAAAAAACTTAAACATTTCGTATTTAATAAAGTAGATGATAAATTTAAATCTTTCATTAAAAAAAAACTGATTTAGAAAGATCATTATTTATATCTTTAGGAGCCAGATATATTTTTAAAGCAAATACAATAAATCAATTATTTCGTAAAAACCTTATTAACTTTCACTCTACTAGGTTGCCTTATGATGCAGGTGGTGCAGATATTACATGGAGGATTTTAAGAGAAGATCGAATAGATAATCAATTATGCCACATAATAGATGAGGGACTTGATACTGGTCCAGTAATAGATAGTAGTAATTCTATATACCCCAAAAGTTGTATTATACCAGCTGATTTTAAGAAATTTAGAAAAAAGCTATTTCTTGAATTCTATAAAAAAACTATATCCAACCTTAAAAAAGGAGGGTTTTTTGAATTAAAAAATAACCCTAGTTATATTGGTAGATATAATTCAAGAATCAATACAGAAATAGATGGTATTATTGATTGGAATTTAAATCCATATGACTTAATAAGTTTCATTAACGCTTTTGATGAACCCTACAAAGGAGCTTCCACTTTTTTAAATACAGGAAACTTTGGAAAAATTTTTATTAAGAGTGCTCAACTACATGCTGGTGATAGTTCTAACCATCCTTATATGTCTGGCATAGTATCTAGGCATGATAAAGATTGGTTAGTTGTATGCACAAATTCAAAGCATAGTTTATTAATAGAAAAAGTTATAGATAAAAAAGGAGAAAATATTATTAAAAAAATTAAAGTAGGAGATAGATTTTATTCTCCATCCGCAGAATTAGAGAAAGCTAAAAAAACCAGAATTACTTACACTTCATCTGGTATGAAGGAAAAATAAATATATAATTTAAAAATTTATAATTGAAAAACTGCTTTATAAGTAATTTTATTTTTAATTTTTTTAAAACTTATAATAAATATACCATTAAGTCTTTATTATGGTGTCCAGGGGTTGGTAGGTCACACCTATAATATACATAAAGCTTAGTTATTGTTTTTATTGCTTTTTAAATTTTGACTTAATTCATTTTGTGTATACTACTTGTGTATACTATCTAATAAATCAAACAAATTTAATTCTACATGAAGGATTAAGATGGAATGCTTGAGATAATATTTGGTGAAAGTTTAATCGTGTACAAAAGATAAAATAAAAATGGTGTAATTAAATTATTTTACTCAAGCTATTTCATATAAATTTTTATTGTACTCAAAATAGATTTTTTCATACTATTAGCTTCAGTTTTTGACGACGAATTTTGTACAGTATTTACGAAAAATGTAACACTATTGTAAACAAATTGTGCTAAGTATTCTGAATTTATAGATTTATTTATACTATTCTCTTTTTTCAACTTATTAATGAGTCTTACATAACTTTTAATAAACTTTGCATCTAATCTGTTTATTATTTTCTTAGTTTTTTTATCAAGTGTGTATTTAATTATCCTAGTTTTTTGAAAATAACAAAGCCCTAGATTAATATCAGTAATACCATCTTTTTTATTTTGAATATTATTAAGAGTTTTTCTTATAAGTTCAAACAGACTTGTCGCATTTTCAATGTAATAATGGTTTTTTTCCAAATGTATTTTATAATACATCATCAAGGTCTTACTTTTTAGATTATCCTCGTTTCCTATTAGTCTATACATGCTTGGTTTAGAAACCTCTGAATATCTAATTATAGAGTTAAAAGAAAAAAAATTTATTCCTTTTTCCCAATACTTATACATACACTTTTGTATAATTTCATACGCTTCTAAGCTTGATGGTCTAACCATATGTTTATTATATATATAATTTTTAAAAAAAAAAACTTTTCTAGAAACCTACATATTAAATATAATATAGAAGTAAAAAAAGCTTGAAAGTTGGTTGGCGTCCCCCACGGGAGTCGAAACCGTTAGGTATTGCTAAAGAAAGGTTAGATTTATAGGGTTTACAGAGAGTGTAAATACTAAGATAGATAGTTATATTACCATAGTTATATGATACTTTCCTGCCCCAAATT
>MDTB01008536.1_pt1 | contig 22576 bp, 25 predicted proteins | sample 811161 | NCBI WGS metagenome assembly MDTB01 (sample SAMN05326650, study PRJNA326480) | marine metagenome | isolation source: seawater | place: Mediterranean Sea | collected 2009 | reverse complement strand
GCATAATTTCTTACATTATTTTTCCATTGGCAATCTTTTGAGGGTTTGTCGTTTTCTTTTGAGCCATGGTTATAAATTATTAAAACTTTATCTTTTGGATTATCCACTTTAAAATTTGTATCTAAATTCCATTCCCCGCTAACAAAACCACTTTTTAATAACTTGTCTGCCATAGCATTTGAGCTAAAAAAAATAATTATTATTAATGTTATAAATTTTTTCACTTTTTAAGGACTCTACCAGCAATATAATTTAGTTTTTTTATAGTTTTTTTTGATCTTAATTTTGGGTCTGTAATAATTGCTACGTCTAAACAATTATTAGCGGGGTCTTTATCAGCTGAATAATCTTTGAACGTTTTGATAACTTCTTTAATCATGTTTTGAGCATTGGAGGCATTTTGTTGTAATGTCTTAATTACCATTGAAACATCAACCTCTTCATGGTCCGGGTGCCAACAATCGTAATCTGTTACCATCGCTACTGTGCAATATCTTATTTCAGCCTCTCTGGCTAATTTAGCTTCGGGCATATTGGTCATACCAATTACGTCTGCATTCCATGACCTATATAAGTTTGACTCAGCTAGAGTTGAAAATTGAGGTCCTTCCATAACAACATAAGTTCCACCTTTTTGATTTTTAATATTTAGTTTTTTTAGTGCAGCTTCACAACAGTCAGATAAACTAGGGCTTGTAGGTTTTGCCATTGAAACATGTGCTACAATTTCCTCATCGAAAAAAGTTTTTAATCTTGAAAATGTTCTATCAATAAATTGATCTACGATCACAAACTTGCCTGGTTCTAAATCTTCTTTTAATGATCCTACCGCAGATACTGAAATTATATCGGTAACGCCGAGTTGCTTCATGGCATCTATATTTGCTCGAAAATTTATATTTGTGGGGTTTATTTTATGGCCTCTTGAATGCCTAGGGATAAAACAAATTTCATCCTCGTCGAGTTTAGCAATCATAACTTGATCTGAAGGTTTGCCCCAAGCTGTATTAACTTTTTTCCACTTAGTTTTTTCAAAACTCTCCATTTTGTAAAGGCCACTGCCTCCAATTATCCCGAGTTTTCTTTTTTTCATCATTTAATTATTAATACTTTTTTGTTAATTATTGAAGCTAAATATGGACTTAAAAAAATATATAAGATCTGTTCCAGATTATCCAAAAAAAGGGATATTGTTTCGTGATATTACCACGCTTATAGAAAACCCTTCGGCATTTAATTACTCTATTGATCAAATTGTTAAAATTTCAAAAAAACTTGAATTTGATAAAGTGTCTGCGATAGAATCGAGAGGATTTATATTTGCATCTGTAATCTCTTACTTAACAAAAAAACCTTTAGTTTTATTTAGAAAAAAAAATAAATTACCTTCTGATAGACACTCTGTCGATTTTAAACTTGAATATGGGGAAGCTACTATAGAAGTTCATAAAAACTCAATTGAAAAAAATGAAAAAATTTTAATTATTGATGATTTAATCGCTACGGGTGGGACAGCTGAAGCAGCGGCAAAATTAGTTAAGATATCCGGTGGCTCAGTTGCAGGCTTTATTTTTATTATAAATTTATTTGACTTGCCTGGTAATGATTTACTAAAAAAAAAGGGTTATTTTACTGAGAGTTTAATGGAATTTCCCGGACATTAAATTTCTTTATTCTTCCAAGTTGAAGGCGTTAGTTCATTATCAATTTCAATATTAATATGATAATCAAAAGGTTTGACGCCTCTTTTTTTAATATATTCAAATGTTTTATTAATACCATCAGATAATTTAACGGTAGTTTTATAATTTAATAGTTTTCTAGCTTTGTCTGCTGAACAAGTAGCGTGCTTTACTTCTTTAGGTCTGTCTTTTTTGTATATCGGATTTAAATTAACACCTGTAATGTTTGAACAAATTTCAGCAACTTTATTGATAGTCACAAATTCTTCGTCTGGACCTATATTAATAATTTGTTTGTTAAGATTTTGTTGATCTAACATTGGTATTAAACAACTTAAACAATCATCAATATAAGAGAAGCACCTTGTTTGTTTGCCGTCGCCATAGATAACTGGAGCTTTTCCTTGCATCATACGGTTAATCATAATGGATACAACATTTCTAAATGGATCGTCATATTTTTGTTTTGGTCCGATTATGTTGTGTGGTACAGCAATAACCCACTCAATATTATTTAATTCACAAAGATTTTTTAATACTTCTTCAGATGCAACTTTTGAAATTGCATAAGGATCAACTGGCATTGGTTTCATTGTTTCAGTGAAAGGAGCTTTTTGTTCGCCATACCTTGCCATAGATGAGCAAAAAATTATTCTTTTTACTTTTTCATTTACAGCCGCTGAAAATATAGCAACAGATGCTAAGTAATTATTTTTAGTAATCTCAAAAGGTGAAAAAACTGAAAGACCTTCATGAGCTGTTGCAGCACAGTGATAAACTATATCTATTCCTTTCATTATTTTTTGAATCTTTTCGAGATCACAACAATCTATTTTTTGAAATTCAATACTATTTGGAACATTGTCCTCATAACCTCCAATCATATTATCAATACCGATTACTTTATGACCTAATTTTGCTAATTTTTCTGAAAGATGAGATCCCAAAAAACCTGCTGCTCCTGTAACTAATATTTTTTTGCTAAGATTGGACATATTAATTATCTATATTTTTAATTTAAAAAAATCAAATGATTAAAATATTTTTGGACGATACCAGGAGCTCCTACCAGTAATTGAATTAAATATACCTGAAAATCTATGAAAATAAATTAACCTTTTAGTTTTATTAAATAATAATGTGTAAAAGATTATTTTTAAAATAGATGAAAAAAATTTAGGGCTTATTTTAAAAAAAGCATATAGAAAACCATCATGCTTTTTATTATAGTAAAAAGTAGACCACATCCAATGCCAATTTCTTGAAAGTTCCATCTCATAATTAATAGACTCATTATGTGAACTTCCTCCTATATGCTTTATTACAATTTTTGGATCTAAATATATCTTTTTATTTTTTTGTCTTAGTCTCCTACATAAATCAATTTCTTCAAAATAAATGAAAAAATTTTTATCAAAAAAATTAATTTCATTAAATTGAGAAATATTTAAAAACATTGCAAAACCTTTTACATTTTCAACTTCTATGAGATCCTTGCTACTTGTTAGCAAATCATTTTTCAAATTTTTTTCTTCTTGAATAGCCGGACCAATAATAGCAAAATTTGGATATTTTTTAACTGTATAAAAAAAATTATCAATTGCATCTTTTTGTAAAACAGCGTCTGGATTCAATATTAATGCATATTTCGTTTTCACTTTAGATAAACCTAAATTATTTCCTTTTGCATAACCAAGATTTTCTCCAGCTAAGATACAAACAACATTTGCATATTTTTTTTCAATTTTATCTTTAAAATCTCTATTATCGGAATTTTCAACAATTAAAACATTCAAACTTGGATTTATAGAATTTAGGCATGAGTAAATTTTCTCATCGCTTTTAAAAGCTGTTATTACAATCGTAATATCGCTATGAGACATAAATTAAAACCAATTGATTTTAAAAGTTAATTCTTTTAATAGTTTAATATATTTGATCGAACTTATCTTGTAAATTAAAATGAAAAAAATAATAGTTACTGGCGGCAATGGGTTTATAGGAAGTAATTTAATTAAATTTTTACTTTTAAAAAAATATTTTGTTATAAATATTGACAAAAGCTCATATTCTAAAAATTCATTTATACTAAAACATATAAATACAAAAAATTATATTTTCTGTAAGTTCGATATAAATAATAGAAAAAAATTATTCAAAATCTTATCTAAATATAAACCAGACGGTATTTTTAATCTAGCAGCTGAGACTCATGTGGACAGATCCATAGATTCACCAAAAAATTTTATAGACAGCAATATTCTTGGAGTTTTTAGTTTATTGGAAGAAATAAGAATATATAAAAAAAAATTTAAAAAAAAAATTAGGTTAGTTCATGTTTCAACAGATGAAGTCTATGGAGACATCAAAGGAAACATGAGATCTACTGAGAAACATACGTATAATCCTAGTTCACCTTACTCAGCAACCAAAGCTAGTTCGGATCATTTAATAAAGTCTTACATAAGAACCTTTGGTGTAAATGCTTCAATTTCAAATTGTTGTAACAATTATGGACCAGGTCAATTTCCTGAAAAATTTATTCCAACATTAATCTTTAATATCCTTAATAATAATTTTTTACCCATTTATGGTAAAGGAGTTAATTCAAGAGAATGGATTCATGTATATGATCATTGTACCGCTTTGTTGAAAATATATAAAAAAGGTAAAATTGGAGAGAGTTATAACGTGGGGACCGGCAAAAATATTAAAAATCTTAATTTAACCAAAATGTTGCTTCATATCGTGAAGAACAAAAAATTTAAAATAGGTAAAAAAGTAAAAATTAAATTTGTTAAAGATAGACCTGGTCACGATATGCGATATGCTTTAAACTGTAATAAAATAAAACAAAAATTAAAATGGAAGCCTATTAAAAGTATGGACGTAGGATTAATAGAAACTTTTGACTGGTACCAAAAAAACTATTCTTTTTTTAAAACTTTTTCCAAAAAATTATTTTTTAAAAGACTTGGATTAAAAACATGATTAAAAAAGGAATTATTTTGGCTGGGGGTATGGGAACGAGAATGAGTCCATTAACAAAAGCTGTTAATAAACAATTATTACCTCTATACGATAAACCATTAATTTATTATCCTCTTTCGGTTCTGTTATTAGCGGGAATAAAAGATATCTTAATTATTGTTAATAAAGGACAACTACTGCAATTTAAAAAAATTTTACCTGAAAAAAATAATTTAGGAATTAAAATAAATTATATTGAACAAAAACATCCAAGGGGTTTGCCCGATGCTTTTATACTGGGAGAAAAATTTATTTCAAACAATAATGTAGCTTTAATTCTAGGTGATAATTTCTTTTATGGACAAAGTTTAACGTCTGCTCTTAAAAAATGTACAAAGCTGAAAAATGGAGCTAATGTTTTTCTTCATCCAGTAAAAAACCCAACTGCATACGGAGTAGCTTCCATAAATTCGAAAAATAAGATTACTAAAATAATTGAAAAACCAAAAAAAACTAAATCTAATTTAGCAGTAACTGGACTATATTTTTTTGATAATAACGTTGTTAAGTTCAGTAAGTCTCTTAAGCCATCTAAAAGAAATGAGTTAGAAATTGCTGATTTACTCAACGTTTATAGAAAAAAAAATAAATTAAACGCTAAAATGATTGGCAGAGGAGGTGTTTGGCTGGATACGGGAAGTATAAAAGACTATTACAGTGCCTCAAATTTTATTTCAACAATTGAGAATAGGCAAGGTTTCAAAATTGCGTGTATTGAAGAGATTGCATTGAAAAATAATTGGATAAATAAATTTGAAATAAAAAAATCTATTTTATTTTATGGTCGTTGTGAATATTCAAATTATCTCAAAAAGTTAATTAAATGATTATTGAAAAAACTTCTCTAAAGGACCTAAAAGTTATAAAAGGTAAAATTCACTATGATAATAGAGGTTTTTTTAAAGAAATTTTTAAAAAAGAAAAACTAAAATATCACAAACCAGTTTTCTGGTGCATGTCGAAGTCAAAAAAAAATGTTCTGAGAGGATTACATTTACAAACAAAAAAATCTCAAGAAAAATTTGTAACTGTTGTTAAAGGAAAGATTTTAGACGTGGTAGTTGATTTGAGAAAAAACTCAAAAACATTTGGCAAACATTTTAAAATTATTATGTCTGATAAAAATGCTAAATCACTATTAGTGCCCTCAGGTTTTGCTCATGGCTTTTTAGCTTTAGAAAAAGAGAATATTATTCTTTACAGCAATAATAATTATAGATCAAAATCTAGTGAAATTGGATTATTGTGGAACGATAAAAAATTGAAAATAAATTGGCCTAATAAAAAATTTATTATATCTAATAAAGATAAGAAAAATTTGAGCCTATCGCAATTCCGAAAAAAATATAAGATTTAAATGAATAACTTATTAATGTATTGTTTGAGCTTAAATAATGAAGACTTTGATAAAATTAAATCACTAAATTATATTCCAGTAGGATTGGGTCAAAAAAATTTTTCTAAAGAATGGTTGAGAGATAATACTGGAAAAAATATATCTAATAAAAATAGTTTTTATGGTGAATATAGCTTTCATTATTGGTTTTGGAAAAATAAGTTAGATGAGATAAATCAAAATATTTGGATAGGCTTTTGTGCTTATAGAAGATTCTGGACTAAAAATGAAAATACTTTTGATATTATTAATAAAAATGATTTTTTAAATAAAGCTCAAAATGAATGGAATAATTATGATGTTATACTTGGTCAAAATATTTATATGGATGGTTGGTCTAAAATGAAAATTATCAAACATGGTCTAAGATCGTTTATTCTAAATCCCAAATATTTATTAAAAAAAAATCAAAATTTAAAATTACATTTTGACTCATTTCATGGACATGGGAATCTTGATAAAGCAATTGAAGTATTAGATTCAAATGATAAACAAGATTTTAAAATATTTATGGAAAATCAAAATTTCTACAATAGAGGAAATATGTTTATTATAAAAAATAAAGATATTCTCAAAAATTTTTACAACACTATATTTCCTTGGTTAATTCGTTGTGAAAATATTTTTGGATTTAAATCGAATGATTATGGCAGTACAAGAATTTATGGTTTTTTAATGGAAAGATTTATTTCTTATTGGTTTAATAAATATACAAAGGTAAAAACTTGGCCAATAGCATTTTACAATATCAATAAAGAAGAATTAATTTAGATTATGCGTTGCAAGGTCACTGGAAAACAAATTAAATTTATTATGTCCTTAGGAAAAATGCCTATGGCAAACGGTTTTTTATTAAAAAAAGATTTTAAGAAAGAATTTTTTTATAACTTGAAAGTTGGGTTTAATAAAAAAAATTATTTATTTCAAGTTGGCAACCATCCTAAATCAACAAAAATTTTTAATGATAAATATCCTTTTTTTACTCATAAATCAAAATTTATGGTTAAACATTTTAAAAAATTTTATTTATGGTTGCAAAAAAACTATTTAAAAAAAAATAGTAAAATTATTGAAATTGGCTCAAATGACGGAACATTTTTATCGTTTTTTCCAAAACATAAATACGAAAGTTTTGGATTTGAACCATCTCTTAATGTGGCAAAAATTGCGAGAAAAAAAAAATTAAAAGTTTTTGCAAATTTTTTTAATTATAAAAATACATCAATGTTAAAAAAATTTAAGAAAAAGATTGATCTTATATGTGCAGCTAATGTTATTTGTCATATTCCTAACTTGAAAGATTTAATTAAAAGTATTGATTATTTGCTCTCAAATGATGGTGTATTTATATTTGAAGAGCCATATCTAGGTTCTATGTTTAAAAAAATTTCATATGATCAAATATATGATGCCCATGTATTTATTTTCTCTCTTCATTCGGTAAGAAGTATTTTTAATAGCTTTGGCTTTGAATTAATTGAAGCACTTCCTCAAAAAACACATGGTGGTTCTATGAGGTATGTTATAGCAAGAAAAAATTCTTTAAAAATTAAAAAATCTGTAAAAAATATTTTAACTCAAGAAAAAAAAAATAATTTAGATAAAATTAAATCTTGTATGATTTTTAAAAGGAATTGTGAAAAGTCCAAAAATAAATTTAGATCAAAAATTGTTAAATTAAAAAAAGAAGGGAAAATAATATGTGGTTATGCTGCATCAGCTAAAAGTACAACCGCACTTAATTATTGCGGTATAGATAACAAATATATTGAATACATTGTAGACTCAACCAAAGAAAAAATTGGAAAATTTACACCTGGCACGCACATACCTATAAAAAATCCTAAATATTTTAGAAATAATTATCCAGATTATGTAATATTAAATTCATGGAATCACAAAAATGAAATTTTAAAAAAAGAAAAAGACTTTACTAATAAGGGTGGAAAATGGATTTCTCATGTCAAATAATTTTAAGATAGTTGTTACTGGTGGTTCAGGAAGGTTTGGAAAAATTTTAAAAGAAAAAGTTGGTCTTAATTATATTTTTCCAAAAAAAAGTCAGCTAAATATTTTAAAGATAAACTCTATAATAAAATACTTAAAAAAAACAAAACCGAAATACTTAATTCATTTAGCTGGTTTGTCACGCCCTTTGAATATTCATGAAAAAAATATAGAAAGAAGTATTAATTTAAATATTGTTGGAACAGCTAATGTTACTATTGCTTGTAACAAACTTAACATTAAATTAATTTATTTTTCAACATCATATGTTTATCCTGGAAAAAAAGGAAATTATAAAGAAAGCGATCCTTTATTACCTATCAATAATTATGCTTGGTCAAAGCTTGGGGGAGAGTCTGCAGTAAAAATGTATAAAAATTCCTTAATTTTAAGAATTAGTATGACTGAAAAACCATTTATACATAAATATGCTTATGCGGATATGAAAACAAATTTTATTTTCCATGAAGAATTTGTAAAAATTTTCAAAAAGATTATTCACTTAAAAGGAACATTAAATATTGGAGGACCAACTCAAACAGTATATAATTTTGCTAAGAAATATAATAAAAATGTAAAAAAGAAATATTTAAGTAAAGAAAATATTAATTTACCTTTAAACGCGTCTATGAACCTAAATAAAATAAAAAAATTAATAAAATAATGCTACCCAAATTTCTAAAACCTAAGCAAGAGTACGATTTAATTAGACTAGGTCAAGACAACGACGGAGGATATCTCGTAGAAAAACAATCAATAATTAATTCAAATTGTTTAATAACTTTGGGTTTAGGTTATGATTGGTCCTTTGAAAAAGATTACAGCAAATATAAAGATAAATCTATTTTTTGTTATGACCATACAGTTAACTACTCTTCAATTAAAAAATTATGTAGAAAATATCTGGCGAGTTATTTATTTAGAATATTTAAACCTAAATATTTTTTAAAAAAACATTTTTTTTCTCAACTATCGAGAAATATCTTTTTATATAAAAACTATAAAAAATTTTTTTCGGAAAAAGCGGAACATTTAGAACAAAGAATAGGTTCTGGTTCTGGTGGAATTATGCTTAATGAAATTTTAGAAAAAAAAAAAGAATTATCTCCTATTTTTTTAAAAATTGATATTGAAGGATCAGAATATCGTATATTAGATGAAATTATTGAAAATCAAGATTTATTTACTGGCATCGCTATTGAATTGCACGATGTAGATTTACATTTGGATAAAATTGAACAATTTATCAAAAATTTAAAAATGGAGCTGGTTCATATCCATCCACAAAATCCTGCTTTTGTAACTAAAGATCATATACCAACACAAATAGAATTGACTTTTGCAAAAAATCCAGAAGCAATAGGACCAGTAGCGAAAATACCTCATAAATTAGATCAACCTGCTAATCCATCTTTTAAAGAAATTGAATTAAAATTTGAAAATTAATTTATATCCAAGTGTGTGAAAACTTAATCAAGATTATCTTGCTTCCAATTTTTTGGTAGCGGGAAGTGGGATCGAACCACTGACCTCAGGCTTATGAGTCCTGCGCTCTAACCAACTGAGCTACCCCGCCAACTATCAAATGATAATTTATAATAGTATTAATTAATAGTGCAATCAAAAAGTTATTTTATAATTACTATTATTTAATTTTTAAAAATCCGGGGTAGATATTTGTATTTAATTCTTCGCCATAATCCCTCTTGATCCGCGAATGATGACTCTTCTATGTTCGGTCTTTTTTTCCAGATTGTCGTATAATATTTTCTTAATTTAATACTAATGGGAAAAAAGGACTTTTCTTGAACATAGTAGTATAAGGCAATTGATTTTCTTGTAGTGTTTTCTGGGCATAATAATGGATCTGGAAAACCATGATTGGAATTTTTATCTGTTCTAAAAATTACAATATTATTGCTAATTGGGGAAATGCTTTTACATACATTTGTCATTTGCTTGTTCCATAATTCTAAAAAACCTCCCCACTCATTTTTCCAATCTGTATTTAAATAAAGTAATAAATTTAGAACTCTTCTAGTGTTAGAATGCCTTCTGTAAATAAAATCACTATGAACTTTTAAAAACCCCCCTCTAGGTGATTGATGCATTCCTCCACCATGTAATTTCCAATCTGGCTCTATATCATTAAGACTAAATTTTTTTTCTAAAACTTTAATAAAATTTTTTGAATAAAAAAAATCAACTATCTTTTTAATTTTCGGAGGAAGTTTTTCATATTCAGAGAATTTTCTTTTTAAGTTTCCATACCTATAGCCACCAGCGTTTTCTAATTTGTTAAAATTAACGAATTCGGACTCTGCTTCTTTAATTAAATCTTGAGGCAAAATATTATTTGTTGACATAAACGGAAAAGGGATCTCTTCAACAACTAGCTTATCTTGTATTTTTTCTAAAAAACTATTATCTAACATTTAAGAATACATCATACAGTTGTATTTATATAAGTAAATATTTATTAAAGAAATAAAAAACTTAAAAAATAGGAATTAACTCCTTAATAAAATATTTTTTGGATCATGAAGAGCGGTTGGTTCAAACTTAATTCTATATTTTACACCCTCAATTTCAATTGACATGGAACGATGATTAAGATCTGCATTAGTGCTTACATAAGCTAAAAAAATATTTTTCTTATAAAAAAATGAATAATTTGAGCTCGTAGAATTTCCAACTAATTTATTTTTATAAAAAATAGGTTCATCATGTAAAAGAAGGGGCTTTCCAGGTTTGCTATCTATAAGTGAAAAAAGATGTAATTTTTTTTCAAGAGGTTTTTCAATAATAGACTCTAAAAATTTTCTTCCAATAAAATTTTCTTTTTTATTGAAATTTACAGCAAATTTTAATCCGGCTTCAAAAGGATTATTTTCGTTTGTTATATCATGACCCCAATGGAGAAACTTTTTTTCTAATCTTAAAATATCTAAAGCGTGCATTCCAGCTATGCATAAACTATATTTTTTTCCTAATTTTGTTATTTGATTAAAGATTTTTCGTGCATTTTTAATTGGTATATAAATCTCCCAACCTAGCTCACCTATAAAAGATAATCTTTGTAACCACAATTTAGTGTCATTTAAAAAAAAATTTTTTCCTGTTGCAAAAGGGAAAAGTTCATTTGAAAAATGGTCTCCTAGGAATTCAGTCATAAATATTCTACTTTGTGGGCCAAATATACCTAGGCAAGCATAATTTTCTGTCACGTCACTAAAATTTATATCGTTTTTAATGTTTCTTAAAATATGTGTTTTATCTCTCACTCTACACATTGCAGGACTTATAATACGAAAATAATTGTCTTTTAAACAAGCTACAGTAATATCGCATTCGATCCCTCCACTAACATTTAGCATTTGAGTATAAGTAGTTTTACCAGGAATGTTTTTAATATTATTTGCACACAATCTTTGAAGTTCTCTATGAGCGAAATTACCTTTTATCTCAAATTTAGCAAAAGGTGTTAGTTCATACAAACCTAAATTTTTTCTTGTAGATATTGTTTCTTTTTTTGCAGAATAAAACCAATTTTGAAATCCATAGCTGTACTTATAATTAGGTTTTTCTTTATTGATTGCATACCACATGGGCCTTTCGTATCCTGCCACTGATCCAAAACATGCCTTAGCTTTTTTTAATTCGCTATGATATGGCAGTATTTTAACGTTCCTTGATGTTGTTAATTGTTTATAAGGCCAGTGCATATTAAATAAATTACCTAGTGACTCGGTAACTCTTTTTTTAATAAATTTTAGAGAAGAGTTAAAATTTTCAAATCTTTTAATATCGAGAGCAAATAGATCTTCATTCATATGACCGTTCATCATCCATTCTGCTGTTGCTTTACCAGCTCCACCTGCAGAGCCAATACCAATGCTATTAAATCCACAACAAACAAATAATTTTTTAATTTCTGATGTTTCTCCTAATAAATAATTTGTGTCTGGTGTAAATGACTCAGGCCCAGAAAAATATTTATCTATTTTTGTTTTTTTTATACTAGGAATTCTTTTAGCTGCTAATTTTTGTAATGTTCTTACGTAGTTTTGATTGACTTTAAATTCACCAAATGAAAAATCTTCGGGCACTTTGTTGGTTTTTTTGAATGCATTTTTGGCATTGGGCTCAAATATACCTATTAAAAGACTTTGGTTATATTCTCTTAAATAAAGATAGTTGTTTGGATCTCTAAAAGTAGGGAGTATTTTCGGCAAATTTTTTAATTTTTCAGTTATCATATAAAAATGTTCATTTGGATACAGAGGAATACTAACTCCAGCTGCCTCACCTATTTGTCTTGACCACATTCCAGAGCACAATACAACATATTCAGCTTCAATTTTACCAAGATTAGTACTAACTCCTCTAATTTGATTATTTCTTGTCAAAATTTTTTTTAGGGAACAGTTTTCAATTATTTGAGCGCCTTCTTTTTGAGCTGCTTTAGCAATTGTTTTTGATAATACCTCTGGATCAGCTTGTCCATCTCCAGGTATATAAAGTCCACCTACAATATCTTGATTTTTTGCAATAGGATACAAATTCTTAAATCTTTTTTTATCAATCAATTCAATATCAATATCAAATAATTTCGACATACTCTTTTGTCTTAAATATTCTTGATACCTAACTTTATTGCTTGCAATGTTTATTGTTCCAGTTTTTTTAAAACTAGAATTTTGACCGGTAATTTTAATTAATTTTTTATAAAAACTAATTGAATGCTTTCTTAATTTAGTAATCTGTGCTGTAGGACCTAATTGAGTAATCATGCCTGCAGCATGCCAAGTAGTGCCTGAAGTTAATTTATCTCTTTCAATTAAGACTGTATCTTTCCAACCATTTTTAGCTAAATGATAAGCTGTAGAACAGCCAGCTATCCCTCCTCCGATGACTACCACTTTAGCACTCTTTGGCAGTGGTGTCATAACTTCTCCTAAAAATTAGATTAGCTTAATCTTATTATCAATTGATTAAGCTGCTAACTGCATTTTATGTTTTAAGCTCATACCGCTTAAAAAATTCCAAAGATATTTAGCCGTAGACAAGGCAGCTTTTTTTGCCTTAGTTTGATCTTGAGATGACAACCCATCAAGTAATTTTTCACATTCTTTTCTATGATGAACATCTGCAGATTTATGAGCTTCAAAAAATTCTAGACCTTTTTTTGATTTAACCCCATAATATTTTTTTAAACCTTTTATCTTAGTGTCTGCTATTTCTGGAATTTGTCTCTCATATGTATAAAGTGAAGCTAAACCCTCTGCATATGATGATCTGCTTTGCGCAAAAAAATTATCTATTAGATCTTTTGTAAATGTTTCTTTCTTAGTAATTTCTAATTTTTTAGCATCTGCTCCCATTGCTATAGCGAAGTTTTTCCATAACTTTGGATGATCCGAGTCTTTGTTCTCTTCATCTTGTAAGTTTTCTAATAGAATTTTTCTTTTTTCAATATCTTCGCATAGTGAGTGAGTTGCGCTGATGTATCTTGGAAATGCTTTAACGTGATGATAGTATTGTTCTGCATAATCTTTAATTATTTCTTTGGTTAACGCTCCCTCATTCCATGACTTATAAAACGGATGTTTTAATAAATGATATTTATCTAATTCTTTATTTAATTTTTTTGCAAACATTTGTGCTCCTTTGTTAAATTAAGACTATAAAAAACTAAGCTCTATTAAAATGAAATAATCAATTATCCACATTTTTACTTATGATTTATTAAATGTTCACGTTTTGATTCACTTTTGATTCCTTTAGGGACTCAAAATACAACCTTAAATAGTGTTTTCCACACGTTCAATTCTTCTTTCGTCTATGGGATAATGAACAATTGTTGCAAAGATTGATAGTGCTATAGCTATATACCAAGCATAATCGTAAGAGCCATATAAGTCGTAAAAATATCCACCTAAAAATGCCCCAGCAAAAGCACCAAATTGATGACATAAAAATACAATACCGAAAAGCGTGCTTAAATATTTAGTTCCAAAAATTTGTGCTACAATGCCATTCGTGGGTGGAACAGTAGAGAGCCAAAGGAGACCAAACGTAATTCCAAAAATTATCGAATTTAGTAATGATGGTGGAGAAAAAATAAAAATACAAATACTCACTGCTCTAAGCATATATAGAATACTCAACAAATTTTTCTTTTTATATTTCGTTCCAAGATATCCAATGCCCAAAGTACCAAAAATATTAAAAAACCCTATTAAAGCTAAAATTATTGTAGCTGACCATCCGCCCATTCCTCTGTCTTGCATATAGCCAGGAATATGGGTTCCAACTAAAGTAATTTGAAAACCACAAACAAAAAAGCCTAAAACTAATAAAATATATCCTCTATGAGTAAATGCTTCTTTTATAGCAGAGTAAAAAGATTGATCCCTGTCTGCTTGTGATGAATTAATAATAGTTTTGGAGGGTAATAAAAAAAAAGAAGCTATTAGTCCAAACGCTATAAAATACATAAAATATTTTAATGTTTGTTCCCATCCTACCAATCCAAGGCTATACTGGGTAAAAAGTGGAGATAAAAAATATCCTACCGAAGCCGCTGCAGTAACATATCCTGTCGCTATGGTTCTAGTTTCATTTGGAAAATGTTTACCAACTTCTGACACTGGCACTCCAATAGCTGTTGCACCTAGCGCTATACCTACTAAAACTCCTAAGCTAAGCTGAAAAAAAATACCAGTATTAGGACCTGCATAAAGCATATAGATACCTAAACCAAAAATAATAAATCCTACTAGGACAGCTTTATTTCCTCCGAATTTGTCAGCTAAAAAACCAAATATTGGAGCAAAAATTCCCCAAAATAACATTTGTATGCCAATGGCTAATCCAAACTCTGTTCGAGTACAGCCGATGCCCTCTTCAAATGCTTTAAAAAACAAACCAAAAGTTTGTCTCAAACCCATAGAAATCAAAATTATAATGCAGGCTGATAGTAAAACTATAAGTGCTAATCTGTTTGGGATAAATTTAAACATTTAAATTATTTAATATATCTTATAGATTTTTTTAGATCATTTATCAAATCTTTAGGATCTTCTAAGCCGATATGCAATCTTACAATATGCTCATTTTTGCTATATCTAAAATATTTTCTTCCTTTTGTATACTCAGTGCTTTTACGAAGATCTTGAAGAATTGCCAAGCTTTCAAAACCTCCCCAGCTATAACCTATTCCAAATAACTCGAGAGAATTTACAAACTTTATTACTGAGGACTTGTTTTTACTTTTAATGACTACTGACAATAATCCTGTGGCACCTGTATAATATTTTTTCCAAAGCTTATAATTTTTTGAGCCTTTTTTATAAGGATAGAGTATCTCTTTAATTTTTTTTTGAGTCTTTAAAAAATTAATGACTTTTTTTGTATTGTCATAATGTTGTTTTAGTCTAACATCTAGAGTCCTTAAACCTCTTATAATTAGATATGCTTCGTCTGCAGACATTCTGTAACCAGATAATTTATAAAAAAACATCACCTTTTTAAAAACTTTTTTATTAACAGATAATGTGCCACCCATAGCATCCGAATGACCAGAAAAATATTTTGTTGCTGATGAAAATGATAAATCAAATCCAATTTTAAGTGGTTTTAGATATAAAGGTGTCCCCCAAGTATTGTCTAGTAAAGTAATGATATTTTTACTTTTAGCTAATTTTACTATCTTAGAAAGATCTTGAAATTCAAATGTATTGCTTCCAGGGTTTTCTACCAAAATCATTTTTGTTTTTTTGGTAACTTTATTCTTTAAATCTTCGAATTTTCCAGGATCATAGAATTTAGCTATTATATTGAATTCTTTTAGAAGATCTTCTGAAATTTCTCTAGTGGGTCCATACACATTGTCAGAAACTAATATTTCATCTCCAGGCCTACATAAACTCAAAACTGCTAAAGATATACCTCCAAATCCTGTGCCAGTCAAAAACACATGGTAAGCATGTTCAAGTTTTTTAATAATATTTTCTAATTCTATAGTCGTAGTGCTTCCATACCTACCGTATGTGTAATGTGTGATATTTTTATGTTGTTTAATTTTTTTTTCGTGTTTCAACATTTCTTGCATGGAATTAAAAAGAATTGTTGAGGCTCTAATAACTGGGGGATTTGCTGATCTATTAATATTATCTTTAACGGGATGCTTTAAAAATGTGCTTGTAGACTTTTTCATAAAATAAGTATATTTGGACCTTATATAAATTTTTATAAATATAATATAAAAAAGGAGGCAGAAATATGGGTTACCCTAAAAAACATAGAGGTCGAAGAAAAATTGGCTCTAAAAAAAGAAGAGCAAGAAAAAGAAATAAAAGAAAATAATCAGAATAAAATTATATGAAAGAAATAGCTCAAATAAGAAAATTGAGTTTGTGGATATTTTTCGTTCCCTTTATAACGGTTAATACATGTCTTTTCATATCCGTTAACTATCATTTTTTAGAAAATACCATTTTTGTCGTAGATCCAATCGGAATGTCTGGTTTTACAATACCTTATTTTGATGGAAGTTTATCCATTAGTCGAGCGTCCAGAACTTATCCTCAATTTTTAATTTTTAAGCCAGGTATGTTAATCACTTCAATTCTTCTTTATTTTTATTGGATAAAAAATAATTTGGTAATTAATCAATTTAAGAATTCTCAGAATAAAAAAAATACATTTATGATTTTTGGGATTTTATCAGCTTTTTTTCTAATAATACATTCTATGTTATTGGGCGTTGAAACAGATATTAAAATATTTAAATTTTTGAGAAGAGTAGTTCTTTTAAGTTTTATTATATTTGAAATTATCGCACAAAGTTTACTTGTAATTAATTTTTATAAGCTCAAAGATAAAATATTTATCTATTTCAATTTAAAAGTTTTAAAAATGAAAATGATGTTAGTTTCAATTCTGGTATTTGTAGCTGTTGCAAGTATTCCTTTTTTAATAAAGAGTGGCAATGTGCATTTTAAGCACGGTCTCGAATGGAACTATTTTGTTGGAGTTATACTTTTTTATTTATTTACTAGATTTTTTTGGAGAAGAACCACATAAATTTCTAGGCTTTCGCCCAGAAATTTAGTAGTTTTGGCTCGTCGTTATAGGCGCTACCGCCAAGCCTCCCGATGAAACTGTAAAGCGCTACTTGTTTCACCTTTCTGCCCGTTAAGCTTGAACCTCTCGGTCTTTCCCTAACTGGCCAGTTAAGAGTTGCCTCTTAATTAAGTACATTTAATCATAGTTTAGAAAAAATAAGTATCACTTTATACGTGAAGAATTTTCTAGTGTGAATTACGTGGATAAATTTTTGTTCTCTGTCTTATGTATCCAACCCCCACCTAATACTTTATCCCCATGATAATCTTTAGAATAAAAAACGCAAGCTTGACCAGGTGATATACCTGACTCTTCATCTAGTATTTTTACATGAGCTTGATTGTTTTGAAAATTTATTTTTGCTTTTAACAACTTACCGGTTGATCTAACTTTAATATTAATTATTTCATTAAATTCTTTTTTTGAAGCTAAAATATTTAAGTTTTTAAGTTTTATTTTATCAATTATCAAAGATTTTTTTGGCCCTACAATAATTGTATTATTTTCAGCGTTAATATTAACAACGTACAAAGGCTCTTGATGGGCTATTTTAATACCTTTTCTTTGTCCTATAGTATAATTGATTATTCCATCATGTTTTCCAAGTAACTTGCCTGATTGATCTAAAATATCTCCTTTTTGAAATGACTCTGGTCTAAATTTTTTTATTACAGAACTGTAGTCTCCATTAGGTACAAAACAAATATCTTGGCTATCAGGTTTGTCTGCCACATTTAAATCTAATTCTGAGGCAATTTTTCTTGTTTCTGACTTTTCTATTTGTCCAAGTGGAAATCTTAAATAATCAAGTTGTTCTTGCGATGTGTTAAATAAAAAATAACTCTGATCTCTAGTAGGATCTTTAGCTCTATACATGCTCGCTTTTCCATCAGTTTGTATTCTTGTAACATAATGGCCTGTAACTAGGGCATCTGCCTTTAAATCCTTTGAATATTTAAATAAATCTCTAAATTTAACAGTTTGATTACACTGTACACAAGGTATGGGAGTTTCACCAGCTACATAACTGTCAATGAATGTATCTATCACTTCTGTTTTGAATTTTTTTTGATAATATAATATTTCATGTTTCAAATCTAATTGTTCTGCTACTCTCTTGGCATCAATTATGTCCTGGCCTGCACAACATTGCCTCCCCTCTTTAGATGGCTTAGCGTCATCATACAATTTTAAGGTAATTCCAGTAACATTATAGCCCTCAGACTTCATTAAACCGGCAACAACAGATGAGTCTACTCCTCCAGACATTGCTACCACAACTTTGGTTTCTTTTTTTTTCTTATTAATACCTAGAGAATTAATCATTAACTGTGTATATTATAAAAAAAAAGTATTTTCCATCATGCATTTAGGCTTCGAACCAGGTGATTTTGTTGTTAACCCCTTAAAAAAAGATTGGGGTGTGGGACAAGTACAATCTATCGTTAAAAATAAAGTGACGGTTAACTTTGAAAACTTTGGTAAACAAGTTCTTAATGTTGAATATGTCAAATTAGAAAAAATTAAAAATGAATAAAAATGAATTAAAAATGATAGCTGAGAGCTTGATAGATACTTTTCAGACTGCAGGAAACGAGTCGATAAAAGCCTATGAAAAAGGATTGAAAATTGAAATTAAGGAAGATAAGTCTCCTGTTAGTAATGGAGACATTTTAGTTAATGATATTTTATCAAAAAAAATAGCTGACTTAACACCAAAAATCCCAATTATTTCAGAAGAAACAGTAGATTTAAGTATTAGAAATAAATTTAGAGACTTTTGGTTAATAGATCCAATAGATGGAACTAAAGAATATATATCTGGAAAAAAAGAATATACCTTAAACGCGGCTTTAATAATTGATTACAAACCAGTAATTGGTTTAGTTTCTGCACCTAAAATGGATAAAATTTTTTACTCTTTCGGTATGAATGAAAGCTATTTGATAGAAAAAGGTATTAAAAAAAAAATTAGTTGTGTAAAGCAAACTCCTAAAAATGAAATTGTGGCTGTCACTAGTTCACCAAATCCTTCGGAAGAAATATTAAAAAAGCTAAAGGAGTATGGCATGACATCTTACAAAAGTATGAGAAGTTCATATAAATTTTGTGTTATAGCAACAGGTGAATTTGATATCTACGCTGCAAGAGAAAGAGCATACGAATGGGATTATGCTGCTGGGCATGCAATAGCAGAACACGCAGGTGCTATTATTACTACGTTAGATTTAAAAAAATTTAATTATGGTAAAAAGGATTATAAAAATTTAAGTTTATTAATTAAGCGTACAAATAATTTAAATGATTAAAACTATATTAATAATTGTAATTTCGGTGAGTATTTTTGGAATTATTTTTTTTATTTTAGTTAGAAACTCATTAAAAAGAAAATTAGACGCGATTATTGAAGAGGAGAAAAAAAATTCAGATCAATCGGATTAATTTATTAAATTCATCTAATGGCAAGTCAAGAATTCTTCTTGATAAATCAAAACTAAAACCATTTCTTGCTAAAATACCCATATCTTTTTTATAAAATAGTTCTCTGTTACTACCAGGTCTTAATGCGCCTATTCTCCTTCTTTTGCAAAGTTTCAAGGCAGAAACAAAATCTGGTTCTATTTTGTCCTCCTTTATTTTTTCGATACTATTCTTTACTAACTCCTGTTTAATCCCTTTTTTTCTTAAGGTTTGATCTATTTTATTTAAAGAATAACCTCTTTTAAGAAATCTTCTAGCACTTGAGTCTGAATAAAGCTCATCATTGATAAATTTATTTTTTTCTAAATTTAATAATATCTTATCTATTATATCTGAGACTTCTTTTTTTGATTTAGTTCCTTTAATTTTAGTCAAATATTTTTTTAAAAGATAAATCTTTAACTGTTGTTTGGAAGGCGTGTATTTTTCTAAATATGCATAGGCAAAATCCCTTAGATTTGTAGTAAGATCTTCAAAATCTTTTTTATTTAATGTGGGATTCATTTATCTAATATACTATATTATTTTAAATGATAAATAATCTTGAAAATTTTTTATTACCAGAAAATATTTATCTCATAGCTAATTGGGGTATTATTCCTTTTTGGTTGTTGCTTATATTTATGCCTAATAATGGGATAACAAAGTTTTTTTCTCACTCTATAATAGCCCCTCTTTTGCTTTTAATTGCTTATGGCTTTATAGGTTATAATATTTATTTAGATCAAAACATATTAGAATCTTTTAATTTATACCTAGGTTTGGATGAATTATACGGAGTCTTTTCTGATGAAAAATTTTTATTAATATTTTGGTTACACTTTCTGTCAATAAGTTTATTTTTAGGTTCATGGATATCAAGAGATGGTCAAAGATACATGATTCCAAAGTTATTGGTGGCGATCTGCTTAATAATAACTTATTTTACTGGTCCTTTAGGAATATTAATTTATTGGTTCATTAGAATATTCTATTCAAAAAAAATTAGTCTTAATGAATAAATTAGTAGAATTTTATTTTGATTTTGTAAGCCCTTATTCATTCATTTCTTACCAACAAATTAAAAGACTGATTAAACATGAAGATATAAAATTTAAATTAAAACCAATTTTGTTAGGAGGTCTACACAACCTTCATGGAATTAAAGCTCCTGCTTTTATTCCAGCTAAAGCAAAATTTATGATAAGAGACTGTAAAATGGTTGCAGAAAAAAATAAAATTTCTTTTAAGTTTAATTCTTATTTTCCTATAAAAACTTTAGAACTTATGAGAGGTGTTCTTATTGCGGAAGAGGATAATATTGAGTCTCATTATATTGATAAAATCTTTGAAGCAATTTGGGTTAATGGATTCAACATGAACGATCAATCAGTTGTAAATAAAATTTTAAAAAATTTGGAAATTAATCCTAAAACTTTTTTTTTAAGATCGGCAAACCAAAATATAAAAGATCTTCTTAAAAAAAGAACTAAGGAAGCTTATGGAAAAGGAATATTTGGAGCACCCACTTTTTGTGTAAACAATAAAATATTTTGGGGACAAGACAGGCTAGAATATGCTTTAAATGAGATGGTGAGATAATTATTTTTTTTCTTTATCAACTATTTCTAGCCCAGCTTTTTTTAACGCATCAAATCCACCTTCTACATGGGAGACATTTTTAAATCCCATGTCTTTTAAAGTCTTTGTCGCTAGAGCCGACCTCATACCCAAAGCACAAAATAAAACCATATTTTTTATTTTTCCAATTTTTCTATCTTTGTAATAAGAGCTTTCGGGATCTAACCAAAACTCTAACATGCCTCTTGGTATATGAATAGCTTCTTTTGGAGTTCCTTCATTCCAAAGTTCTCTAATATCTCTTATATCAATTAAAGTAGTTTCTCCCTTTTTTAGGGATTGTACTACCTCTTCTGCTTTATAAGTTTTTATTTCTTTTGTTGCTTCTTCAACTAGAACTTGGGAAGATTTTATATTCATGCTAATAATTATAAACTATAATGAAAATAATTAAAAATAATTCTAAACCAAATTTGCTTAAAAAGATCTTTATTAAGTTGTGTAGAATAATGGGATACGAAATAATTGATCAAAATACTTTTTTTGTACCTACACTCAATAAACCAATAAATAGCACTTTAAGCATTCAAGGGAAAAAATCGATAAATCTTCCCTTAGGTGAGGTAAAAATAACTAGGAAGGTAAAATCCTTAGATATTATTATTAGAACTTGCACAAACGTAAAAATGCTTACTCAGAATAAAGATAGAATTTTTCAAGAAGAAAAAATTGAATATACTTTACGTTCTGTAAATTCAATTTTAAAAAGTGTATTAGATGCTAAAAAGATACATCAAAATATTATATTTACAATACATTTAATTGATCACAACTCAAGTAAGGAAAACTTAGATAAAATAGAAAATCTTTTAAATAAAACAAACCTACATTATAAATTACTTAATCTTAAAATTGATGAATTTAAAGATAAAATAAATCCAATTAATCAAAAAAACGAAAATAGTACTACAAATCAGATATCTAATATGTGTAATATTTATAAATCTTTAGAATTATCTAGGTCCTCAAAAGATTTAATTTACTTTGTTGAAGATGATTATATTCATGAAAATCAAAGTATTTCGGAAATGTTATTTGCTTATGAAAGAATAGCATCTCTCACTAAAAAAGATTTAATCATGTGCCCTACTGATTATCCATTTTTATACATGAAAGCAGATAGCACTAAATTATTTTTAGGGGAAAACTATCATTGGCGCCAAATAAATGAAACTTTATGTACATTTTTAATGAGCAAGCAAATAGTAGACAAGCATTGGGATAAATT
>MDTB01170856.1_pt1 | contig 22579 bp, 17 predicted proteins | sample 811161 | NCBI WGS metagenome assembly MDTB01 (sample SAMN05326650, study PRJNA326480) | marine metagenome | isolation source: seawater | place: Mediterranean Sea | collected 2009 | reverse complement strand
ATTGTTCTCATCCGACATTGTATAATAAGAATTTTCCCAATCCATCCAATAACCAAGACGCTTTGATTGTTCAGTTTGTATTTTCGAGTACTTTTCAACCCGTTCTTTACATAGATTAACAAATTTTTCAATACCGAATTCTTCAACTTCACGCTTTGTTTTAAAACCTAATTCTTTTTCAACTTCAACCTCAACCCACAATCCTTGACAATCAAACCCATTTTGATATCTCAGTTCATAACCGCACATAGATTTATAACGATTGTATATATCTTTAAGTGACCTTCCCCAAGCATGGTGAACACCCATAGGGTTATTTGCAGTGATAGGTCCGTCGATAAAGCTCCATTTCTTTTTACCTTTATTTAAAGAACGACGTTTCTCAAAAATAGAATTTTCTTTCCAGAAATCAAGCACATCATGTTCTGTTGCTATAAAATCTACTTTATTGTCTACTTTTCTTATGCCCATAAATCAACTGTATAATAAATAAAATAAGGTAGCAAATCTATTTAATAGAAAATACTTTAGTAATGAATGTTTTATAAAAAATATAATTTTTAAAGGATTGAGGTCTGCAAATTATTTTAATGTAAGTGTATAATATCTTGATGATCCGCTTGGCTTTTTCACTAGAAATAGGACAGTATCTTTTTTATTTTTTTTTATTAATCTATTATAATCTTTCATAGAAGTAACTCTTTCAGCACCTATACGTTTTATAATATCTCCCTCACGAATACCTTCTTCGTATGCTTGTCCTTCAGGATTAATATTTATAACAATTAACGCATCTTGATCTTCTTGTACATCATATTCTTCTTTTAATTCATTGGTTAATTTTCTTAATTGCATACCAAAATTATTTGACTCTGACCTATTTAAAGTCACTAATTCTTCTGGATTATTAGGTAATTCTTGTAAAGTTACTTTAACTGTTTTGGGAATTCCATTTCTAATAACTTTTACTCTATTAGTGCTTTTAGGAGGAGTTAATGATACAACATTCTTGAGATTTGCAGTATTCACAATAGACTTACCATTAAATTCAATTATTACATCACCCTCTTCTATTCCCGCATCTTCAGCTGGGCTATCTTTGATAACATTCGCAATCAAAGCTCCATTGGGAGTATTTATATCTAAAGCATCTGCTGTTTTACTATCTAAATCCTGAATAATCACTCCTAACCAAGATCGTGTTACATAACCCTTATCTATAAGGTCTGACATTATCCGATTAGACATGTTTGATGGAATCGCGAATCCAACTCCTCGATTTCCTTTTTCATAACCACCAGTTGCTATCGCTGTATTTATGCCAATTAATTCCCCATTCATATTAAGTAAAGCCCCTCCACTATTTCCAGGGTTAATTGCTGCATCAGTCTGTATAAAATCTTCATAGCTACCAGAATTTAAAATATTACTCCTTCCAATTGCCGATACTATCCCAGTAGTAACTGTATGACTTAAATTTTCAGAAAATGGACTACCTACCGCCATTACCCATTCTCCTACTCTTATATTATCAGAATCACCTAAATTAATTTCCTTCAAGTCCTTTGCATTAATCTGAAGAACCGCTAGGTCAGACTTAGGGTCTTTACCAATAATCGTTGCTTCGAACTCTCTTTTATCAAACAACTTGATTCGGATTCCATCCATATCTTCGACCACATGATTATTAGTTAAAATATAACCATTATCACCATCTACAATGACACCAGATCCTAAAGCATTTGTTTTAAATTCTTTTTGTCTCGGTATATTAGGTTGAAAGAAAAAACCAAAATCATCAAAATCTCTCATTGAAATTATTTTATCAGTAATAATTGTTACAACTCCTGGTTTAGCTTTCTCCGCGACATCAGCAAATGCTTTACTGAATTGACTTACTACAGAATTCTGTGCAATAAGAATATGAACAATAAAAAAAATGAAAAATATTTTTCTCATACAATTAATCCTAATCTATTTACTATTTCAAATGCCTAATAAATTTTTATGTTCCATAAAAAATAAAAGCCCTGTTAACATAAATCAGGGCTTTTATTATATCTTTTAAGAATTTATTATTTAAGATATATCATCTTTTTTGTATCTTGAAATTTATCTACATTTATAGAATAAAAATACATTCCTGTAGATACTTTATTTCCATTACTATTAGTTCCATCCCAGATAATTGAATGATATCCAGGTTGCATTTTCCGAGATTCAAGTGTTTTAACTTTATGACCATTCATATTATAAACTTCAAGTTTAACAAATCCCTCTTCTGGAAGATCAAATTTTATTTCAGTAGATGGATTGAAAGGGTTCGGAAAATTTTGTTGAAGTAAAAAAGAATTTGGAATTAATTGAATATTTGATTGAACTGAGCGTGAAATATAATTAATTAGATTCCCTCCAGGTCCTGCTAGTTTCATATTTTCCAATGAAATATTTACTACATCATAATTTGAACCATTAAACTCTATGGGAAACATTGCACAAACTCCATTCACAGTTTGAATTGCTTCTCCTTGAATATTAGCAATTAATGACTTTCTATATCCATTCTCTTTAATGTTTGATGCAACCAGTACATGCTCTTGTATTTTAGGAAGTTGAGGTGTTAGTATATTGATTAATGCATTATCATATTCTAATGAAAACTCTATTCCTCTAATAGGACCATCATAGTCAATATTTAATAATAAACTAGATGTTGAAAAATCATGAATTAAGTCAACATATGCAATACCATCTTCATTAAAATTCATTAATCTAGAATTTCCTCCAAAAATAATATCCACCATCATAATTACATCAGCAATATTAATTGCTTCATCTAAATTAACATCCACATTTCTAAACTCATCTTCTGTAGGCAAATCTTCTTCGAGAATGAAATCCACTACAACTAGAACATCATTGATATCTGTATCACTATCAAAATCAACATCGCCTGGAGCATATGGGACTGTACAAGAAATATTAGAATGCCTTGATTCTAAATCCCCATAGTCATCTGTTCCCCAAAAGGCAGAAATATTATAACAATATTCAAGATAGTTAGGACTGGCATTAACTGTAGCAAATGTATCTGTTGTTGAAAGAACAAAAGTTTCGTTTCCATTATTATCAACTTCATAAACCCTGTATTCAATCAATTCATCTCTATCAATATTTAAAGGAGATGGATTTGTAATAGGGACATATGGCTCATTCAATTGAAAAATTAAATCAAAATTATTTTCATCTGTGCTTAATTGAGATTCAAAAGGATTATAGTTAGTAATTGGTCCTACAGAATTCTCGATATAATCTGAGAAACTAGTCGCAGTATTTGCGATAGTTAATCCTGGAGCTCCTAAAAATTGAGCTAAAATCCCAAAATTCCCAGTTAATCCTGGATCACCAGCTACAACATCATTAATTGTTGCCCACTCTGCACCTGTAGTAACCCAGTTACGATCATAATATTCTGGCGTTTGTGGCTCAATATCATTCGAGATTCCCAAAAAACCACTTCCATTTTCATTTATTACAACATATATATCACCACTATTTACTTCAACAGATGAACCAGAAACATCAAACTGATATTGGACTAAATCAGTTGGTGCGGAAAGATCAGTAGATGCTACCAAATTAATGGGCTCACCTACAGGACCTGAAACTAAACCATCTGGATCTAAGTATACATCTACATTTGCTGAAATAGCATTTGCTCCACCTTGAAATGATAAAACCATACTTGTTAATAATGCCGGATAATTTGGAGGTGTAAAACGAACTGCAAATTGACACGTACCACCACAACCTATTTGAGCCTCAAAACTTTCATCATAATATGCCATGTCATATAAATCTACACCACCAGGCTGACGCCACTCGAGATAAACTTGTTCATCTAATGGATATGCATTTAACCCTACAGGACTTGGCATATCTGGACTCATTACAAAATCCTGTAGTGTAGGGTCGGCCTGAGCTAAAACAATAACATTTTCTGTAGTAGTATAGAATCCTGATTTTCTCACCTGAACAGTATTTGTCCCAACATCCAAATTCCATAGAGCATAAATCCCATCGTTTCCTGTGGTATCTGAAATATTTCCTGATGTAACAATAACACTATCAATCGCATTCCCATTTGGATCAACTATAGTACCTGTAACATCACCAAATACATATACAGGCTGAGCTACTACTTGGATTAATTCACTTTCATAGTTGTCATCTTCGTTAGATCCCTCATATAATGCTGAAACACTAAAAACGTATTCTAATTCATTATCAAGATTATATACGGTATAATTGGTAGAATCAAAAATAGCTTCATTATTTATTGATTCATTTACATATACATTGTATCCTATAAAATCATATTCATTACGACTTTGCCTTCCATCTGATGTTAGAGAGAAATTATCTATAATCCACCAATTAATGTCAAAAGTTGTTGCTCCATAGCAATGAAACCGGACAAATAAGTTTTCTGATAAATTTGATATATTATAACTATAATTTGTCCAAGTAAAACCATCACCTGAGTTTGAGAATTCCTCTAAAGCTGTCCAGTTTACATCTGTTCCAGTTTTATATTCTATTGATAAAAATTCTGTACCAGTAGGTGACCAATTATCAAATTCTAAATCAAATGATAATGTCACTTCAGATAATTCACCAAGTGGAATAACAGGTGCATATAAACTTTGATCATAATTTTGACTACTAGGACTCCAATTAAATCTGAAAGATGGTTGCGGATTTCCTGCTATATCATCATATACCCAATTATCACCACCATCAATAAGCCATAAGTCTAAGAGTCCACCATCATCAAAAGATTCATAATATGGAATCCCTAAATTATTGACATCAGGTGAAGTCCAATAAAGTGATACCTCTTCATCCCATACCTCCGCATAAACATTCGTTGGAGGTGCAGGTTCAAATATATTAGGGGTTGCACATACTATTTCGGTAAAATCAGACTCACCTTCTTCATATAATGTGGAAATATAATAGCAATATTCTGTTCCATTTGTTAAATCGCTATGAGTAAAAGATAATTCTTCAGTGCATTCCAATATAACATTGTTCTCAGAATCATAAACACGGTAACAAGAAAAAGTACCACATTCATCAGGTATATCTCTTGAATTATTATTGATAACTGTATATCGTAATGGATTCATCACTTCTAAGTTATATGCATCTATTTCATCTTGAGATATTCCAAGATTAACCATCTTTATTTCTTCTAGGGGCCAAACTACTTTTATTGAATTATCAATATATCCATCTACTCTACCACCTGAAATGCTAATCGAAATTTCATAATTGCCAGTTGCACCTCCATATCCATCAACAACCACATAATATTGACCTGGTTGCAATGTTACGCCCCAGAGGCCACTTGGAGGATATGGAGCAATATACTCAGGACAATTTGTATAATCATCATCATTGTAGTTACCTGTAGATACAGGTGCGATACAATCTTGATTGTTAGTAAATATTTCAAGTTTACTATCATAATCTGTATTATTCGAACACAATGTAAAATCAAATGTTGTTACTTCAATAACATTCAATGTGTAAGCCACATCCTCTCCTTGAGATCCGGCTACAGGCCAATTATCTCCCATCCCGACATTAGTTCCTTGATCAGAAAAAGGTAATTCATTAACCGCATAATCCCCACACCCTATATTCCCTACAGGTTCTCCCCACGAAATTATATTTTCTTCGTTACCACCAAATACATTAATCCCTGCCGGAGGACACAATTCCTCATCTTGAGAAAAAAGATAATTATATATTAATAAAAAAACAAATAAACTTGGAATCCTTATTTTCACGATAGATCTCCAGATAATAAATTGATTAAAAAAATTTTACATTGAGAAAAAAGATACTAGACCTTTTACTATTCGAATTTAGGAACTATACCTAGTAATTCAATTAATTTTCTATAGACTTCTCTGAAAACTAAAGACCCAGGTATTATAATTGATTTGTACATCACTCTGACTATACATCAATATTGGAAAATCTAGTCTAACATATATATTTTTTCCTAACATCTCAGTATCAAATCGAATTCCAATTCCTGCATCTGCAAAAATTCTTTTACCATAATTGTTTTCTAAACTAGAAATTGACCTTAATGGTTTATTCCAAAAAATACCATAGTCCATGAAAGAAGCTATCTCGATATTAAAAGGAAGATTGTTCCTCTTTGCAAAGTCCTTAATAATACTAATTTCATTAGATGTAGAAATCAGTACATCAGCACCTGTTTTTCCTTGACCAGAAAATCCTCTTATGTTCCCTTCTCCTGGTAGATGATAATGAGTAAATAGTGATTTTTGTCCATAAAATTGATCAACTAAATAATCTTTTTCAAACATATCATTCGCACTGTTCCCTTCTATATTAAAACCCTCCTGACCTGGGACACCTTTTTGACCACTCCATATTTTTCCTATTATTATTCTATGGTTAAAATGTAAAGTAAAATCTCGGATACTATAGGATTGTTTTTTATCTCTGCTGGCTAGATTTTTTTTATACTTATAATTAATCTCAGATGTTATCTTATTAAAACTCCAAGTTGAATATGGTAAAAATGAGGTTGATAAATTTAAATTAAAATTTAATGACCCTACTCCCGATTTCCACTTTAAATAGCCAACAGCTAATTTCCCATTAGTATCATATCCCAAAGGTTCTGCTCTTTTTGAATCATATTCTGGTTGAATATAAAATCCTCCTGTGTAAATATGAGATGGTGTCGTTCCATATACACGAGACCATTTTTTTTCTAATGCACCTCCATAATGTTTCACTCCAGGAAGATGATATACTGAAAATTTAAATTTTGTGCGAGGAAATAAATGAACTGATTTTCGCCATCCACTCAAAAACCAATAAAAAGTTTGTGATTTAAGTGCATAATTTGTCCTCAAAATGGTTTCTTCATAAGGTCCATATTTCCGTTTTAATTTCAAACCTGGAGAAAAATCAGATTCATAGTGATAATAGTAAAATTGTGGTGACCACCAGTATACTATTTCATCCCTTGGATTATATGCTATTCCTGGCCAATCATATAAAAATCTCTTCTTTATTTTTGTTGTGTTATTTCTATAATCTAAGTCCATTGTTTGAACATCAGGATCTAGCGTTACAGAAATAGGCTTTTTCTTAGATGTATATCTTAATGTGTCTTGAAATCTCCACAAATGATTATTCCACCAATGTCTTTCTTTAGATTGATCATCAAACGTTGTTTCAACAAGCATTGGTAAAAACCTAGAACCAATATTCTTAATTCCAAGTTCTATATTCCATGAATCATCCTTATTTTTCGTTTTATTTAAAAAAGAGATTTTATAGTCTACTTTTCTTGTAGTATGTAACCAAGAATCAAAGAACCAATCTAATTCTTTACCTACATATTCTTCAATTGCTTGAACAAATCGTTTTTCATTTACATGCTTTAACTTCCATTTATTGTAATAGTGACGAATTGCAGAATCATAAAGAGAGTCACCAAGAATATATTTTAGTTCAAATAACATAAGTGACGGTTTTGTATAAGCATTTCTTCCATATGCTGAACCATTGTTAAATAAATATGATGGTCTGCTAATATTTTCATCATGACCACTGTTCATCAATCGAATGGCTCTCCATTGATCTGTATGAAGATCGTTTTCGAGAGGGTATACTTTATTTGGAAAATGATCATAATCCTCATATAAACTTGTTTCAAAACCATGCTCACCATAGCGATTCATCATATATCGAGTGGTTTGATTTGTGGTAAAACCCTCGTCTAGCCAAGCTTCATCTAATTCATTATTTGCCAAAATCCCATAAAAGTAGATGTGTCCATATTCATGTACGATTAAACTTTCACTATCTCGTCCATTCATCACCAACATTGGATATTCCATACCACCATTTTTTATCCTATCTGTTGTAGTTATTTGGGGATAAGGATAGTTGCCAAATTTTTTCTCTAACCAATCTAATGCATTGATTGATCTTTCAAGAACAACCTCTGTCCAATCTTCGCCCCTATTTTTATCATACAATACATGCACTTTGGTTTCATTATCTAAACTCATACCGCCTTCATAAAGAAAGTCCTTTGATGCCACCCAAGCAAAATCATGCACATTTTCTGCAAAAAAGATAACCTTACGACGAACATTTTCATCAATCTCTTCAAGGTTTGAATTATAAAGATCAAGCCATACATTATATTCTATTGATGTATCAACTTTTACTTCATTCCAACCAGGGTCGCCATCAATTACTACACCTGTTGCACCAATAACAAATATCTTAGGAATATCAAATACGACCTTAAAATCACCAAATTCACCATAGAATTCACCCTCAGCATGGAAAACATCTGCATGCCATCCCTCTTGATCATAAACAGCTAATTTAGGATACCATTGAGCCATATTATATTGGCCTTCATATATTCCTGCACGCTCAATCATTTCACCAACATGATGAGTCCATTCGATATCAATTCGAACGGTTTCCCCTGGGGCAATTTTGTTTGCTAATTTAGCCTCTAATATAGTATCATCAATTTTATAATCATCTAATATTGGGGTTTTATGTATCCAGGATGAGCCCTCTTTAGGCAAAGAAATAGAAAAATTATGAATATCAATTTTACTACTATACTTTTTTAATGATTCTTTAAAATATTTAGCTCTAGATATTCTTCCTGCATTACCAAGATATTCCCTATACTTTGTAGAACCATTTTGAAAGGCATTAGGATATAGGTGTATATAAATTCGCTTGAGTGAATCTGGAGAATTATTTTTATATTTGATTATTGAATTACCTGCAACCTGCTGTATGGAATCATGCAACGTGATTTCCATATCATAGTCTACTTTTTGCTGCCAATAGGAAACTAATGGATTAGCAAAAACTGAAGCAAAAGAAAAAACTAGTATTTTAATTAAAAAGACTATTCTATTATCTATTTTAGGTATAAACAATAATTAAGGTTTACAAATACGGTTTTAAATCTTTATAAAATATTTCTTCAGATCTGGGCCCAACATATCTTTTACGTATAAAACCATCCCTATCTATTAAAAAAGTAGTTGGTATTCCCGTTATAGGACGACCAGTAACTTTCCCATATAAAGAAGTCACCTCTTGAGTTTCATTTCCTTTAAGATCAGTAAGAAGAGTATAATTAATATTCCATTTATTTGCAAAAGCAGTAATTTTTTTTGCATTGCCAGATGTTAATGTTATACCAATAATTTCTAATCCATTATCTTTATATTTTTCAGCAAGCTTTATAAAGTCAGGAATTTCTTTCCTACAAGGGCCACACCAAGTTCCCCAAAAATTAAGTAAAACCACTTTCCCTTTTAACTTATTTAAACTAATAGGATTGCCCTCTAAATCAGATAAAGTAAAATCTGGAGCTGATATTATTTCTTTTCTCTGATTGTTATTTTTTTGCTTTTGCTTTACAACACTATTTTTATTTGCAGATTGATTTTTTGCAGATGTATTTTCACATCCAAGTACTAGAATAATTAATAATACCATTAATATGGATTTTTTTATCATTTATTTACCTTTGAGTAATAGGTTGACAAACCATTTTCTAAAAAATAATCAAAACCACTTGGAACATATCCACCTGTATCTGCAATGGTTGATTCATCTTTAGGGTCAAGTATTACATAATAAGGTTGTGTTGCCTGTTTATAGCGTTCAAATTGCATCTGTGCAAATACTTGACTTAGTGAATCTTTTTTATCTACATAAAGTCTAGTTAATATCATTTTATCTAATTGCTCTTTAACTTCTTTTTTGGGAAATATTCTTCGTTCCATAACTCGACAATTAGCACAATAGACACCTGTGAAATCAATAAACAAAGGCTTACCTTCTGCTTTAGCTTTTGCAAGAGCTTCATCATAATTATCGACAAACCATCCTTCTTTAATAGCAATCTCGTCTTCAGTAGGAGGAGGAGGAACCAAAGCTTCAATAAACTCATCCATAAAACGTGGCATGCCAGCGTAATGATATGTTGGAGGTGATGCGATTGACATTCCGATAGGATAAAGAAATAGTCCAGTTAAAACAATTGAGATAATACGGCCCTTACCCACTTGAAAAGGTTTAATATTTTCTGATGAACCAATTTTAAATAAACCTAAAAGATAAACTATTAATAAAATTCCAATCAGGATAAAAGTAATAAGTACGATATTTCTTGGAAGAATACCTAATTGCCATTCAAGATCTGGAACCCATAAAAATTTTATAGCAGCTGCAATTTCAATAAATCCAAAAGAAACTTTTAAAGTATCCATCCATGCCCCTGAACTAGGCAATCTATCCAATGCCTTTGGGAAAAGAGATAATGCAACAAATGGTGCTGCAAATACAATCCCATAAACAGTCATTCCATAAAGACTGGTAAGAAGTCCTCCAGCTGTTCCTGCGGCTGCAACGACTAATAAGGTTCCCACCACTGGCACGGTACAACTAAAACTTGTAATTGCAAAAGCTACGCCTAAAAGTAAAGATCCGAGATAGGCACTTTTAGCTGATTGTCCTGCTTTATCTGTTGTATTAACTAGATTACCTGCAACATTAACATTTACTATACCAAACATCCATAGGGCAAAAAATATAAATAAAATTCCCAAAAATAGATTAATCCATGGATTTGTTGCAATAAAGTTTCCAATATTTGCATATTTTGATTGAGTCGCAGTATCCGTAACACCCCAAGATAGAAAACCGACCACCAAACCAATAACTACAAAAGTACCAGCTATTCCTAGTCCATACAATGTTGCTATAGTATTTCTACCTATATTTTTATCTTCGGACATTTTCCCAAAAAATGAAATGATAATTGGTATCATGGGATAAACACAAGGCATAACCCAACTTATTATTGCTCCTCCAATGGCAAGAAATAATATTCCTAAAAATGTTGAATTTTTATCTAAAGGTTCTTGATTATTTGAATCTGTTGAAATAGTAGAAAACTTCATCATATCACTACGAGGATTACCAGTTTCAACGGTTACGAAGACTGTATCTGTCTTATTTAATGGTGGATAACATAGTCGCTCATTGCAGACCATATAGTATACATCAACCACGATTGGATATTTCCCAGGAGAGGCACTTCTTTTTAATCTTATGGGTAAAACAAATTCTGTATCACCTTCATGATAATAAGTGTCTGTTTGAAACCCTGGATCGTAAACATATTTGGGCGTTGGCTCTTGTACAGGAGATACAACCCCAACCACTGTTCCGCTAACAGAAATTTCAGTAGGTAACGGACCTTCAGTTAATTCATAGATTGAATAGATATGCCATTGATTATCCATCTCAGCATAAATATTTACATTGACTACTTCGCCGGCTCTAAAAGGGGTAGTACTTATTGATGCAGAAATCTCTACAGGGTTTTTAGCGCTCTGAGCACATAATGAACTTAATACCAAGATTGTTATAAATATATTTCTCAATTCAAATCTGTCTATTATGAGACGCGGAAGGTAGTGGCATTAATTTTTTAACTCAACTATTCTTTAATGAATTAATAATATTTTTCTTATCTCTTATCATTTGTTTTAATATAGAGATATTTTTTTCTGCTGCTAATTTACCATTATTAAGTAAGGTTTCGCCATAATTGAAGTTTGACCATTTTAAACCCATGGTATCAGGACTAATTACAAAATCTGCTTTAGATACAAGTTGTTTTTTTAAAACATTAGATGTTATTATTGATGATCTTTGCTTAATAGTAGATATATTCCAATAATCTAAATCTTGGAATTCATATATCCCAATATCAACCCCAATAGTAAAATCGCATTCCTCTTTTAGTGGAAGTATTGGTATAGGCATACCAATACCGCCATCAACAATCAATTGGTTATTTCGACTTATTGGTCTAAAAATACCTGGGATTGCACAACTTTGAATTAGCGCATCTATCAAGTCACCTTTTTCATTAATTATATTTTGACCACTTTTTAAATCAGTTGATATAATTTTAAGCGGTATCTGCATCTGGTCAAATGTATTTACTGGTATTAACAAGGTTAAAATTTCACGTAATAAAGCAATATCAATAAAGGAATTTTTATGGAGACTAGCTATTGCTCTAATATGTTGGTAAAATATTCTTTTCATTCTACCCAATATTATACTTGATGAATCTTTGTTAAAGTCAGCCTTTGATAATATTTTCTTAAAAATATTTGAGGATATAACATCTCGGAATTTTTTTTCAACCCATTGAGCATCCATGCTATAAGCATACATAGCACCAACTATAGCTCCAGCACTAACTCCTGAAATAGAATCTATTTTAATACTTGATTTATCTAATACTTGCAGAACACCAACATGTGCAGCTCCTCTTGCACCGCCACCACCCAATGCTATACCCAAGAATGGGTTTCCCATTTTTATCTTATATCAAGTTTAATACTAATTTCAACTCTTCTATTAGGATTGTCTCTAGGATCTCTTGGTAAGTTTACAATTTGATCAATAATTTGATCACCTTCAATCACTTGTCCAAAAACTGTATAGCTTTTATTCAGATGTGGTGCATCTGCAGCACAAATAAAAAATTGACTTCCTCCACTATTTGGATCATTCGCTCTTGCCATCGATAAAATTCCACGTTTATGATTTATATCATTGAACTCAGCTGGCAGAGTCCATGATGTAGGTTCATTTTCGTCACCTATCCCATAATATTTTGCAGCCCGACCACCTGTTCCATAGACAGCCTTATTTTCACCCTTTGTATTAGGGTCACCACCCTGTATCATGAAACCAGGTATTATCCTATGGAAAATTGTTCCATCATAGTAACCATTTTTCGCATGCAATTTAAAACTCTCAACATGTTTTGGTGCAACTTTGTCAAAAAATTCAACTACCATATCTCCATAATCTGTTGAAATAATAGCAAATTCCTTAGCTTTATTTGTGGTAGATTTTTTATCTACATTAACTGCAGTTTCTTTTTCCATATTCTTACTTCCTTCCTTTTTTGATTCCCCACAATTAATATTTAGTAAACCAAACACTAAAATCAATGGTATAATATTTTTCATGATGTATATCTACTCCCAGGTTTTTGTATTGGAATTGCAGCAAGTTGTTCTGGAATTTCACTTTCTTTATAACTTACTGCATCCAATTTTATGATTGAATATTGATTATTATGTAACTTTACTTCCCCATTACTTCGATCGACTAAGATACCAATACCTATTAAATCAGCTTTCATCTCCGATATTTTTTCTATTACCTCTCTAACAGATCCACCAGTTGTAACAACATCTTCAATAATTAGTACTTTTTCTCCTTTCTTTATATGAAATCCTCTACGTATTACCATATCACCATTCTTCCTTTCTGCAAAAATAGTCCTGCAGCCTAATTGAGTTCCTACTTCAGTACCTAAAACAATACCTCCAATTGCTGGTGAGATTACCACATCAGGCTTGTATTTTTCAAATTCATCTGCTATAAGTATAGAAAAAGCAGTTAAATATTCAGGATGTTGCAATACTTTTGCACATTGAAAATATGATTCACTATGCCGCCCTGAAGTTAATACGAAATGTCCTTCCAAAAGAGCTTCTGTTGATTTAAATATGGAAAGTATTTGCTTACGATCAATCATCTAGTTTAATATTTTTCTCATTTGCTTAACAAATTTTTCCGCTTCGGAATGTATTGCCATTTCACTCATATCACCAACAAAACTTATACTTCTAGATATATTTATTATACCAACACTTGTTTTATTTCCATTAATTAAACTCTTTTCTAAATCACCACCTTGAGCTCCAACACCCGGAATTAATATTGGTAGCTCTGGTACAATTACTCGAATATTTTCTAATTCCTCTGGAACAGTAGCTCCAACTACTAAACCTAAATTATCATTTTTATTAATTTTATTAATTAAAAAAGCAATATTTTCATATAATGGTCTCTTATTACATTTTAAATCCTGAAAATCTTTAGCGGAATTATTAGATGTTCTACATAGTACAAAAGCACCCTTATCTTTATTTTCAATAAATGGGGAAATACTATCTAGGCCCATAAATGGATTAATCGTCACACTATCAAATCCAAAATGATTAAAAATACTTTTGGAATATTGTTTTGCAGTATTGCCAATATCACCTCTTTTGGCATCTGCTATTTTTATATGTTCAGTACCGATATAATCAACAGTTTCTTCTAACCAAGAAAAACCCGCGGAACCCCATCGTTCAAAAAATGCAAAATTAGGCTTATAGGCTACCGCAAAATCTCTTGTGGCATCAATGACCTTAAATGTATGATTTTTTACACTATTAAGATCTTTTACATTCAATGCTTCTGGATTAATATCTAGTCCAACACAAAGCCAAGATTGTTTTTTGCTTACCACCTTTTTTAAACGCGAATTGAATGAAATCATATATATAATTTACCAATCTAACAAACTATTCAACAATTTCATTTCTATTAATTTTAAAGGATGTTTTCTTTTAAATTAACTACTATAAATACTTTACGAGAAAAATATTTTTCAACAAAACTCAAAAACACAGATTATTGCTTCAAGTGGTTCTTTTCAGATTGAATTTATTCATTATATTGGATTACTTGACTATCCAAGATTAATACATATTTCAGAATCTCTTATAGAAGAATATGGTTATAAAGCAAAACTTACTACTAATACCATAGAAACTTATTTTAACCGTGATGGATCTCTACCATTTATTGCTAGGCATCAAGATAAAATAATTGGCTATATAATTGGTTTACCCTTGGAAACACTCAATAAAGAACCTTGGGCACTAATTGATCAGAATTTTGGAAAAAAAAATACAATATATACATATGCCTTTGTCATAAGAAAACAATACAAAAGAAATGGGTATGCAAAAATGTTAAAAAGAGTCTATCTAAACTGGGTGAAAAAACAAGAGAAAATCATTTGTGTCACTGGCCATGTTAGGGAAGGAATAGCTTCCAAATTTACTGGTGATATTCATATAATAGAAAAAATAGAAAATTGGCAAGGTACAGGGAAAGCTTTTGAATATTATAGACGAATTCTAGAATAATTATTTCAGATATTAAGAAACCATAATAATAGTAGAATACTTTAATTAATTTTTGTCATTGAAAAATTTTGATATAGTGTTAGATGGTGGCGCAGGTGTTATAAGACTTACTCCTATCAATACTATAATGGATAAAGTTATAGCTGGATAGGTTATTTCTCTTAACAATGGGTGCATTAAATTAAAATCTGCCCATAGTGGTAAAAAAAATGTCCAAATAATTGTAATAGAGGTTCCAGTGATTATAGATGCTATCGCACCTTCTTTTGTCGCTCTTTTCCATGTAAAAGCAGCTATAAGTGAAGGAGTAATTGACGTACCATATATATTATATGCTGTATAAGCAGCATTTAAAACTGTTTTAAATTCGCTAACCAAAAAAAATGCAATTACTCCAAGAATTACAATTAAACATCTACTTAAAAAGATTATCTTTTTTTCTGTTGCTTTGGGATTAAAATACCTTACATATACATCTCGGGTTAGATTAGTCGATGGTATAAGTAAAAATGAATCTGCCGTAGAAACAATAATTGCCATCATTGTTGAGACTAAAAGAAAACCTAATATGGATGGAAGCCCTGCAAAGCGAGCAATAGCAGGTATAATTGATTCGCTTCCCGCTTGTCTAATTTCAAGAATTGTTGAGGGATCTAGACTTACCATCCCTGTTTGAGCTTCATTAATTAAATCAGGTATCAAACCTTTTGTAACCGCAACAAAACCAGTTAATCCAAGCATTGAAATAACAGATTCCAAAATTATGACACCAAGAATCCAAAAAAATACAGCTCGCTTTGCTGAACCACCGTCCTTCGCACTAAAAATGCGTTGATACATATTAGCATCACCCATCAATAAAAGCATTGTAGGAACAAAAAAACTGATTGCAATTATTGGTCCTGATGTATCTCCAATCCTTTCTGCAGACCAATTCCCAAATAGTTGCCATTTCCCAGCGGATTCTGCTATAGTTATAACTTCACTAATCCCTCCCACTTTGAAAACCAAAAAAACGAGCGCTCCAATAGTGCCGAAAGTCATAAGAACACCATTAACTACATCTGTATAGACTACTGAATACATTCCAGCAATAACAGTATAAGAGATTGCAAAGATTGCAGTAATTATTATACCCGTTTCTAGATTAACCAATCCATCGGAAACCATAGACAGAACTTTACCACCACCTCTAAATTGATAAGATACAATCGTAATATAAGCTATGATTGTTGTTAAGGTAGCTAGAATTGCTGCAATTCTACCATATCGCTCTTCAAAAATATCTGGAATTGTTACTTTACCAAAATTTCTAATTCTAATCGTAATAAAGTAAATCAATATAATTCCAAACCACGCTCCTCCACTAGACCATAAACTCGCTAATCCATTCCTGTATCCAAGACCAGCTCCACTAAATAAAGACCCACTTCCCATCCATGTTGCTAATAAAGTACCAACAAGTATATACCAAGGTAAAGTCCTTCCTGCGACCATAAAATCTTCGCTATTCTTAATAAATTTAACTTTATAGAATCCTACAGCAATTAAAAGAAACAAATAAATAATAATAAAAGATAAATATGTCACAATGTATAGAGTTAAAGATTATAATTTATATTTATCTGCAAGATTAATTTTTTTTATCCTTCCTTCAAAGTTTCTATTATATATTATACTGGTAAGCCAATTTTTTTCCGTTTCTAGATTATCTATATTAATTTTTTTGTACCAAAGTTTTTGCTCAGGATTCCATTTATATTTATTTGCTTTTAAAATATCTTTTTTTTGAGGATTATAATTAAAATTTTCAGCGAAAATCAAATAATCAGGTTTATTTGAATTTTGTATTAATTCAATTATTGGTTTATTTTTTTTGTATGACTTATGAGTAAGTAAATTAATAAGTGCATCGACATCATTCATTGCGCGGTGAGCATCAAAATAAAAACCATGCCAATAACATAGTAATTCCTGCTTTGAACTAGAGAAACCTCTTTCTAGCCAGTTAATATCGTTAATTGAACATGACCATATTTTATTTTGAGAAACAGATGAATATCGATCAATAAAAGCACGATCAAAACCTGCGTTATGTGATACAATAAGATTAGTATTTTCCAACAGTTCATCTACTAATACCCACTTAATAAAATTGCCTTCTACCATAACATTATCAATGCCCGTAAGCATTGAAATGTCTTGACCAATATCTTCGCCAGGATCATTAAATGATTCATAAATTTGATTTATATTAATAATCTTACCAGTAGATTGTTCAAATTGTACTACTTTTATTGCTAATTCAATAATTTTATCATTCCTACGATCGATACCAGTTGTCTCCGTATCAAGAAAAGCTATGCTCATTGATTCCTGATCTGTTAAAAGAATCTCAGGCATAGGAGAATTAAGTTTAGTTAAAGTAATATCCTCTGAATCAGTTTTTATTCCTTGAATAAATGTCATATCGTATTCTGGTTTGAAGATAGCATTGCAATTATTTCATTTTTCATATAAGGAGCTACTAACGCATCTGCGCCATCATCTTTTAGATGAATAATTAATTGATTTTTGATATTAAAATCATAATATTTTTCAAGTATGTATCTATAAAGAGAAAGTTGAAGTGAATAATGATAAAAATTGCAATCCATAACATGATTTGTTGTTATATGAGTACCCATCTTGTTTTTATAGGAATTCCTATCTATCTTCCTAGAGGTTTTCCAATCAATTAATTCATAAGATCCGGTAGAATTATCCTTGGCAATGATATCTATAGTCCCAGCAATCTTTAATTCAGTACTGTATATAATAACTTCAGAAAAAATATCAGAATTAGATTTTCCTTGATAATTTTCTAACCAATTTTTTCCATTAATTGATTTTAACTCTTTAGGCTGAATTTTCTTTTTTATCCAACTCTCTATTTCATTATGGACATGTGTACCATAATCAGCTTTTTGTTTCCATTCCGCAATTAAAGATTCCACAGTAAAATTAGAATATTTTGAATAATTAGCAATCAATTTGCTAGCTATTTTTTTAGCATCAAAACCCTCAAAAAACTGTTCGACAAAGGTCGTAACACTTGTAAAACGTATATTGGGATGAGTCGAAAGTTTATATTCATGAGTATCTTTTTTTAATGAAATCTCTTGATTTGAAATAATATTCATCGTAATCAATATTTGGCTAGAGTTTCATTATCATTCATTATTATTTTATTTAGAATTCATCTTTTGTCACTAAAATTTTCTATAAAAAATCAGGATTTCAATTAATAGGTTTTACAAATAATTGATGTACATGCCTTACTACTCGATAACCATGCTTTTTCGCTATTTTATCTTGTAATTCTTCTAATTCTTCATCAAAAAATTCTATTATATCACCAGTTTTTAAACATATCATATGATCATGATGTTCATCCTTAAGACGCAGCTCATACAGGCTCCGTCCATCTCCAACATCCATTTTCCTGACTAGATTATTTTTTACTAATACATCTATTGTACGGTATACTGTAGCTCTAGAAACTTTAACACCATTTCTTTTAATTTCTGTGAATATTTCTTCTGCATCTCGATGTTTATTACTTTTTTTTATTTCATCCCAAATCGCCTGTCTTTGGTTGGTATATCTCAAACCTTCTGATTTAAGTACTTTATTTAAATTATTTATTATATTTTGTTTCAAAACTTTCCTAACAATATTCATAAATCTAAAAGATTTAACAAATATTTAATACAATATAAATTACTAGCTGATTTTAGTGAGATTTGCATATTTTACTATCAATTTTTTCTTTGTACCATCCTTAAAAACAACACCTACTCTTTGATTTTCACCAGTTCCACTTAATACCATTATTTTTCCTAGCCCAAATATACTGTGCTCTACCATATCTCCTACTTTGAAATCATCAAAAGTAGTAACTGTTCTTGTAATAGTAACTTTAGTTCTTCTATGTTTTTCATTGGAAATTACACGTCGCGTTAATGCACTTTCGAATTTTATTCTATCAAGATATTCAGGAGGTATCTCACCAATAAATCTACTTGGAATTCCTAATACATTCTCACCTCCCATCCTACGGCGGTTAGTAGCATATAATAAAAACACACGTTCTTGAGCTCTAGTAAGCGCAACATAGAACAGCCTACGTTCTTCTTCAAGTTCTTTCTTATCCTCAATAGACTGATATAAGGGAAATAATCCATCATCCAATCCTGCAATAAACACAACTGGAAATTCAAGTCCTTTTGATGAATGAACGGTCATAAGTGTTACTCTATTATCAGAATCATTCCAGTGATCAATATCAGATAATAAAGCAACTTCCTCTAAAAAATCACTGAGATTAGAATTAGTGCGTTTTGCACAAAATTCATCTATACTATTTAATAATTCAATAACATTCTCATATTTTTCCTTATCTTCAGAGATGTTTGATTTTTTATATGAAACTAATATCCCGGCATCTTCAATTAATGCTCTACTAAGCTCACTTGCACTTAGTTTATTTCTTAAACCATGATATTTTTTTATTAGTTTATAAAAACCAATTAAAGATTCTGATTGCTTACCACGAATAGGCAGCTTGTCTGCTTTTTTTAATACATCAAATAATTCAATATTATCATTTTCAGATTGTGATACACATTTATCCATTGTTTTGGTTCCAATACCTCGCGGAGGATAATTCACGACTCTTCTAAGAGATACAGTGTCTCTCAAGTTAATTACTAATCTTAAATAGGCAAGAACATCTTTAACTTCTTTACGATCATAGAATCTTATACTACCAACTAAATTATATGGTATTCCCATTCGTCTAAAACTATCCTCTAATGCTCTTGATTGTGCATTTGTTCTATATAAAACTGAAAAATCACTAAAGGTTCTTTTATTTAGCTTAATTTCTTTCTCGAGCGCAGAAATAATAGCATCTGCTTCTTCAAGTTCATCTCTAGTCTCAATCAATCCAAGTGTATCACCTTCACCGTTTTCTGCAATCAAATTTTTCTTTGCTCTTTGATCATTATGTGTTACAACTGCAGTTGCAGCATCAAGAATCTGTTGAGTAGAACGATAGTTTTTTTCCAAGGTAAATACCGTGCAACTTGGAAATGATTTTTCAAAATCTAAAATATTAGTAACATCTGCACCACGCCAACCATAAATAGATTGGTCATCATCTCCAACAACACATATTTGCATGTATTTTTCAGCTAATCTAGTTAAAAAGAAAAATTGAGGCCTATTTGTGTCCTGATATTCATCAACTAGTATATATCTCCATATTTTTTGATATTTTAATAAAATTCTTGGTTTTTTATTAAATAATTCTATTGGATATAACAATAAATCATCAAAATCTAATGCATTATTTTTTCTTAAACTTTTTTCATAACGCTCATAAACTCTAACAAGATTTTTCTCAATAATTGTTCTAGCTTTTCGCTCTTGCATACTCGGAGTTATCATTTTATTCTTGAGGTAGCTAATTTCATTTCGTGCATAATTAGGAGTGATCTGATCTTTACTAAGATTTAATTCCTTAACTATGATTTTTAACAAATCTAATTGATCTTGTACATCGTAGATTGCAAAATGAGGGCTAACATCTAAATGCTTTGCTTCATTCCTTAGTAATCTTGCACAGATTGAATGAAAAGTTCCAATTGTAATTGACAACTCCCTAGTTTTTAGCAGTTTCATTACTCTTTCTTTCATCTCTTTCGCAGCTTTATTTGTAAAAGTAACCGCTAAGATATTTTCTGGCTTATAACTTTTTTCCTTAATCAAATAACACATTTTATGAGTTAAAACACGGGTTTTTCCACTACCTGCTCCAGCAAAAATAAGTACTGGACCATCATTTGATTCAACCGCAGCACGTTGTGTTTTATTCAATTTTTTTAGACTCATTATTTTTTATTCTTCCTTTTTATTTTTTTTCTCAACTTTTGCAATTTTCTTTTCGCCTTGTTATGATCTCTTTCATTTGTTGAAAAAGTATGATATCCATCTCCAGTAGCAACAAAAAACAAAAAATCATTATGCTCTGGATATAGTGCGGCAATTAGAGAATTCCTGCCTGGTGAATTAATTGGTCCAGGAGGAAGCCCTTTATGTAAATATGTATTGTAAGGTGATTTTATTTTTAAATCTCGATTAAATAATCTTCTAGGAGAATCAGGAATAATATATTGAATAGTCGGGTCAGCTTGAAGTTTCATCCCAATCTTAAGTCGATTATGATAAACAGCAGAAATTTTTGCCCTTTCGCTATTATATATGGCTTCACCTTCAATAATTGAAGCTAATGTAACTACCTCGTGTTTTGTCATATTTAACTTTTTAGCACGATTTTTAAATGAATTAGTCCAAAATGAACTATGCATTGAAATCAATTGACTTAAAACATTTTTTGGGTTATCACCAACAAAAAAATAATATGTGTCAGGATACAAGTATCCCTCTAAAGATGGTGAATTGATACCATTTTTTTTTAGAAAATCCTGATCTCTAAATAAATTAATTATTTCCAAGCTATCAAATTGTAATTCATTCTGAAGATTGTTTGCAATCTGATTTAAAGTCCATCCCTCTAAAATCATAACCTTTTTTACTTCAGGAGCTCCATAAATCAATTGATTAATGATTTCGTAGTTAGAATTAGCATTAACTAATTTAAAAGTACCGATGGGAATCTTTTTCTCCATACCAAGTAATTTTACTGCAAATGAAAAGATGTCTTTATTTTTTATTATTTTTTTTTCATACAGAATATCTGATATTTGGTCTAATGACAATCCAGATTCAACAGTAATCTTTCTTATAAATTTAGTATTATTTTGTGGCCAAAATAATACTAGAAATAGAAATGAAATACATAAAACAATAAAGATTGATAAAGTTTTTCCTATACTTAGGATTGGTCTTTTTTTAAATTTTATAACCATTTTGGGGCGCAAAGTTTAATAATTTTTTATAATATTAGTTTTATTTATTTAATTTACCTATAAAAAGCATTTTGCAGATTTATAATAAATTGTAATTTTGTTACTTATATGAATGGTTTAATTCAAAACAATAATATGAAAGATAATAATTTTTTTAATTCTTGGTCTTACTCAAAAGAAAATTACATACTATTTACAATAGGGATTGTTTTAATAATTCTTGGCTATATTGCAATGAGTCAAGGTGAAGTTAATAGTTTCCAAAGTCTTACCTTGGCACCCCTAATGTTATTTTTTGGATATATTATATTTATACCCTTGTCCTTAATTTATCGTAGTAATATTAAAAAAAATAAGGGATCGTAGTTCAGTTGGTTAGAACGCCGGCCTGTCAAGCCGGAGGTCGCGAGT
>MDTB01051333.1_pt1 | contig 22580 bp, 17 predicted proteins | sample 811161 | NCBI WGS metagenome assembly MDTB01 (sample SAMN05326650, study PRJNA326480) | marine metagenome | isolation source: seawater | place: Mediterranean Sea | collected 2009 | reverse complement strand
GTCTACCTCTGCTGTACAGTTTCCATCGCAGTCAAAATTCTCTTCCGCATATTCACAGCCACCATCATCCTGAGTAGCCTCTTCATCGTAGTTGCAGGCAAGCATATCCGTACAACCTAGAACGTCTGAGGCTTCTCCGTAGTACGAAAAACTCAGCTCTCCTCCAGAGGCATCAGACACTACTATGCCGGACAAGCCCGATGGCTCACCATCAAGTACTACAACTGTCATGGTACCGCAACCATCAAATGTTGCCCCTGAAAGTGAAAAACCTAAAACCATTCCGCTTCCAGCTGACATCAAGAAGCCTGCGTCACCAGATGCCCCTCCAGATGCATCGGATGGAGTAGCTCCTTCAACAGTAAATTGAAAGCCCCCAATAGCTGTGTCAGTGTTATAAAGTACAGATCCATCTGATAAAATAAAAAGATTGTTTAAAGGAAGATCACAGCCATCTGTTATTTCAGTGTCTCCACCATCATCTTCTGGGCAGTTATCACAACTAAGAGGGCAAAGCTCAACCAAGTCACCCCATGGAGATGTTGTACAGCCAAAGAACCCAATAGCCTGCTCACAAGCTACACCAAAGGAACCAAGCTCACCGGTTGGATCATCAGTGCAATCTGAATTACCAGATGAACCCCAATCAGGGTCAAATGAGAAATCAAGCTGACCTCCTGCTGCATCTGACATAACAATACCACTAAGCTCTGTAATTCCAGAGCCTTCTACCTGGATAAGAAGACCTTCAGCTTGATCAATAGTGGCACCAGAAAGTGAAAAGCCCAAGACCATCCCACTACCAGTTGAAATTAAAAATCCAGCATCAGCAGAAAGACCGCCAGATGCATCAAGCAATTCTCCCTCAACTGAGAACTGAAAGCCACCTATTGGTGTATCGCTTGTAAAACCAACGTCATAGGTACCATCTTCATTATCGATAAAACCTAGCGTTCCATTTGCAAATATTAAGCCAACGATAAAAAACAAACTGAGTATTTTTTTCATTGATGAACTCCCCCTATTAATGTTATAAACTTACTGCTGCAGTGCAATGAAAGATAAGAGCATTACGCTAAATTGCATACCAAGCAACACATAAATTCCTTTTTTATATAAAAAAAGTTATATAAAAAAATCTTTTTTTACAATCATTTTCTGTCTGAAACCTAGCCCAAGTGACAGGCATCACATAAAAACTTAATTGTTTATTATTGTGATCCATCTTCTACGATATTAAATTTTACAATATGACAGGTGGCATTTTCCCCTTAAAAATAAAAAATTTCACATAGAGGTATACCATTGATGACAAAAAAAACTAAATTAACTCTTGAAGGAACTACAATTGATCTCCCCATCATAGTTGGATCCGAAGAAGAAAAAGCTATAGATATTGGATCTCTTAGAAAAGAGACTGGGCATATAACTTTAGACCCTTCATACGCTAATACAGGTTCATGTAAAAGCGATATAACCTTTATAGATGGTGAAAAAGGTATACTTAGATACAGAGGATATCCCATTGAAGAGCTTGCAAAAAAAGCAAGATTTTCAGAAATTGCGTATCTTTTGATTAACGGTGAACTTCCAAACAATAATGAGCTAGCTGATTTTTCGAATCAACTTACCTACCATTCCTTAATTCATGAGGATATGAAAAAATTTTTTGATAGCTACCCCATGAATGCACATCCTATGGGAGTTTTAGCTTCAACAGTTGCGGCTCTATCTACATTTTATCCAGATGTTCAGCAAGAGCCTTCAAACTTAAATATTATAAGGATCCTTGCTAAGGTTAAAACACTCGCAGCATTCTCATACAAAAAATCAATTGGCCAGCCACTGATCTACCCAATGAACGATCTATCTTATGAAGATAATTTCATTCGAATGATGTTCGCCGTACCAGCTGAAGAGTTCACAGTAAACCCTGTTGTCTCCGATGCCATTAGATTGCTACTGATTCTTCATGCTGACCACGAACAGAATTGCTCTACCTCTACAGTCAGAATGGTAGGAAGTAGCAATGCAAATCTTTATATATCGATAGCTGCTGGAATTGGTGCTCTATGGGGATCACTTCATGGTGGCGCCAATCAGAGAGTAATTGAGATGTTAGGCATGATCCACAAGAGCGACAATGACTATAAAAAGTACATTGAAAAAGCAAAAAGCAAGACTTCAAAGTTCCGCTTAATGGGATTTGGACATAGAGTCTATAAAAACTTTGACCCCAGAGCTAAGGTTTTAAAAGAATCTGCTGCTAAGTTGTTAGATAAACTTGGTATTGATGATCCTTTGCTTGATATAGCAAGAAATCTAGAAGAAGTTGCGCTTAATGATGAGTTCTTTATTGAAAGGAATTTGTATCCAAACGTTGATTTTTATTCAGGCATCATGTACCGAGCTATAGGCATACCTACAAATATGTTTACAGTCATGTTTGCACTTGGGAGGTTGCCTGGATGGATAGCTCATTGGAATGAAATGAAATCTGATTCAAAAACTAGAATCTATAGGCCTAGACAGGTATACACAGGCCACACAAAAAGATCTTTTGTTCCCATGGACAAAAGATCATAAGGAGAATCATGAAAAGATCTAAAATTACATTGATTGGAGGCGGTCAGATAGGAGGCAACCTCGCCCTACTTGCAGCTCAGAAGGAACTGGGAGATATAGTTATCTACGACATCCCAAATGCCGAGGGAATGATTAAGGGCAAAGCTTTAGATATAAGCCAACTATGCCCCCTTGATGGCTTTGACTCTTCAATAACTGGATCTTCAGATCCTGAAGACATCAAAAACTCTGACGTTGTTATCATAACCGCAGGTGTTCCAAGAAAGCCTGGAATGAATAGAGAAGATTTACTTGATATTAATATAAAAATCATCACAGACGTTGCCAATAATGTTAAGAAGTTCGCACCCAATGCCTTTGTGATTGTTTTATCAAACCCAATTGATGCTATTGTTTATTCTTTCTTCAAAGTCTCTGGATTTAAGAAAAATAAGGTCGTAGGAATGGCTGGAGTGCTTGACAGTACTCGATTTAAAACTTTTTTAGCTATGGAGACCGGCTATTCAGTGCAAGATGTTAACTGTATGGTCCTTGGTGGGCATGGAGATACAATGGTACCTATAACAAGACTCGCTACTATTGGAGGAATTCCAGCAGAAGAGTTAATCTCTAAAAAAAAACTTGATGCTATTGTTGATAGAACTCGCTTTGGCGGTGGTGAACTGGTAAAATTATTTGGGAATGGATCGGCCTACTACGCGCCTGCTGCATCAGCAATTGAAATGGCCGAATCTTTCATCAAAGATAAAAAACGAGTACTCCCATGTGCTGCCTTGTGCGAAGGTGAGTTTAATATTAAGGGCTTCTTCATTGGAGTCCCTGCTGTTATTGGCTGTAATGGAGTTGAGAAAATATTAGATTTCAAGCTTTTGGACAATGAACAAAAACAGCTTAACTTAACCTTAGATGCAGTAAAGGAAACGGTTAGAGAGACCAAACTATAGAAGGAGACTCTATGCAATTTGCTGACAGTGTTAATGAATTTTTTGGAATATTTGTATCCAATATAGCTCCTATTTTATTTATGGAACTTAATGGCTTCCCATTAATCGTACTTGTACTCCTATCTGGGGCTCTAATCTTTACTTTTTACTTTAAATTTATAAATATAAGAGGGTTTAAGCATGCTATACATATAGTACAAGGTAAGTATGACAACCCTAATGATGTTGGCCAGATAAGTCATTTTCAAGCTTTAACTTCCGCCTTATCTGCAACTATTGGACTCGGTAACATTGCGGGTGTTGCTGTTGCCGTATCTCTTGGTGGACCGGGCGCTGTTTTTTGGATGGTATTTATTGCATTTTTTAGCATGTCAGCAAAGTTTGTTTCATGCACTCTTGGACAGCTATACCGAACAGTCAACGAAGATGGATCTGTAAGTGGTGGGCCTATGTACTATTTAAGCCAAGGTCTTAGTGATATAGATAAAGATGGGTGGGTTTTAAATAAAACAGCCTACCCTGTTTTAGGTAAATTTCTTGGTGGTATGTATGCAATATTTATTATTGGTGGTGCTTTTGGGGGTGGAAATATGTTTCAAGCCAACCAATCCTATGAACTATTTGGAAAACTTATTGGCTTGCCAAATTATTTATATGGAATATTACTAGCTATATTAGTTGGGGCTGTTATAGTTGGTGGTATTAAAAGAATTGGTAAAACAACCGAAAAAATCGTTCCATTTATGGTTGTATTATATGTTGGTGCTTCTTTGTATATAATACTAAATAATATAGATAAGCTGCCAGGGGTTTTAGATTCTATAATTCAGCAAGCATTTAACCCAGATGCCGCATATGGCGGATTTATTGGCGCTCTTGTTACAGGTATTAAACGAGCTGTTTTTAGTAATGAAGGTGGTGTTGGATCAGCCTCCATTGCTCACTCCGCTGCAAAAACCGATGAGCCTGTAAGAGAAGGAATTGTGGCTATGGTTGGTCCCTTTATTGATACAATAGTAGTTTGCTTTATGACTGCCTCTGTTATACTTATAACTAAAGATGCCAACCCCCTTTATCAAGTAGGTGGAGGGATTAATGGTGCAGAGTTAACTTCAGCTGCTTTTGGAAGCGCCATTTCCTGGTTCCCCTATATACTATCTGTAGTAGTTTTTTTATTCTCATTTAGTACAATGATCTCTTGGTACTACTATGGCGATAAAGGATGGAAGTATCTTTTTGGCTCTTCTTCTATAAAGTTCTATCAAGCTATATACCTTGGATGTGTTGTACTTGGCGCTATAGCCTCACTTGGAAATGTTATTGATTTCTCAGATATGATGATACTTTCATGTGGATTTCCTAATATCATAGGATGCTTATTTCTGCTTCCTGTAGTCAAGGCAAAGCTAAATGACTACTGGGACAGATACAACAAAGGTCTATTTAAAGTATACAAGTAACTTGATTCTTTCCGAATACGAATCTTTTGCAATAGATACTGCAAAAGGTGCAGGCAAAGTCTTGATGAATTATTTTGGCAAGCTACCCAACCATAGCTCAAAATCAAGCTATAGAGATCTAGTTACAAAAGCAGATCTTGAATCTGAAGATTATATTATTAAAATGATTCAATCTACTTACCTAAACCATGATGTGATTGCTGAGGAATCCTCAACATTATTAAATGAAAGCAATGACTTTAGATGGATTGTCGATCCACTTGATGGTACAACCAACTTTGTACATAATCTTCCCATATTTGCAGTTTCAATAGGACTTCAGTATAAGAAGGAAACAGTTGTAGGGGTAGTCTACAACCCAGTTTACGATCAATGTTTTTACGCTGCCAAAGGAAAAGGCGCTTTCTTAAACAATAAACCAATCAAAGTATCTTCATGTAAAAGTTTAAGTGAAAGCTTGTTAGTTACAGGTTTTCCTTATATTTGTGATGAAAGATGGACTGCATCTTTCAGGCTCTTTGAAGAGCTTTATGGAACATGCCAGGGTATAAGAAGACTTGGAGCTGCAGCCCTAGACTTTTGCTTCGTTGCAATGGGAAGATTTGAAGGTTTTTACGAGTACAGCCTTCAACCATGGGATATCTGCGCAGGAGATCTAATTTTGCGAGAAGCAGGTGGAAAAACAAGCGATTGGAACTTGGCCCCTCTACCCTATACTGCGGATAGAGTTCTAGCTACGAATGGATATATTCATGATGAAATTTTAAGCTTTCTTGATAAAGAAAAATACTCTGTATTTTACCCCACTACTTAAGCTCGCTAACTAAGTTTGAATTAAACTCTTTTACAATCTCCTCCATAGATCCGCTCTCTTCTTCTATCCTTATCTGCCTAGTATATGGAGATGTGTTATTTTCGACATCATCAACGATTGACTCAAATTCATCTGCACATCTCAACTCCCTTGCAACAGGAATAAGCTTATCTATAGTATCAATAATAGCTCCTTTTAGAGATTGCTGATTTCCGTTTTCATCAACTATTATATCTGCATCAAGTCCGTACCTAGTTGCCCTCCATTTATTCTCTGTGATAATCCAAGAATCGAGAAAATCAAGTTGAGTCCCTTCATCATAGTGATCCGAAATGCCAACAACTAGTGTCTGAGCAAAAGCAGCTAGCTTCATTATGTCATTAATAGTTGGCACGCTATCAAATACCCTTATTTCTACCGTTCCAAAGCCAGGATGAGGCCGGATATCCCACCAGACTTCTCTAATTGACTCGATTGTATTTGCTTTTTGTAGTGTTCGCATAAATTTTTGAAATTCACTGTAGTTAACCAACTTTGGAGGTAATCCTGCTGTTGGCATTGCCTCAAAAATTTTTGTTCTCGTTGAAGCCAATCCTGTTTTCTCTCCTGCAAAAAAGGGTGAATTTGCAGAAATTCCAATCATATGGGGTATGTACCGCATAAGCCCATTTGTTACAGCTATTGCTTTTTCTCCTGACTCTACACCAATATGAACATGAATACCTGTTATAAGAAGTCTTCTAAGCGGCCACTGCATTCTATCAAGAAAGTGTATATATCTTTCAGACTTGGTAATTGATTGATCAGTCCAACTTGAGAAAGGGTGCGTAGCCATTGAAACTAAACCCAAGTTCTTAGATTCCACAAACTTGTTAACCTCTGAAATTGTTGAAGTGAGGTCAGATCTTGCTTGGCTCACATCTTTACATATATCTGTATTAATTTCAATTATTGATTCAAGAAGCTCTTCTTTTATCTTCATACTACCTTGAAAATGCTCAAGAATCAATGGAGCACCAGGGTACAAGCTATAATCATCTTTGCTAAATATTTGCAACTCTACCTCAACTCCTAAGGATGGGGTAGGACTGCCATTAAAAAATATTCTTCCTCTTTTCATGCCAATCTAATAATCTATAATTTTTCCTAAAGTTTCAAAGTATGCAGGAGACATCTCACTACGCTCTACTGATAAAACGTCATTGAAGGTTAACCTCCCAGAATTATTGACACTTCCTATACACTGAGTAAATACATCATTGGCTTTAGCCTTTAAAACAACATTATGAAGATTTTCCTTTGAAACTGTAACAATAATAACACTCTGACTCTCTCCAAAAAGAAGCAAGTCAGTTCTAATTTTCGAAGTTATGTGTATTTCAGCTCCTATTGATCCAACAGAACTAAGAATAGATTCAGCAATATTAATTGCTAGGCCTCCATCTGATATATCATGTGCTGATTTTATATATCCACTCTGAATAGAGTCCAGACAAACTTCCTGAACAGCAACTTCTTGCGCCAAATCTAAGGTGCTGATTGGGCCCTTAACCTCACCATGAATGACCTTCAAGTACTCTGAACCTCCAAACTCTCCAGTTAAGTTGCCAATGCATAGAATAATATCCCCAGGCTCTTTATAGCCTATTGTTGTAGAATGGCTAACATCTTCCATCAATCCTACCATTCCAATAACTGGTGTAGGATAAATTGAAGAGTCGTTGGTTTCATTGTAGAAACTAACATTACCTCCAGTAACAGGCGTATTAAGTACCTTGCAGGCCTCTCCTATACCCTCAACTGCCCTCTTGAACTGCCAGTAAACTTCAGGGTCTTTCGGATTTCCGAAGTTAAGACAATTTGTTATAGCTATAGGCTTCGCACCTGTACATACAACATTCCTAGAAGACTCAGCAACAGCCCGCTTTCCACCTTCATAGGGATTTAAATACACAAATCGACCATTGCAGTCAGTGCTTATAGAAATTGCCTTATTTGTACCTTTTAAGCGCACTACAGCTGCAGAGCCGCCTGGACCTTGAACTGTGTTTGTTCTAACGGTTGAATCATACTGTTCAAAAACAAATCTCTTAGATGTTATGTTGGGGCAAGCAAGAAGATTAAGAAGAATCTCTCTGTAATTCTTTGAATCATCAAAATCTGACTCCTTAACAATAGAGCTTTTGAGATAAGCAGGCTCAATGGAGGGCATATCGTATTGAGGAGCTCCTCCACCCAGAACTAAAGGATCACGTGGCAAATCAGCTACCTTTTCACCTTTTGAATAAACTTCTAAATTTCCTGTATCTGTAACCGCTCCTATACATTCACAATCCAAGTCCCATTTTTTAAAAATTTCTATTAAACTGTCATCATAGCCTTTGTCTATTACAACAAGCATTCTTTCCTGAGACTCTGAAAGCATAATCTCATAAGGATTCATATTTTTTTCCCTAAGAGGAACCTTGTCAAGGTTAATCGAAAGGCCCACACCCCCCTTTGCAGACATCTCTGTGCATGAACATGTAATACCAGCCGCGCCCATATCTTGCATACCAACCAACCAGTCTTTTCTGCTTAGCTCCATTGATGCTTCAAGCAGAAGTTTTTCAGTAAATGGATCTCCAACCTGGACATTTGATTTTTTTGACTCAGTCTCTTCTGTGAGCTCTACTGAAGCAAAAGTTGCACCATGAATACCATCCTTACCTGTTTTTGAGCCAACTATATAAACTGGATTTCCAACTCCTTTGGCTATAGCACTTATAATATGGTCTTTATGGCCAACGCCCACGCTCATTGCATTGACGAGGCAATTGCCTGTGTATGAATCCTCAATAACGACTTCGCCTCCAACAGTTGGTATGCCCAAGCAGTTTCCATAGTCAGCAATACCTTGAACAGCATGATCTAAAAGAAATCTATTCCTAGCAATTTCAAGGCTCCCAAATCTTAATGAATTCAATGAAGCTATTGGCCTGGCACCCATCGTAAATATATCTCTCATTATCCCACCAACACCGGTTGCGGCCCCCTGATAAGGCTCAACTGCAGAGGGATGGTTGTGAGACTCAATCTTGAAGGTTAAAGCCATATCGTTACCTATATCAACTATTCCAGCATTCTCTTCACCTGCACCAACGAGCATAACATCTCCATCTCTAGGGAAAGTTTTAAGCATTTTTATTGAGCTCTTATAAGAGCAATGCTCGCTCCACATTACAGAAAAAATGCCTATTTCTACGTATGTGGGGTTTCTCTTAAGTATGGATAAAATTTGTTTGTACTCTTCTTCACTTAGACCATGCTCTTTAGCTATGTCTAGATCAACCGAATAATCAATACTGGCTTTATCCATCAAATCTCCTGAGTTGTTGTTTATTTAAGGACTTTAAGTTATAAATTACAATTTTTCCATAAATAAACTTAGCTATAATTTACAGCAAAAATTGAGGTTAATTGTTCATATATTATTTAATATACAAAGTTTAGTTAATGCTTTACTTTACTTTAAACTCCAATCTATTTCAGCTATATTTTTACTTACAAGATATCTGTTAGCCTTGGAGAAGTGTTTACACCCAAAGAATCCATTATATGCTGATAGTGGAGACGGGTGGGCAGCTTCAAGAACAAGATGGCGACTGCCCTCAATCATGCTACGTTTCTTTCTCGCATAGGCCCCCCACAAAAGAAATACTATATTCTTTCCTTCTCTGCTAAGATTTTTAATAACACTATCAGTGAATACAGTCCAACCTATATCTTTATGTGAATTAGGGCTAGCCTCACGAACAGTCAAAGTACTGTTGAGCAAGAAAACTCCCTGCTTAGCCCATCCCTCAAGGCAACCCGATAAGGGAACTTCTACACCTAGATCGCTCTGAATTTCTTTAAAAATATTAATCAATGAGGGTGGCCTCTTAATCCCTCTAGGAACGCTAAAAGATAGTCCATGAGCTTTTCCAAAACCATGGTATGGATCTTGCCCTAAAATAACAACCTTGACCATGTCAACAGGAGTTAAATTGAAAGCATTAAGCATATCTTCAGACTCTGGGAAAATATTATTTTTTTTATATTCCTGCCTAACTTGCTCCATAAGATTTAAGAAGTAAGGCTCTTCAAACTCATCTTTCAATAGACTGTACCAAGAGCTATCTATTATCGGCTTTTTTTCCATCATGTATAAATTATAAAAAAAAGGGAAGTAAAAACTTCCCTTTTCTAAAATTCAAGCAAATATAAATCTAATTATGAACCAAGTACTATATTTACCAAATTTACTATGTCAAGAATGTTTAAAATTCCATCTTCGTTAATATCAGAAGAAGAAGAGGCCTCTGACAGCCCCAGAACAACATTTACAAGCAATATTATATCTAAAATGTTAACTATATCGTCATCATTGATATCTCCAGTCAAACCACCTTGAATTCCATCAAAAAACTCAGGAGGATATTTTTGTGCTCTTGCAATCATGGCATTACCTGGGTAACTATAACTAAAAACTTCATCACCACTTTGATCAACTTCAAAAATTGTTGCATCTTCAGCAACTGATATAACAGTATTTCCATTTGGCATCCTAAATGCACCACTTTGCACAGGTGAAAAGAAGCCACCTGTATGAATCCAAGTATAAGATGACGGACCATAAACATCCCCTGAAAGCATGTTATAAGATCCATTGCTATTCACAGGAGTTACAATTTCTAGAGCAGCTGATGAGTTATTATTGTGAAAATTGTTGTACAAAATTAAATTTCCAGCACCAGCCTCTTCTGGATACCATGAAGGAATCCAGTTAACTCCATGCTGATCATTAAGAATATTATTTGAATTTGATCCTGAGTCGTAGTTTGAGGGGTTGCCCCACCTGTAAATAAAATCACCGCCCATACCTTGGGTTCCACCTGAATGAGAAGCAGCTTCAGCAGTAGTAGTGCTATGATCAATAATATATATTTCACTCTGATGTCTAGAAGAAAAAACTATTTGATCTAATTCTGCATTGTAATCAATAGCATTTACATGCATCCAATCTCCATTAGCCTGTCCACCAGGACCACCATTGCTTCCTACATTGCCACAATTAACATCCATGAGCTCAGGATGATCAGATATATTTCCATATGTAGGAACGTATTGACTGCCCCTATCCTGAACAAGATGATCTGTAACATGCCACTCCCAAACAATATCAAATTCAAAGGGTGTACTTAAATCGGGCTCAATCTCCAAAAAAGCCGTTCCCCAAAACTGATTCAGGTTATTATTAACTGAAGATCTCCCAAATTGCGTCCACTCAGAAGCATAAAATCTTTCCCATGCAACAACTATAAAATTACCATTAGGAAGAACTGCAATATCATGATGATGCTGATAGTCATTATTAGACAAAGCATAAGACCACAGTAAATCTCCATCCCAATTATATATTTTAACTTGCCCTCCTACCCCTCCTGCTTCCATCGTTGGATTGGAAGATTTGCAGGGATAATAAAGAAGGGTATTTTCAAACCCCGGCTCATCGCCTAGAAGCAAGTAAGGCATACTTGCAGGACCACAATCATGACTCCATGAATTTACAGTACTCCAATTTTCATCTTTTAAATATGTTGTAGCACTACTTCCTCCACCCTGACCACCTGGAGTGTAGAGTGTATAACCCACCGAAACATCTTGAGAAAAAAGAAATGATAAAGAAAAAAGGAAAATAGCTGGTAGTTTTAACATAATATCTCCAAATAAAATTTAATTGTTAATTTAATTTTTTTTACTAACAATACTAATAATTCTTTTGTAAATGATTGTTACTAAAACTAATATTTAATTAAAGCCGCCGCGTTTGAAAGACCGGCACCAGTACCTACAAGCAAGACCTTCATTCCTCTCTTTATTTTTTCTCTTTCAATGGAAACTGCCAGTGCTAGAGGAAGGGATGCCGCAACACAATTGCCCATTTCTTCTATGACATTAACTACCTTGGATTCATCAAATCCACCGTAAGATGCATAAGCTTGAACGGCAAAGTAAGAGGCCTGATGAGGAACTACCATATCAACTTCATCTAATGAAGTATTATTGCTGGCAAGAATATCTTTGATCATTAAGTGTACTTTTTTTCGAGCCATTCTGTAAACTCTTGGCCCACTCATTGAAAAATAGTTGTCAGCGCTATTAGTTTTAGGATTATCAGGGTGCAAATTTGTTCCACCTCCCTTCACCTGTGTAAACTCAGCTCCCTCTGGCCAAGTCTCAAACCTCCAATCAATTAGCATGCTTTTATCTTTAGGGTCATTTTCTACTATTACTGCTGCAGCACCATCACCTAAAAGAGATGAGCTTTCTGGCTCATTGAAGTTTCTACCTACAGTTCCCCTATCAGAAGAGACAATCAATATTCTTTTGTAGGAACCTGAGCTAAGAAAATCATTGGCGACTTTAAGGGCTACCAGGAATGAAAGACAGGTGGCATGGATTGAAAAAGATGGAACTCCCGACATATTAAGCTCTCTCTGAATAAATACTGATGTATCAGGAATAATCTGCTTACCTACTCCTGATGCATTTAAAATTAAGTCAGGAGAGCCTTCTCCTCCAATGGCCACAGATGCAGCATTTGCTGCCATTAAATCAACATCAATTAAAGATACCCTTCTCTCTTTAACCCCTGTTCTAGAAATTATCCAATTCTCTGATTTGTTGATTTTATCAGATAATTCTTTTGCTGTTTCGACTTTTGGGGGTAGATAATGACCTATACCTGTTATTTTTAAGCCCATACTATTAGAAGTAATATTTTAACTGACATCTAATATGTGAAAAGTCTTCCATATCATTAAATCTATAGAAAGGAATACTATTATCACCTTTTATAATTGTAAGACCAACAAGCGGAATAAAATTATCAGTAAAATTATATTCTGCTGTTAAATTTATTATAGATCCCATTACGTCATCATCTAAATATTGAAAATCTAGCATAGATAGAAATGATACTTTAAGATCCTCATTGAAAAAATTTTTCTCAGCATTAAATACGAATAATTCTTTAGAAAGTACTGCATTAGGGGTGCCTAGTCCTGGTGAAAATAACAACTCAGGATCCAGTGTGGGCAAATCTAAAATAGGAGATCCTTCCAATAAAGGTATTGTACTTAACTGCTCAATTGTTATACCTAATTTATTCGCAGAATAATTAATTAAATCCCACCTTATATACTGCATCCCAAAGTTTATATTAAATGGCAGTCCATACTCCAATTGAAGGGCCATCTGATAATAATCTACACTCTCTTCAAGAGAAGAAGAATTTCCATCAACATATTCAGTGTACATTGGAACATAGCACTCATCAATGAAATTAGTTCCATCAAAATCATCTGGAACACAGTGCCCAGGAACAGCGCCATCAATCTTCTCAACTTCAAATGCATCAGGAAAGTCCTCCCTGCTCACTCCAATCCTAAGGTTATTATTCATATCTTTTGTAGAGAACAATCCAAAGTCACCTCTGAAAGTTAAATCATTTAAAAAATAGTTAAAGCCTAACCCTAAAACATTTGTTTTTCTATAGCTGTAAGAAATAGTTGAATACTCTTGACCTTGGCTAGAATCCTCAGGCCTTTTCCAAGTAGAAATAGCTGATAAATTGAAAATTCTATCTAAACCACTAAAGTAAGAAAACTGTAAATCTCCTTTTTCAAAACCCTTTTGAATATAACCTCCAAATTCAATTGGACTAACATCTTGATCAAGAAATATTTGCTTTGGATCAGGATAAAGAGGAACCTTTATTGGAAATTCAGAATCACCAAGAGGTAACCTGCTGGTTGAATGATAAGGGGATACAACACCAAAAACATCAAAAGATTGAAAACTATATTCAAAGGACAATGAATACGAACCCAATTTTCTATCTGCGCCCAATTCAAAAAGATAGAAATAGTCAAAAGCATTTACGTTGTCAATTGGACTGTTTTCATCAACCATTCCCCATGCAAAAATCTGCTTACCCAACCTTATCTCGCCAGCATCTAAAAACCAAGTAAAGTAAAGCTCTCTAAGATCAACTTTCCATATTCTATCCTGTGGGCTACTATTTACAAGATAGTCAGAATCTGATGTTTCAAAATTTATATCATACTCCAAAGAAAAGCTTGATGAAATACCAAATCTATCATAGTCATGACTATACTTAAGGTTAAGCATTCTAAATGGTATTTTAATAACACTCTGATCCGAAGTTCTTGCTATTGAATAAAGATTTAAATTTCCACCTGACTGCATTAGAGAAAATGAAACCATAAAAATGCATAAAAATAGTTTTACTATCAAGCTATTATCTCCACTTATTTTTTATTTAAATAATCTTCCATCCATACAAAGACCTCCTGCCCCTGTGTCTTCCATGCATTTTCAAGGGCCCAATTAGGAAAATCTCCTAATAATTCCCCGTTCCATATATAGCTTACTTTAGTTGAACTTTCAGATTTAAATTCAAGAACCCAAGCCCCTGATGCATTTGGAAGCCTTACACTTTTTTCTAATAAAGGTTTACTCCCATGCGAGCCTGAATCAAATGCAAAAATAGTTTTACCCTTTTGTTCTATCATTGTGTACTCTACAATATAGTCACGATCTGATATAAAGTAGGGCATATCTAATCTTATGTGTACAACATTATCTGACACAATCTTACATGTTGATATTCTTTTAAATATATTGTTATAGTTTTCAAAGTTCTTCAACGAACTTATAATCTTTTTTTTATTAAAAGGAAGAACAACTTCTGATATACACCAGAGCCTTCCTCTCTCATCTTCTTTGGTTGAAATCAGAATATTATCTTCTTCATGTAGGATAAGGGCGTCATCAAAATAGTTTAAATCATTAACAATATCTAAATTAGAAATACATGGCAATGTACTACAAAATAAAAATCCTAATATATATCTCAATAGCCTAACTTTTAAAAAATGTCTCATATATAGGTTTACAGTCCTTCTTAATTTTCTCTTCTGTGAGGCCAAACTTTTCAAGGTTGTATTTATGGCCACTTTTAAACTCTCTTTGCTTTGCAGAAGTGAGATTAATCTCTGATTGCAACTCAGGGGTAATATCCTTGCCTAGAAAAACCATAATTTTATTCATCAATTCTCCAAAATCTTGCATCATATCATCAAAGTTTACGATCATTACTCTTTGTGGATCAATTCTACCATTCACCCAATCATCATGAAACCTAAGCTGAAGCTCAATTAGGCCCTTGTAGAGTCTATCAATAAAATGTTGCCTCTTTTCTCTTTCTAGACTCCAAAATCCAAATCTCTTATCTTGAACACCTGTTACAAGACTGAGCCCTGATGGAATTACACTTAGAGGATCTCTAAGCATATAAAGAAGTTTTGCATCAGGGAATTTTTTTAGAAAGCTAGGAATGTCAGCGCTGACTGAAAAGAGCTTTCCAATGAACTGAGTGTCATTAGAGGCCCTCAATACTCTTATCCATCTTTCATTGAAGTATGCACAATCTCTATCGCTAGTATTACGTATTTTTGGATCAACCCAATCAAAAAGATCATCCTTAGACCACGAAAGAATAAATCCATATAAAAAAAAGCCATCGAAGTACCTAAATAACATAGAGGCGTCATCTGTTTCAATAGAAGACAAACTTGTTTTGTGAGCCTCTGTAGAGTGATGACGAGTAGGGCTTATTTTTTCAAGTAGAGGAAGAAACGGCTTCATGAACTTCTGCTGAATAAGAGAAGGGTACAACATCTGCCAAAGCTCACTCCCTTGACCAATCTTGTTCTTTATTAAGAACCTATGAAGGAAGGTAGTGCCTGATCTAGGATTCCCAACTATTAGAACTGGAGCCTGAACCTTTTTATTTATAAGTGATGGATAAAACAACTTATCAATCTTTAAAAAAATTATCGTAGAAAGCCTTAGCAAGGCAATCAACATACCAGTAAAAAGAGTTGACAGCCAAAGCCCAAAGGTTTTACCTATAATCAAATAGGCAGTTATGGACCTCTTTGCAAGCGATATAGACTTACCCAACGCTATCCCCCTAAAATAAGCTGAACTAGAGCGACTATGTCTAAAATATTAACAGTTTCATCTGCGTTAATATCTGCAGAGCAAACCTGCTCATTGCTATATTCAACGTTGTTTAGAACATATTGAACAATTGATACTACGTCCAAGATATTGATAGTTTCATCATTATTTACATCTCCTGCAACACACTCTTCACATACTTGAGGAGCATCAATAATAAAGCTATAGTAGAAAACATCTAAAGAAATTTCAAAGTTATTACTATTTAAAACGCATTCTGGAATGTTAACCTCAGTGCAGAGCATATTACCCCCGCATCCAAAATAAGGAGCAAAAAGTGCATCCACACAAGGCTCTTCTCCGCTACAGCTAAAAACTAAATTTAAATTGCAAATTGAATCAGGCAGTGAGCTAAGGTTATTATCAAATAGCCATAAATATTCAAGGTTAGCAAGATCGCCGATTGAACTGGGCACATACTCTAGCTGATTGTAACCTAAATCCAAAAAATACAGGCTAGTCAAGCTCCCTATATCCTCAGGTAAAGTGGTAATGCTATTGAAAGATAAAATTAAATTAGCAAGATTTCCAAGTGAGGTAATACTAGCTGGAAGAGCTCCAATATTATTTTCACCTAGTGAAAGTGTTTGGACTTGACTTAAGTTGCCTATTGACTCAGGAAGAACCGTAAGAACTACGTTGCCTCCATCAAAATCATTACCTGCTTTTATATACAGGAGTCGTCCGCCAAGCCAGTTTTGGGTACCCAAATCAAGGGGTGAACTAAAATCAAGATTATTTTGGTCAATTAAATCTTGCAAGAAATCAAGGTCGGAATTATAAAAGCAGTTAGATCCATCAAAAACAATCGTTGTGTTTTGATTAAAGCCTTCATAAAATGAATAATCCTCTTCGCACTGAGAACTTTCTAAAACGGTAATACTTCCTACCATACCATTCGCAGCATGAGCGCCAATACTACAGTCGTAGTTATAGGTTCCTGCAACATTAAATGTATAAGTTCCTATTGATGCAGGTCCTGAAACTGCTGATAGATTGAAATCTTCTGGATTATTAAAAGATGACCCTGTAATTGTGTTAGTGCTACCATTTACATCATGAAAGCCTCCAACATTGTACCATTCTACAGTTTCGCCAGCATTAATAGTTAAACTAGAAGGTGTGTAAAAAAAATTTCCAGCCTCAATAGTATGATCTGCTTGAGAAAAAATTGCACTTAAATAAACAAATAAAAATAAACCTTTCATAGAAATCTCCTTTATTTTACTAATAAAACTTTTTTTGTCTCCAACAAGCCATCTCTTTTCATTCTTACAAAGTATTGGCCTGAATGTAAACCTTCAAAGTCGACATTAAAACTATATATACCTTTCACAAGATCACCTCTATATATTTCTTTCACTTTTTTTCCGCTTAAGTTATAAATATCTAGCTCAACAAAACCATTATTAAGGGCTTCAATCTCAATTGAAAGTTTAGAGTTAAAAGGATTTGGGTAAATATTCAATAAACTATAATTTGAAGGTAAATAGCCAACCAAACTATTTGTTCCACCTAAATCAGCTACATCGTAAGACATGTAGATAGTTTTTGCTAAATCATACCTATGCTTAGGCGTTACTATAACTGAATTAATTTCCAAAATCTCTAAATTATCAATTTGCTCAGTATCAATATCATACTCAAAAGTTTCACCTGACAAATCTATTAGTTCTGAATATAAAATATTTTGATCTGCATCAAGGAATTCTACTAAGAATATTTCACCTTCTGTCCCCTCATTTATAAGCTTGAAGGTAGTTGAGCTATTGATAGGTTTTAAAAATGAGAACGCAACAGGGTATAAGCCTGAAATTCTATTTGCTCTATAAACAAGACCTCCAAAGCCAGAACTTTCTGCTAGGTTATATGAAGCCTGCCAAACTATATTTTTTTCTTCATCCACTTCTATTGAGCTTCCTCCAGAACCAATTGTTGTAATTAGATAGTTTCCGTTATTAAGTTTCGAAACATTTCCAGATAAATCTCCAAAATATTCTGGTGGCAGGTCATACTCCCAAACTTTCGAAGCTTCATAAGTTCCATCAGAATTTTCTATGACTTTAAACTCAAGCGCTCTTGATATAAAATCAGGATTAGTACATGACCCCTGAAACAGTTCGCTCCAAACACAAGGGCCTCCATTACCTTCTGTTGGACATTCTTCTTCACTGGTATAATCAAAGCAGAGAATAGTTTCTTCATTATATTCTACACTTCTTATATACTTGCTAAGATTCCCATTATCCATAGTTAAAATATTACCGCCTGGAAGAACCTCAATGCTATGTTGGAAGCTCATCTCTAAGTCATTGCTGATAACATCTCCAGAAGGCATTTCCATGCCTACGTTCCAAACAACCTCGCCTGTAGATCTGTCTATCTTTGTAATTCGTGAGAGGTGTCTACTTGATAGATAGATAGAGTTATCAGATTCATCATAAAAAAATGCATTTGCATGTGTCCAGTCCAATCTATTCTCTATACAGCATTTAGTGTTACTCCCACCAATTTTATCATAGTCCTCTATTGAAAAATGATTAAATGTAGACCAACTCCACACCTCCTCCTTGGTATTTGCATCCCACTCAACAATTCTATCTCCTATCCAAGCAACAAATGGGCAGCTACTCACACCTATATCGTTAGGGACAGGAAAGTACACGGGGTCATCTTCGACTAAGCCCATGTAGTTACCATTGGGAAGTTGAATAATTTCATGGTGAGACAAATTATCACTTGGATCCTTCCAAAGAACTTCATTCTTGTAGTTAAATTTTATTCCCGGTGTGATATTCTCTATACTTGAGCCTTGGTATTCAAGCCCATACCAGTTACCAAAGTAGTCTGTTGAGTAGTACACCATACCGCCAACATAGTTACTCTGAGGAACTGCACTATGCCAAACTTCTCTACCATTTCTATCAATAGCAGCACTGTAGAAATCAAAATATGCGCCAAATATTGTTAAGCCATCATCATTATAGTTTGCATCGGTTATTTGAGTTGTAGCATTGGAGATTTTTGAAGCAGTACTAAAGTTTTTGACCTCTGACCAGACACCACTCGCATTATCTACCACCCTATAATAATACAGCTGGCCCCAGTTGATGTTATCAGTATCAATATACATTAAACTAGTAGTCGTCACATTAACAACTACAGATGAAAAGGATTCAGAATCTGAAATCTGAAAATTATAGCTGGAAGCGCTTTCAACTTGGCTCCATTCAAATTTAACATGTAAGTAAGGAATGTTTTGACCTATATCCTGTAAATACAAACTTTGGCTAAAAATATAAAAACTTGAAAATGATGATACTATCAATAAAATGAAAAACTTTCTAATCATTTTGGTATCCTCTTAAGTTTACTTTCATTGAAAAATCCATCCTCTACACTTCTATCAACTTTAAAGTTATCAAATTTTAAAAGGGTTGAATGTTTTTTTTGAACGTTTTCAACATAAATTTCTTTAATAAGGCTGTATTTTCCAATCTCTGAATATTTAATTTCTTTTTTTTTTTAGGAGTTTCTCATCTTTATCATATGACTCTTCCTTAACAGGCAAAAGACTGTTTTTATCTATCCAACTTAAATGTTTTGAATACTCTGATAGAAGTTCTTTATTAGGGACTGATACCAAAACATGGCATGCCATGCCATCAACCTCCTCACTCTCTCTCATTGAGTATTTATAATCTTGAATCTCCCTTGTATATAAATCTTCATAGCTTAAGTCAGACCCCATAAATGATCCTGCTTTTTTATTAGAAGTTATTCTTCGTATTTTTTTAAAGGCTGGAAGCCACATTCTCATCTCATCTGACTTGTCTTGATGCTCTACCTTTAAAAGAGCTATACCTCTATCCTTTCTTGGCTCTAAGAACCAAATAATTTGTTTTTCACTATTCTTGCTAGATACTGTTTTCAATTTTGAGGTTTTAACTCTCCCCTTCTTATTTGTTAAAACCATTGTCAGCTCTGACTCTATATCTTTTGGCTTTACTTTACTGTTCATGCTTTCTACAAGATCATCGGCTGTAAAGGAAAGCAAGAAGCTAATACAAAAAAAGATTGTGGCTATTTTTAACAAAGAACCGAACCATTAGCTAATACAACAAAATCTGGATTCAAAAGGTTTGGCTTATTGTAGGTCAATCGCTTCCCATTTTCATTGTCTACAACATCTCCCCCTGCATGCAATACAACAGCATGAGCGGCAGCTGTGTCCCACTCCATAGTTGGCCCAAGCCTAGGATATATATCAGCTGTTCCATCAGCAACTAAGCATAATTTGATAGAACTTCCCATTTGTAAAAATTCATAATTATCATATTTCTTAACAAACTCTAAAACCTTATCACCAAGGTGAGATCTGCTCGCAACAACTATTATAGGCTCGTCTTTATCAGAATTTTTTACTGAAATCAGGTTCGGATTCTCATTTGATTTTGACCTATAAGATCCCAATTCTGACCCATACCATACAGTATCAATCACAGGAGCATACACGACCCCTAAAACAGGAATGCCTTTGTCAATAAGCGCTATATTTACTGTAAACTCACCATTTCTTTTTATAAATTCTTTTGTTCCATCAAGAGGATCAATTAACCAGAATTTATCCCACTTTGATCTGTCGCTGTAATCAACTAAAGATCCTTCTTCAGATAGAATCGGAATACTAGAGTCAAGCTTGGCAAGCTCCTTTTCAATATGATTATGGGAAGCCTTATCAGCAATCGTTAAAGGGGAGCTATCATCTTTTGTAAGAACCTTCAAATTTTCAAAGTCATACGTATCATAAATATCAAGGATTAAAGCCCCAGCTTCTTTTGAGATTTGAACAACTTTATCAATTTTTTCTACAACTACCATTTAAACAACAAAGCCTTTTTCTAGCAGGTAATTAAAAATTTGATTTACTGCATCCTCTGGAGAAATGCTGCTTGTATCTAAATTTATTTCAGCATTTTCTGGAGCTTCATAAGGATCATCGATACCCGTAAACTCTTTAATTTTTCCAGCTCGGGCTAAAGCATATAGTCCCTTTGTATCTCTCTCCTCGCAAACATCTAATGGGGTAGATATAAAAATTTCAACATAGTGTCCTACATTGGAAATAAGGCTTCTATTGAAATTTCTAGAGCTATGATACGGAGCTATTGGAGCACAAATTGCTATGCCTCCGTTTTTTGTAATTTCACTTGCAACGTAACCAATTCTTTTAACATTAATATCCCTATGTTCTTTGGAAAAACCTAATTCGCTTGAAAGGTGGGTCCTAACCACATCTCCATCAAGAAGGGTAACCCTTCTTTTGCCATGCTCCATAAGCTTTATCATTAGACCATTAGCTATTGTCGACTTACCTGAGCCAGACAACCCTGTAAAGAAGAGAGTAAAACCTTGGTTTTCTTTCAAAGGAAAAAATTTTCTCAACTCATTTACAATTTCAGGATAAGTAAACCATTCTGGTATATCAAGACTGTTTTCCAACCTATGCCTAAGCTCAGTTCCTGAAACATTCAAAACTTCCGCATCTTTTTGCAAGCTATCTGACTCCATAAACTTCATTTCATTCTTTACAAAAACCATATGCTTAAATGGAACCATTTTAATTCCAATTTCATCCTGATATTTAGTTACCATCTCTTGTGCATCATATGGACCATAAAAAGGCTTACCATTTGAATCTAGACCAGGGCCAGCATGGTCTCTCCCTACTATAAAATGGGTGCAACCATAGTTTTTTCTAATTATTGCGTGCCAAAGAGCTTCTCTAGGTCCGGCCATCCTCATTGCAAGAGGAAGTAGACTTAACATGGCAGTGTTATCTGGGAATCTTTTAAGTATGTGCTGATAACATCTAACTCTTACAAAGTGGTCAACATCACCCGGCTTTGTAAGCCCTACTACAGGATGAATCAATAGTTTTGCACCAATGCTTTTTGCAGCGCTAAATGCAATTTCTTTGTGTGCCTTATGCATTGGATTCCTAGTTTGGAATGCTACGAGCTTATCCCAACCATTTTGCTTCATCATTGACTTTAAATCTTTTGGAGAAAACCTTAAATCATTAAAATCATAGTGCTTTGGAGAAGAAACCCTCTCAAGCTTACCTCCTAAGTAGATTTGTTTTGTTTTAGTTTTTAAAAAATCTACTCCCGGATGAAGTGTATCAACAGTTCCATATACTGAACTACACTCAAGATCAAAATTTGGTTCCCAAATATCCTCAACATCCATAGTTGCAATTTCAAAGCCTTCTTTGTCTCTTAGAGAAATTTTAGAGGAAGTAGAAATACTATTTTTTACTATAAAATCATTATCTACATCTAAAGTAATTGGAATAGGCCAAACTTCACCACTAGAAAGCCTCATTTTACTAAGAACTGAATCATAATCTTTCTTTGTCATAAAGCCATTAATAGGAGAAAATGAACCATCAAGAATTAGCTCAATATCACAGAGTTGCCTTGTACTTAGGGTAAGATTAGTTATCATGTTCTTTGTATTATCTATAGAAATAAGTGTTTTTTGATTCATTTTTCGCTCAAAACAACCTTTAAATTTACTTGAATACTCAATATTTTACTTAGGTTTATTTATTACAATATGTTACTCAAAAAAATAAAT
>MDTB01224163.1_pt1 | contig 22585 bp, 27 predicted proteins | sample 811161 | NCBI WGS metagenome assembly MDTB01 (sample SAMN05326650, study PRJNA326480) | marine metagenome | isolation source: seawater | place: Mediterranean Sea | collected 2009 | reverse complement strand
TTATGCTGTCAGTAATAATTGTTTTTCTATTAAAATTATTTAAAATCATATGATCGATGAATGCATCTTTAAAACACCACTAGCGAATATCAGTGTAAAAGAAAAGAATGGTTATATTATTGGTGTTGAATTTACTAAAAGAAAATTAAAAAATACATCTAATAAATTATTACTCAATGCAAAAAAACAAATATGCGAGTATTTTCAAGGCAAAAGAAAATCTTTCACTTTAAAAGTCAATCCCATAGGAACTGTTTTTCAAAGAAAAGTCTGGGGTAAATTACAATTAATTAAATATGGGGAAACAAAGTTTTATTCTGATATAGCAAGAGAACTAGAAAGCTCGCCTAGAGCAGTTGGTAATGCTTGTGGTAAAAATAAATGCCTCATAATTATTCCATGTCATAGGATAGTTTCAAAAAACATTAAGAGTAGTGGTGGTTATTCATCCTTTGGAGGGTTAATCCACAAAAATATTTTATTGTCATTTGAAAAAAAATCACTATAACTATTTGATTATTAATGCGCGTAGCTTTTGGTATAAGTGAGGAAATGACTATATGGGAGAACGGTGCAACTCCGCCAGTTATTAATATGGGTAGCGGTCCCTTTCAAGCGGTAATAACTGCAGTAAATTATTAATTAGATATTATCAAAAGGTTTAATTAAGGCTGCAACTAGTGCGTCTTGATTCATATACACAAAGTAAAGATATAAAAATACTGATAGCACTCCAACTATTTTCTTATTTATGACTTTATCGAGTCTAGAAAACACGCAAAGACATTGACCAAAAGTATATGCAAAATACCCAACTGCACCAAAAAATAAAAAACCAATTAAACCAATAAAGAACATAAGATAACCATAACTATTTTTTTACTCTAAGACAATAGTAATATCTCTTTGTAGTTCACATTCATCAGGAGTATTTACGAAATTCATTAAGGTTCCTAAAGGAGTAATAGAATCTACTGCTCTATCAAAAATATAACCTATGCCAGAATTAATTATGAAATTTGTATTTGTTTCTTCTTCTTTAATAATGCCATATTGTCCTCTCAAATCTCCAGATTTACATACTATGTTTATTGCTGAACATTCCGTTACAAATTGAAACCGTTTTGGAGCTAAGATATCTATTTTTGCTGAAGATGAATATAAGCTGCAAACAGCATCAATGGTTTTATTTTCTTTATTTAAAGTTGTTAAATTGATATCTATAGTTACTTCTTCTGACTGGAATGTTGCACAGGATGTTAAGAATATTGATAGAATAAGAACATAATTTTTCATGATTACTGCACTCTGTTAATGATATGAAATATTAATGTATTTAATGGGTTTGTGACATCTGAAAATGGACTTGAACTATGTGTTGCATTTTTTGCAAGTTTTAAACAATAATTCTTAATATCATACATTGATTTATATTTCATAATGTTCCCTTTATTTTTCTTTAAATCTTTTTGTGTTTTTTTCCCGGTAATATTTTTATCTCCAATATTATCAATAAGATCATCTGTTGCCTGAAATATCAGGCCAAAGTTTTTTCCATATTTTTTATAATACCTTAACTTAGCAGGATTAGATTTTCCTGATAGGATAAGTGGAGCAATTAAACAGAATTCAAATAGTCTTGCTGTTTTCAACTCATGCATCTTTAATATTTGCTTTTCAGAAACATTTTTTTTCTCATATAAAAGGTCTAAAGATTGCCCTCCGGCTAGACCTGTATATCCAGCTATCTTAGATAAACTGTCAATTAATTTTAATCGTATATTTGAGTTTGAGTTGGTTTTTGGGTCAGCTAATAGTTGAAATGCCAGGGTTAACAAACTATTTCCAGCAAGTATAGCGATAGCTTCTCCATATTTTTTATGGGTTGTAGGTTTTCCGCGTCTTAAATCATCATTATCCATTCCAGGTAAATCGTCATGTATTAGTGAATATGCATGCACAAATTCTGTTGCTAACGCAAGTCTCATATAACTAGGTTTATTTATTTTAAGAAATTTTGATATATAAATAATCAAGAGAGGTCTAATTCTTTTTCCACCATTAACTACGCCATAATTCATGGCAGCCCATAAGGAAGAACCATCTTTATTTGAATTTAGATATTTTTTTGCGAAAACATTAAATTCTTTTACATTCTTATTTATTTCCAGTTTTAACTTCATTCTAAATAATTGTGTGTTGATATAAAGATATTGATTTTAACACAAAATCATCACTATAATGTGAATAATCAATCTCTGTCGTTAATTATCAAGACATATCTCACATAGATATGATTTATTTTTTTGAGTATCATAAATAATGATGAAACAGTTAGCAAAGTTTATACTTATATTTATTATATTAGGTATGGTTATAATCAAATTTTTTTCTGATGATATTATTCTTATAATTAATGAAAATATTGAATACATAAAGAATATACAATCAAAAGATCCTTACTTTGTGGAAACTATTTTTTTTATCGCATATATTATAATGACATCATTGTCACTGCCAGTAGCTCTAATGTTGGGTATTTTATCAGGCATACTTTTTGACCCTATAAATGCAATAATCATAATTTCTCTCGCCTCTAGCATAGGTGCATCTTTTGCATTAATTATTTCACGATATTTTTTTAGAGACTATCTACTAGAAAGATATAAAGACCAATATGAAACGATTAATCATGGTTTCATGAAACATGGCGGATATTATCTTTTTGCGCTAAGAATGGTTCCATTATTTCCATATTTTATAATTAATTTTATTTCTGGGTTAACAACAATCAGAGTGAACATATTTTTTATAGTTAGTTTATTAGGTATGTTGCCTATGACAATTATCATTATAATGATTGGGAATAATTTAGGTGAAATAATATTAAATGATGCTAGTGTCAACTTTAACTTAGTTATATTACTATCAATATTTGGGCTTTTACCGTTAGCCAGTAAAATCTTCTTTAAAAAATACTTTGGTTAATATCGTTTATATTGAATAATGAAATTTATGGATATTTTATTAAATCAGAAAATATTTTCAGTTATGTATAATATTTCAATAACAAATTTACTAAAAGAGGTAGATGTGGATAGTAAATATATAGCAATTGAAGTTAATGGAGAAATAATTCCTAAATCTAAATATGATGATTACTTATTAAAAAATAATGATAGAGTTGAGATAATAACAGCTGTTGGGGGTGGATAATTGAAAAAACTAGTTCTAAATGGAAAAGAATATTCCTCTAGACTTATTATAGGTACTGGCAAATATAAAGACTTCGGTGAGACTAAATTAGCTGTTGAAGCAAGTGGTACGGAAATGGTTACGGTGGCGATACGAAGAATGAATATCGGGCAAGACAAAAAGTCACCTAATCTTTTAGAAATACTAGATCCAAAAAAAATTACAATTCTTCCTAATACAGCAGGTTGTTACACATCTGAAGATGCAGTCAGGACTTGTAGAATTGCTGAAGAGTTATTAAATGGAGAAAAGTTAGTAAAACTAGAAGTCTTGAGTGATTCGAAAACACTTTACCCAGATGTAGTACAAACTATTAAAGCCGCAGAAATGTTAGTGAAAGAAGGTTTTAAGATAATGGTGTATACATCAGATGACCCAATTGTGGCAAAGGAGCTTGAAAATATAGGCTGTATTTCAGTAATGCCACTGGCTTCTCCAATTGGAAGCGGCTTGGGGATTCAAAATAAATTTAAAATTTCTGAAATTGTAGAAAATGCTAGCGTCCCAATAATAGTCGATGCAGGCGTTGGGACTGCATCAGATGCATCTATAGCTATGGAAATAGGATGTGATGGTGTATTAATGAATACGGCAATAGCATGTGCCGACGATCCCATATTAATGGCTAGCGCAATGAAAAATGCAGTGAAGGCAGGCTATGATGCATACAATGCAGGAAGAATTCCTAAAAAAGAATTAGGTGAAGCATCATCACCAGAAGAAGGAAAGATAACAGATGTTAAGTAAAAAAACTAAACCAAAGTTCTACTGTAATCATAGATCTAGGCAACAACGAAAAGAACTTATTAAAGAGACTTATTCCTCAGCTAAAGTAATCTCAGAATCACTAACAAATAATAATTTAAATATCTTAGAGATTGGTTTTGGTATGGGCAATTCAATTACCCAATTATATGCAGACAACAAACAAAACTATTATTGTATAGAATCATATTTGCATGGTATCAATAACCTAAATAAATTCGTGATTTCAGAAAATACTAAGAATATTTATCTTTTATATGGAGATGGAGTAGAAATCATAGAAAATATCTTTCCTGACAAATCATTAGATGAAGTTTTGATTTTTTTCCCGGATCCTTGGCCAAAAAGTAAGCATAATAAAAGAAGGATAATTAACGAATACACAATTAGTCTTATTTTTAATAAACTTAAAAAAGGTGGATTGTTTCATTTTACAACGGATCATATAAATTATGCATATGATGTCAAGAGTATGTTGCAACACTTTTTTAATAAATCAATTATATTTAACTCTAATCGAAATAACCGACCAATTACAAATTATGAAAAAAGAGCTCTAAAAAGGAAGAACTTCATATTTGATATAAACTTGATTAAGTAGCTTCCTTCTCCGTATTTATATATCTTTTATTAAATATAATATGTATTAAAAAACCAAATATAATACCTGTCCAGATATGAGTTCTAACTCCCTCATAAATTTCTATAGATAATATTGGGAATATTAATGTGCTTGCAAAAGTAGTCCATGTAATAATTCCTAGCTGTTTGTTTTCCAAAAACAATCTATTCATTTCTTTTATTTTTATGAGTGGTAAAACAGCAAATATTACAATGATACCAAGTGTTGCCTGAGGTAAATTAAACAACAAAGGAGTGGCGAATAACAAAGTTAGGCCAACGACTATCATTGTGATTATTGAAGACAGCCCACTAAAAGCTCCACTAGATTCATTAACCGCTGATCTTGAAAATGAACCCGAGACAGGAATGCTGCCGCTCATACCAGATGTAATATTTGCTAAACCTTGACCTAATAATTCTTGATTTGAGTTCACTGGAGTCGGGTCTTTATAAAGTTCAACTCCGTTTTGATCTTTGGGAGGTTTTTTAGCATGTAGTTGTTTTGCGATTGCAATTGCTTCCATAAATCCAACAAAAGCAATTATTACTGTATGTATAACCAGCATGGGTAAAGAGCCAGTAAAGATATCATATTCTGGCATCTTAATATCTGGCAAACCTGGGGGTATAAACCCTACAATTGGGCCTGCATATGGTTGATATGATGCATATGTAATTGAGATTAGTACAGCAAAAAATACCGCAAGATTACTCAGTGTCATATATCTGGTAAATTTATATTTAATTATATACATAAATAGCAGCATCAAAACCGATAGAATTAACGCTTGATAATTTATCGGTGACGAAGCTAGAAGTTTTTCTAAATCTAATAGTTGCGTTATAGATATTTTGGGCATCCCAAAAACTTTGCTTAACTGTGATAGAGAAATAATTAAAGCTGCTGCAGATGTAAAGCCGAGTAAAACATGTTCTGGAATTTTATCAAATATATTTCCTGTTTTGGTTAAAGACAATAATAGTTGGAAAACTCCTACTGTCATAGAAAGTATAACCGCATAGGCTATATATAAACTAGAATCACCTAATGACAAAGATGATATTGCCACAGATGTTAGTAAACAGACCATGGCTACTGGGCCTGTAGCTAAATATCTTGATGAACCAAAAAATGCAGCTATGGCCACAGGTAGTAAAGCGGCATATAAACCATAAATGGGTGAGACATCTGCTAACGTTGCATACGCCATAGACTGGGGAATTATTATCATTGCTATTGTTACACCAGCTATAACATCTCTTGTTAAATAGTTTTTATTAGTTAAGGCTTCAGGCAACCATGTGCTGAAGTTAAATAACATTGTTTTAACATCAATCAAAAAGTTAATAATGTATTCCTCTGTTAATTCAGATATAAATATGTATAAAATGTAAATATATTATAGCATATATATTACATAGTGTCTTGGGGGCTGATATGAAGTACAGAAAATTAGGCAATACAAATCTAAATGTTAGTTTGATATGTTTGGGTACAATGTCATTTGGTGAGCAAAACACAGAAAAAGATGCTCATGAACAATTGTCATATGCTATAGAGAAAGGTGTAAATTTAATTGATACTGCTGAAATGTATGCCATACCACCCAGAGAAGAGACTCAGGGCTTAACAGAGAAATACATTGGGACATGGGTTAAAAAGTATAAAAATCGTGATAAATATTTACTAGCGACAAAAGTTGCTGGACCTGGGATGGATTATGTGAGAAATGGATCTAGACTCAGCAAAGATCATGTGACTAAAGCAATTGATTCTTCACTAATAAGACTTAATACAGACTATATAGACTTATATCAAGTCCACTGGCCAGAGAGAAAGTCTAATTATTTTGGGAGACTCGGATATACCCAATCAGAAGAATATGGAATTGCCATAGAAGAAACACTTGATGCATTAGAAGAAGCAAAACAAGCTGGTAAAATTAAAAATATTGGAGTATCAAATGAAACACCATGGGGCATAATGGAATATATAAGACTATCTAGATTAAAAAATATATCAAAAATTCAATCTATTCAAAATCCATATAGCCTACTAAATAGAATATATGAAGTTGGATTGGCTGAAATGTCTCATAGAGAAAATGTTGGGCTATTGGCTTATTCGCCTTTAGGTTTTGGTATGCTAACAGGTAAGTACCATGATACCATCCCAAAAAATTCAAGACTTGGGCTGTATGGTGATTGGTTTACAAGATATAGTAATGATAAATGCAAGAAAGCAACATCTGACTACTTACAAATTGCAAAAAAGCATAATTTGAGTCTTACACAAATGTCTCTAGCTTTTGTCAATCAACAACCTTTTGTTACAAGCAATATTATTGGTGCCACAACGATGGATCAACTTAAAGAAAATATTGAAAGTGTGGAAATTAAGCTCTCTGAAGAAATCCTAAAAGAGATTAATCAAGTGCATGAAAATATCCCAAACCCAGCACCATAGTTTTTACTATTTAAGAATTATAGATTCAACAGCATCGTATAAGTCATCAAACATTGGGATTTGATATATATTATCTTTTTCGATTGTTTTTCCATTTCCTGTTCTAACACCTAATGCAATACATTTCGCATCCACTGAAGCATCAATGTCTCTTGGTGAATCACCAATAGAAAAACAGTCTGATAAATTAAAATTTAACCTTTTTGATATCTCTATAAACATACCTGAGGCTGGTTTTCTAAATTGACAGTCATCACTGGGTAAAGATGGACAATAAAGTATCGATAAAATTGAGCCACCGCTTTTTTCAATAGCGTTTAACATTTTGAGATTTATTTTCAAAAAATTATCTGGCGTAATTATATCTCGATTAATACCTGATTGATTTGTTATAATAATTATTTGAAAATCATTATCAGTGAGTTTTTTGATAGCTTCTAAACTCCTCTCTATCGGGTTCCACTCATCTGGTGTTTTAATATATTCTGTTGAGTCATGGTTTATAACACCATCGCGATCTAAAAAAATATACTTTTGGCTAGCCATTATTTGTAATAATCAACGAAGAAATCTTTAATCATGTCAATATTCATCTTTGTTTGCTCCATCGTATCTCTATTTCTAATTGTTACAATATTTTTTTCTAAAGAATCAAAATCAACAGTTATACATATGGGAGTTCCAATCTCATCATGCTTCCGATAGCTTTTACCTATATTGCCAGTATTCTCAACAACAACTCGGCCTACGCCAAGTCTTTGGAGGTTATTTTTAATATTTTTAGCCATAGACACTAACTCTGTGTTATTTTTTTTTAGAGGAATTACTGCAGCCTTTATAGGAGCAAGATGTGGTTTAAAAGATAGAACAATTCGCTTCTTTCCATCAGACAATGTTTCTTCTGAATATGCTTCATTTAATATAGCTAGAACACCTCTATCAACACCTGCCGATGGCTCAATAACATAAGGCACGATCCATTTTTTAGTATCTAAATCTTGTATAGCAAGTTTTGCTGTGGAAGAATCATTTTTGATAATATCCGCTGTAATATCAAGGTCTCCTTGATTTTTTGTATGCGACCCTAAATCAAAATCTGTTCTATTAGCAATTCCCTCTAATTCTTCGATGCCATGTGGAAACATGTACATAATGTCCACAGTAGCCTTGGAGTAGTGCGACAAGTCATCGCCATCAATATTAATAATTTTTAATTTATTTTCTGGTATTCCTTGGTCTAACCACCATTGTGTTCTCTCTTTTACCCATGTTTTATGCCAGTCCTCATCGGTTCCAGGTTGAACAAAAAATTCTAATTCCATCTGCTCAAATTCTCTTACTCTAAAGATAAAATTTCTCGGTGTTATCTCATTTCTAAAAGCTTTACCTATTTGAGCTATTCCAAAAGGAAGCGTTTGAGAGGTAGAATCCGTAATATTTTTGAAATTAATAAAAATTTGTTGTGCAGTTTCTGGTCTCAGATACGCATAGTTAGACCCATCATCTATAGGCCCGACATTTGTTTTAAACATTAAATTGAAATCTCTAGGCTCTGTTAAGTCTTCGTCTTTGCAATAATCTGGTATTTGGTCTTGTCTAAATCTTAGCCCACAACTTTTACAATCTACTAATGGATCAGTGAATGTATCTTCATGTCCAGAGTATTTTAAAACATCTGAATGTGTGAGAATAGATGCATCTAAACCCTCCACATCATCTCTTTCATATACCATTGAAGACCACCATGATTTTTTTAGATTATTTTTTAGTTCTACACCCAATGGTCCATAGTCATACAAACCTTGTATACCACCATAGATTTCACTAGATTGAAATATAAAGCCTCTTCTTTTGCATAAGGCTACTAAATCTTCCATATTATGATTAGTCAATATTTTTCTCTTAAAAGCATCATTGATTTTACCAAAGATTCTTTAAATCTCCGTATGTCTGATATGTCTTATTATAGATTAAAAAGCTTATATATGCTTACTTTGTTGTTTATTGCCACATATTAGAAACTATAAAAACTTAAAATTTGCACAGATATTGTGCATGGTTGTTTTATTATAGTGCATATGTTATATTTATAAGTTAAATAATGCACTATTTAGTAACAATTTCGATTAGATAGGCTGGCATGATTAATGCAGTACTACTAGTACACTAATAAAAAGAGGAGTAAGAAAAATGAGTGTCGAGGATGTATTAAATATAGTAAAAGAAAAAGAAGTAAAGTTTATAGACTATCGCTTCACAAACACAAATGGGAAAGAACAGCATGTAACTGTGACAGCGAACATTGATGGTATTAAAACTGATTTTGAAGAAGGGAAAATGTTCGATGGTTCATCTATTGCTGGATGGAAAGATATTAATGAATCAGACATGATACTTATGCCTGACGCAACAACTGCAGTAATGGACCCATTTTATGATGAACCAACTTTGGTAGTAACATGTGATGTTATTGAACCAGCAGATGGCGAACCTTATGAAAAAGATCCAAGATCTATTGCAAAAAAGGCAGAAAATTTTCTGAAGGAAAGTGGTGTTGCTGACACTGCTTTTTTTGGTCCAGAAAATGAATTTTTTGTTTTTGATGATGTTAAGTTTGAAGACAAACTTGGAAGTTGTTTTTACCAAGTTGATTCATCTGAAGCTTGTTTTAATAGTGGCAAATCTTACGATGAAGGAAACATGGGGCATAGACCGTTAGTAAAAGGTGGATACTTCCCAGTACCACCAGTTGACGCACTTCAAGATTGTAGATCTGCTATGGTAACAACATGTCAAGAAATGGGAGTAGCTTGTGAAGTTCACCATCATGAAGTTGCAACTGGCGGACAATGCGAAATTGGAACTGTTTTCAATACATTAGTAACAAAAGCTGATGAAGTTCAGAAGTATAAATATGCAGTGATGAACGTTGCGCATGCTTATGGAAAAACAGCAACATTTATGCCTAAACCATTAGTTGGTGATAATGGCACCGGCATGCATGTGCATATGTCTCTGTCAAAAGGGGGCAAAAATATTTTTGCTGGTGATAAATACGGGTCGATGTCTGAGGATGCTTTGTATTATATCGGTGGAATCATTAAACATGCACGCGCCTTAAATGCATTTACGAATGCTTCTACTAACAGCTACAAAAGACTTATCCCTGGTTTTGAAGCTCCTGTAATCCTGACTTACTCGGCTCGTAACAGATCTGCAGCAATAAGGATTCCTTATGTAATGAGTGATAAAGCGAGAAGAATAGAGGTTAGATTTCCGGATTCTACTGCTAATCCTTACCTTGCGTTTAGTGCTTTGCTAATGGCTGGGCTGGATGGGATTAAAAATAAAGTTAGTCCGGGCGAAGCAATGGATCAGGATTTATTTGAACTGACGCCTGCTGAGGAGAAAATGCTGCCAACAGTTGCTCCAGGGCTTGATGTTGCTTTAGAAGCTTTAGACAAAGATAGGGATTTTTTGAAAGCTGGAGGAGTCTTCACAGATAAAATGATTGATTCGTATATTGGACTTAAGTATGAAGAAGTTCAGAGGCTACGACAATCAACACATCCATGTGAATTTGAAATGTACTATAGCTTATAAAAATATGGCTGCCCCTTAGGGGCAGCCTAGTCTTAAAATATTATGAGTATAAATATTAACCATACTGAAACCGATCGTGTAAATCTGAATTATGAAATCCTTGACAATTTAAGGACTGCTATTCTCATATTAGATTATGATTTGAATTATATTTTTACAAATACTGCTGCTATTGACCTCTTGGGTTCAACAACAATACTCAAAAAAATAACGGAAATTAAATGTGAAAAAGTGAGCCTTGTTTCTTATTTAAAAAAAATCAAAGACGATGCCCAGTCTGTTATGTTGAGAGATTTAAAATTTAAAAATTTTGATAGAGTTGAGAGAATTGTTGATTGCAGTATTTCAAGATATAGCGTTCAAAAAGATGAATATATTTTAATGGAATTAAACGAAACTGGAAGGCTTTATAATATTTCATTAGATCAGAATCTTATAGATCAACAAAAAGCGACTCGGGAAATGGTTAAAGGCTTATCTCATGAAATTAAAAATCCCTTAGGGGGTATTATGGGTGCTGCCCAACTTTTAGATAGAACATTAAAAGATGAATCGCAGGCAAAATTCACCAAAATAATTAAAAAAGAATCTGAGAGACTTTTAAAATTAATTAATGCGATGTCCTCCCCTATCCCATCATCTGACAAAGAAATGATTAATGTGCATGAAATAACTGAACATGTTACCGAATTATTCAAATATGATGTAGATAATTTAAGTGTCAGTTTTTCTAAAGATTATGACCCAAGCATCCCTCTTCTATATCTTGATAGACATCAAATTATACAGGCGTTAATTAATATAGTAAGAAATGCAATACAAGCAATAAACAAGGATGGGAAAGTAACAATTAAAACTCGTCCAATATTTAAATATACTATTGGAGATACTAGACATGATCTTGTTATAAAAATAGATGTAATTGATAATGGAGTAGGTATTCCAGAAGAAAAACTGAAAGAAATTTTTTATCCAATGGTTACTACAAAAAATGACGGAATGGGGCTTGGCTTGACGATAGCACAATCTATTATATTCCAAAACAAAGGCATAATAGAATGTAAAAGCAAAAACAAAGAGACTATCTTCTCTATAATTCTACCATGGTGCAACAAATGAGTAAGTCTAAATTATGGGTTGTTGATGATGAAGAAAGTATAAGAACTATATGTCGTAGTGCTCTTGAAGACTTCTTTGAAATTGAAACATTCTCAAATGGGTCAGAAGCATTACTTGCATTAAACTCTAGCAAACCTGACTTAGTTATCACAGATATTAAAATGCCTGGGTTAAGTGGGTTAGATTTACTACAAAAAATATCTGAGAAGTGCCCTGGTCTGCCAACGATTGTAATAACAGCCCACTCAGATATTGATAATGCATTATCAGCTTATAAAGGAGGGGCTTTTGAATATCTACCAAAACCTTTTGATGTCGATAAAATAAAAAATTTAGCACTCAAAGCTTTGAATAATAGTGACTCTGGTTCAGCAGATGTTCATCAAAATGGTATAACTAAGTCATCTAAAATTATTGGGCAAGCACAGTCTTTACAAAATGTTTTTAGAGCTATTGGTAAAATTTCTAACTCGGATATAACAGTACTTATTAGAGGCGAGTCTGGTACAGGAAAAGAATTAATCGCTCAAGCTGTTCATGACAATAGCTTAAGAAGCAAACAAGCATTTGTTGGAATAAATGTAGCAGCAATTCCTCATGATTTATTAGAATCTGAATTATTTGGGCATGAAAAAGGTGCATTCACAGGTGCACAATCACAAAGGATTGGACGATTTGAACAAGCACAAGGAGGAACATTGTTTTTGGATGAAATAGGGGATATGCATCCAGAGTTACAAACAAGATTATTGAGAGTACTATCTAGTCAAGAATTTTATAGAGTTGGAGGTCACAGACCGATTAAATCAGATGTAAGAATTATTGCAGCTACCAATCAATCAATAGAAGAATTAATTAAGACGTCAAAATTTAGAGAAGATCTCTACCATCGCTTAAATGTTTTCAAACTAGAGTTACCATCTCTAAGAAAAAGGAAAGAGGATATTCCAGCTTTAATTGGATACTTTCTGAAAACATCGGCATCTGAACTAAATACTGAAGAAAAGACGATAGACAAGGAGACAACTGATTATCTGAAGGATTTTGATTGGCCAGGTAATATTAGACAACTAGAAAATATATGTAGATATTTAACTGTAATGTCATCTTCAACTGTAATAACAATGGAGGATTTACCTGATGATATATTTAGAGAAAAAAAGGTCAGCCAGAGCGATGAAATAACAAATAATTGGAAGATAGGATTACAAGAATTTATTCGAAATAGAGTTGGTGATGATAAAGAAATTATTAAAGAAACTACTAGTGTAGTCGAAAAGATTTTAATAGATGAATCCTTAAGAGCAACTAATGGCGTAAAATTGGAAGCTGCCAAGCTATTAGGTTGGGGTAGAAATACACTGGCAAGGAAAGTTAAAGAAGTTTAAGCAAGTAAATTCTTCATAACCACATTGGGTTCATTCTTTAAATAAAGTATTTTGTATGCAGAATCTACAATATTACTAAAGCCAAAATAAGTCTGATTATTTTTAAGTGTTGAGGTTGATAAATATCCTTCTACCGTACCAATATCTGACAATAGTTTATTAATATCAATGCCAGATATAATCTTTAAACCAAATTGTCTGTTACGTGATACATCTTGCAAACATGTTAATCTCAAATCACCCAGACAAGCAGGGCTAACAGTTATATCGGTTATATCTTTTTTGGTTGTTAAATAGTTAGGGTTATTTTGCAAAACCTTATTAGACATTTTCTGAATATCATGTTGAGATAATAAAATTAATTTATCAATATCTCTTTGTTTACAATTATTAGCGGTTAATATACCTGCTAGAATAGCAGCTATATTCTTTATGATACCAGCAATTTCAACACCAATTATATTTGTTGTTGGCGTTAAACTGAAGTAACTAGTTGTCATTGATGAAGATATTAAATTTGACAAGTCCTTTGATGTCGAAGCAATACTAACTTCGATATTTTTTTTTGCATCTAAATCTCTAGCAAAACTTGGTCCAGAAATAATACATTTATCTATGATTTTATTAAGCTTTGTATCAATGACATCGTGAAATAGAAGCCCACTATCATGATCAAGGCCCTTGGTAAGCCAGCATAAATGATTATATTTTTCAAAATAGGATTTATAGTCATTTATTATGCTTGCAAAACCACTGCTGGAACACGCTATAATGTTGGTGTATTGATTTATATCATTTCCAGCGAGCTGATTTATATTATAAAAGTTTAACCTCGTCGAATTAAGATAGTTAGTTTTTGCTAAGTTTAAATTGTCATTATCACGAATGTATACATTAACGATACTTCCTAAATTACTTAGATGATTAGCAACAGATATGCCCCATTCTCCAGCACCTATCATATTAAAATGATTCTGCATTTATTTTTTGTTTTTTCTAGATTTTTCTAGTTGATACAAAGCATTGAAGTCAATTGGAGAAAGAAATAATGGTGGAAACCCTGCCTTTTGAATTAGCGAAGAAATTGTTTCACGAGCATATGGAAAAATAACTTCTGGACATCTAATGTGAAGAAAGCCATCTAATAAATCATCAGTTACGCCCTCTATTCCAAATATACCTGACTGTTTAATTTCAGCTAGATATAGTATCTTGTCTTCAATTTCTGCTTTGACTGTTATGTCTAAAGTAATTTCATATGATGTATCATCAATTTTTTCTATTTTATCGTCCAAGTTGAAACCAATTTTTGGTGAGCTTTTAATATTACCAAATATACCTGGCGCCTCCGGAGACTCGAAAGATATATCTTTGACAAATATACGTTTAACAAAAAATTTAATTTCTTTATCCATTTTAATCCCCCCCTGATAAAGGCATGTTATTATCTAGCCAAGACTGTATCCCACCTTCAAGATAGAAAACATTCTTTGCCCCTGATGTGGCAAGTTTTTTTGCTGCCTTCAAAGCATCTGCTTCACTTTTACCATAGGTAATAATTGTAGCATCATCTTTAATCTGAACTGTATCTATCTCTTCTAAGTTAATATTTTTTGCTGATACAATATGACCTGATATAAATTCATCCTTAGTCCTTAAATCTATAAGTATTGTCTTCGACTGATTCATTACCTTGGTCAGTTGATCACAATTAATTTTTTTAGTGATACCGACGATATTCTGAATTTCAAGATTTATAATCAATAACACGATTATAGTTAAAGCTATAAATAAAATTAAGTTATTGGCTATGAATTCTAGCAAGATATGATCCTATTTTTGTATTTTTAGTGGGAGCAGAATACTTCACGCATCATTTCTATTAGCTTTAATGTTTTTAAATCACTAACTTTATAAAATACTTTGTTTGCTGATTTTCTAGCAGACAATATTCCTTTATCTCGTAATATGGCAAGATGTTGAGAAATATTGCTTTGAGATGTTCCAACATTATCGACTATGTCTTGTACGCTAAATTCACCTTCTCCTAATTTACATAATATCATCAATCTTAATGGGTGGGACATTGCTTTAAGCGACCTAGATGCAGTTTCTACATCATCTTGAACTTGTTGTTCCTGTGCAGACAGATTATCATTAACATCAGTATTTATGTTTTCTGTTTCCATATAAGTATTTAATTATTGTTATATATACCTATATTAGACAAAACTAATAAGATAATAAAGAAATAAAATGTTATTATTTTCCTTACACTAAAAAATAATGAAAATTTGTATTAATAAGCTTAAATTTACTCTTTTTGCACTTTTGTTGGCAGTGCAGCCCTTTGTTTATGACAGTGAGCTTTATGCTGCTGAACAAATACCTGCTGAAGATATAGAGCAATTTGTTGATATTTTTAACCGAATAAAAGAACAGTATGTAGATGAGATCGATGACCAGGAATTATTTAAATCAGCTATAAAAGGCATGGTTTCTGGCCTTGACCCTCATTCTTCATATTTATCTAGCGAAGATTTTGATGAACTAAAAATTGGGACAACAGGTAAATTTGGTGGACTTGGGATTGAAATAACCACCGAAGATAGCTTTGTTAAAGTAATCGCACCAATAGATGATACACCAGCTAAGGAAGCCGGTATTTTGGCTGGTGACTTAATTATTAAGGTTGGCGAAGAATCCTTAAAGGATATGGAAATTGGGGATGCGGTTAAACTTATGAGAGGTGAACCAGGAACTAAAGTTCAGATTACAGTTCTCAGAAAAAAAGTAACCGAACCTTTAATTTTTGATATAACGAGACAGATAATTGTTTCAAAAGGGATAAAAACGAAAATATTTAAGGATAATATTGGATATGTAAGATTATCTAGTTTCCAAGCTAACTCAACCAATGATTTGAAAAGTGCCATTTATAAAATGAGAAAATCAGCAAATGGTAAAATCAAAGGATTGATTTTGGATTTGAGAAATAATCCGGGCGGAGTTTTAGGTGCTGCAGTTGGAATTACTGATTTATTCTTACAAAGTGGCAAGATAGTATATACAGATGGACGAACACTAAACTCTAAATTAGAATATTTTGCAACACCTCAGGATATTCTAAATGGCCTACCACTAATAATTATGGTAAATGAAGGGTCCGCTTCTGCTTCAGAAATCGTAGCTGGAGCCTTGCAGGATAATAAAAGAGCAAAAGTTGTTGGCACTAAATCATATGGAAAAGCATCGGTGCAAACCATCCAAGAGTTATCAGATGGGTCGGCATTGAAGTTAACAACAGCTCGATACTATACGCCTCTTGGCAGAGATATTCATACTCTGGGAATAGAACCAGACGTAGAAATTATAAGGGATGATGATAAAGTAGTTAGCTTGCCAGACCCTTATGATAAAGATAATCAATTGTTTGAAACTATCAATATGATTTCAGAGATGAAGTCTGTTTCGCTAAATAAATAAAATATAGCCTTATCACAAAGATATTAAATTATTATGAAAATAATCTGGGTATTAGTACTAGTTACAACAGCATTAAACTGGCCAACATCTAAAACTAATCCATGTCTTGAGAAAAACAAAGTCTATGAAACACTCAACCTAAAGAAAAATGCAACGGTATGTTTTAACACCATAGATAGTTATGATTTAGATTATAAAGGAAAAGACGAATTAACCATCTATGGAAAAATAACTTTCCCACCTATACAGAAAAAAAAGTATGATGCAGTTATTTTATCACATGGGTCAGGTGGTATAAGGAAGTATCATAATAATTATATTAAGTTATTAAATAACAATGGTTATGTAGTGTTCCAAATTGATCATTATCTGAGTCGTAAAATAAAATATGACAAAACCTTTTCAAAAGTATCCGGAATAACATTTATGAATGATGCTTATAAAGCATTAGAGCTTTTAAAGACACACCCTGAAATTAATAAAATTGCTTATATAGGCTGGTCACAAGGTGGTGTTGGCCCAATACTATCACATTTTAGTTTTGTTTCAGATTTCATAAATAATGGTAAGCATATTTTTGATGCATCCATAGCAATCTATCCATATTGTGGGTTTACTTTTCCAAAAGATTCAATTACACAAACACCACTTCTAATCTTAACTGGCAAAGATGATGAACTAACACCTGAAGCAGCATGTATAAATTTATTTGATAAGTTTTCTAAAAATAAAAAAATTAAGCATATATCTCTTGAAAATGCTAGGCATGGTTATGATAATCCATTTTTATATTTTGGCATGACTTTTGATAATCTGCCGAGCCTTCACATTATAAGCAATGATTGTACTTTAACTATTTCAGAAAGCGGAAAGATTATGACTCTATCTGGGAAATTAATTCATGGACCAAAAGAGTCTTCTGCAATCTTAGATGAATGCTCCACCAAGGGAGTAAAGGTAAAATATAATAGTAAAGCCAGAGAGGATACGAACGAATATATTTTGGATTTTCTAAAAGAAAATTTAAAGTAGCCTATGTACTAAAGTCTTTGAGCATTTTTTGAATTTCTATATTATGGATTTCTTCTGCTTTAATCATCTCTCTTCCATATTCTTCAAGATAAATACTTTCTCCATTGACCTCATTAACGAGTTTCTTATAAAGTGATACTGCTTTTTTTTCATGAGTCGCACTCTCTAATAACAGATCAACCGAGTTATGTTTATTAGACTCTTCCACTATCGAAATATCTAGAGATGGGTGACCATCCAAACCTGTCACAAGTTCGCCCGCCTGTTGAGCATGTAAAAGTGATTCTGTTGCTTGTTCTTTAAAAAATTGAGTAAGACTCAATCTATCTCTTCCAGTGACCATCAATGCATAATGGGTGTATCTAACCACACCAGATAATTCATAGCGCATGATTTCATTTAAGACATCGATAATTTTATCTTGGTTTTTTAAAGCCATGTTGTATAGTAACAAGAACTTTATCATTAGTAAAATAATCAAAATAACCATATAATTAACATATGAATCAATTTATAAGAAATCTCGTGCTCGTAGTTATGTTATTTAGCTACCCACTAACAGTGCTAGCAGACGCAACAGCTAGACCAAAAGCTAATAATAAACTTGGTATTTCTAAAAAAACACAAGAGGAAAAAGACAATTCGATTATAAATAAAATCTTTAAAGGTACTTATGAGACATCAAAAGTCATAGAAAATGAAGATTTAGATAAAATCAAATTAGATATAGAAGAACTAAAAAATAGAAAGACAGGGTCAAACGAATCTGTTAGTTCAAATGAGAGAATTTTAAACCAAATTAAAGTACTTTCTGAGATGAAGAAGGATGGCATATTAACTAATAGTGAGTTTAATGATAAAAAGAAATTATTATTAGATAAACTTAAATAATTGCATGAGTAGTAACTTAGAAAAACTTCTTAAAAAGAATTTGAGAGTAATCCCAAACTTCCCAAAAAAAGGAATCATGTTTCAGGATATTTTTTCAATTTTAGAAAAACCTCGCTTATTGAAAATGATTGTTAAAGAAATCTCAGATGTTATTAAAAAAGAAAAAATTACGAAAATCGTAGGTATTGATGCAAGAGGTTTTATATTTGGATCTTTAGCATCTTTAAAAAATGGGATACCCTTTATACCTGTTAGAAAAAAAGGAAAGCTGCCTGGCGAGGTATTTAAAAAGAAATATAAACTCGAATATGGCTTTGATCAAATAGAGATACAAAAAGGAAGTTTACTAAAAAAAGATAGGGTTCTTATAGTGGATGACTTAATTGCAACAGGTGGTACAGCATTAGCATCAGCTAAATTAGTAGAAAATATGTCTGACCAACAAATATCGTTTATGTTTGTAATTGATTTGTATAATCTTAACGGTTCGATAGTCTTGAAAAAAAAGGGTTACAATGTCTTTGATATAATAAAAACAGAAGGTTGATATGAATAAACATAAGCTAGGAATTATTGGTGGTAGTGGCCTATATGATATTGATGGTGCTATAGCTCCAAAGTGGGAAACAATATCAACGCCCTGGGGAGAACCATCTGATCAAGTATTAGATTTTGAATATGATAAAAAAAGTATATGTTTCCTGCCGAGACATGGCCGTAAACACACAATTCAACCATCAAATATAAATTTTAGAGCCAACATAGATGCTCTGAAACAAAAAGGTGTAACAGATATCATTTCCGTCTCAGCAGTAGGTTCACTAAAAGAAGAACTTTCGCCCGGAACATTTGTACTAATCGATCAATTTATTGACAGAACATTTGCGAGAACTAAAACGTTTTTTGATGATGAAATTGTTGCACATGTATCCATGGCTCAACCAACATGTCCAGATTTAATAGACCTATGTGAAAAATCTCTAAAAGAAACAAATATACAGTATCAAAAAGGTGGCACTTACCTTGCGATGGAAGGACCGCAATTTTCAACACGCGCTGAATCAAACCTATATAGAAAATGGGATGTTGATGTAATTGGCATGACTAATATGCCAGAAGCAAAATTAGCAAGAGAAGCTGAAATTAGATATTCAACGGTTGCTATGGTAACAGATTATGATTGTTGGCACCCAGAACATGAGCATGTTGATATTGAAATGGTGATTAAAGTCTTGTTAGATAATGCAGACAAGGCAAAAAATATGCTAAAGCATATCATTAAAAACTATGATTTGGATATAAACCCAAATGATGATACAAATCGATGTTTAGACACCGCTATCATCACTTCACCAGAGTTTATGTCCAAAGAAACTAAAAATAAATTGAAAAATATTGCTGGCAGAGTTCTTTTTAAGAAATGAGGATAGCTGGCAAAAATTATAAGACTATTTGGTTTAACGAGAAAAATAATTTAGTTCAAATTATTGACCAAACAAAACTACCTCATTCATTTGAAATTATAACTCTATCTAATATTGATGATGCTGTAAAAGCAATAAAGGATATGAAAGTTAGAGGCGCACCCTTAATTGGCGGCGCTGCAGCATATGGTATTTATTTGGCAATGAAAGAGAATCCTTCTGATGAGTATTTAAAAATATCGTCTGATAAATTAATAGATTCGAGACCAACAGCGGTAAACCTGAAATCTGCTATAGATATCATGAATAGAGAGCTACAAAATATTAATAAAAAAGATAGACATGAAGTCTCACTAAAATTAGCCCAAAAATTCTGTGCAGAGGATGAAGCATATTGCAAGAATATTGGAACTTTTGGAAAAGACATTATAGAAAGAATCCTGGTAGAGAAAAATTTAGATACCATTAATATACTAACTCATTGTAATGCGGGTTGGTTAGCTACTATTGATTGGGGAACTGCGACATCACCTATATATCATGCAATAAAAGAAGGCATAAAGATTCATGTATGGGTTGATGAAACCAGGCCAAGAAATCAAGGAGCATCATTAACCTCATATGAATTATCTAATGAGGGTGTGCCCAACACTATAATATCAGATAATACCGGCGGTTATCTAATGCAAAAAGGTCAGGTTGATTTATGCATAACTGGTGCGGATAGAGTATTAAACAATGGAGATGTTATAAATAAAATAGGGACATATTTGAAAGCATTGGCTGCTCGCGATAACGATATTCCTTTTTACGTTGCCATACCTGGAACAACAATAGATCAAGATAATAATAAAATTACAAATACCATGATAGAACATAGATCATCATCTGAGTTAACACATATGAAGGGTCTTGACGATAAAGGTCGAATACAAAAAATACGCATATATCCAGAAGAATGTAAAACACTTAATCCTGCTTTTGATATGACCCCTGGGGAATATGTAACTGGCTTAATTACAGAATGTGGTATATTCGAAAGTTCAGAAATAGGATTGAGGGAGTATTATAGTGCTGCAGAAGCAAATAGATAATTATCTCATCGATGCAGCGATGTTACCGCCATCCACTGTTAGAATAGCTCCGGTTGATTTCTTAGAGACCGCTAAGTGAAGGAAAGCTAATGCTACATCTGAGGCCGTGACTTCATTCATTAATAAGTTGCCTTTCATATATTGATCCACGGTAACTTGTCGAGCTTTGGCTCTGTTATCAATCATATTAGCATTAAGAATACCGCTTTTGATTCTATCTGCGTTAATTCCATTAGACCTTATTCCATACTTACCATAATCAAGCGCATATTGTTTGCAAAGGCCTAATAATGCAGTTTTAGGTAATCCATAAGAACCAAAATTCAGCCCAGGGTTTACAGATTGTTTTGAAATATTAAAGAGCAGACAGCCTGGACTTTTTTGACTTAACATTATTTGAACAGCTTCAGAAGCGCATATTTGGTGTGAAAAGAAATTATCATCAAACGATTTTTTAAGCTGAGCATCTGATATATCAGCAATAGGTCCGTCAGAAACTGAACCGGCATTAGATATTAAAATATCTATGCCACCAAATCTCTCAATGATGATTTTGTAGGCTTTCTTTACGCTCTTTCTATCTGTAACATCAGCATACAAACATAGCTCAGAGATTGATTGTTGAGCTTGTTTAATTTTCTTTTTATCATAATCAATTAATATAACTTCAGCTCCATGTTCTTTAAATAACTTATATGTTTCAAAGCCAATTGTGCCGAGACTCCCTGTAATAACAACAATTTTCCCTTGAAGAGATTTTTTACTATTATTGAGTTTAGCTTGCTCTAGTGACCAATATTCTATTTCAAATATATCTTTCTCGCTTATGGTTTTAAAATTAGATGTTTCTTGAACAGAAGATATTACTCGTGCATTAGTTTCCCCTATATCTCCTGCTATTAATGATGAGCTATAGTCTTTGCCAACACTAAACATCCCTAGACCAGTGACATAAATAATTCTTGGATATGGATCCAACATGGTAGTTTTTTTCCCTTTGCTATGTTTTTTATAATAAGAAATATATTTCTTTTTATATTTATCTAATTCTCTAGATGCTTTCAACCTGAAAGATTCAATTGTATCTTCATTGCCAAGCTGAATTATCATAGGATGTGGTTTGATACGTATTACATGATCCGGGGTTACTGTACCTTTAGATGAGTATTTTTTCACATCAACGCCATTCATGAAGTATTGTATATTTTTATTAGTTCTGAAATTAATGATATAAGTATCATCATTCAAAGAGTCTACTAAAAGGCCTCGTAATATAGGAGATATTTGTGATACTTTTAATTTAGATTTCGGTTTTTTAATTTGTTTAATTTTTTTACTTTTCATTTTTTTTATAGCTGATTCTGCTAAAGATACATTTTTTATCATGATGTCATAAGATTCTTTAGCGCTGTCACTGAAAGTAAATATCCCATGATT
>MDTB01017381.1_pt1 | contig 22585 bp, 18 predicted proteins | sample 811161 | NCBI WGS metagenome assembly MDTB01 (sample SAMN05326650, study PRJNA326480) | marine metagenome | isolation source: seawater | place: Mediterranean Sea | collected 2009 | reverse complement strand
TGGAGCAAAAACAATATTAGTTAATGCTTCAGCTATGGCTGTATTGCTTCCTTTTTTAGCACTAATTAGTGCACTAACAGGCGCATGTCCTATTGAGGTAGCAATTCCTTTTTGTCCCCTATAATCTAAAGCAATTACTCCACAATTACTTAGAGGCAACTGAAGCTCTCCTACGCATTGTTGTTGAGCGACACGCCCAGTTACGCAACGATCGACTTTATTGGTTAACCAATCTTTGCTTGCAACTGCCTCTATCTGAAGAACTTTCTTAATGTAATGCTTAATTTCTTTTTGAGAATATGATAATTCAACATATTTATGATTTAAAGAAGTATCTTCCATAATGGTTTTTGGGGAGTTACCAAAGAGTGCCGAAAGTTTTAAATCAATAGGTTTTTGATTAGTTTCTTTAGAATAAAAAGAAAAATTATGATCATCAGTAACTTCGCCAACTATATAAAAGGGGGCACGTTCTCGTAGGGCTATTCTTTTTAAATGATCTGCGTCTTCAGGAGGAAGAATAAGTCCCATGCGTTCTTGTGATTCATTCCCAATTATTTCTTTAGCAGAAAGAGTCGAATCACCTAAAGGAAGCATATCAATATTTATGACCCCTCCAACATCTTCAACTAATTCTGATAAACAATTTAGATGACCTCCAGCTCCGTGATCATGTATGGATATAATAGGATTTCTTTTGCTTTCTATCAACCCGCGAATAGCATTTGCAACTCGTTTTTGCATTTCTGGATTGGAGCGTTGAATAGCATTAAGCTCAATTGTGCTTCCAAAAGCACCTGTGTCAGCTGATGAAACAGCTGCTCCACCCATGCCAATCCGGTAATTATCTCCACCCAGAATAATAATTTTATCTCCCTTTTTAGGAAAACCTTTTTGAGCTTGCTCTTTTTTACCATAACCAATTCCTCCTGCAAGCATAATAACTTTGTCAAAACCTAGACGCCTCCCATTTTCCTGATGTTCAAAAGTAAGAAGAGAACCTGAAATTAGCGGCTGGCCAAATTTATTTCCAAAATCTGATGCTCCGTTTGATGCTTTAATTAAAATATCAATTGGTGTTTGATAAAGCCATTTGCGTTCTTTGATGGAACTTTTTCTCCAATCATCTTGTAATCGTGAATAAGGAGTCATATAAACAGCAGTTCCTGCGAGAGGAAGAGACCCTTTTCCACCAGCTAAACGGTCACGAATCTCTCCTCCAGAACCAGTTGCTGCACCATTAAAAGGCTCAACAGTTGTTGGAAAGTTATGAGTTTCTGCTTTTATTGAAATCACACTATCAATTGTTTTTTTTATAAAACTACTTGGTAAATCGGCAGATTGAGGTGCAAATTGTTCAATACTTGGGCCATCTATAAAGGCTACATTGTCTTTGTACGCTGAAATAACTTTATTAGGATTTTTTTTAGAGGTCTTTTTAATAAGATTGAAAAGGCTACTTTTTTTAGTTTCTCCATTAACAATGAATTCCCCATTAAAAATTTTATGGCGACAATGTTCAGAATTTACTTGAGAAAATCCGAATACTTCAGAATCAGTTAAATCTCTATTTAAAGAAAGAGATAATTCATTCAAGTAATTTATTTCTTCAGAGTTAAGGGCTAAACCTTCTTTAAGATTATATGCTTTGATATCGCTAATTTTAAGTATTTTTTCAGGTTTTATATTGATGTAGAAGAGGTTTTGACTCAAACCGTTAACCTCAATAAATAGCATTGGATCAATTACTTTAATAGTATTTTTATTTAAATATGCTTCAATACGAAGAATTCCTTCGATACCCATATTTTGTGTAATTTCAACGGCGTTAGTACTCCATGGAGTAATCATATTTGCTCTTGGCCCTATAAAAGAACCATCTATACTAGACTTTTTAATTTGTGGGGCATTGTTAAAAAGCCACTGAAGTTTTTCGGTGTTTTCTAAAGTTAATGATGAAGAAGTTTCAACTACAAAGATCTTAGATTTCGTATTGCCAAAAAACAATAACATAGAAAACAATTTTAAAGTTTAAAAATACGTCTTTTCTATTATTTTTTTATATTCAAAAATTTCTTAAAACATCAAGTTGTTGCTTAGTTATTCACAACTCTATTAGATTTTTTTTAAACTAATTCAAATCTTGTTTTTATAAAAACAATAGAGTTTAAATTATGATTTTTTTTGAACTCTATTTAAATTACTCTTTGGCTAGTCGAGCCATAAAAAAACCATCTCCTTTTGAACTGTGTGTTAGGAGAGTTTCCATTTTTTCTAAATAAAAAGATTTACCAAAACTTGATTTTAAAAATTTTTGTATTTGGTTTTCATTTTCATTTGAAAAAATTGAGCAAGTTGAATATACTAAATTGCCACCTTTTTTAACTAAAACAGATTGCTTTTGGAGTATTTCTTGTTGTAGTTGAATTAATTTGTCAATCTGCTTTAGGTTCATGTGCCATTTCAAAACAGGGTTTCTTCTTAATACTCCTAGACCACTGCAGGGAGCATCGATTAGAACAAGATCAACATTTTTTTTGTATTTTTTAAGAATATCATCAGAATTTATATTTAGAATTTTAACCATTCGTACTCCATTTCTTTTGACTCGTATCTCAAGTTGTTCCAATTTTTTTTCATCCGGATCTAATGCAATTATACACCCCTTATTTTTCATTATATTGGCCATATGAAGTGTTTTTCCTCCTGCTCCCGCACATCCGTCGAAAACAAGCATACCTGGTTTTGGATCAGCAAAAAGAGATACTTTTTGAGAATTTGCATCTTGAACTTCAAACCAACCTTGCTTAAACAAGTCTAGGTGATTCAATTTCCGATGTTTATTTAAAAATAGAGCTGTTGGGAATTCTGGTATTATTGTAGATTCGATTTCATACTTATTTTTTAATATACTTTTAAGTTTTTCCGGGGTTGTTTTAAAAATATTAGCTCTAAGTACAAGAGGAGCTTTTTCATTTAGGCTTTTAATCTCTTTTTCCCAAATATTCATTCCAAAATTTCGTAGTCCCAAATTATCTAACCAATCGGGAATCGATTCTAAAATAGCCCTTTTATTTTTTTTAGATTTCAAATTTAAAGTAATAGGGTCATATTTTATTTCTGAAAAAAAATCCCAGTCTGGTAAAGGGATTTTTCCATTAAGAATCCAAATACCCAAAAGATTCCAATAATATTGAGCTGATTTAGGATCAAGGTTACCCATTTCAGAAAATTTTCTTTTCCATCGGATAATTTCAAGAACACTCTCTCCTATTAGCCTCCTGTCTCGGGAGCCCCATCTTTTATTTTGTTTTAGAAGCTTATTTAGAGATGGTCTTAAGGCACTTTTATCCTGAAGTATATTTTTAAGACAGGAAACAATTCCTATTGCAAGATTTTTGTGCAATTTCATTAGGCAAATCTAGACTAATTATTTTCTTTTTTATTTCCAGACAATAGAGAAGATAAAAAGTTTAATCCATTTTTTGTATTTGAACCCATTTGCTGTATTTTTTGTTCAATGCAAGAAGCACTTTATGTTTACCAGAAGCAACAATTTTTCCTTGATCTAAGAACAAAATAGTATCTGCTTTTTGAATAGTAGATATTCTGTGGGAAATAACCAATGAAGTTCGATTTAGCATTAATTTCTCTAAAGCATTTTGAACTTGTTTTTCAGCTTCTGTATCGAGGGCAGATGTTGCCTCATCAAGAATTAAAATCTGTGGATCCTTTAGAAGTGCACGTGCAATAGTTAGACGTTGTTTTTGACCCCCCGAAAGTTTATTTCCTGAGTCACCGATGTTAGTTTGATATCCATCAGGGAGTTCTTCGATAAAATTATGTGCATTAGCTGCCTTAGCAGCAGAAATAATATCATTTTTACTAGCATCTGGCTTACCTAGAATAAGATTATTGAAAACAGTATCATTGAACAGAATTGATTCTTGAGTAACCATACCTATATGCTTGTATAAACTCTTTTTTTGAATTTTATTTATTGGAATATTATCGATACTCAAAACCCCTTTATCGATATCATAAAAACGATTAATTAGGTGAGTCAAGGTAGTTTTTCCACTTCCAGAGGGCCCAACCAAGGCTACCATTTCTCCTTTTCTGATTTCAAATGATAGATTATTTATAACAGGTTTATTTTCATAACTAAAAAATACTTTATGGAAAACAATACTATTTTTAAAACTTTTTAAAATTACAGGGCTCTTAACATCCTTTAATCTATTTGCCGCATTTAAAATCTCCAAAATCCTATCTGATGCCGCGTTTCCTTTCTGAATGCTATAACTCGCTTTACTAATTCCCTTTGCAGGGGTTAAAATATTGTATGCTAAACCTATAAATGCAATAAATGTAGTTCCACTTATACTTTCATCTAATAATACCATACGACCACCAAACCAAAGTAAAACTCCAATGGCGGATACACCAAGAAATTCACTTGCTGGACCAGCTAGGCTTGCTCGGTGAAGGAGTTGGTTTGAAAAATTATAAAAACGCTGGGTTGCTGCATAGAATTTATTTTTAAACTGCTTACCAGCACCAAAAGTCTTTATAATCTTTTGTCCATTAACTGTTTCATCAATTATTGTTAAAAAATCTCCTTGTTCCTTTTGGATTCGAGCTGATTTTTTTTTTAAATTTTTACCTAAAAGGGTTATAATCCAGCCAGAAAATGGAATAAAAATTAAAACAAAAAATGTGAGTTTAAAACTTATAAAAAACATTGCACCTAAAGAAAAAAAAATAGTCAAAGGCTCCCTTACTATTAATTCTAGAATTGATAAAAATGAATTTTGAACCTCAGTTACATCACTAGTCATTTTGGCCATTAGATCTCCTTTTCTCTTTTTATTAAAGTAATGGATAGGTAGTAAAATGATTTTTTGATAAAGTGCATTACGTAAGTCTTTTAATATCCCATTCTTTAAATATGTGATAAAGAATAATGCCAAATAATTACAGCAATTTTTTAATAAAAATAAACTTAAAACAAGACTTATTACAAATATTAGAGTTCCCTCAGTATTGTCAGTCAATTGATTAGAAACGTAATAGTTCAAATTATCTTTAATATATGTATGTAAACTAAGCAACCCATTATATTCTACTGGTAAAAGTTTTTTTTCTGTAGTTTTAAAAAGAACATTTAACATTGGTATTAGAGACACAAAAGATAGTGCACTAAATAGAGCATAAAGAGAGTTAAAAAGGATGTTTAAAATGGCATATCCTTTGTAGTTGCAACCAAATTGAAGTATTTTTTTAAAAGAGGTAAACATTAGTCCATAAAATCATTAATAAAACGATTTATTTTGTCATCAAGTTTTTTTTGCTGTTCATGCCATAATTTTTCAGTATTATATTGAGATTTAACACTAAAGTAAAACTTGATTTTAGGTTCTGTTCCACTTGGTCTTAAAGAAATTTTACTTCCGTCTTTAAGTTTAAATATTAATACATCCGACTTCGGCAAATCGATTCTTTTTTTTTCTTGATTTTTTAAATTTATCCTAATGCTATTTTTGTAATCTTCAATAATATAAACTTTTTCACCAGCTATTTCCTTAGGTGGGGTATTTCTAAATTTTTCCATTAAATTAATAATTTCATCAGCCCCTGCTTTACCCTCTTTAGTTATTGAAATTAAGCGTTCATGAAATAGGCCATATTTTTCATAGCATTCCAAAAGAAAATCATAAATACTTTTCCCTTTTAATTTTAGTTCAGAGGCGAGCTCACAGGCTAGCAGACACGCAGAAACAGCATCTTTATCGCGGACCTGACTACCAACTAGATAGCCATAGCTTTCTTCTCCTCCTCCAATAAAATTTAATTCAGGATGATTTTTAATAAGTTGAGCAATCCATTTGAAACCTGTTAAACAACATTTAAATTGAACATTATATGCTTCTGCAATCAACTTTATCATTGGAGTAGATACAATTGTACTAGCAATAAAAGCGTTTCTGTCCAACAGATTTTTATCTTTTTTTTTGGAGAGAATATACTCAGTTAGGACAATCATAATTTGGTTTCCATTTAGATAAAAAGGTTTTTGATTCAAGTTTAATATTACAATTCCTAGTCTGTCTGAATCTGGATCTGTTCCTAATACAATATCAGCTTGCTTTTCATAAGCAAGCTTTACAGCCAAATTTAATGCTTCTTTTTCCTCTGGATTTGGAGAAACTACGGAAGGAAAATTTCCATTTGGCTTTTCTTGTTCTTTAACTATGAAAACATCTTTATAACCTACCTTATTCAAAACTTGTGGAACAGCAGTTATGGAAGTACCATGAATAGGGGTAAAGATAATTTTAAGTTTACTTTTATCACCATCATGAACTTTAGCATCTTCAATTACTGCTTTATGATAGGCAGTGTCCAAATCTTTATCTATGTATTTTAAAAGATCAGGATTTCCTTGATATTGAATATCTTCAAATGCCGTTCTTTCGATTTCATTTATAACAGCTATATCATCCGGAGGAACAAGTTGTCCTCCATCCTTTCCATAAACTTTATAGCCATTGTAATTTGGCGGATTATGTGAAGCAGTTAATACTATGCCGCAATGTGTTTTTAAGTGTCGAACTGCAAAAGATAGTTCGGGAGTAGGACGTAAATCACTAAATAAATAACAATAAATATCATTTGCAGTAAAAACATCTGCTACAACTTTTGCAAGAGTCTTACTTTGGTGTCTACAATCAAATGCAATCACTACTTTAAGTTTTTCTAAAGGATATTTTTTCTTTAGGAATCTAGACAAACCCTGGGTGCTTTTTCCTAATGTATATTTATTAATTCTATTTGTTCCAACGCCCATAATACCTCTAATACCACCTGTTCCAAATTTCAAGGATGTATGAAATGCATCTTCAAGTTTTTCAGGATTTTTCATTAATGACTTTACACAATTTTGTGTTTTTATATCAAAAGGAGCTGAAAGCCATTCATCAACAATTTTTTGAGAGATCATTTTCGAGTAGTTTTTTCTTTAATGATATAACGTTTTTTATTTTCGTTACTCCTTAAAATGATTTCTCCTAAAAACCCTGCTATAAAAAATTGACTTCCCAAAAGCATAAGTGTTAAAGCTATATAAAATTCAGGACGATTTGTTATCAGCCTAGCTTGAATATCAAAAAATAACTTATCAATACCTATATAAAGTGTGAAACTAAATCCAAAAAATAACATAAAACTTCCTAAGAGACCAAAAAAATACATTGGTCTTTTTCCAAAGCTATTTATAAACCATAGGGTTATTAAATCTAGAAAACCTTTAAAAAAACGATCTGCTCCAAATTTAGTATGACCGAATTTGCGGGCCTGGTGCTGAACAATTTGTTCTCCTATTTTATCAAAACCCTTTTTAGCAGCAAGCAAAGGTATATATCGATGCATTTCACCATAAACATCAATATTTTTTATCACCTCATTACGATATATTTTAATACCACAATTAAAATCATTTAATTTAATGCCGGAGACTCTTCTTGCAGCCCAATTAAATAGTTTCGAAGGGAGATTTTTTAATAATAAGGAGTCATAGCGCTTTTTTTTCCATCCTGAAATCAAGTCATAACCTCCCTCTTCAAGATTTTTTATTAACTCAGGAATTTCTTCTGGAGAATCTTGAAGATCAGCATCTAAAGTAATAACATATTTTCCACTCGCAATTTCAAAACCTGCATGTAGTGCTTGGGATTTTCCAAAATTTTTTACAAAACGAACACCTCTAACATTAGTAAATTCCATGCTTAAATTTCTAATATTTCGCCATGATTGGTCTGTACTTCCATCATCTATATAAATAATTTCAAAGTTAAATGAGTGACTTTTAAAAACTTTAAAGATCCAATCATTAAGAAGTAATAATGATTGTTCCTCATTCAGTAAAGGAATAACGATGGTAACATCTACAGGTTTTTGCATACCTGTAAAATTAATAAATTTGGTTTATTCAGGCCTTGATTTTTTGATGATAAGTCCTCCAATAAGTGATATAATAAAACCAAAAAATAAAGAAAAAATTATTTGAACAGCTGAAAAAATTAATGGACTTGACATTTTCTCCTGAATAGACCTGGCAGTATCTAATGCTTCCTGTGGAATTTCAGGATTTTGAGCACGCATAGTATCAATGGATAATTCTAATGATTTCTGCATAGTTTCAGGATCTAAAAAGTTTACAAGTAATTGAGTATATATTATATTTATTACAGCAGAAACTAAAGAAGCTCCTAGGCCGATCTTTAGTGCTTCTGAGAGCGACATATATCCTTCATGATGCTTTTTAAAATCTATAAATGAGTAGATAATTATACTCGTAGAAATTAAAAGAGCTACAAATCCAGCTGTTGAATCATTTTTATAATGCATATCTAAAAAAAAGAGCATTAACTGAAATACAACTGATATTAAACCTAGAATAACACCATAGTTAATAATGCTGGTTTTAATGGAAGAATTTTTATTATCCATAATCGAATTTTAAAATTTCAATCCAAAGTAAAAAAAAAATGCTGGGTATCACTTATTTTAAAAAATAAAATTAAATTTGCAATCGATTTATAAGTTAATGAAGGCAGATATCCATCCAGATAACTACAGATTAGTCGCATTTAAAGACATGTCAAATGATGATGTCTTTATTACTAAATCAACTGTTAACGCGAAAGAAACTATTGAAGTAGATGGGATTGAGTATCCTTTAGTCAAACTCGAAATATCAAGAACTTCCCACCCATATTATACTGGAAAATCAAAGCTTGTCGATACTGCTGGCCGAATCGATAAATTCAAAAACAAATATTCAAAATTTAAAAAAGAGTAGCACCAAAAAATTCTTTTTTACTTTCACTTTTTAATTAATCTCATTTCTTCTTAACATTTTTCAGGATTAAAAGATTAATAGGATTTATTTTCATTCCCTCTATATTTTTTTGAACAAAACGAACTACCTGATCATAATAAAGAGGAATAATTGGAAAATCAGACATTAAGATTTCATCCATTTCTTTGTATTTTTTTATTCGTAAACTATCTGAAATCAAGCTTAAAGATTTTTGATATAATGAGTCATATATTGGATTTAAATAATGTGTATAGTTGGGGCCATTAGGTGAAAAGTTACCACTGTAGAATAGAGAAAGATAATTCTCTGCATCTGGATAATCTGCGATCCAACTGGCACGAAATAACTCCAGTTTGCCTGAAGACTTTGCTTGGCGAAGAGAGGCTGTAGGCATAACCTCAATCTCAATTTGGACACCTATTTTTTGTAATTCATGTTGTAAATACTCACAAAGGTCTTGATAATTAGCATCAGTAGCAACTGTTAGCTTTGGAGTTTGATTTGTTTCAGTGATGAAGCTGTCAACAAGTTTTCGTGCATATTTAGGATCATATTTAAAGTCTTGTGAGCTATTGCCAGGAAGCCCTTTTGGAATGAATCCTTTTTTTGCTGGATAACCAATATTATTTCTTAAATAAGCAAGCATTAATTTTCTATCAAAACCAATATTTATAGCATGACGAATTTTTTTAGATTTAATTGCTGGATTTTCATTTTCAAGATAGATTCCAATATACTCTGTATTAAGATAAGGACCCCTTAACATATTTAGCTTGTCTATATACTTTGATCGAAGTCCTCCTTTAGGGGTTAATAATTCATCTTTATATGAAGCATCTAGAGAGTTAATGAAATCAAATTTTCCTTGTAAAAATAACATGAATTCGCTTTGAATATCTGGAATAAACTCTACAGATATAGCATCAAGATATGGTAGTTTTTGTCCTTGTTTATCATGTTCAAAATAGTTTGGGTTTTTAAGCATCACTAGCTTTATATTTTCATCCCATCTCTTAAAATAAAATGGCCCTGTACCGATTGGTTTTGAACGAAAATTTGATCCATAATGAGATGCTACCTCTTTTGGAACAACCGCACAATAACGCATTGTTAGTAAACCTAAAAATGCAGGAAAAGGTTTTTTTAAATGGATTTTAAAAATATGATCACCATCAGCTTCATAATCTTTTACTTGTTGCAAAACCCAACTACCGGGTGATGTAATTTTTGGATCTTTCAAACGATTAAAACTGTAAACAAAGTCTTTAGCAACAACTTTTCTCGTATTTTTTGATCCAAAAAGAGGTGATGAATGAAAGAAAACATCATCTCTAAGGTTAAAAGTGTATGTTAAACCATTTGCGCTAATATTCCAGGAATATGCAATTTCTGGTTTTATTTCTAAATTTTCATCCAATTGAATAAGGCCATTAAAAAGTTGATTGATTGGCCAGATATTTTGGGGATTTCTTGAAAAAGCTGGATCTAAAGAAGTTACGTTTCTATACTCATTATATCTAAAGACTTTACGTTCTTCATTTAGATCTTTATTCTTACAACTATTTAGAATAGAAACAAACATAATGCTTAATCCAAATGAATAAAAAATTGATAGCATTTTCACCATGTATATTTTGTTGATATATTTGCATCGAATTTACAGTTTTAAAATGGTTATGGAAAATATCCTTAACTCTCCAAAAGAGAAATTAATCAAACCTACTCGAGTTGCTTTTCATACCCTCGGGTGTAAATTAAATTTCTCTGAAACCGCAACAATATCTAGAGACTTTAATGCTTTACATTTTGAAAAAGTAGCTTTTGGTAAACCTGCAGACTTATATGTAATAAACACCTGTTCAGTTACTGATAGTGCAGACAAAAAACTTAAATATTTAGTAAAAAAAGTTTTAAAGCAGAACCCAATGGCTTTTATTGCTGCTATTGGATGTTATGCACAATTACAACCAAATGAGATTGCTGCTATAGATGGTGTAGATTTGGTATTAGGAGCAACAGAAAAGTTTAAATTGATTGATTATGTTCAAGACCTTACTAAGAAAAATCAAGGTGAAGTATATTCCTGTGAAATTGAACAAGCCAATCTATATGAGGAAAGTTATTCAATAAATGATCGAACTCGAGCTTTTCTCAAAGTTCAGGATGGTTGTGATTATAAATGTAGCTATTGTACTATTCCAAGGGCCAGAGGGATCTCAAGAAGTGATACTTTAGAAAATATTTTGAAAAATGCTAAGAAAATTGTGGCATCTGGATTCAAAGAAATTGTTTTGACAGGAGTTAATATTGGTGATTATGGGAAAGGGGAATTTGGAAATAAAAATCATAAGCATACTTTTTTAGATCTTATTAGTTCTTTAGAATCTCTTAATATTATAAATAGAATCCGGATTTCTTCTATAGAGCCTAATCTTCTAAATAATGAGATAATTGATTTCGTTTCAAAAAGTAAATGTTTTGTACCCCACTTTCATATTCCATTACAAAGCGGAAGTGATAAAATTTTAAAAAGTATGAAACGACGATATATGTCTAAAATGTACAGTGATAAAATTTCTCAAATAAAAACTTTACTTCCGCATGCATGTATTGGAGCTGACGTTATAGTAGGATATCCTGGTGAAACTGAAAATGATTTTTTAAAAACTTACCAGTATTTGAATAATATAAAAATTTCTTATTTACACGTGTTTACTTATTCCGAAAGACCAAATACAGAAGCTTTAAATATAAATGATATTGTTAATAAAGGAATCAGAAATAAACGTAGTAAGATACTCCGGGCTTTATCAGTTAAAAAACGCCGTACTTTTTATGAATCTCAATTAGGGAAAAACTTCACAGTTTTATTTGAAGGAGAAAATAAAGAAGGATATATAACAGGTTATACAGAGAACTATATAAAGGTGAGAGCTCCATGGAACCCCTCATGGGTAAATACTTTACGCGAGGTCCAATTGCAAAAAATTGATAATGCTGGATACGTAAGGTTTCGTTCTATTATTTAAAGTTTAATCCCAACTGGTAACAGTTGCTTATAGCGACGGTTTCCACGAACAAATCTTGCAATTTTAGGGGAAGTAGGAACGACACGAAGATTTCTATTAGAAATAAACTCAAGGACCTGAACGATAAAAGCTTCTTCAAAATTTTTATCTTTAATTCCATCAGGTATATGGAGTTTGGTAAGAAAAATTTTTCTTTCTTGCTCTGAGTATTCAATTCGAGCTAAACTGTTATCTACTTTAATTTCGAATTGACGTAGAAACTCATTATTGATCAAGGTTAAATCGTTCATATTTTAAAGAATTGAAAACTATTTAAGTATTTTGTTTGTAAATTTATTCTCTGTTTTAAAGAGGGATAACAAAATTACAAAATTTATATAAGCAATTCGGCAATTATTCATTAAAATGAGAATAATCCATCTTTATTGTATGCCAGGAATGGCAGCTAGTCCAAAAATATTTGAATTTTTAGATTTACAAAATCCCTTTGAAATTCATCTATTAAGTTGGTTTCCACCTGAACAAAATGAATCTCTTAGCTCGTATGCAAAAAGAATGTGTGATAGAGTAATTCATAAAAACCCAATCCTTCTGGGAGTTTCTTTTGGTGGAGTTTTAATCCAAGAAATGGCAAAACATATTAAAGTGAGAAAGATTGTCATTATTTCGAGTATAAAGAATAATATTGAACTCCCATTTCCAATGAAAATGGCTCAAAAAACTAATGCCCATAAATTTTTACCAATAAAATGGATAAATAATATTGATCATCTGGCATTATTTGCTTTTGGAAAAGGAATTAAAAAAAGAATAGAATTATATCAGCGATATCTTTCAGAGAGAAACCCTGAATATCTAAATTGGGCAATAGATACCTTAGTTCATTGGGATCAAAATAAAACTCCTAAAAATCTAATTCATATACACGGTACATCAGATAATGTTTTTCCGGTAAAAAATTTATTTAACCCTTTTATAAAAATTAAAGGAGGACATGCGATTATAATAACTCAGGCTAATTGGTTTAATAATGAATTACCAAAACTTCTTATTAAAAATATTTAAATTTGATTTAATGATAAAACTAAAATCTATTTTGAAATAATGTATAATAAAGCTTTTTTAGGTATTCCCTTTTTAATAATATTCTTAATTTATGGGTTTAGTTCTGTAAACCCAAAAATACTAACTGCATTTAATATTTATGGAGATGGAGAATCTTCTAAAGTTTATGCATTAAAAATTCCAGATGTACTAGATTTTTCCGGTGAATATGCTCCATTAAAATCTTCTGATATAAAAGAGCGTCTTGATAAAGAATTGTTGGTTAATACCTATTGGCAGTCAAACATGATGTTACTTCTTAAGAGATCAAATAAGTGGTTTCCAACTATAGAAAATATTTTAAGAGAGGAAGGTGTACCTGAAGACTTTAAATTTTTGGCTGTTATTGAAAGTGGTTTAGAAAATTTACGTTCTCCAAAAGGTGCAAAAGGATTCTGGCAATTAATGCCTTCTACTGCAAAGGAGTATGGTCTGGAAGTCAATAATAATGTGGATGAGAGATATCACGTTGAAAAGTCAACTAGAGTAGCTTGTAAGTATTTATTGAAAGCAAAAGAACGCTTTGGTAGTTGGACTCTAGCGGCTGCAGCATACAATAGAGGGATGTATGGAATAGATAGACTTTTAGACAAGCAGCTAGTAGATAATTATTATGATTTATTGTTAAATAAGGAAACCAGTCGATATGTTTTTCGAATTCTTGCGGTAAAAGAAATCATGTCTCATCCAGATCAATATGGTTTTATTTATAAAGAGGATGATTTATATCAACCTATCCCTGTTATTAAAATTGGAATTGATGTACCTATCATAAACATAGCTGAATATGCTAAAAAGCAAGGTATTAATTATAAATTATTGAAGATTCATAATCCATGGCTAATTCAAAATCATTTAAATAATAATTCCAGAAAATATTATGAGATAGAAATACCAGAGCCAGGGCATTATTAAATACGTTTCATTTGTTGTTGAATCATTTTCATTTGGCCAGAAAGCATTCCATGTTTATCAAGTCTCTTTGCTTCTGAAAGTAATTGTTGGGCTTCACGTTTTCTTCTTTTCTGTAGATATATACCAGCTAAGCTCATCTTAGCCATGGCAAGGTCGTGATTCATAGATAAACCTAACTTTATAGCTACTTTGAAATACTTTTCAGATTGTGTTAGATTTTTTTGTGAGTGAATTATGCCCAAAAGGTAATTATAGTAGCCTTGTTGTTTTCGAACAAGATTACTCTCTACGTTTGAAATACGCATTAACCATTTTTGTGTTCCTTCAAAATCCTGTTTTCTTAAACGTAAAAATGCAAGGAAAATTAATTCATTTTTAAAGTAAAGGAGAATAAACATTGCAGATATAATAAGCATCATTATGCCATTCCCGACATAGTCATCAACAAATTGATAAATTCCATAACTAAAAGCTGAAATAGCAAGTATTAATTTTATAACTTTTGGAAACATTTTATTTTTTTTTCAAAGGTAAAAAAAAACACTCTTTAAATGTTGATAATCAGATTTGGAAGACAAAAAACTTGTTGTATATTTGCCCGACTTCAATTTACTCAAAATTCCACTTAAGGATATTATGAAAAGAACGTTCCAGCCCTCAAGAAAAAAAAGAAGAAATAAACATGGTTTCAGAGAAAGAATGTCTTCTGCAAATGGACGAAAAGTAATTGCTTCTCGACGTGCAAAAGGTAGAAAGAAAATATCTGTTTCATCTGAACCGCGTCACAAAAAATAATGATCAAATTTTACCATAATAGAGGTGTTGCTTTTTTAAGAGTAACACCTTTTTTTTTATATTAAGATTAATTTATAAATATGCCAAAAGTAAACTCAATCAAAAGTATTTTAGTAATTGGATCTGGTCCGATAATTATTGGACAAGCTTGTGAATTTGATTATTCTGGGACACAAGCACTTCGTTCATTAAGGGAAGACGGAATAGAAACTATATTGATAAATTCAAATCCTGCAACGATTATGACTGATCCAACTATGGCAGATCATGTTTATTTAAAACCCTTAAATACCAAGTCTATAATTCAGATTTTGAAAAAACATAAAATAGACGCTGTATTACCTACTATGGGGGGTCAAACTGCACTAAATTTGTGTATTGAAGCAGATGAAAAGGGAATTTGGAAAGATTTTGGAGTAGAAATAATAGGTGTAGATATTGATGCCATTCAGATTACAGAAGATCGTGAGAGATTTAGAGAATTAATGCTAAAAATTGGTGTCTCAATGGCTCCACAAGCAACAGCAAACTCCTATCTCAAAGGGCAGGAAATTGCTCAAGAATTTGGATTCCCTATAGTTATTAGAGCATCATACACTCTTGGGGGTGCAGGAGCATCTTTTGTTCATAAAGCAGAAGATTTTGATGAATTGTTGACTCGAGGGCTAGAAGTTTCTCCCATTCATGAGGTAATGATTGACAAAGCTTTAATTGGATGGAAGGAATATGAATTAGAGTTACTTCGTGACAAAAATGATAATGTTGTAATTATTTGTACAATCGAAAATATGGATCCTATGGGAATTCATACAGGAGACTCAATTACTGTTGCACCTGCAATGACTCTATCAGACAAGACATTTCAACGTATGAGAGATATGGCTATTCATATGATGAGAAGTATAGGAGATTTTGCTGGAGGATGCAATGTTCAATTTGCAGTAAGTCCAGATGAAAAAGAGGATATTATTGCAATTGAGATTAATCCAAGAGTTTCTCGTTCTTCTGCGTTAGCCTCAAAAGCTACTGGATATCCCATTGCTAAGATTGCCGCTAAACTTGCTATAGGATATTCACTGGATGAACTTGAAAACCAAATTACTAAATCAACATCTGCGCTCTTTGAGCCTACCCTTGATTATGTAATAGTAAAAATTCCTCGATGGAACTTTGATAAATTTGAAGGATCTGATCGAACATTGGGACTCCAAATGAAATCTGTTGGAGAGGTTATGGGTATTGGCAGATCATTTCAAGAAGCCCTGCATAAAGCAACTCAATCTTTAGAGGTAAAGAGAAATGGACTTGGGGCAGATGGAAAAGGATATACCGACTATGATACCATCATAAGTAAGTTAGCTGTAGCAAGTTGGGATCGTGTCTTTGTAATTTATGATGCTATTGAGATTGGAATTCCTTTATCAAGAATACATGAAATTACTAAAATTGATATGTGGTTTTTGAAACAATATGAAGAACTGCACTTATTGGGCAAGGAGATCTCTAATTTTAACATAAATACAATAGATGAAGGTCTACTTTTAGAAGCAAAACAAAAAGGCTTTGCAGATAGACAAGTTGCCCATATGCTAAAATGCTTGGAGAGTGAAGTGCATACTAAGAGGATTGAACTAGGAATTAAGAGGGTATATAAATTGGTGGATACTTGTGCTGCAGAATTTGAAGCAAAAACTCCATATTATTATTCAACTTTTGAGGCTAAACTAAAATTAAAAGATGGGTCCCCTTATTGTGATAATGAAAGTAAAGTTTCAGATCGGAAAAAAATTGTCGTTTTAGGCTCTGGACCAAATCGTATTGGTCAGGGAATTGAATTCGATTATTGCTGCGTCCATGGTGTTTTAGCAGCCAGTGAATGTGATTATGAAACAATTATGATCAATTGTAATCCTGAAACTGTTTCTACAGATTTTGACATAGCAGACAAGTTATATTTTGAACCTGTATTTTGGGAACACATTTATGACATTATTCAGCATGAAAAACCTGAAGGAGTCATTGTTCAATTAGGAGGACAGACTGCTCTTAAGTTAGCTGAAAAGTTGAATCGATATGGTATCAATATAATTGGTACAAGTTTTGATTCTCTAGATTTAGCAGAAGATAGAGGCAGTTTTTCAACTTTATTAAAAGAAAATAATATTCCATATCCGGAGTTTGGTGTGGCACAAACAGCTGATGAAGCTTCAGTTTTAGCAGATGACTTAGACTTTCCCATACTAGTAAGACCTTCATATGTTCTTGGTGGACAAGGAATGAAAATTGTAATAAATAAGAAGGATTTAGAGGAACACGTAGTGGATTTGCTTCAGAAAATCCCAAATAATAAATTACTTCTAGATCATTACCTTGATGGAGCAATTGAGTGTGAGGCAGATGCGATTTGCGATGGAGAAAATGTTCAAATCATTGGAATCATGGAACATATTGAACCGTGTGGAATTCACTCAGGTGATTCTAATGCAACACTGCCTGTTTTCAATCTTGGGGAGTATGTTGTTCAACAAATAAAGGATCATACTCATAAGATTGCATTAGCTTTAAATACAATTGGTTTAATCAATATTCAGTATGCTGTAAAAGATGATATGGTTTATGTGATTGAAGCAAACCCAAGAGCATCAAGAACCGTCCCTTTCATAGCTAAAGCCTATAAGGAACCTTATGTTAATTATGCTACTAAGGTTATGCTTGGTGAAAACAAAGTAACTGATTTTGAATATAACCCTCAATTAAATGGTTATGCAATTAAACAACCAGTATTTTCATTTAATAAATTCCCAAATGTAAATAAACAACTAGGTCCAGAAATGAAAAGTACAGGGGAAAGTATTCTCTTTATTGATAATCTTAAGGAAGATGAGTTTTATGATTTATATTCAAGAAGAAAGATGTATTTAGCTAAATAATATAAATTTTATATTATTATAAAATAATTCGTATGTTAATTAGTAAAACTGAAATCAAGGTTGTCTTTGGATTGGTTATACTAGCAATTATTACTCGGCTATTACCACATCCACCCAATTTTGCTCCTATAACAAGTATCGCTCTTTTTACAGGATTTCATTTTACAAATAAACGACTAGCTTTATTTATTCCAATTCTATGCATGTTTTTAACTGATCTTTATATAGGATTACATTCTTTAATTCCAATTATTTATTCTGCCTTCGTAATTATCTCTTTTATTGGATTTAAAACAAATTCATTGTCATTTTTAACGGTATTGGGAGCATCAATATCATTTTTTTTTATTAGTAATTTAGGTGTTTGGTATTTTTCTTATCCTCAGAATTTATCAGGTCTGATTACTTGTTTTACGCTTGCAATACCTTTTTTTATAAATTCTTTAGCGGGAGATTTATTTTATACTTCTATCCTTCAATTTTCATATCAAAAACTTATTCAAAACTCTTATATCATTAGTTAAATTTATTTTATAGGGGAGGGCAGTAAAGGAAGTAGTTTTAAAGCTTGAATAAAATATAATTTACTTTAAATTAAAGAGAACATCTTTTTTATCTACATTCATTTGCTGCCGCTCAATCATTAAAGGATCTTTTAATAATAATTCTCTAGACAATTTGGCTTTAGAAAAAATTCTTTTACCAGTTCCTGTTATTATACTTATGACAGCTTGAAGCATTCGCTCATCAGAGTCACCTAAGACTCCTAAATTCCTTATATCTTCTTCAATATCTGTATCAGGGGAAAGACCATCAGAATAGTCTGCAAAACCATCGTTATTAGCAATTTTTAAAACTATTGGTTGCATTGCATAAGTGTGGTCAGGATTTTTAGTTTGTTCGTTGTCTATATAATCATAAACTGTAATAGAGCCAACATTTTTTCCTACAGTTCTTTCACCAACATGAATTACATCGATGTAAGAATCTAGTCCATTTATGAGAAGTTCACTTGCTGAAGCGCTTTCTGAAGTGGTTATAATAAAAACCCGATTTAGCTCTAACGTATTAATATTATCTCCATTAGTTAGTTGACCTGTAAACCGATTAATTAGAGTTTCTTTACCAAAACGCTCTCTTAGATATTTAAGCAACTTATTATTCCATTGTTCTTCAGCAAAAATTTCGTTTTTAAATTGACCAGTAATCATACTTGCCAACTCCACACAGTTTTGAACAGATCCACCTCCATTGTATCTTAAGTCAATGATTAAATCAGTAATTCCTCTTGATTTAAACTCTCCAAAGACTTTGTTAAGTTCATCACTTTTATCAGCAACAAATTGATTATACATTATATATCCGACAGCTCCGTTATAATTTATTTTTTTTTCATCAAAAGATATAACCTTACTAACTTGAATTGGATTTATTTCAAAATTCTCTTGCTTTGTTAACTCAACTTCAATGCCATTACTAGCTAAAGCTCCACTTCTCGCTGAGGCCATGTTCAAAGTATAGGTCAGATTTTCACCAAACAATAATGATCTATAATTACTGGCTGTCAAAATAGTCCCATTTACTCCAGTAAAAAAATCTCCTCTTTTAATATTTTTACCCTCAGCATTAGATCCTTCTAAAATATATTTTACAAAACCTACTAATTCATTACAATTCTCACAGGCATATAATAATCCAAACTCTACACCATTTGAGGCAACAATACCCTGAAGGGCATTTTCTAAAACTCTGTAATCATCTTGAATCCAGCTAAAGCGATCATCAGGATGTTTAAGGGAGTTAAAAAAAGTTTCAGCGACACGGTTTTCATTGATATATTGACCATAAGCTTTCTTGTCGAGCAGTTTTTCATCAGAAAGTTCGGTAACATCTTCCTGCCAGTAATAAAACTCGTTTAGGCCCTTCCAAACAAAATCACTTATTTGTAAATCACCTTCTAAACTAATAGCAATATCGTCGCTATCAAATGAACCATATAATACCTCCTCTTCAGTTAGATTCTTTGAGCATCCTAATAAAATAAAAAATAAAAAAAAGGATGTTAAAATAAATATATGTTTACAATTAAGATATTTCATTTTATGTTATGAAAGTTTTTTATTTAATATCAAAGTTAAAGAAATAGAGGGAATAAAAAGAATTTTAAAATTTCAGCATTGGTCAAACTATGAAATAGTTGTAAAAATCACTTTTTTGATTAATTACTTATATCCCTGTGTAATTAAATGGGGTAATAGCTTTAAGTTCAGATTTTACCCTGTCTTCAACATCTAATTTTTCAATAAATAGTTGAATTACTTCACTATTAATTTCAGTATTTGTTCGTGTCAAATCTTTTAGAGCTTCATAAGGATTTGGATACCCTTCTTTTCTTAAAATAGTTTGAATTGCCTCTGCAATTACAGACCAGTTGGCATTTAAATCATCTTCTATTTTAGTTGTATTTACAACTAGTTTTTCTAAACCTTTGATAGTTGAATTCATTGCAATTAAGCAGTGGCCAAAAGGGACCCCAACATTCCTAAGAACTGTACTGTCAGTTAAATCACGCTGAAGTCTAGAAATAGGAAGTTTTGCTGCTAAAAATTCAAAAATCGCATTTGCTATACCAAGATTTCCTTCAGCATTTTCAAAATCTATTGGATTTACTTTGTGTGGCATTGCAGAAGAGCCAACTTCATTTTCTTTAATTCTCTGTTTGAAATAATCCATTGAAATATAATGCCAAAGATCTCTATTTAAGTCAATGAGTATTGTATTGATTCGCTTAACATTATCACACAAAGCAGCAAAGGAGTCATAGTGTTCGATTTGAGTTGTAGGGAATGAATAACTCAAGCCCAATTTTTTTTCTACAAAATTGACTCCAAATTCTTTCCAGTTTATGCTTGGATAGGCAACGTGATGAGCATTAAAATTACCTGTGGCACCCGAAAACTTTGCTCCAAAAGGGATTTGAAGAAGCATTTTCTTTTGAGCTTCAATACGAACAAAAAACACATGTATTTCTTTCCCTAATCGGCTAGGAGAAGCAGGCTGTCCATGAGTTCTTGTTAGAAGCGGAATACTTTTATATTCTTCAGACAGATTTTTTAGACTATCAAGCACCTCATCCAAAATAGGTAAGTATATATTTATTATTGCATTTTTTACCGAAAGTGGTATTGCTGTATTATTAATGTCCTGTGAAGTCAATCCGTAATGAATAAATTCTTTAAAGTCTTGCAATTCCAATTTATCAAACTCTTTTTTGATAAAGTATTCTACAGCCTTAACATCATGGTTAGTAGTGTTTTCTATATCTTTTATTTCTATAGCATCTTCTGAAGAAAAATGTTGGTAGATACTTCGAAGATCTTCAAAAAGAGAGGTGTTAAAACCTTTAAGTTCTGGTAACGGTAATTCACAAAGTGCAATAAAATATTCTATTTCGACCTTTACACGATATTTTATTAAGGCTTCTTCAGAGAAATAAGCAGAAAGAGATTTTGTTTTAGACCGGTAACGACCATCAATTGGAGAGATGGCATTAAGTGCGGTAAGTAGCATGACATTATTATTAACCATGCAAAGATACAAGTAAAATTTGCACGATCTGAACGATTCATATTATTTTTTAGATCATATGAATTTTAAAAAAGACCTAAAAGGAAAACTGGTTTATAGATTTAATAATCTATATTCTTCGTAGCATTTTGATATTGCTTCAAGAACTTGTAGGTCATTAGACTCATTCATGAAGGCGTCAGAATAATTACAATTTCTTAAAATTTCATCTATGTCTTGGCGTTTAATACCTAAAAGTTGGATTAGGACTTGACGATCAAATTTTGAGACTAATAAATTCTTTATCTTGTCATCTTCTCGCATTCGTTTTAATTTTCTCATTTGGACAGCGTTTTTTCCAAACATATTATCAAGTAAATCTAATGGATTAAATAATTTTCCAATGGCTTTTGAAAAATTACCAGGGCTCTTTCCTCCTGATTCGTAACCTAAATTAGGAAGTCCTGAAATACTGTATCTTTTTGCATTATTAATAGGTGAATTTTTTACATCTATATCTAAATAACCGGTTAATTGATAGGGTCTAACTTCAATTTCTTCTAAAGCAAAAGCTAATTCAGTCATTACAAATTTAAAATTTCCGAATTTTAGCATGTCATTAGTTACAGCAATTTTTAATGGCTTAAAGCCTAAATATGAAAAATAAAGTGTATCCTTGACATCTGCTTTGATTTCAAATAACCCTTTTTGATCTGTAATTGATCCAATAACTTGGGTAAGATTAAGTACATGTACACCAGACATCGGGAGTCCTGTAGTTTCATTTTCAACTACTGCGGTAAAGTCCTGTTGTGAAAGACCTTTAATAACAAAAAAAATTAAAAAAATAAACCAGGCCTTTCTCATGTCATAAATTTATATAAAAAACCCATAAAACCTTTGAGATCAAATGAAATTCATTCAAATGCTAAGAATCTTTAAATAGTTTTAAAAGTTGAAAAGTAGCTAAAGCCCGATGACTAATTTTGTTTTTTATTTTATTACCCAATTCAGCAAATGTTCTATCATAATTTTTTGGAATGAAAATAGGATCATAGCCAAAGCCATCTGAACCTCTCTTTTCATGGATGATGTTGCCATCTACCCTTCCTTGAATGATATATTTTTTACCTTTAAAATGGATAAAAAATACTGACCGAAAACATGCTTTAGGATTAAAATTACCTTTAAGTTCATTCCATATTTTTTTAATATTAGCATCATCATTTCTTTCTGACCCAGCGTAACGTGCAGAATTTACACCTGGAGCACCCCTTAAGGCATCTATTTCAAGTCCTGAGTCATCAGAGAAACAATCTAAACCATATTTATATCGAACATAATCAGCTTTAATTTGAGCA
>MDTB01100943.1_pt1 | contig 22586 bp, 28 predicted proteins | sample 811161 | NCBI WGS metagenome assembly MDTB01 (sample SAMN05326650, study PRJNA326480) | marine metagenome | isolation source: seawater | place: Mediterranean Sea | collected 2009 | reverse complement strand
TAAAGCTATCGGATGCCCATTGTTCTTTCTTTTCTGGCAATAAATGCTGGGTCAGCATGTGCCGTTCAATAATTTTTTTGACATTGCGCACCATTTTACGCGCCAGATTTAGATCCGCCGCCAGAACCAAAATACGCAAATTAGGATCACTAAATAAAAGCCATGCACAAAACAGACCGACAATGGTTGATTTCCCGCATGACCGAAACGCCATCAACAGCATATAACGCTGATCATTGTTCCAGCAATCTTCTAACCAATGCGCAATATCATAATGCACATCTGGCGTAGATAGACCCTGCCCCCTATTCCACAACGTGAGGAACAGGGGGAATGAAATCATGACAGATGAACCTTTTAATATGGATAACTTTAGACAATAAAAAAGCCCCACAAAAGCGGGGCTATTTATATAAGGTAAGGCGATAATCTAATGGATCAATTTAGAAGATATTATGATCTGATTTATTGCCTGTAATTTTTGGTTTCTTCGGCGTGTTATCTTCGCCCATATCGGCATCTGCCTGTGATTTTTGTACTGGCGTATCATCAACTGTGTATTCAGGAACCGCTGAAGCTTTCTTGTTAAACAAAATCGCTTTACCAAGCCCAATGCCAACCTGCGTGCCTTTTGTGGCAACAACGCTGCCTAAGAGGCCAGAGCCCATTACAGTGAAGCCTGCGCCATATGTAAGGTAACCAACTGTTACGCCCGCCGCTAATGCGCCGACGGCGATTGCTTTTTCCGTTGGCGTTTCTGCTTTACCAAATGGGGAGTAAATTGTGCGTTTCACAGCAGGAATTTGATATACGCGGTTCGCGTAGTTAAAAGCCTCAACTGCTGCGTTTTTTGCTTTGACGCAAAATTCGCCAATTGCGGCGGCAAAACCAAATGCCGCTTGTAGCCTAGATTTCTTTGGCGCTGGCTGGTTTTCTAAATCTGTTAAAACGTCTTCCGCTTTTTTATTATTATTTGGTGTAGTCATGAAATCACCCAATTCATTTAATATTACTATGAAAAATGATTTACACGCTATCTCCGCTTATGTCAATACAATTCGTGTAAATCAAATGTTTTTTTCCGTATATTGGTCTAACTCGCTCTGCGCCTGCGCGATTATACCGGCAAGCACAGCATCATCAGCCTCATTATGCGCTTTATTTGTAAGGATATCCGCCCATTTCGCAAGCTTTAAAAGCAGTTCAATATGTGCGATAGCAACTTTACAGGCGCTGTGATGCGCAGAAAAGCTTTTGGCATCATCTGGCAGCTCATCGCTGATAATAAAACGATGGTAAGATTCCAAGCTATGCTTTAACGCATCTGGCAAAAACTTAGCTATTTTCTCGCGGGATTTTTCTTCCAATGATTGGGACATGAACACACTTTCTGTTAATCGATTAGAACCTTGAAACAATGTACCAAGCCGCGCCATTAGAAACGACCGTGATTGCGTCATAATGGCTGGTCAGGTTTTGCGCGTAACCATCTGGCCCGCTGCCGCCAAGTTCACTGACTGTAACGTAATTGCCTGATGGATCAGTCTTCTTGATGGTTATCACGCGCCCAATGGCCTCGACTGCATCCGCTGGCGGCAGCCGTGCGGTTAGCGCCCCGCCATAGGATGAAATAAGGTAGATATCAACAGCCATATCAATATCGTAATTCCCTGTCCCTTCATAAAAACGCGTATTACCAGCGGAGCGGTTTGATGACACGACATGCCAGCCCGCCCCGTTAGAAATGACGGTGATATAATCATTTTCGCCGCCAAGGAAAAAATCTGCGCCATCAGGCCCATCTCCGCCATCAGCCTCACGGATCGTTACAATGTTTTTTGAGACATCAATTTTCTTCACGGTCATGCTTACGCCCTCTGCCGTACTTGCCAGTGGAAGCTCCACCACCAAAGCGCCGCTATAGGCCGACACCAAGTGCACGCTATGGGATAAGTCCAAGCTGACCGTCCCTGATGTGTCGATATATTCAGTATCATAACGCTGCAGGGTTGATTTCAAATCCGTTACCACAGTTTTTTGCATAAAATTCTTTTCAGGATACCCCGCGCTATAGGCCGCATATTGCCCGCCTGATAAATCCCAAATTGCTGCACCATCAGAAACAGACAGTAAATTATAAATCGCCGTTTCTTCTGAGCCGTCTTCAAGCTTCACATTTGGGACGCCGTTTGAACTTTCCGCATAGGGGTTAATCAACAATGTTTTGTAAGAATCCCCTCCCATATGAAAGCAAGCCTGCGCGGTAGGGGCGACATTAGCTTCGCAGTCCACAAAGCTGTTATTGAACCGGCCATATTCAACGTAAAAACCGCTGCCTGTCGATGAAACGCCATGCGAATATGCGCGGCAAGCATGGAATTTATTGGCATTCGGCGTATCGCCCACGCCGCTTTTGGTCAGGTGAAAACCATGCACGCCCATTTGTTCGACTAGAACACGGTCAAAGTTATTCCAATAGCACGGTTTATTGGTGTCGTTATAACCATCAAGCTGAATACCAATATCGGATGAGAACACACTAACATTACTGATATTACACTGGACGCATGGGCGGTTTAGGCCATAGAGCTTGATGCCAATTTCGCCATTCTTGATTTTAAGGTTTTCTACCGTAATGAAATCCGCCGTCAGCGCGAGCGTAACAAAGCTGTTTGCATTGGCCTGAATGATTGATTTATTGCCCGCGCCAAAAAGGCGCTGCCCTTCATTTAGCGTAATGGTCGCGCTAGTAAGATACGTCCCTTCCGGCACATAAACCGCGCCATGCGCCGCCAAGGCCTGCTGCAATGCAAGCGTATCATCAGCAAGGCCGTCGCCCACTGCGCCAAAATCCTTAATAGAGACTACATCGCCATGTTTATCACTTGCGCTGCGACTTACCGCGCCATAGCCCTGCGCGGTAAAGTTCGACGCGGCAGCCGCATTTTCAAGCTCTACAGCAATAGGGTTACCTGCCCCATCAAAGCCGAGCGCCTTATTCGCGCGCACCGTTTTAGCAGGTAAAGTATTATTCGCAGGTGTTTCATAATCTGCATAATGCAGCATGTGGTCTTGCCCACGGGATACTTGCTGCACGGCGCTCATTAAATAATCAAACTCATTATTAATTGCCCGCGCTGAAAAATCGCCGCCTTCAATGAAGTCTGTCATGCGTTCTAAGGGCAATTCACGTTTTAAGGTCACACTTAGCCCCGTTGCAGGTGCATTGTCAAAGGTGATATATCCGCCCGCACTTTCCCCCGCTTCGCTGACCATATAGCCGCCATTTTGCAGCGCGCCATCAAGATATACTTTCAAATCTTCATCGGCAAAAATCGGGAATGGGAAGTCAAAGCGCGTTTTACTGCCATTGGCGCTATAGCGCATAATCGGCGTCACTTCGGGGATTTTGATATGGTCTGTACTCATGGTTTTATATCCTGGTTTATCGTGGGTTACATCATTGCGCGTTCAAGGTCTTGGTTCGCCTTTAATTGCTGCGCTTGTAACAAATTGAGTGTGCGTTTATGCGCAAGATCGCTATCCAGCGCCTTTAGGCGTAATTGATCGAGCGCGGCGGCCTCATTTTTATCTTCTTCGCTCTGGTCAAACAAACCCAGCAAGACCGCCTCACCGCTACCGCCCGCCTGCGCGCCAATACCCGACGCACCGAATTGCGCGCGCTGTTTGGCGACCGAGCGTTTCAGCGCATTTTGACGGCGGCGATTATCCGCGGCAGCCTGCGCCGCAATTTCTTCGCGTTTTAAATCTGCATTTTGCTGTGCGATTTGAGTATTGGCTGCTTGCTGCGCTGCGAGCTGATCGAGCTCATTTTGTTGGCGGCGGTAGAGATCGTCATTTGCACTGCCGCCGAAACTATTAGCGAGCGATGTGCCCGCATTTATAAACTGCGCCGCCGTGCCGAGCATGGGCGATACTGCGCTAAGGGCGCTCATCGTTGAACCGAAAGATGCCATGGGGTATTCCTTTCAAAATAAGAACTGATAATGTGGATTAATCGTTAACTTTGATTTCTGATGTAACAGAAAGCAGCGTAAATGGCCGCGGGTCAGATTGTTCAATCCGCCATAAAGGTTTGGTCAGGTCACGCACCCATCCCAGCGCCCGCAGACGAATATCACCGCTGACAGAAGGCGGCGGCGCGTCAAGGACGATGTCTTCGCCAATTTGCTTTAATGGCACAGCCTGCAGGCCGCGCCCAACATCAATGCGCATGGCCTGCGTTTGTTCAATGCGGAATATCGCCTCAACCAAACGAATAGCGCGCCCGCCGCCAGATTCACCAATCAGATTTGGTGGCAGTGGTTCAACGATATGGGTAAAGCTAAGGCCGATTGTGACATTATTGGCAGGGGCGCTGAGCGTGATGCTGCCATTAGTGACAGTAAGCGGATCAAGGCGAATATCATCAGCAATAATATCAACGGACTGACCTTCTAAATGATCAAGGCCGTTCCATACGGTTGCGCCCTCTTCATCTTCGCCCGCTAGGCTGGAATCCATATATGTTTCATCATCAAATAATTCGATAAGGTGCTGACCGTCACGTTCCACCAGCATATATACTTCATCACCGACAACGGATATTGATTTCACAAGCCCTTGCGTATCGTGCACAGTCCATGCTGCGACTTGTTCGGCGCGATAGACTGTCAGCGTCGCGAATTTACCATCACCGCGCGAGATAAACAGCAGGCGGCGCTTCTTATCGTAATCTTGGTCAAGTGGGTCTTTTATAATGTGGCGAGAAAGCAGCGCCAAATCGGTTGATGAATAGGCTTGCTCAACATCAGTATACAAAAATTCACGAATTTCCTGCATATTACGGGCAATGAATAAGGTTGCGCCATCAACATCAATCGGCGGAATATAGCGGTCAATCACCGAGCCTATACGCGTTTGGCGCAGAAGCTGCACCGTTGATGGCGTAAGCGGCGATCCTGTGACCATCCATTCCGCGCCACTGGTAAAAACCTGTAAGTGACGGCCTGAGAAGACTGCACGGATGGCATTGACTTGGTCAGAGAGGATCGCAAATTCAATCGCCTCATCATCAAGGCCTTCGCCGAGGTCAAAATTAAACAAATCCCCCGATTTTGAAAACCAAATGCGGTTAGGCAAATCGCGGCTGCCGCCAATGACAAGGCGATCTTGGTGGAAAGCCAATGTTATCGGGTAGCCATGCACGGCGGAAAAAGCCTGTTCCTGCCAATCAATCGTAGCGGCTGTATCTATTAAGTCTTCTTGCGTTTCAACAGTTACAACGGTGGCGGATTGGTAATCCGTTATCAGCACTTCTTTGCCGCCAACGCGCATACGGACATTTTCATGGGCAAGGATGAAAACATCTTCTGATGCTGTTAAGGTAATTGTACCTGATGCCCCCGATGGGGTGAGCGTTACCTGCGCCCCGGCAAATTTATAAAATGGTTGGTAGGTTTTATTATTATCAGTAAAAAACGACCAATCTTGCAGCAGCCACGTGCCGCCGCTTTGCCGCAATAATTGTTTTGGTGGGTAGTCAGGATGCGCGAGCAGTAATGTATCCGCCGATTGCGTCCATGCAAGCTGCGCGATATCTTCTGCGCCCCAAGGCGAAGTAATATTCGTAACAAAACTGCCATTAAGATAGACGGAGATCTGCTCATCCGTCACAACCAGCAGATAGGTTTGCTGGGTGTTAAATTCAAAGGGTATTAACCGCCCATTGCCCTCGGCCTCATCAATATAATATGTGCCAGAGCGGCGCGTAATGCCACCTGTGGGGTGGATGAACATGTTGCGCAAGGTCAATGCGCCGTTTTCATAGGCGTTTAAGTCGCCACGCCCTAATAAATCGCGCGATACTTCGCCGGCGGTGAATGTCGTTTTCACCTGTCTGATCCGTGACATGGTGCATCCCCTTTCTTTATAAATCTAATTAACTTTATGTCTGTTTGCTTTTCTTCGCGTGGTTTTAATCGCGAATATCAATCAAGCTGAAATCTTGCAGCGCCGTTGGGCTGTGTTGCTGCGCGTCGATTTGGCGCGATTTGGCAAATTCATCTTCTGAAATGCGGAATAAAGCCTCAGCGCGTGATGTGCTTTCGGTGACGGGAATACAAAACTCGGCTGAGAGCCTTGCGATCACTGCGCCATCAAAAAATGGCGGGAAGGCTTCTTCTTCGGGGCGGTAAATATAGGTTAAAGTGATTTCATTGCGATTAGCGTGGATTTGCCCCTGCGCGATGCGGTAATTTACTCCGCGCCCCTTACTGCCTGCGCCGCATGACACGGCCTTTAAAAAGTCAGATGGCAATTGGAACGCATATTGGTAATCCGCAGTCGGGCTTTCGCTTAATGCGGTGAGTTTAATTTGCCCCGTAGCGAAACTCCAACGATAGGAAGACAGCAAAGAATCCCGCACCGGCGCATAAAGCGCCCCTGCAATTTCGCTTTCTGCTGTGCCATCATCAAAGGATGTAATTGGCGCTGCGCCGATACGTATAAGCGCACGTGAACATAATGCAACATCATTTAATGCCATTGTATTTCTCCTAAATATTTATATTTGTGAGTTTTGTGTTCTGTGTTTAGTGTGTCATTTCATTTATTTTAATAAGTACCCATCTGCGCCGCGCTATGTGTGGTGGGCGATTGAGGACGGCACAATGAACGTGCCTTGGCGGCGCAAATGGGCGGCAAGTAACATGCCCCTTTAGCGTGTTTTACGCATAAGCGGCGATGGTTACAGCACTGCCAGTATTCGCCGTTACGATATAAAATGTCGTATCCGGCGTACCGTCAGTATCGAGGTTCGCAATGATAAGGTCATTAACGCGCAGCATATCCGCCGCGCCGTCTAAATAGCCCTCACCTGTGATTGCGGCATCAATGGTCGTGTAATGCCACATAGTGAATTTATTGGCATAAGCCAAAACGCTGAGTTCGTTGATTTTTAGTGCCATAATTTATGGTCCTTTCGTGTTGTTTTTTTATGGATGTGGTGCATGATTGGCTACGGATTAAGCAGGCGTTTCATCACAATCGATTTTGACGATGCCTTCTTGGTCAATTAGCGCTGTGCCTTGGCTCATCATGTTATTGACGAAATGCGCAGCGCGGTCACCATGCCAGCTAATGTCTGTATTCACATCCGCGCCAGAAGCATGACCAATTGCCGTTTTGTGGAACCAAAAACAGCTTCTCACCCCTGTACCATCAATCGGCAGGCCAGAATGCGGAATAAAGATTGTGCCGAGCCATTCTTTCGCCTGCGTGCCTTTCCATGGCAGCGCATCTGGACCGATATAATCCGCGCTTGAGAATTCATCTATCGCTAGTAAATCGCTCCACTGCTTCCAACCGATAACCGCATAACGCTGCCCATCATCAGGTACATCGTTCTCACCGAGAAGTTCAAAGGCTGTGAGGACTTTTTCTTTGGTAAGACCAAGCCCGCCATCATCGATCGCGTTATCACTTGCGGTGTTGAGTGCGTTGATAATCAGCTCATCCGTTTTACGGCCAAGCGCGTATGCACCTGCATTGGCGATAATCATACGCTCATCTGTATTGAGTTTGAGCTCATCAAGGCGGTCAACCCAGTCACCAGCGTAATAATCTTCCAAAATACATTCGATGGAGCTGTGATCTAAATTCATCACAGGCACCATGCCATGTGCGGATTTTGTTGATGCAACGCCTTTGCCGACTTTTTGGAAAGTTGTTGATGCGCCTTTGACATTGCTGACCGTGCGCACAGCGCCTCGCAATTTTGAGCCTTGGCGCTGATAAGACTGATGCACTTCTTCTTCAAACTGCTTAATGAATGAATTTTCTAAACTTGTTGTCATTGTTAACCTCTTGTTAAGTTATGTGGTTTAAAAATTATGCGCAGCAGTTTGTAAGATGCTCTGAGCACAGAACATCTTGACTGGATTGCATATGGGTTTAATTGGTTTAAGGGTTGCCCCTTAGGCGATATATTGGGCCAGCGTAACTGGTTAGCCGTTTTATACGCATCATTGCACTGTGCATTTTAACAAAATGAGTATTTTCATAAAAATATTGACAAGTGCAAAAATGTTATGTATAAAGCCTCTCTAATATAAAAAGATGATAAGCTTTCGAGCATATATACGGACAATGTAAATACTAAAAACACATCTTTTTATGGATAGAAAAGTTAAATTTGGTAAAAAGAGTACCCAGAGCGCCCACGCTGTACTATATTAAAGTAGTGTTGGTCCTTGTTTTTGTGGGAGAATATTAATGCTTTGGAAAAAACTAGTCGAAAAGGCGCTCCGTGATGAGAGTTCCATTATTGCAGAACCTTCGTTGAAAGTTCAGCAAGATAACGATGCACAGCGTCGTGCCTATCCACGCCGTGGACACGATAAATGCGTATCCGTTATTGACGACCATTTCATGCCAATTGAAAATTGGAGCATGAGCGGCGTTTTGCTTAACGGCGATGAACGCATGTATAATGTTGGCGACAACGTTGATATGACTTTGAAATATAAAACATCCAAAGGTATCGTCGAAATCGCGCAGCAAGCACATGTTGTACGCAAAGGCAAAGAACGCATCGCGATGGAATTTTCGCCTTTAGGCAAAGAGACCTTCCACGACTTCCAGCGTGTGATTGACGATGATGCGGCTTCACAGTTTGCAGCTTCTCAAGCATAAGATTGATTTAAAATCACCCTTGTTTGTTATCTCCGTATAACGCTTTAAATCCCTTCGTGACCCTGGCTATATAGGCAGGGTCTTTTGCTTTCCAATATTTGGGGTCAGACATCATTGACTTTAATTCGTCTTCACCCGCAAGGCCTTCTGCATTTGTGCTCTCGCGCATCATCGGCTGCTCCGTATTCATCATACGATACAGCGCCATAACGCCCTCATATGACCCAGCAAGGCCAGACAAAACATCTTGCGGCAAGTTCTTTTGACCGTAAGCTAGCAATTGGCGCGATACTTCCTGCCATTTTTCTGCGCCGCCAAATTCGGAAACTAAACGCTCTATTTCGCGATCAGCCTGAAATTCAGACGCCATATCCAAAATCATCGGCACTAATTTTTCAGCCGCGACATCGTAAACCGTTTGGACTTGGTCATTGGTGAAGCCTTTTTCAAATAATTTTTGATTGAGCAAGTCATCACTGTCAAATAAGCCATGTGATAAATCAATCTCGTAATCATCCGCGCAATCTGGGCAGCCATTATCTTGCAACGCGTTGACATTGCCGCCTTGTGAGAGCCTTTTTTCAAGCTCAACATAAGACTTTAAAAGCGCCTCGCTACGCAAAGCGCCCGTTTCAGGGTCGCGGAATTTCTCAGGTATGCTCATACCCGCATTAGCCGGTTGCTGCGCTTCTGGCTGCGCTTGTTTTAACAGATTTTCATCCATGATTATCTCCTTTTGGTGAATGGTAAAAACGAAAAAACCGCGCAAGTCACTCGACCAACGCGGCATATATAATTTGGATACAACTCTTCCCTTTATGTTTATGACTATATTCCTATTTATATACTTGACTACACAAACAACCCATTTTATACTGTAATTATAAGGAGTTAGACAATGAGTACAGATATAACGAACCCTATATACACTAATGAAAATGCTGCACGTAAGCATCTTGAAAAGTTACGTTGGGGTGAGCAGATGTATTGTCCATTATGCGGGTGCACAGATCGTATAAAACCTACGACAATGAAGAATAAACCGACAGCGACCCCCCCCCTAATCCAAAACCAGTAAAAGGTTATTATCATTGTGGTGATTGTCGCAAACGTTTCACTGTTCGCACTGGTACTATTTATGAGCGTTCACATATCCCATTACACAAATGGGTACTCGCAACACAATTGCTATGCTCTAGTAAGAAAGGTATGTCAGCGCATCAACTTCATAGAATGCTAGGTGTAACATACAAAACAGCATGGTTTATGTCGCATAGAATACGTGAAGCTATGGGAATAGATCATACCGAAAAGCTTGAGGGTACTGTGCAGTCAGATGAAACATACTTTGGTCAAAAAGATGTAGTCGTTAAGCGCACAAAACATGGCAAAGCTGGTCATGGTAGCAAAATGTCTGTCGTATCATTAATTAACAAAGGTAAGTCACGCTCATTTCATATTGATACAGCTACAATACAAACAGTTAGCAAAGTCTTACGTGAGAACATTTCAAATGAAGCTGTATTACATACAGACGAAAGTCGCTTATATAAACAAGTTGGACAAGAGTTTGCAGATCACAAGACAGTTAAGCATACTGCTGGTGAATACGCACGTGGTGACGTTCATGTGAACGGTGCAGAAAACTACTTCTCAATATTCAAACGTGGTATGCGTGGTGTTTATCATCGTTGTTCTGAAAAGCATTTACAGCGTTACTTGCATGAGTTTGATTTCCGTTACAACACACGTGATTTAACAGACTTTGAGCGTAGCATTAAAGCTATTAGAAATAGTGAAGGTAAACGCTTGATTTATCGTGCGATCAAGAATCAGCAGACTTATTCTTAACAGTCTGCTTAATAGGTTTCTTCTTTGGTGGGGTGTTAAGCATAATTTTTAACACTGCATCACGTTTATTGCTATTATCATCTTGCTTATTCATGCTTTCAGGATAGCATAAATAGTCATAGAAACAACTGATAACTATGAGGTTAATATGACAGATTTAGAAACAATACTTTTTTTTCACAAAAAAGGTAAAGATAAACAGGTAAAAATGCTACTCAATGCAATAGTCGCATACGAAAAGTCGCAAAAAAATTATTTTGGTAAAGCTTCGCCAACAGAAGTAGCTAAACTATCAAACTGCTCTTGTGTTAAATAGCCTAATTTATACATCAATATAAAAGATTGAATTACATTCATTTCTAGAATTTCAATATTTTCACTAAAAAGTGTAGCTAATTTTGTATTAGTTTTATCATCAGTAAGATGAATATGATGAATTTGACCATCTTTCGTATAACTTGGTGTAATTATTGCGGAAATCACTCTCTCCTAAGTTGCGATTTAAGAGAAAATGAATGAGTTTCAATTGATTGTAAATTCAAATAGTTAGACACTGTGTAGTTAAGTATATAACGGTGATTTTTTTCCTATTTTTATTTCTCAACTTATATGCAAGACTAGAGATATGTACACACATGAAGAGATCTGGGGCGCAATTGACCGCCTTGCAAAAATATCAGGGTATTCAGCATCTGGCCTCGCGATAAAAGCAGGGTTAGACCCGACAAGCTTTAACAAAAGCAAGCGTATCCAACCCAATGGTAAAGCGCGCTGGCCGTCAATGGAGAGCATTTCAAAAATCCTTTCCGTCACCAATACGGCGATGTTCGACTTTGTTCGCTTAATGGAGGACGCCGCGCCCTGCTCTGTCGATTCTCAAGCCACAAGGCAGGCCATACCCGTTTTAGGATTCGCGCAAGCTGGGCGCGACGGATATTTTGATACTGATGGCGCGCCGATTATCGATAAATGGGGCGAAGTGCCTTTAGACAACTTCACTGACGCTGATTTATTCGCCTTGGAAGTTAATGGCGATTCTATGTTGCCGCTTTATCGCGACGGCGACCTTATTATTATATCGCCCGATGGCGCATTGAAACATGGTGATCGCGGCGTATTCAAACTCGCCAATGGTGAAATTATGGTCAAAGAAGTCGCGCAGGTGAATAAATCAGAATTCACACTAAAATCTTTTAATCCCGCGTTTGATGATATAAAATTGGCGCGCACAGACGTTCTCTGGCAAGGGCGCGTTGCATGGGTAAGCCAATAGTTTTTTTTCGCGTGGCTTGAAACTTTACCGTCGATATCTACGTTAGTTACTGCATTATTCGAACAACTAAAACATTTAAGGATTTTTGATATGAAGAAGCCAACATCTATTGCCTATAAGACCAAAGCAACCGCAACTGGAGGGCGTGATGGTAGCGCAAAATCAGAAGACGGAAAACTCTCCGTAAAGCTTGCAAAACCTAAAGAGCTTGGCGGCGATGGCGGCGAAGGTACAAACCCTGAGCAGTTATTTGCGGCGGGTTACAGCGCGTGCTTCATCGGCGCAACGCATTTTGTTGCAGGCAACGAAAAAATTGAACTTCCTGATGATTTCAGCATTACTGGCGAAGTCGGCATTGGCCCAACAGAAGGCGGTTTTGCGATTGACGTTGAATTATTCATCAGCCTTCCAGGTATGGATAAAGCAGCGGCGCAGGACTTAATTGAAAAAGCGCACCAAGTTTGCCCTTATTCAAACGCAACGCGCGGCAATATTGATGTGCGCCTGACCTTGGTTGACTAAAGCCTATGCCTTCAGACATTGAAATTAGAAAAATAAACGCTGATGCTTTGCCCGATATAATGAATTTATATCGGGTTTTGCGTCCCGATTGGCAGCCCCGTCAAGGCGGCGAAGCGCAGCTTAATACGCACCCAACCTATGGCGCATATACGGCAGAAGGCAAAATGGTCGGATTTATTTACAGCTATTTTTTCGCGCCTGATATTTTAGAACTCGCCAATATATATATTGATGATACGCAGCGCGGAAAAAATATTGGCTCTCGCTTGCTCCACGCTTTTGAAGATGACGTGCGCAAGAGCGCTTTTAACGCTGTCTTACTGTTTAATTCAGCTGGCTATGAAACGACAACGCAAAAAATTTCAGCCGCGCCGTTTTATTTAAAGCATGGCTATCAAAATATCGCGACGACAGAACAAACGAAAATCTTTTTCAAAGACCTCTCAATTTAAGGTTTAGGCTGCTTGTGCTGGGGCGCTGTTTTCACATCAACCTTGTTTGATAAAAATCCTTTGACCGTGCGGATATAATCCTTATTCCCATCTGACATCACCGCATGACCTGCATTGGGCACGACATGTAACTGTGCGCCATTAATCTGTCCCTGCACTTCTTTCATGTAGCTTGGCGTTGCCGTGTCATATTCGCCGCAGATAATTTGCGTTGGCGCTGTGATATTTTTTAAACGCGGAAATAAATCAACATCCGATAGAGTGCCGCTATGGGTGAACTCACTTGGCCCCCACATCGCGTTGTAAACGGCGCGGTTTGAACGCTTGCCATTGGCGATGACCGCTGAAGGTGTTTTCGCCGCGCGACTGAAATGGCGTTTGCCAAAGAATGCATCTGCGGCCTGATATTCAGGGCTATCCGTCGTGCCGTTTTTCTCGCATTCACGGATAGTCTTTTGCATTTCTGGTGGCAATTGAGCGAGGAGCTTATTACAGTCTTCTACCCATCGTTTGGTAGATATTAGCGGCGCGGAGAATATTAAGCCCGCCACGCGATTAGGGTGGTTTAACGCAAACTCACCGATGATAACCCCACCCCATGAATGACCAAGCAAGACAGCTTTTTCTATGCCGAGCGCATCAAGCAAATGCAAAGGCTCTTCAGCAAAGCGCCCTACCGCCATTAAATCATCATCCATTTTTGCGGGCGATAAATACGCCCCTAATTGGTCATAGCCCAATATCGGGCGATTATCGGCAATGTTGTGCAAAGCATCATACATACCAATATGACAGCCACCAGGCCCACCATGTACTAAAACCAATGGCGCGCGGCTTCTAAACTTTTCATTATGGGGCAGGTAATAACGATAGCCGACCTCACCGCCATCAACGGCGATCTTCCCAGCTTTTTCCAATGAATGTTTTTTAATCGCCATGCTCTGCGCTCCCTGTCTTCTATTTAACAGAAGATATAACGCGGCGTGCAACTTTGCAAATCAATCATTTTTTGTTATGCTTAGCTCCGAAATTTAAAGGGGGAAGACCATGCGTAAACCACATCAAATATCAGACCGCACACGCAATATTTTCGTGCTTTGTTTTGCCCTTATTTTATGTTGGTTCATGTATGACCGCCTAAGCGTTATCAGTAATAGTACGGTAGAACCCGCGACTATTTTAAGCTGTGATAACAGTTGGACAAAAGTTCGTTCTGGCTCATCTACAACATATCGCGATGTTGTAATCTCCGCCCCTGTCGCGATGACCGAAGATGGTCAGAAAGCCACTGGCACGGTCAAAGTCCCTGAAGAACAATGTGATAAGATGATCGGCACAGCTGTGAAGGTTTACGTTCACAAGACCGCGCCAGAAAAAAGCCGCATTAATAGCCTGTTACAGTTCTGGTTATTCCCAGCCATTTTTGGTTATTTAATATTTATGATGCTACTTAATGCCAAGCGCCCATTTTTCAGTGTACTGACGACATTAATCTTCATGGGCGGCGGTGCATATCTTATCTGCGCCGAGCTTAATATCATGAATTTGGGCAAACAAACTGTGCAATCCACCGCCCACACATCCCCATCGCAGATTGCCTTTGACCATTGCATTAAGCGCGTCATGTTAGACAAAGACATTGCGCGGCGCGAAGACATCACGCGCCTTGTCTGCCAAAGCGATAAAATTAGTGATTTATCCTCCATTGCTGACCTCGTGAATTTAGAGGAACTCTATTTGCAAGGCCACAGCCTGACGAGTTTAGAAAGTTTCGCCCCTTACCCAAAACTTAAAAAAATATCCCTCGCGGGAAGTAAAACGCTACCCTCTACGCGCGGCATTATCAACGCCCCTAACCTCGAAGAATTTTACGCGAACAAGGCTGGCCTCACTGATTTGGCTGAATTTGATCAGCTTAAAAACTTAACCCATATACAGGCGATGATGAATGAGATATCAGATATCTCACCGCTCGCCCCGCTTAATCAGCTTGAAGAAGTTGTGTTGAGTTATAACCCGATTAGTGACATATCAGCCCTTACCAATAAGTCGCAGCTGACGGAGCTGCAAATTTATGCGAGCAATGTCACCGATTTAACGCCATTATATACTAACGTCAATTTAATGGTTGGCGGCGTAACCAGCGCGGAAGGCTATCCTTGCGAACAAATATTGCATCTAAAATCATTACTGAAATCTGATGCACGTTTTCATGTGCCTGACCAATGTAAAGCAGCAGAGTAATTAAACCTTGCGCATTTGCGCCCAAATCCAGTATCACTTTGAAGTCAAATATAGAGAATAAAAATGAGGTTCCGCCATGATTGATAAAGACGCTATCGCGCAGCGCGCTGCGAAAATTCTGCTCGATACAAAATCCGTTTTGTTTAATGTTGAGGACCCATTTACATTAACTTCTGGCAAGCGCAGCCCCGTATATATTGATTGCCGGCGCTTAATATCATTCCCTGAAGCGCGCAAACAGCTAATGGATGACGGTGCAGACATGCTGCGTGAAGCGACAAAAGACAAGCCGCTTGAATTGCTTGCCGGCGGTGAGACTGCGGGTATTCCCTATGCTGCATTTTTATCAGAGCGCCTCGATGTGCCAATGCTTTATGTCCGCAAAAAGCCCAAAGGCTTTGGCCGCATGGCGCAAATTGAAGGCTGTATGGATCATGACGATCAAAACGTTGCCTTGATTGAGGATTTGCAAACCGATGGCGGGTCAAAGAAATTATTTGTTGATGTCCTGCGCGCTGCCGGCGCAAATGTCGAACATGCCTTTGTTGTCTTCCATTATGGTATTTTTGATGCGAGTGAGAAGAATATGAAAGATTTAGGAATCACCTTGCATAGCCTTACCGATTGGTGGGCGGTACTAAAAGTCGCCGAAGATATGCAGTATTTTGATGCGCATACACTCGCCGAAGTGAAGAAATTTTTACAAGCGCCAACCGCATGGCAGGAACAATTCCCGCAAAGCGCTTAACGGCTTTCGTTTAGCCTTTTGATTTGTTATAGTTACATTATGAAACATATTCATTTTACCGCCGCGCCGCATGAAGATGCACAAAACGCTTTTGATGAACTGACCGCGCTTTACGGTCAGGCTGATTTAGATAAGGCTGATGTCATCGTTCCGCTTGGCGGTGATGGCACATTGCTCGATACCCTTCATAAAAAAGCCACCAAAGACATTCCCGTCTTCGGCATGAATAAAGGATCTGTTGGTTTTTTGATGAACCATTACGCTGCGGAGGATTTACCCGCGCGCCTAAAAAAAGCGCAGCTTTATGAGATCCATCCGCTGCGGATGCGTGCAAAGACCTGTGACGGCGAAGAATTTGAAAGCGTTGCTTTTAACGAAGTTGCCATTTTCCGCGCATCGCGTCAGGCGAGTAAAATATCCATATATGTTGATGACCATTTACGCATGGCAGAGCTTATCGCCGACGGCGTGATGGTGTCTTCCCCTGCGGGTTCAACCGCCTATAATTTTTCAGCGCACGGGCCAATTTTACCGCTAAGCGCGAACTTACTTGCCCTAACCCCAATCAGTCCCTTCCGCCCACGGCGATGGCGCGGCGCGCTGTTGCCGCAGCATCATGAAATACGCTTTGTCGTCAACGACCCTGCAAACCGCCCCGTTAGCGCGACGGCGGATTCAATGGAAGTGAAAGATATTTGCGAAGTGACCATCTGGCAATCACGCAGCATTGAACGTCAGCTCATGTTTGACCCTGAGCAGAATTTAGAAGAACGCATTATTAACGAACAATTCGTGATCTAGATTTATTTACGCAAGACGCGGTCAAAAGCACCTGTCGATTGCGCCACATTTACCGTCGCCATATCAGCCACTTGCTGCGCGAATATTTTATCTTTCGCTGAATGTGTGCTTTTCTCGCTAACCACACCGAAAGCATGACTTAGAGATTGATGAAAATAATCATAGCCTTGCGGACATAAAGCACGGAACTCTTTACCGCCCTTATCATACATCTTTTCATCAAATAAGGTTTTGAGGTCGCCGCCTTTTTTTGCAAACTGGCGTACAACATCACTCGTAATTTTGCGATACGCCGCCATAATATTAAACCTCACATGTCCTGCAAACGCATCTTCAGCGATTTTGACAATGTCGTCGGCTTGCTGCTTTGCACGCTCTGGGCTGTATTCAGAATTATATTGCATGGCATCCTCCGTAAATACTAAGTCGTGACTATAAATAATTTACATAATTGTGTCAAGTTTTCCAAGCATATAATTATTGCGATAGATTGACAGTCCGTGTCGCGCTGTGTAATTTTGCAGCTATATATAACAGGGGTAAAATTATGGATGATAAAGTCATCATTTTTCTGGATGCTGATGGCGTGGTGAATAATCACGACATTTTATTTACCCTGCCCGATAAACTGAGCGAAAAATTTAATGCACAAGAACGCCACCCGCCATTAAGCCCCATTGCCGTTGGCTACCTTAACAAACTCTGCCTTGATAACCCGAATATACGCATCGTCTTTAGCTCCACATGGCGCACCAGCCCGCAAGATGAAATTACCGCGTGTTTTAAAAATGCCCATAAGCGCCTATGCGCCGCATCCAAAGTCAGAAACATCCCCTACGCCATTCAATTTGATGATACTACGCCAGAAAGTTGGCGCACTCCCATTAACCCAGACTTCTCAGCACCGCGCGGTTTAGAGATTGATAAATGGCTTGAGATATATGCAAGCCAAGATCAGAAATATATCATTATTGATGATGATGCTGACTTCTTCGCTTGGCATATGCCATGCTTTATTCAAACCCATGGCTTTAACGGCATTACGTTGGATGATTATTTTAATCTGTGTGATTTATTAAAAACACTTGAACCAACACGGCAATTACGTTTAGACCTAAAGCCACGCCCCTTAAATCAATGAATAAATAAATTAATAAAGAAAACTTGCACATGAAAACGTCAGAAAAAACAGCGTCCATTTTACCAGCTATAGACAGCGCATTATATGATGCGAGCCTATCGCTTATTTCGAAAGACAGCGAAGAGAGTTACTTGGCGCAATATTGTGCGCAGCTTGGCGAAGATCACAGCGGTGAAGTGCAGGACATTTCCATTGAAGACATTAATGATGATCTCTACCCCTTGCTAGACCAGCATATCCCTAACGGCCTCAAATCAGTATTCAGAGCTGATAATATTGCACCTGCAGCCATATTAGATGGCGCAGAAGGCCGCTGCGCCTTCACACAAATCAAGCTTCCCTTATACTGGCTCAACGCACCTTATAATGCAGGTAAGCGCCTTGCCGCTGAACTTTACCGCGCCTGCGGTGCAAGCGGCGCAACATTATCCGCGCATGGCCTGCGCGTATCACTGTCAAACATGGCAGAAGACACACAAAGCTTAGCACAGTTTATGCTCGGCTTAGATGCTGGCTATGCTGCGCTCGGCATACCAAGTCAAGCTGGTAGCCTCCATGTGCGCTTTGATCAGGGTAGTTTTAATATCGTGCATTTTGGTGTGGGCCTGTTTACCGATGAAACCAAACCGCTTTCGCCTTACTTTACTGCGGAAGACCAGCATATATATGTGCTTGGGCGTGAGCATGGGCATTTGGGGCTTTCTGCTTATTTAAATGATGCGCATGACGCGCAAGAAGGCGACGCGCCATCGGTTACATTTGAACAAGAAATCATACTCACCCGCTTTATCGCTCAGATGCATGAACTTGGTTACCTGACGGCCTGCCAGAGCGTTTCTATTGGTGGTATTGGCCTTGCCCTTGGTAAAATGGGAATTGGCAGCGCCATCGGCGCGAGCGTTGGCGGTATTGGCAATGCCAGCTTTTGGTACGGCGAAGACCAAGGGCGCTATATCGTCACCATAAAAACCGCAGAAATGGCAAAGTTTGAAGTAGCCGCGCAAAAACTTGGTATAAGCTTGCTTGAAATTGGCAACAGTGAAGAAGACCGCTTAAGCTTTAACAATCAGAAGGTCAAACTTACTGACCTAGGCTAGAAAAATGCCGCAGTAATATGTCACCATAATATGCGCTGGTTTTTTAGCTTTATACTTGCTTTTTTGTGCGAAAACTCCATATTGTTAGTTACATAAACACAATTAAATAAACTGCTTATATTTGCAGTTACGTTCTAGGTAAGGATCGACAACGATGGCAATGTCCGCTTCTGAAATTACAAATATGATAAAAGAGGCTCTTCCTGATGCCGATGTGCGCATCGAAGATTTACGCGGTGATGGCGACCATTATGCCGCTTATATCACATCCGCAGCATTTGAGGGCAAGTCACGCGTCCAGCAGCATCAAATCGTTTATGCCGCCCTGCAAGGTAAAATGGGCAATGAGCTGCATGCTTTAGCGCTGCAAACTTTTGTCCCCAATGCATAACCATAATAATTCACGACCAAACAAGGAAAGAGAATCATGGAAAATATAATTTTTGAACGCATTAAAAAAGAAATCGCTGAAAACGATGTTGTCCTGTTTTTAAAAGGCACTGCAATTTTCCCACAATGCGGATTTTCCGCCGCTGTGGTGCAAGTGCTTTCTCAGCTCGGCGTTGCCTTTGATGATTTCAATGTCCTTGAAGATAACGACATTCGCGAAGGTATCAAGGAATTTAGCAATTGGCCAACAATCCCGCAGCTTTACGTTAAAGGTGAGTTTATTGGCGGCTGTGATATCGTGCGTGAAATGTACGAAACTGGTGAGCTTACTGACTTACTTGCAGAAAAAGGCGTATCGTTTAACGCCGCGGCATAATATTTAAATACCGCAATTATTTTTCAAAGCGCGCGCAGATTAGATTTGTGCGCGCTAATTTTTTTGCATCTTACTATCCCGGTGGATGGAGCATGACAAAATCAGCCCAAAGCCAATCATCGCGGAGAGCATAGACGTACCGCCATAAGACACCAAAGGCAGCGGCGCGCCAACCACAGGCATCAACCCCATCACCATGCCGATATTAATAAAGACGTAAAGCGAGAAATTGACCATTAACCCCATTGTGAGCAGCCGGCCATAAGCATGGCGCGATGACATGCCAATATAAAGCCCGTAAGCAAATAAGCAGCCCAACACAAATAATAAGAACAAACCGCCAACAAGCCCCCACTCTTCGGCCCAAAGGGTAAAAATGAAATCTGTCTGTTTTTCTGGCAGGAAGTTCAAACGGCTTTGCGTACCTTCTAAAAAGCCTTTACCTTCAATACCCCCTGAGCCCAGAGCAATTTTTGACTGGGTAATGTGATAGCCTGCGCCCAAAGGGTCGGATTCAGGGTTGAGAAAGGTCAAGACGCGCTGTTTTTGGTAACTATGCATAAAATGCCACGCCACAGGGATAGCAGCAACAGCAAGCGCCCCTGACGTAATGAAAATCCAAAGCGGTACGCCCGCCAAAAAAATAACCGACGCGCCCGCCATGACAATCATTAGTGACGTACCCAAATCGGGCTGTAACAGCACAAGGCTGACAGGCAGCAAGATAATCGCCAAAGGCGGTATAAGCATCCATAACCGGCGCACGTCTTCGGTAGATTTGAGCGCATAAAACCGCGCGAGCGCCATCACAACAGCAATCTTCATAAGTTCAGAGGGTTGCAGTTTCATAAAGCCCAAATTAATCCAGCGCTGCGCGCCCATGCCGACATGCCCCATAATTTCAACAATCAACAGCAAGGCTACCCCGCCCGCAAAAGCAAGAAAGGACAATCTGAACCACCACTTAATATCAATCAACGCAATAAAGAACATGACCCCAAGGCCAAATAGAAAGCGGTAGAATTGACGGTTCGCCCACGGGCCAACATGCCCGCCTGCGGCTGAATATAATGAAAGCAAGCCAATCATCGTGACGACACAAATCAAAAACACCATGCCCCAGTTTAGACGTTTTAACTTCAACCAGATTGTGTCGCGTTCCCCTGATAGGGATGATAAATGCCTCATAATATATCCTCCCTATAAACGCCGCTTGGCAGGACGTAAATTTTTCAGCCCATCATTCATGGAAATTAGCGGTTTCGCTGCAGGGTTAATTTTTTGTGCCATTAAAAGTAAGTCACGTGCGACAGGAGCTGCGGCGGCAGAGCCACTTTCACCATGTTCAACCACGACCGCGCAAGCATAGCGCGGGTTTTTATAAGGCGCGTAACCAACAAATAAAGCGTGGTGACGGTGCTTCCAGTCAAGCTCTGCTTGTGACATACCTGATGAACGCTGCTCTGCACTAATGCGGCGCACTTGCGATGTCCCCGTCTTCCCTGCAAACGCAAAGGCAGGGTTTTCGATTTGCGCCGCACGCGCTGTACCACGGCTACCCATCATCACATTTTCCATGCCCTGTTTTAAGACATTGAGGTGCCAAGGCTCAACATGCATTTTTTCCCATTTATTCAAATGGCGCATTTCCTGCCCGACAAGCCCTGTTAGCCACGGCTCCACAGCGTATCCGCCATTGACCATACGGCTCGTCATCACCGCAAGCTGTAACGGCGTGGAAAGCAGGTACCCTTGCCCGATGCTCGCAACAATCGTTTCCCCAGGTTGCCAGCGCGTTCCGAAACGCCCATATTTCCAGTCTTTATTTGGTACTAAACCTGGTCGCTCCGCAGGCAAGCCGATACCGCATTTATGCCCCAGGCCAAATTGCTGCGCGACATCAGCTATTTTATCAATGCCAATTTCTGTCGAATATTTATAAAAATAAGTATCGCAAGACTGCCCAAGCGCATTGACCAAGTTCATATTACCGTGCCCAGAACTTTTCCAGCAGTGGAATCTGTCTCTACCCATATCATAATGACCTGAACAATGCTGCGTATCACGATGGTTTATATGGCCTGATTGCAGGCCTGCCAAAGCCGTAATCATCTTAAATGTTGAACCTGGGGGGTATTGCCCCGAAATCGTTTTATTTGTCAGCGGATGCCCTGGGTTGGTTCGCCATTCTTCCCATACATCTAATGGCAGGCCGCGCGTGAATAGGTTCGGGTCATAACTAGGGAAAGAAGCCATGGAATAAATTGCACCGCTATGGACATCCATAACAACCGCGCTGGCGCTCACCTCTTTCGACAGGCGCTCATAAGCATGAAGCTGTAATTCCGCGTCCAAAGATAATGTAATTTCTTTACCAACCATTGGCGGCACACGAGAAAGCTCACGCACTTCGCGGCCCACAACATTGACTTCTACCTGCGCTTGCCCTGCTTTGCCGCGCATATCAAGGTCATAATATTTTTCCAGCCCATCTTTACCGATACGAAAACCCGGTAAGCGTAAGACCCGATCACCGCTAGCAAGCTCTGACTTATTAACCACGCCGACATAGCCTGTGACATGGGCAAATGCCTCCGCTAACTTATATTGGCGGATGTCACCAACTTCTACCGATACGCCTGCGAAATCAGGCAAGTTCACTTCAATCGCAGCGACCTCTTTCCACGTTAGCTGGTCTTTGACTTCTAAAGGCAAATAGCGCGCCTGCTTCTTAGACTGGCGCAGTATCTTTCTAATTTTACGCTCATCTAAAGCGATATAATCTGCGAGCTTCCACAATGTGGCTTCTAAATCTTTTGCCTGCTCGCTCACGACGACAACACGGTAATTATCATCATTCACTACTAATTTTTGTCCTGTGCGGTCAACAATATCACCACGGCTCGGTGCGAGCATCTTTAAATCAATGCGGTTTTTTTCTGATAAGGTATGATATTTTTCGCCTTTAACAATTTACAGCCATGCCAAACGCCCTCC